>ERZ773014.550-NODE-550-length-25511-cov-10.801972_pt1 | contig 25511 bp, 27 predicted proteins | sample MGYA00580841_ERZ773014 | MGnify/ENA primary metagenome ERZ773014 (study PRJEB29015, sample SAMEA2737989) | human oral metagenome | biome: human oral; feature: human-associated habitat; material: dental | place: China | collected 2067 ... | reverse complement strand
TTTGTCAACAGTGCGCGGGAGATTGCGGGCATATCATACGTGACGAGCGATCAGAGCAGCGGGGCGCGGGCGGCGCTTGAGCATCTCTTTCACTACGGGCACGAGCGCATCCTCTTCGTGCAGGGGGAAAACAGTGATTCCTACCGCATCAAGGAGAAAGTCTACCGTTCCGTCATGCGGGAGCGCGGGACATTCCATGAAGAGGATATTGTCAATATCGGCGAGGGCAATCGCATCGAGACCGTCGAGAACACGATGTTCATCCTGATGGACATGATGCTGGGGTTTGCGCCGACGGCAATCTTCTGCTGCAACGATCTCATGGCGATGGGGGCGCTGAATGCCTGTCAGCGCATGGGGCGGCGCGTGCCGCAGGATATCTCGTTGATCGGCTATGACAATACGGCGCTCAGCCGGTACACTGCGCCCAACCTTACGACCATCGACCAGCACATGGGCGATCTCGGGCGGGAGGCGGCGCGCCTCATACTGAAAAGGATCGAGGATGGCGTGACGGAGAGTGTCGTGCTTGCCAATACTGTGGTTGAGCGTGGGACGACAGGGTTTCGCGTGGAAGAACGTTGAAATGCGGGGGACTTGCATGGAAAAGGCTGCAAGCGAAGGGGGAAATTACATGAACATCGTCTATCATGAGAAGGGCAAGGTCTTTCATCTCTTCAACGATTCCGTGAGTTACATCTTCATGGTGCTGCCCCATGGCGGGCTGGGTTCGCTCTACTACGGCAAGGCGCTCCGCGACCGTGAGGGTTTCGAGCACATCTTCGAGCGCGTGCACCGCGGCATGACGTCATGTGTCTTTGCGGATACGCGCAGCTACTCGCTGGACGCGATCCGCCAGGAATTGCCGACGTACGGCTCGTCGGATTTCCGCCGCCCTGCGCTGAACGTTCTGCAGGAGAACGGCAGCCGTATCCTCGATCTGCAGTATGCGGGCTATCGTGTCATGGACGGCAAGCCGAAGCTTGCCGGGCTGCCTGCGACGTATGCGGAGGCAGAGACGGAGGCAAAGACGCTCATCGTCGAGGTGAAGGATGAATTGACGGGACTGCGTGCCGAGCTTCTCTATACCATATTTGCCGAGGGTGGTGCAATCGCACGCAGTGTGCGTTACATCAATGAGGGCAAGGAAGTGCTGCATTTGCAGAAGGTCATGAGCATGTCGATTGACTTGCCCGATACGCAGTACGATTGGATGGAGCTGACGGGGGCATGGTCGCGCGAACGTCATATCGAGATTCGTCCGCTCACAACGGGCATCACGGCGATTGGCAGCCGCCGCGGGCACTCTTCCGGGCAATACAATCCTTTTGCAGCGCTCCTGCGCCGTGGGACGACGGAAACATGCGGCGAGGCGCTGGCGATGAGCCTCGTTTACAGCGGGAATTTCGAGATGCTTGCCGAGGTCGACAACCACGGCGTGACACGTCTGCAGGCGGGCATCCACAGCACGGATTTTGACTGGAAACTTGTGCCGGGCGCAGAGTTTCAGACGCCCGAGGCAGTTCTTGTCTGGACGGATGCGGGACTCAACGGCATGAGCCAGACGTATCACCGCCTCTATCAGAAGCGATTGGCGCGCGGATCGTGGCGCGACAAGGTGCGCCCGATTCTCATCAACAACTGGGAAGCGACGTATTTTGACTTTACGGAGGAGAAGCTGCTCAAGATAGCGGACAAGGCGGCGGAGTGCGGCATCGAGCTCTTCGTTCTCGACGACGGCTGGTTCGGTGCGCGCACATCCGACTATGCGGGACTGGGCGATTGGACGGTCAACCGCGATCGTTTGCCGAACGGCATCGACGGACTCGCGGAGAAGATCGAGGCGCGAGGCATGAAGTTCGGCATCTGGGTCGAGCTTGAGATGGTCAACGAGGACTCCGACCTCTATCGTGCGCATCCCGACTGGGTGCTTTCCGTACCGGGACGGCGCAAGTCGCTCGGACGCTCGCAGTGTGTGCTCGACTTCTCGCGCAAGGAGGTGGTCGACAACATCTATGGGCAGGTGGAGGCGATTCTCGCGAGCGGCAAGGTCTCCTATGTGAAATGGGACATGAACCGCAGCATCACGGAATGCTGGTCGCACACGCTGCCTGCCGATCAGCAGGGCGAGGTGTTCCATCGCTATATCCTCGGCCTTTACGAGCTCTACGAACGCCTGACCGCGAAGTTCCCGCATGTGCTCTTCGAGTCCTGCGCTTCGGGCGGCGGCCGCTTTGACCCCGGTATGCTTTACTATGCGCCGCAGGCGTGGACGAGCGACAATTCGGATGCCGCCGAGCGGCAGAAGATCCAGTACGGCACATCCATGTGCTATCCTGTGAGCAGCATGGGCAGCCATGTCTCCGTCGTGCCGAACCATCAGATGAACCGCATGACGCCGCTGCACACGCGTGCGAATACGGCATACTTCGGGACGTTCGGCTATGAGCTCGATTTGAACAAATTGACGGAAGAGGAGATTGCAGAGGTCAAAGAACAGGTTTCCTTTATGAAGGAGTATCGGGAAATCTTCCAGTACGGGACGTTCTATCGCCTGCAAAGCCCCTTTGAAAATAATGTCATGGCGTGGATGAGCGTGAGTGCGGATCGGAAGACGGCGATTGTCGGCTGGTATCGCACGCTGAACCGCGTGAATTATCGCTTCGAGCGCGTGAAGCTTGCGGGACTCCTGCCGGATGTCCTCTACGAGAATCGTCGCAGCGGTGAGCGCTGCTACGGCGATGAGCTGATGAACTACGGGCTTATCACGACGGACGGCACGGCGGGCGAACCGATTGCGGAGAACGGGCTGTCGGTGGATTTTGAGTCGCGCATTTATGTGCTGAAGGCTGTTGAATAGATTTGTATTGCCGGAAGGCAGCGAGGGAAACCGGACTGCACCCCAAAATACGGACAAAAATCCCTCCTGTTGTAGAAGAACTACAACAGGAGGGATTCTCTATGCTCGGGAAATAATATACAAAGTTGGTGTCCAAGATCGTGTCGGCGAGCGTCTGTGCGAGGTTCATTCTGTTATCGCTTTGCGCCATATCTTGGAAGCCCCGCGCAGCAGTTATTACGACGGGGAGCATCCGCCGTGTTTTCTGTCAGCAGTTCCCCTTATGCACGAATCGCAGATGTTTCCTCGCGATTGCGGCGAGCCTCTCGATCGTCTCAATGGGCGTCGCGGGAGTATTCTCGTGCCAGCGCGGGAAGTAGCGGCTGATGTGAAGCGGCAGGTCGGGACGCAGCGAGGCGAGCCAGAGGGCTTCTTCTTCCATATCGCCTGCGCTGTCGTTCTGACCGGGGATGATGAGCGTCGTGACTTCGACGTGGCAGCTCTTTACCGCGCGGGCGATCGTATGTTTGACCGCAGCGAGGTCGCCGCCGAGACGGCGGTAGAAGTCCGGCTGCCAGCCCTTGAGGTCGATGTTCATGGCATCGACATGCGGGAGGAGCGCTTCCAAGGGCGCAGGCGCGATCGAGCCGTTTGTCACGAGGACGACGAAGAGGCCGGCTTCGTGCAGCAGCGGCGCCGTGTCCATGATGAATTCATAGCTTAGAAGCGGCTCGTTGTAGGTGAAGGCGACGCCGATATTGCCGTGCGGGCGGCGGCTGAGGTCATGGGCGAGCGAAGCAAGTTCTGCGGGCGTGACGTCCTGCGTCTCGCTTTGCCCGTCCGCCATGGAGATTGTGTAATTCTGGCAGAAGGGACAGCGGAGGTTGCAGCCGAAGCTGCCGACGGAGAGGATGAAGCTTCCCGGGTGGAAGTGATAGAGCGGCTTCTTCTCGATGGGATCGAGGGCGACGGAGGTCAGCCTGCCGTAGTTCTTGCAGCGGATCGCGCCGCCTTCATTCATGCGGGCGCGGCAGAAGCCCGTCTCGCCGTCGGCGAGGCGGCAGTGATGCGGACAGAGGGAGCAGACGATGCGTTCGTCTGCTCCCTCTGTCTTTGCGGTGCGGCTATCCGCGCTCAATGGTGACGCTCCACTTCGAAGCGCCAGATGCGCACATCGTCGTCGGCGGCGATGCCGCCCTTCTTGCGCGCGATCTTGAGCTGGTCTTCGACCGTGTCGACGCCTTCGAGGTCGGGCAGCAGAAGCCCCTTGCGGCCTCGCGCCTCGACGATGACGCCGTAGCGCTTCGGGTCGAGATCCTTCGCGGCATCATGAACCAACTCAGGTTCTGTGAGCACGTCGACGCTGTAGACGATGTCGGGCAGTTCGTCTTCTTTGAGCGGCGAGAAGCGCGGATCGTGGAGGGCGGCGGAGACGGCGTTGTAGAGGATTTCTTCGGCGACGTCCTTCTGCGTGGGCTGGAAGGTGCCGATGCAGCCCCTGAGCTCGCCGTCCTTCTTGAGCGATACGAAGACGCCCGCACGCGCCTGCATTTCCTCGGGCAGATCGTCGGGAATTGCCGCGTACTGTCCCGTCACGACGAATTTCTCCACGCTCTCTCGCGCGAGTTTCACATAGGCGTCTTCCGCCGCCTTGATGTCGTCGAGGGCGCGTCTTTGGGCGATTTCGTAACGCATACCGAAGTTGCGCTTCAAGTCCTCGCGCTTGACGACGAAGGAAAGAAGCCCGTAGCCGACGCCGAAAGGCCCTTGGTAAGAAAGCTTCTTGATCTTCAGCGCCTGGCAGTCGAGCGCTCCCGCCATGATCCAGAAGGAGCGCAGGCCGCACTCCGCCGCCTTCTTGGCGAGTGCGGGATCCATCTGCAGAAGCTTCAGGAATGTGCCCTCTTCGAGGTACTTCATGCACGCCTTGTCGAAGCGCGGCCCTTCGGCGGCGAAGCCGTAAGGCCCGTCAGGCGTGAGCTTGTGCGAGAGGTCGCCGCTCGCGATGAAGACGGTCTTTCGGTCAAGCTCCTCGGCGGTGCGTGCGATGCACATGCCGAAGCGATAGTGATCGAGCGGCGTCAGCCCCGAAAGGCCGACGCGCACGAGACGGAAGTTCTCCGTGTGCGGCTGCAGGAAGCGCAGCGGGATCATCGTGCCGTGATCGAGCGCCGCATTGCGTCCGCCCAAAGGCCCCGCATCGAGTCCGGCTTCGCTTGCGACGGTCGCGAGCGTCTTGGCGAACGCCGTGTCGTACTCGGCGCGAACCTCGACCTCGGGTGCGCCGAACTGCGCGAAGCTTCCCACACCTTCGTCGCCCGGCGAGATATGGAAATAGTCGGCATACATGACGGCGTGCGGACTCGCGACGACGACCGTATCCGGCTCGAAGGAAGCCGCCTCCTTCATCGCCCGTTCATAAGCGTTTATCGTCAGCTGAATCTTGCGCTCCTCGCCCTTGCCGATTTCCGGCAGAATGATCGGCGGATGCGGCACAGCATAAGCAGCTAGAATTGCCATGGGTAAGACCTCCTCGAAGTGCGGTGTTCATTAAAATATATATTCGATATGAGGAGGGAAAAGCCCTTTATTTGAAATGAAATTTGCGCCAGGATGCGTGCCGTGCCGCTGCTGTTTTTGTAGGTTCTTCGTTTAGCGTGAGAGTGGGTATGGCAAAGGTCATGCGCATGGAGCGGTCCTCTATCCGATCTGCTATGTACGAATCGTATAGCAGATGCCATTTTTGGCATTGTACAAAAATCGGAAGTACTTTTAAAATAAAATACGAAAGAGAACGCTAGGATACGATGGAAAGGGGCTTTCACTATGGAATATACGGCACTCGCCAACGATTTGAAGATACCGCTCCTAGGCATTGGCACTTTTATGATCAGCCCGGCAGATGCGGAGATTTCTGTCTACAAGGCGCTGAAGAACGGCTATCGCCTCATCGATACGGCGAACGCCTACATGAACGAAGCCGCCGTCGGCAAGGCGATGAAGCGCGCGATTGCGGAGGGCGTCGTCAAGCGCGAGGAAATCTTCCTGTCGACGAAGCTCTGGCCGACGCTCTACGAAAGCGATACGGCAGTCGATGAGACGCTCTCCCGTCTCGGCACGGACTACGTCGATCTCCTGTTTATCCACCAGCCCGCAGGCAATTTCACGGCGGGCTATGAAAAAATCGAAGAGGCTTACAAGAAGGGCAAGGCGCGCTCGCTCGGCATTTCGAACTTCCACAGCGAGAAGCTGGAGCACCTTTTGGCGGCAGCGGAGGTCAAGCCGCACGTCATACAGTTGGAGACGCATCCCTACCACATCAAGCACGAGATCATGAATCGCCTCGCGCCCTACGGCACGAAGTTCATGGGTTGGTACCCGCTGGGACACGGCGATCGAACGCTTCTCGAAGAGCTGGTGTTCGCGGAACTGGCTGACAAATACCGTAAGAGCGCGGTGCAGATCATCCTGCGCTGGGCGGTGCAGAAGGGCTTCATCACGATTCCCGGCACGAAGAATCCCGACCATATCCGTGCGAAATTCGATATCTTCGATTTCGTTCTGACAGAGGCGGAGATGGCGGAGATCGCCAAGCTCGACGGTAAAAAGTGCTACTACACGCCCGACGAGGCGACGGAAGAAAAGTACGCCTCGATGCAGCTCGCGTTTGACGCTTGATTTCTGGGATACAATGAACGAAGGAATTTGATGGGAGGAAACGATGATGGAATTTGTCACTTTGAACAACGGTGTCAAAATGCCGCAGATTGGCTATGGCGTTTACCAGATGCCGCCCGCAGAGACGGAGCGCGCCGTCAGCGATGCGCTCGCCGCCGGCTATCGCCTCATTGATACGGCCGCTTCCTATATGAATGAAGAAGGCGTTGGTGCCGCGCTCAAGAAGAGCGGCATTGCGCGCGAGGAGCTTTTCGTCACGACGAAGCTCTGGGTGCAGGATCACGGCTACGAGAATACCTTGAAGGCGATTGAGACTTCGATGAAGAAACTCGGGCTGGACTATCTTGATCTCTACTTGATTCACAAGCCGTACGGTGACTACTATGGCGCCTGGCGCGCCATGGAGCGGCTTTATAAGGAAGGTCGCATCAAGGCGATCGGCGTCACGAGCTTCTGGAACGAGCGTCTCGCTGACCTCTTCAACTGCAACGAGGTGAAGCCCGCCGTCAATCAGATCGAGACGAATGTCTGGCATCAGCAGTGGGCGGCAGGAAACTTCATGAAGAAGCACGGCATCACGCACGAGGCATGGGCGCCGTTTGCCGAGGGCAACAATGATGTTTTCCATAATGAAGTTCTGCAGTCGATTGCGGATAAGCACGGCAGGACGGTGGGGCAGGTCATGCTGCGCTGGCTCATCGAGCGCGGCGTCGTTGTCATCCCGAAGAGCGCGCACAAAGAGCGTATGGAGGAGAATATCAAGGTTTTTGACTTCGCACTCGATGCGAACGATATGGAAAAGATTAGGACGCTTGATACCCAAAAGAGTACGATCTACGACGAGATGGATCCAGAGATGGCGCTTGCTATTGGGCGACATGCGATCCACGACTAAGGGGAATCTTTGGAGAACAGAAACAGGGCAAGCCGCAGCGGTTTGCTGCGGCTTGTCGCACAGAAAGGAATGATATCATGAAAGCGAAAAATATGGTGCACGAAGAAGAGCATGGCGGCGCTTTTGGTCTTGGCGTACCGAACGATGCCTATGCGAAGTATTTCAGCGGGCAGTCGTATCTGAATATCTTGACGCAGAAGGGGGCGGTCGTGTCGATTTACAACGTGACTTTCGAGCCGGCCTGCCGCAACAACTGGCACATCCACCATGCAAAGAAGGGCGGCGGTCAGATTCTCATCTGCGTCGCGGGCGAGGGATGGTATCAAGAGGAAGGCAAGGAGGCGCGAAGTCTTGCGGTCGGCGATGTCGTGGAGATTCCGCCGAACGTCAAGCATTGGCACGGCGCGAAGAAAGATAGCTGGTTTAGCCACCTCGCCGTCGAAGTGCCGGGGGAAGAGACGTCGAACGAATGGTGCGAACCTGTGACGGATGAGGCGTACGGGAAGCTCGAATAAAGAAGGGAAGAGAACAGAGGCTTTTTCATGCGATCGTCTTTTCCGTCACTTTGTCGAACAGCCTGCGGTACTTCGGCAGGTCTTCCTTCAGGCATACGAGCCAGTAGTCCGTGTGGCATTCGGAGTCGGCGAGCGGTACACAGATGCGGCCTTCGATCGCTTCGCCTCGCGCGATGAAGTAGCCGGACTGAAAAATCGGATAGGGGGAGTTCGCGGCGAGTTCGGTGAGCGTCGTGCGCTCTTCCTGCATGAGATAGCGCGTTTGCGGCGTCTTTTCGTGCACGGCTTTCATCCAGAAGCCGACGCGGTTGAGGAGCAGCAGTGTTTCGCCTTTGAGGTGGTCGAGCTGCAGGCGGGGATGAAAGGCGAGCAGGCTCGTCGTAGGCAGCGAGAGAAAGAGATCTTCGTGCCCGCATTTTTTTGCATGGAAGACGTTTGCATCCTCGGGCGGCGTATGCGTGACGGCAAGCTGATATGTGCGGTCGAGGAGTTTCGCAAAGAAGTCGGCGTCGTCCTTCATGTCGGCGGAAAGCGTCATGCCTTCGAATACGTTGTTCAGAAGCGGCGTCAGAACGATCTGCGGCAGGGGAGAGCAGAAGGCGATGGAAATGGTGCGCAGACTGCGCTCGTAGGTGCGCAGACGCTCCGTCATGTCGGCGGTCTCCTGCAGAATGCGACGCGCATGACGTACAGCGAGTTCGCCGACTTCGTTCAGCGCCAAATGGTTCTTGCTGCGTGCAAACAGCGAAAGGCCAAGCTCTTCCTCGAGTTTCTTCATGGCGCGCGTTACAGCAGGCTGCGACGTATGCAGCTTCTCCGCCGCTGCCGACAGCGTGCCGCAGTCGGCAAAAGCGACGAGCTGGGCGAGCATAGACATTTCGAGCATGTTGCACCTCCGGGATCTTGACGTACATGTTTCACTATGCGCACAGCGGATAACAGATGTCGTTACTGGCATTGTACATGATTCCGAGGTTCTTGTAAAATGAATGATGAAGCTGTTGGATAAGAAAAGGAGGATGAAAATATATGTGCAAGAGAAAAATTGCAGCATCCTTTCTGACGGTTGTCTGTGCGCTGCTGTTTGCAGCGTGTGGGAGCAATGCGGCAAACGGCGCAGATGCGCAGGAGGCAGCTGCAATACCGAGACAGAAAGAGCTGGCGAGCAAGGCGATCGTCGTCTATTACTCGGCGACGGGGCGCACGAAGGAAGCGGCGGAGGCGGTCGCGGCTGCCGTCCGGGCGGATATCTTTGCACTCGAACCGCAAGAACCGTATACGGATGCCGATCTCAATTACCGTGACGAAGGAAGCCGCGTCGTGCGCGAGCACAACGACCCTGCGCGCCATACGTCTCTTGTGCAGGAGACCCCCGTGCGCTTTGCGGATGCCGATGTCATATTTCTTGGATACCCCATTTGGTGGGGTGATGCCTCGTGGGTGGTTGAGGATTTTGTCCGGCACAACGATTTTACGGGCAAGACAGTTATCCCGTTTGCGACATCGTACTCTTCGCCCCTCGGCGCAAGTGCAGAGCATCTTGCTGAAATAGCGGGTACGGGAAACTGGCAGGAGGGTATATGCTTTGATCAAGGCATGACAAAAGAAAAGGTTATGGATTGGGCAAAAAGTCTCCATCTGAATGCGATGAGGCAATGAGGCCGTGCGCGTTCTGTTCGTGATCGGCAACCCGCATCATACCGCTGCTCCACGTCGCGGCGCTTTCGAGTGTGCCGGGTGACTTCACAGGCTCGGCGGTGATCATCGCCGCTTTCGCCTTCTTCGCCGCCGTCATGGCATTCAATGCGAACAAAGTGCAGCACAGGACGGTTTCTGCGGTACGGAGGTATCGTGGACGGACGCACCGGTCTTCTGGGCGTCGCCGATTGCGTTCCGCCATAAGCCCGTGCAGATCGTGGATGGGGCGATGAAGCTCAGAGCGGTGGAGGTGATGTGGGAGGTCGACGCGCACGACAAGGGCTGCCTCAGCCAGCACTACCGCCAAAAGAGCGTCGAAGAGAAGCTCGCGCGCTGTTCCTTCTGCCCGTCTACGTTCTGGATCGACGCGCAGAAGACGGGGAAGGTGCGCGGCAGGTGCGCATCGCAGTGAACGGGCAGACGGGAAAGGCTGCCGCGCTCTTCTATCGGTATGGGCAAGAGGAGCGCTATGTGACGGACGCGCCTTCCCGGCTGCAGCCGATGTCGACGGAGCACATCGGCCGCACGCCGCCCGTTGCGGTGAAGCGCGTCGGTTCGCCGTTCCTGTACCGTGTTACGACGCTTGCCGAGGCGACGGAAGGATAAAGCTGACGGCGTTCGCCCGCCTATGGACGCATCGAAAATAATTTCCACGATATTCCTGTTTCCGTAAGACAAAGTGACAGAAAAGTTGTATAATGTATACAAGAGATAGACGGTTCGGACAAAAGGAAAGGGCGGGATTGCAATGCGCAAGGAACATGATTTTCTCGGCGAACTTGAGGTGCCGGATGAGGCGTATTACGGCGTGCAGACGCTGCGTGCCATAGAGAATTTCAGCATCACGGGCAGTCGGCTCGACGTCGACTTCATTCAGGCGCTCGCCAAGGTGAAGAAGGCGGCGGCGCAGGCGAACATGGAGACGGGAAGGCTCGAAAAGCGCATCGGCAACGCGCTCGTCGAGGCGGCGGAGGAGATCATCGACGGCAAATTCATCGATCAGTTCCCGGTCGATCCGATCCAGGGCGGCGCGGGCACATCGATCAACATGAACATGAACGAGGTCTTGTCGAACCGCGCACTTGAGATCCTCGGCGAGCCGAAGGGCAGCTATGACATCATCTCGCCGAACAATCATGCCAATATGGCGCAGTCGACGAACGACGCTTTTCCGACGGCGATCAAGGTCTGTCTGACGCACAAGGGACACAAGCTGACGGTGGCGCTCGACTATCTGGCGACAGAACTGGAAAAGAAGGCAGAGGAGTACAAGGACATCCTGAAGATGGCGCGCACGCACCTGCAGGATGCCGTGCCGATCACTCTGGGGCAGGAGATGGGCTCCTATGCGTCCGCCGTGCGCCGCAGCATCAAGCGCGTCGGCTGGTCGATGGACAGCATCCGCCTCATCAATATGGGCGGCACGGCGGTCGGCACGGGACTCAATGCCGAGCCTGCCTACATCAAGGCGGTCGCGCGCAAGCTGCGCGAGATTACGGGTGAGAATTTCGAGACGTCGACGAACATCATCGACGCGACGAACAATACGGACGGCTTCGTTGACGTGTCATCCGCGCTCAAGAACACCGCGCTCGTGCTCATCAAGATGGCGAACGACTTCCGTCTCATGGCGTCGGGACCGCGCTGCGGGCTCAACGAGCTGAACTTGCCGAAGCGCCAGCCCGGCTCCTCCATCATGCCGGGCAAGGTCAATCCCGTCATCGCCGAGGTACTCGACCAGGCATGCTATCAGGTCATCGGCAACGATCTCGCCGTATCGTTCGGCGTCGAGAACGGGCAGTTCGAGCTGAACGTCATGGAGCCGATCATGGCGTACAACCTTTTCAACTCGATGAACTACCTGACAAATGCCGTGCGCACCTTCGTCGACAAGCTGCTCATCGGCCTTGAGCCGAATCGCGAGCAGTGTCAGCAGTGGGTCGATCGCAGCGTGGGCGTCGTCACGGCGCTCCTGCCGCATATCGGCTACGAGCAGTCGGCGATTCTCGCGAAGGAGGCCTATACGACAGGCAGGCCGATTCGCGAGGTCATCTTGGAGAAGCAGCTCTTGACGAAAGAGCAGCTCGACCACATCATGTCGCCCGAGCAGATGACGCATCCGGGCATCACGCACGAATAAGGGAAGGCAGGCCATGGGTTTATGCCGTCGCCTGAAAGTGTCGATAATAGATCATATGAGAGATGTACAGTAAAGGAGGCGTTTGCATGAAACGGATTTTTCTGGCCGTCGTTTTTGCCTTGTTCGCTCAAGTCTTATGGATGCCGCAGACCTTTGCCCAAGATATTTGGGCAACATCCTATGATGGCAAGGACATCTACGTCGTGACGGAAACCCTGGAGAAAGAGCGGATTCCGACAGGCAATGCCACCAGCTATCGCGGGATGGTGAAGTTCGTGCACGGCGATGAGCTGCAGAACACGGCGCAATACTTGTACAAAGCGAGCGAAGACGGTGTGTTTCTGTCGATCGACGGCGGCGCCTTTTTCCGACTCGGCGGAGATTTTGACGGCGTTCCAGAGAGATATGCACACTACATGGCGGTCTATGATACCATGTGGAAGACGCTGAGGAACAACAGAAACTGAAAATCGTATCCCCTTTGTTTGCCTACAAGGTGCAGTCTAGAAACAAAGGGGATATTTTTTGAATTGCAATATTGCATGAGATGCGTCATTGACGTATAATAAAGATATGAAGAATGAAGTGATTCCTCAAGTGCTCGTTGAAACGATGCCATATCAACGAGCAGTTGAAAAAATATGGGATATAGAAACTCAGATGGAGTTCAAGATATATATCGGACTGAATCCATACAGTGGTAATCTGATTCCCGGAACCGGCGGCATACGGAAGATTCGCTGGCAGGGCTCTGGAAGAGGAAAACGCGGTGGTGTCCGTGTGATCTACTATGTCTATAATGAGAGTCAGCCGATTTATCTGTTGTATGCCTATCCGAAAAATGTCCAGGTTGATTTAACCGAAGACGAGAAAAGAGTATTGCGGGATATTGTAGAAGAGATGAAAGCGATTTTTCACAGGAAGGAGGAGCAGCATGGAGCCGATGATGTCAGATGCGGCAAGTGAAATTCTTGAAGGCTTGCAGGAGGCGCTGCTGGATGCGCAAGGCAGTATCGTGGAAGGCTTGAAAAAAAGCGTCGTATATCGCATAGAACCTCAGGCGGTGAGAAAGCGTCTGGCGATGTCACAACAAGAGTTCTCGCGAGCCTTCGGGATTCCTTTGGCAACCTTGCAGAATTGGGAGCAGGGACGCAGGCAGCTCGATGCTACGGCGGTGTCGTATTTGAGAACGATTGCGCGATTTCCAAAAGAAGCCATGGCGGCACAAAGCTGAGCCGCCATGGCTTCTTTTTTACTATGAAAGTCCAAGAAGTCAAGCCCGAAGGGCGCAGACCGATTGGCTCTTTCATGTAAGGGCGGCGCACAATGTCCACAAAGTGGACGTTTGTGCGTGTAGTTCAGTATTTTTCCACCCCTCGTCCGTCGAATTTTGGCACGAAGGAGGCGGAGACGGTGCCGCCTTGCTGGATGTAGCAGTTTTCGATGCCGAGACTGCGTGCGTGGTCGACGACGCTCTCGTATTCGAAGGTCGTGAGGCGGCGGTTGAGTTCGGGGACTTTTGAGAGGTCGCCCATGGGCGTGTATTGGTTCATGAGGCTGATGTAAATGGTATCAGAGAAGTTCTGCCAGAGCCAGTCGAGGATCTTCATGCTTTCCTTGCGCCGTCCCGGCAGAACGAGGTGGCGCACGAGGACGCCGCGCTGCATACGATTGGTATCATCGAAGACGGGACGGCCCGTGATCTCGCGCATACATCGTATGGCGGCGCTCGCCGTCTTGAAGTAGTCGGGGGCTGTGCTGTAGCGAAGAGCCGCCTCTTCCGCCATGTATTTGAGGTCGGGCAGGAAGATGTCGACGAGTCCCGCCAGGCTTTTAATGGTATCAACGGTCTCGTAAGCGGAGGAGTTGTAAACGACGGGTATGGAAAGCCCCTGCGCCTTGGCGAGGTGAAGCGCGGCGGCGATCTGGGGTGCGAAGTGTGTCGGCGTCACGAGGTCGAGTGTCGCCGCGCCGCGCTCCTCCTGCTCCAGGAAGATGTCGGCAAGGCGTTCTTCCGTGACGGCGATGCCGAAATTTTCGCGGCTGATCTCGTAGTTTTGGCAGAAGGCGCAGCGCATGTTGCAGCCCGAGAAAAATACCGTTCCCGCGCCCTTTTCGCCAGCTAGGCAAGGCTCTTCCCACGCATGAAGCGATACGAGGCCGACGCGCGCGTATCTGCCCGCGCCGCAGAAGCCGTGCGCATCGTGCAGGCGGTTCGCGCCGCAGCCGCGCGGACAGAGGCGGCAGGCGGCGAGCGGTGCGAGAGTTTTCTCTATGATTTTTGCCGTGCGGCTCTTTGCTGCACGGCTTTTTGGCGCGTCAGCGGCGCTTTTCTTTTCGCGTTCCGTCGCCATCATTCGCGACCTTCAAGCTTCGCCTCGTCGAGCATGGGGCCGTACTTCGGACGCCACCATGAAAGGGCGCGTACGGCGTTGATGTAGTCTTGCATCGCCTCTTCGTCGAGAGCGGCCGGGCGGTCTTTGATCGGTTCGGCGACGAGCGGAACGGTATCTGTCCTGCCGATGGCGCTGTGCGTGATCCAAAAGCCGTAGTTGACGCCCTGCCGGTTGCCGCGCGTGAGGCTTCTTCCTACGGCTTCGTAGCGAAAGCCCCGAGGCGCAATCAGCTCGATGAGTGTCGGCGCGATGTCGATCTGACTGCCCGCAGCTTCCGGGTCGAGCAGACCCTTCTTTACGCCGTACCCCGTGAGGATGAAGGGGATGGCGTAGCGCTCGTAGAGCGACGGCGTCTTCTCGATGTTGTAGCGGTCGGCATGGTCGCCGACGATGACGAAGAGAGCTTCGGGGAATTTTTTCTTCGCTGCACGGATGAAAGCGGCGAGTTCCTGCGTCGCGTACCAGTAGTGACCGAGTTCCTTGAGGAGGGCGTCATCTCCCTGCGCCTCCTTGGGGAGCGCGGCACGCACCTCTTCTGCGGGAAAGCCCTTGGCGGCGAGGTCGACCGTGTACGGAGAATGGTTCGAGACGTTGAGGAGCACATGAAGCCCGGGCTGTTCGGGATCGATGCGCGAGAGAACTTCCCCGTAGAGGACTTCGTCGTCGACGCCCCAGACGCTTCCCTCGTCGGAGGAGAAGTCGCCGCGGCTGTAGAATTGCTCGAATCCCTGCGCGCGGCAGAACGGCTCGATGCGCTCCCATGTCGCAGGGCCTGCATACCAGAAATCCGTATGGTAGCCAAGGCGGGCGAATGTGGGCGCGATGGCGGTCGGATAGGGCGCAGCGAAAGATTCGGGCATCGTCGTGAGGTAGAGGTTGGCGTCGGCGAATCCCGTGACAACGCCCGTGACGGCGGACACCGTGCTCGAACCGTTCGGCAGAAAGGTATCACAGTAAACGGTATCAGCTGCGTTCAGCAGTTCTTTCGTGGGGTCGGCGATGTGCAGGCTCGCATACTTTTCCAAGAGCGGCCAGTTGGCGTAGCTTTCGGAGATGATGAGGAAGATGTGGCGCGGCTTTTCGATCTGTGCACCTTCGGCTTCACGCGTGAGGTAGACGTCGAGGTCGCGCGTATCGGCAGGACGGCCTGCGTGGAGCGCGGCGAGGCGCTCGATCTCCTCGACGGTGAAATCGAGACCGTTGCACGCGAGGAAGCGGCTGTTCAGCACATAGGCGCGATAGAGCGCCTGGAAATTGTCGAGGATGGCTTCGTTCAGGAAGGCGTCGTTCGTGACGCCGGCATTCTCCCAGTTGACGGCGTCCTGCCAGCGCAGGCTGCCGCCGAAGGCGCTCAACAGGGCGACGAGTGCGAGAATCAGGAGGAAGAGGGCGCGGCGAAGAGACCGCCAGGGAAGCAGCCGCTCGGCGAGAGCGGAAAAATCGCACGCGAGCAGAAGGCACAGCGCACGATAGAGAAGGAAGGCGAGCAGGAGTGCGCCCGCGAGCCGCACGGGCAGGTAGAATTCCTGCACGAGCGAGATGAAGAGCGCATAGACGTCCTCGTTCACCGTATTGAAGATGAGTTGATGAAAGCCCGTGTGATATTGGCGGTAGTAGGGAAAGCTCGCGGCGTAGAGGATGGAGAGCACCGTGAGGGAAAGGGCGCTCGTCACGCGCCATGCGAATTTTTCAAGCGGTGCATGAAGAAGACGTGCGAGCGCGGCGGGCACGAGGGAGAAGAGCGCAAGCACCCCCGCTGTCTGAAAGCTCAGACGCATGCCGCGCCAGAGTGCGAGCGCGATGTCCGCGCTGCCCGTCGCCGCGGCCATGTAGTCGTGCATCCAGAAGATGAAGAAGGCGCGGCAGAAAGAAAGGACTGCAAGGTAGAAAAGAAACACCTTGAGTCCTTTTATGGCAACGGAAGAGAACGCCTGCCAAGAAGGCAGGCGCAAAAAAGATGCGTTTTGCATGGAGCAGGGAGTCCTTCCTTTTTCAGTCGATTTGCGGCAGGATGATGTCCACGCCGTAGTCCTCTGCCGCCTGGCATATATCGGCGGCGGGGCGCGAGTCGGTGATGAGCCCCGAGAGCGTGTCGAGCGTCACATAGTTGTAGTTGCCGTCCGAGCTGAGCTTTCTCGCTTCGGCGACGACGTAGGCGCGCTTGGAGACGCGGATGATCGCCGCCTTGTTGATGCCGTCCTCGATGTCGTAGGTCGATACGCTGTTTTCCTTGACGTCGACGCCGACGGCGCCGACGAAGGCGATGTCGGGCTTCAGGCGCGAGATGAGGTCGAGCGTCATGCCGCCCCAGAAGCCGTCGCGGCTCTTGTTGATGACGCCGCCGACGAAGACGACGCGGATCTTCGGGTTCTGGGCGAGGATGGAGAGGATGTCGATCATGTTCGTGACGACGGTCAATTCGCGCTCGTCGTGCACGAGAAGCTCGGCGATTGCGAGGTTGCTCGTCGAGATGTCGAGGAAGACCATGTCATGCTCATGGATGAGGTGCATGGCGGCGCGCGCGATGCGGCGCTTGGCCTCGACGTCGATGTTGCGGTGCTTGCTGACCTCGATGGTGTGGGGATTCTCGCGCCGGATGACGGCGCCGCCGTAAGTGCGCTTGAGCCGCCCCTGTTTTTCGAGCGCACCGAGGTCCTTGCGTATGCAGTCCTCCGTCACATGAAAACGGTCACTGAGATCCTTGACGCGCACCTTGCCGTCGCGTGCAAGGATGTCAAGGATGGCATCATGGCGTTCTACAAGAAACATATTCTCGCCTCCGTTGCTATTGGTTTATCGTATTTTTTCCAATTTTACCCGAAAGGAAAAAGTTTTTCAAGCCCTAAATTTTCTTTATGTCAGCGCATCAAGGTAAACTTTTCAAAAATGTTAAGTTGACAATAATCGTACAAGGGCGTATGATAAGGAAGATTTATGGAACGATAGATATGAAGGGGCGCTGGCGGATTCAGCGCTTCCCAAAGGGAGGAGTCAAATTTCATGAAAGTGAGAGAAATCGTTCTCTGTGCGCTCTTCATCGCGCTCGTCGCCGTCGGCGCCTTCATCCGCATCCCCGTCGGCACGGATGTCTACACGCTGCAGTTCCTCTTCACGCTGTTGGCGGGCGTCCTGCTCGGGGCGCGGCTCGGGGCTGTGGCGGTCGGCGTCTATGTGCTCATGGGGCTCGTCGGCATCCCCGTCTTTGCGTCGGGCGGCGGCCCGAGCTACGTCCTGCAGCCGACCTTCGGCTATCTCGTCGGCTTCATCTGTCAGGCGTATCTCACAGGTGCACTCGTGCGCGGCGGCGAGCCGACCTTCGGGCGCGTGCTCGGCGCGTGCCTCGCGGGCATGGCGATCGTCTATCTGTTCGGCATTTCCTACTTCTACATCGCGTCGAACTACATCGTCGACGCGCCCATCACGCTGTGGCTCGCGCTCTGGTACTGCGGCATTTTGCAGGTCGTGCCGGACTTTTTGCTGTGTCTCGCCGCCGCTTTCATCGGCATTCGCTGCCGCAAGGCGGGACTTTGGCTCTGAGATGCATCGCTCGATGCTGTCTTTGCAAAGGAGAAAATTTTCATGGGAAAAGCATTGTTCATCACGGGAACGGGAACGGACATCGGCAAGACGTATGTGACGGGACTCATCGTCAAGCGCCTGAAGGAGGCGGGACTTCGCGCGGGCTACTACAAGGCGGCGCTGTCGGGCGCTGAGACGAGCGCGGACGGCTCGCTCCTGCCCGGCGATGCGCTTCATGTCGCACGCACGGCGGCTCTGGCAGAAGACGAGGCAATCGTTTCTTATATCTATCGGGATGCCGTTTCGCCGCATCTCGCCGCGAGAATCGAAAATCGTCCGATCGACTTCGGCAAGGTCGAGCGTGATTTTCGCGCGGCGAAGGAGCGCTTCGACTATCTGACGGTCGAGGGCAGCGGCGGCATCATCTGCCCTTTGCGCTGGGACGAGCATGAACACGTCGTGCTCGACGACCTCGCCGTGCGCCTCGGCCTTTCGGCTCTCGTCGTTGCCGATGCGGGACTCGGCACGATCAACGCCGCTGTCCTGACCGCCGAGCATTTGAAGATGCGAGCCATTCCACTGAAGGGATTCATCTTCAACAACTGGCAGGCGGGAGACGTCATGCAGGAGGACAACAAGAAGATGGTCGAGGAGATGACGGGCGTGCCCGTCGTCGCGTGCGTCGCGAAGGGGGAAGAGGAATTGCCGCTCGCGGCGGCGGCGCTCGCCGCGCTGTACGACTGAACATCCGAAATCATAGAGGGAGAGGATTTCATGCCAACGATTGAAGAACGCGACCTTCGCCATATCTGGCATCCGTGCGCCCAGATGAAGGACTACGAGGAGCTCCTGCCCATGGTCATCGACCATGCGAAGGGCGCATGGCTCTACGATGTGCACGGCAAGGCTTATCTCGACATCGTCAGCTCGTGGTGGGCGAACCTCTTGGGGCACGCGAACGAGAAGATCAATGCGCGCATCAAGGCGCAGCTCGACCGCCTGGAGCACGTCATCTTCGCGAACTTCTCGCACCGTCCTGCCATCGAGCTGGCGGAGCGCCTCGCTGCGCTCGTGCCGGCAGGGCTCACGAAGTTCCACTTCAACGACAACGGCTCGTCTGCCGTCGAAGCGGCGCTCAAGATGGCGTTTCAATACTGCCAGCAGACGGGACGCACGAAGAAGACGCGCTTCCTATGCCTTTCCGAGGGCTACCACGGCGAGACGATCGGTGCGCTCTCCGTCGGCTCGATGGATCTCTTCGCCGAGATGTACAAGCCCATGATGATGGACAACATCCACGTCGAAGCGCCCGACTGCTACCGATGTCCTTTTCAAAAGACGCGCGAGACGTGTTTCTGCGAGTGTTTTTCCTATGCGGAAAAGGCGTTCGCCGAGCATGCCGAAGAGTGTGCGGCGATGATCGTCGAGCCGCTTCTGCAGGGCAGCGCGGGCATGCGAATCTACCCGGAGCTTTATCTCAAGAAACTGCGTGCGCTCTGCGACGAGCATGACGTGCTCCTTATTGCCGATGAGATCGCGACGGGCTTCGGCCGGACGGGCAGGCTGTTCGCGACGGAGCGTGCGGGCATCACGCCCGACATCATGTGCCTTTCCAAGGGCTTGACGGGCGGCTACATGCCGATGTCCATCACCGTCGTCAAAGAGAAGATCTACGACGCCTTCTACGCGGACTGGAGCGAAGGGAAGGCGTTCATGCACAGCCACACCTACGCGGGCAATCCGCTCGGCTGCGCGGCGGCGCTCGCCGTGCTCGACATCCTCGACGAGGAAAATGTCCTGGAGAAAGCGGAAGAGACAGCTCTTTGGCTGACCGCACGCATGGAGGAAGTCTTCGGTGCGCACCGAAATGTCGGCGAGATCCGTCATATCGGCCTGATCCATGCCGCAGAGCTCGTCGAGGACAAGCGGGAGAAGCGCCCGTTCGACGCGAGCCGCCGCCTCGGCTATGCCATCTACCGGGCGGCTCTTCGCAGCGGACTCCTGCTGCGCCCTCTAGGCGACGTACTCTACTTCAACCCGCCGCTCAACATCGAGAAGGAAGAACTCGATACCGCGATCTGCCGCATGAAACAGGCGATGGACGAGGTCTTGGAAGCGTAGCGTGAAAGCTGCCGCAAATATTGGAAAGAAAAGCCGCCGTCGCAGAAGATGCGACAGGCGGCTTTTTGCTGTCGAATTTACGGTTGAATTTTACAACAAAAGAAGGTATGCTAAAGATAGAAGAAGGGAGGGGGCGGCTATGCCTAATATCAAACCGATTTCTGATTTAAGAAATTACGGCGAGGTGCTTCGTGACGTAGCTGTCGGTTCGCCAGTTTTTCTTACAAAGAATGGGCGCGGTCGATATGCGATTGTTGATTTGGAGGATTATGAAAAAACGAAGGCGGCATTGAGGCTCATGAAAGAACTTTCTCAGGGAAAAGTATCTGGAGATGAAAGAGGCTGGCGTACGTCTGCAGATGTGAGGGCGCATTTTCAGAGGAAAATAAATGAAATATAATATCCAATATTCTCCGAAAGCCGAAGGTGATCTGGATGAAATTTGGGACTATATCTCTTCTGAATTGTGCAATCCCCGAGCGGCGCAAAATACGATAAACCGCATACTGGATCGCGTGGATCAGCTGGAGGATTTCCCGCAACTCGGCGCAGCGCTTTCTTCCGTGATCGATGTAGAAAGCGAGTATCGGTTTCTCGTTTGCGGCAATTATATAGTGTTTTACCATGAAGCCCCAAGAGGTCAAGCCAAAGGCGCAGACCGATTGGCTAGGCTTCTGTAAGGCGTGAGGACATATGTACAGTGTGCCTCCTTGATGAAGCCGCTACAGGAAACGGGCGTAAAAGCAGTTTGTGCCCGTTTCCTGTAGCGGCTGAACATATGTCCTGAAAGTTTATCGTATATTTGAGCAGGATGTCTATGTTGACCGCGTGTTATACGGCAAGCGAAATTATCTTCGCATCTTGTTTCAGGAGTTGACACGGGAGCCAATGGATGATTGAAGCGGAGAGATGATTCCTAAAGTTGGGCAGGCGGCTTTTTTACAGGACATATAGGAAAAAATTTGCTATAATAAGAATGATAAGCACTGGATTTGATGCTTGGGCAAAAGCTCAGCTGGGGGGTATGGATATGTTTGCAATCATCGTTGGCACGCACGGCCGGCTGGCCGAAGAGCTGCTCTCTTCCGTCGAGATGATCTTCGGCGAGGTGCAGAACACGGCGGCGGTCACGTTTCTGCCGGGCGAAGGGCCGGCCGACATCACGGCGAAGTACGAAGCCGTCTTGGAAAAGCTCGATACGTCGGGCGGCGTGCTCTTCCTCGTCGACATCTTCGGCGGCACGCCATACAATGCTGCTTGCCGCATCGTCATCAACAACGAGCAGTACGGCATCGTCACGGGCGTGAGCATGCCGATGCTCGTCGACATGGCGAACACGCAGGCTCTGGATGAGGGGACGGACATCCGTGCACTGATGGAGAAGGCGGCGAGCGTGGGTCAGAAGGGCATCCGGCTCTTCCACGCGAGTGCAGTCAACAGCTGAGAAAAGACAATAGGATAGGAGAGAGATACATGATCAGTACGATTGGTGTTGTGACTTCGGGCGGTGACAGCCCGGGCATGAATGCGGCGGCGCGCGCCGTTGTGCGCACGGCGATTTCCGAGGGCGTAAGGATTTTCGGCGTCTACGGCGGCTACACGGGACTTTTGGACGGCGACATCAAGGAGCTTTCGACGCGCAGCGTCAGCGACCTCATTCAGCGCGGCGGCACGTTCCTCGGCACGGGGCGTTCCAAGCGCTTCCATACGGAGGAGGGGCGCAAAGCGGCGATGGAAAAGCTCAAAGAGCATGGCATCGAAGGCCTTGTCGTCATCGGTGGTGACGGCAGCCTCACGGGCGCGGCGCATCTCTCGCGCCACGGCATGCCGATCGTCGGTCTGCCGGCGACGATTGAAAACGACGTCTGGGGCACGGACTACACGATCGGCGCCGACACGGCGGCGAACACAGTTCTGGAGGCCATCAACAAGCTGCGCGACACGGCGTCGGCGCATCGGCGCATCATCCTCATCGAGGTCATGGGCAAGAAGTCGGGCTGGCTCGCGATGATGGCGGGCGTCGCGGGCGGCGCTGAATACGTCCTCGTGCCCGAGGTCAAGTACGATCTCGATGAGATCTGCACGGAAATCATGGACGCTTACGAGGCAGGCAAAAAGTACAGCATCATCGTCGTGGCGCAGGGTGCAGGCTCTGCCGTCGAGATGGGCAAGTTCATCGGCGAGACGACGAAGATCGATACGCGCGTATCCGTCTTGGGCTACATCCAGCGCGGCGGCGCGCCGACGGTCGAGGATCGTATGAAGGCGTCGCTTCTCGGCGAACGCGCGGCTCTCGCGCTGATGTCGGGCGCAAGCGACATCGTCTTCGGATTTGACATGGGCAAGGTCGTGAGCATCAATCTGCATGACGCCGTGACGAACCGCAAGACGCTCGATCCCGAGATCGTGCGCCTCGCACGCGTTCTCGCCTGATTTGGGAGGAAGAGAGAAATATGAAAATTGCCATTCTCGGCTACGGAAACCTCGGGCGCGGCGTGGAGTGCGCCGTGCGCGAAAACGGCGACATGGAGCTTGTCGCCGTCTTTACGCGACGCGATCCGAAAGATGTGAAGATTCAGACGGAGGGTGTGCCCGTCCTCCGCGTTGAGGACATCGAGGCATGGAAGGACAAGGTTGACGTGCTGATCCTCTGCGGGGGCAGCGCGACGGATCTGCCTGGGCAGACGCCGAAGTATGCGAAGCTTTTCCATGTCGTCGACAGCTTCGATACTCATGCGAAGATTCCCGCGCACTTCGCTGCCGTAGATCAGGCGGCAAAGGCGACGAATCATGTCGCCGTCATTTCCGTCGGCTGGGACCCCGGGCTCTTCTCGCTCGCGCGCGTCTATGCGAATGCCGTCCTGCCGAACGGCAAGGACTATACCTTCTGGGGGCGCGGCGTCAGCCAGGGGCACTCCGACGCCATCCGCCGCATCGCAGGCGTGAAGGATGCGAAGCAGTACACCATCCCCGTCGTCAAGGCGCTCGCCGCCGTGCGGCGCGGCGACAATCCCGAGCTTACGACGCGCGAGAAGCATACGCGCGAATGCTTCGTCGTCCTCGAAGAGGGCGCGGACGCAGCGAAGGTCGAGAAGGAAATCAAGGAGATGCCGAACTACTTCGCCGACTACGATACGACCGTGCACTTCATCACGGAAGAGGAGCTGAAGGCAAGCCACAGCGGCCTTGCGCACGGCGGCTTCGTCATCCGCACGGGTGCGACGGGGCTTCATGGCGAGCACAAGCACGCGATCGAGTACAGCCTGAAGCTCGACTCGAACCCCGAGTTCACGACGAGCGTTCTCCTCGCGTATGCGAGGGCGGCATACCGCCTCGCGCAGGAGGGCGTCGCGGGCTGCAAGACCGTCCTCGACATCGCCCCCGCCTATCTCTCGCCGCTTTCGGCAGAGGAGCTTCGGGCGAAGCTCTTGTGAGCGAAATTAGCATAGGCATTGTGAACAGAATAAGTATAGAAGAAGGGCGCCGTCGGCTGACGGCGCCCTTCTTCTATAGAATACGAACGGAAAATACATCGGGTGCAAAGACACATACCATCACAAAAACTTGCCGTAGACTCGCTGCAATAGATCATCAAAGTACTGCCGCTCTAATGCATATGTACTGTGTAGATCCAACGGCTTATTGATGGCGTCAAAAAAATTGACAGCTCCCTGAAGCAAGGTGAGCAGCAGTTCCTTTTCTGGGACAAAAAAGCGCTTATTGTTCCACTTTGTATGCAATTTTATAAAACCTCTGTCATATTCTTCAAAGTCCATCTCCATTGGAGCATCCGGAAAGAGCATGGTGGCTATTCCATCTTGCAGCAGTTTATCGATGGCGACGGCGAGGTAAACCCAGAGATAATTAAGGGAGTCCCATTCACGGAAGGTTAATATTTCTTTATCAAAATAGTTTAGCAGAATAGCGCCGTCTATATATTTTTTGTCTACATGCCTGGCAATCTTTTTGAGCTCCTTGGCGTCCGTTACATCGACAAACCATGCCGGATCGATATGGTTCAAATCGGATATGCGCACCTTGGGTCTGATGAGAAAGGATCTGCAGGTAAACATTTTGTAATATACTCACGCCTTAGAGAAAGCTGAAAAAGATATGAGCTATGCGATGATCTTTGACATCTTCGCATAGCCCTGTTGTGATACTCTACTTCATCAAACCGCCGGGGATGTCAAGGGTGGCGAAGTAGTCATCGAGAGTTTCGGCGCGGCGGATGAGTTCGACGCTGCCGTCTTCTCTTAAGAGCAGCTCCGCGCTTCTGAGCTTGCCGTTGTAGTTGAAGCCCATGGCGTGGCCGTGGGCGCCCGTGTCGTGGATGACGATGCGGTCGCCGATGTCGATCTTGGGCAGTTTGCGGTCGATGGCGAATTTGTCGTTGTTTTCGCAGAGCGATCCTGTAACGTCGTAGATATGATCGCAGAAGGCGTCTTCCTTGCCGACGACGGTGATGTGGTGATACGCGCCGTAGAGTGCGGGGCGCATGAGGTTGGCCATGCAGGCGTCGAGTCCGATGTAGTCCTTGTACGTCTTCTTTTCATGCAGCGCCGTCGTGACGAGCCAGCCGTAGGGACCCGTGATGTAGCGGCCGGATTCTGCCTTGATGGCGAGGCCTGCGAGTCCTGCCGGCTCGATGATCTTCTTGTAGAGCGCTTCGATGCCGCTTCCGACGCGTTCGACGTCGATGGCGGTTTCATCAAGGCGATAGGGAATGCCGAAGCCGCCGCCGAGGTTGATGAATTCGAGCGAGATGCCGAGGCGCTTTTTGATTTCGACGGCGAGGTTGAACATGAGTTCCGCCGTGAAGAGGAAGGCTTCATTCCTAAGCTCGCTCGATATGACCATGGTGTGCAGGCCGAAGCGCTTGACGCCCTTTTCGCGTGCGATCTTGTAGGCGTCGAAGATCTGATGATGCGTAAGGCCGTACTTCGCTTCGGTCGGCTTGCCGATGATGTCGTTGCCTTCGATGAGCGGGCCGGGATTGTAGCGGAAGGAGAGGCAGTCGGGGAAGCCTGCGCACTTTTCGAGATAGTCGATGTGGCTGATGTCGTCGAGATTGATGATGGCGCCGAGTTCGCGCGCCTTCTGGAATTCCTCGGCGGGCGTGTCGTTCGAGGTCAGCATGATCTCTTCGCCCTTGACGCCGGCGGCCTCGGAGAGGAGGAGTTCGGCGATGGAGCTGCAGTCCGTGCCCGCGCCCTCTTCGTGCAGAATCTGCAGGAGGCGCGGATTTGGCGCTGCCTTGACGGCGAAGTGCTCGGTGAAGTTCGGCGCCCACGAGAAGGCTCGCTTGAAGCGGCGGAAGTTCTCGCGAATGGCCTTTTCGTCGTAGATGTGAAAGGGCGTCGGATATTGTTCGATGATTTCCTCAAGCCTCTCGCGGCTTATGGGGAAAACTTTTTCTGTCATAAGGATGCCTCCCAAAATGTTTCTGATGGAGTGAAAAGCCGCCTGTGCGGCGGCGCTGATTCTTTCGCCATTATAACAATGCAGCGCAGGGCTGTCAATGAAGGCGATTTGTGGTATAATAGAAGAGAATATTTGATTTGCATGAGAAACTGCACGCACAAACGTCCGCTTCGTGGACAAAAGTGCGCCGCCCTTAAAGAAAGTTACCCAAGCAGCCTGCGCCTTCGGCTTGGCTTCTTGGACTTTCATAAAATATCGCTGTGCGCGGAAAGGAGGAGAAGCCTTG
>ERZ773014.549-NODE-549-length-25515-cov-3.693755_pt1 | contig 25515 bp, 17 predicted proteins | sample MGYA00580841_ERZ773014 | MGnify/ENA primary metagenome ERZ773014 (study PRJEB29015, sample SAMEA2737989) | human oral metagenome | biome: human oral; feature: human-associated habitat; material: dental | place: China | collected 2067 ... | reverse complement strand
GGCCCTAGCCGGGCTGGTAACTGCCGCCGTCGCCGTCGTGGCTGGTGCAAGTGCCAGCTCAACCCAAACCCCGGGCGGGCTTATGGGGCTAGGCGCCGGGCAGGGCAGTGCCAGCGCTGGCGGCAGCGGCCAGGTGGTCAACGCCAACATCACCATTAAAGGCATGAGCTTTGTGCCCTCCAGTGTGGATGTGCCAGTGGGGGCAACGCTGCGTCTAACCCTGAAAAACACCGGCTCTGAAGTGCATGATTTAGTGCTGGCAACCGGGCAAACCACCGGGCGTTTAGCAGTGGGAGAGAGTAAAACCATTACGGTTAACAATGTGCGCGAGCCAATTGCTGGCTGGTGCTCAGTGGCCGGACACCGCGCCATGGGGATGGTGTTTGACGTGAAAGTGGCCGGGGTTTCCAGCAACACTAGCCACAGCGGGCACCAGCATTCGGCCAGCAGCCAAAGCGCCCAGGTGGATCTAAACTGGCAGCCGCCCAGCTACTTTAAAGCCCACGATGCACGCGCCCCACGCCCCCAGGCGGCGGGCACAGTGCACCGCCACACTCTGCGCGTTAGTGAAATAACCGCCCAGGTGGGGGCGGGGGTAACCCAAAAACGCATGACCTATAACGGCGGCGTGCCAGGCCCGGTGCTACGCGGCCAGGTAGGTGACCGCTTTGAAATCACTCTGGTCAATGACGGCACCATGAGTCACTCCATTGACTTCCATGCCGGGGTACTGGCGCCCGATAAACCCATGCGCTCAATCTCACCGGGTCAAAGCCTGCAATACAACTTCACCGCCACCCGCAGCGGCATATGGCTCTACCACTGCTCAACTGCGCCCATGAGTGTGCACTTGGCAGCAGGTATGCATGGCGCGGTGATTATTGACCCGCCCGGGCTTAGCCAGGTGGACCACGAGTTTGTGCTGATCCAGTCAGAAATCTACCTGGGCCCTGAAGGTGGGTCCATCGATGAAGCTAAAGTGGCCGCTAAAACCCCAGATCTAATGGCGTTTAACGGCATGGCTTTCCAATACAAATACCGTCCCTTGCAGGTGGCGGTAGGCCAGCGGGTGAGGTTTTGGCTGATGGACGCTGGCCCTTCACTGCCGTGCACTTTCCACGTGGTGGGCGGCCAGTTTGACCAGGTGTTTTATGAGGGTGCCTGGACGCTGGGTGGCCCTGACCAGATCGGTTCGCGTTGGTCAGGTGGCTCGCAGGCGCTAAACCTGGGGCCCTGCCAGGGTGGCTTTGTGGAATTCGTGCCGCCACAGGCGGGCCACTACAGCTTTGTCACTCACGCTTTTGCCGACATGGAAAAAGGCGCCATGGGTGTGCTGCATGTGCAGTAGCTAGTCACGTGCAGTAGCTAGTCACATACACTAGCCGTTTAGGCGCAGTCGCAAATGCCTGCCGAGCAGGTAGTTTTGTTGCGTTTTAGCTCTACCAGCCAGGCGCTAGCCAGCTGCGGGTGTAGCTTGAGCTCAGCGCTAGAAACCACCCTCACGCCGCTGGAACGCGTCAGCAGCTCAGCAATATAGGCCTCGTGAATGATGCACACCAGAGGGTGGGGCCAACCACCTTTAGCGAATGGGCAAGAGCGCAGCACTAGCTTGTTTTTGGCTAGTTCCGGCGAAAAACCCATAACCGTGAAGATGGGCCTGAGCTGGTCAATGGCGTTTTCTAGGCGCTGGTTAGCCTCAGCTAGCCCGTTGGCGTCGTCCGCCGTGTCAGCACCTGCCTCGCTTAAGTTGCTAGGCTCAGTGGCGACGGCGTCGCTGGTTGCTACGGCTGCGCTTGCCGCTTCTGCGCTGCTAACGGCGCTAGTGGCGACGGCGCCACTGGTGCCCTGGGCGCCGCTTTGGGCGGGTTGCGGGCAGGTTAAGCCCGCCCAGTTTTTACCTACCGCAATAGCCTGGGCTACGCCGTCGCTACCTTCAGCTAAAGAAATCGCGGTAGCAGTAATAACATCCAGGTAGGTGCTTAAAATCTGGTTGGGATCCAGGGTGGTGACGCTGTAAAGCAAGGTCGGACGTCCGCGCTTACCCGTGCGCAGCGGCAGCGTGGTAACTAAGCCAGCGTTTAACAGTGCATCAAGATGCTCACGGGCAGTGTTGGGGTGCAGCTTTAAGGTTTTAGCCACCTCAGCACTGGAAATAGGCTGGCCCGCGCCCTCAACTACTTCTAAAACTCGCCTTTGCGCCGGCAACAGGCTGATTTGCGAGCGAATATCATGCAGTGATGAACGCACACTAGTTGGGTATGGAAGCGGTGAATGGGTCATGCGATGCCTCGCCAGATTGCTGGGTGGTTGGACCTTAGGCCTAGTCTACGTTACAGGTGTTTTTAAGCTTTAGTTGGATCTTGAGCATCCAAGGAGGCTGTCAGCAGGCGCCTAAAAGAATCTACCCGCCCGCAGCGAGTTTCGCGCGTGGATGCATCTTGTGCTTTAGCCGCCCACTGGTCAAGTGCACAGTCAATCACTCCAGGTTCGTGGCTGCAGCCACGTGGGCACTCTTGGGCTACCTGAGCCAAATCAGCAAAGCCGCGCAAGACGTCGTCGGCGGCCACATGCGCCACCCCAAAGGAACGCACCCCGGGGGTGTCAATTACCCAGCCGCCATCGGGATTAACCACAGCCTGCAAGTTAGTGGAGGTGTGGCGGCCGCGCCCAGTAACCTCATTGACATGCCCAGTTACTCGGTTAGCAGCCGGCACTAGGGCGTTAATCAGGGTGGATTTACCCACCCCAGAGTGGCCTACCAGCACCGAAACCTTACCGGCCAGGGCTTGACGCACCACCTCAATGCCGCTAATGCCACTTTCAGTGATAGTGGTTGCTAAACAACGCACCCCCAGGGGCTGATACAGGCTCAGCAGCTCGGTGGGGTCAGCTAGGTCAGATTTAGTCAACACCAGCAGCGGCTCCATGCCGGCGTCGTAGGCGGCCACCAAATAGCGGTCAATCATGCGTGGACGCGGCGGTGGATCAGCTAAAGCCGTGACCACCACCAGCAAATCAGCGTTAGCCACCACCGGTTTTTGTGAGCCGGCGCTGTCTCCATCCTCAGCGCTACGTAGCAGCAGGGTGCGCCGGGGCTCAATACGCACCATACGGGCCAGAGTGTCTTTACGCCCTGACACGTCACCAACCACCGCCACTTGGTCGCCCACAACCACTTTGCCTCGGCCCAGCTCTCGGGCCTTCATGGCGGTAATATCGCCGCTACCATCCTCAGTTAGGGATGGGTCATCTAGGTGAATACGGTAATGGCCGCGATCAATACGGGTAACCATGCCGGTGACGGCATCAGCATGAGCCGGGCGCACTTTAGTACGTGGACGCGAACCCTTACCGGGACGCACCCGCACGCGCGGATCATCGGTACCAATATCGCGTCTAGCCAATAGCCTCTCCTGCACTCTTAAGCATGGCGTCCCAAAGCTGGGTGAATGTGGGCATGGTTTTGGTGGTGGCACCCACATCATCCAGGCTAATTCCCGGCAGATTTAAACCCATAATAGCCGCGAAAGTTGCCATGCGGTGATCGGCGTAGGCCTCCAGGTGAGCTGGGTGCAAAGTGCAGGGGTGGAAAATTAAATAATCCTGGCCCTCATCCACGTTCCCCCCAAGTTTGCGGGCTTGGGTGGCAATGGCCGCTAAACGATCAGTTTCGTGACCGCGCAGGTGCCCAATACCCCAAATCTTGCTGGGCTGGCCCTGGCTGGCAGCCACTAAAGCTAGTGCCGCCATGGTGGGCACCAGCTCGCCTTCCGCGCTGGCATCACGTTCAATGCCGCGCAGGGCGCCGCTGGAGCTAACTTGCAGCGTGCCCTGTTCTAACTGCACCTGGGCGCCGAAAAGCTTAAGGATTTCCAGCCAGTTAGCCCCCACCTGGGTGGTGTGGGTGGGCCAATGCAAAATCCGCACCTGCCCGCCTGCAGCGGACACCAGCGGCGCGGCAATAAAAGGCCCCGCATTGGAAAGATCAGGTTCAATCACGCTGCGGCCCCCGCGCGGGCGCCCACTAACACGCCAACTCAGCTGCTCAGCGCGGTAATCCTCGGGAGCCTGCACCTGCACGCCGCATTGGCGTAAGCTAGCCACGCTCATCTGCAAATGCGGAACAGATACCAAAGGCTGCTTAGCGCTGACAGTTAAGCTTTGCGCCTTGGCCCCTAGGGGTAAAGCTGCCCCCAGATACAGCAGGGCAGAGACAAACTGGCTCGATTTAGAGCCATCCACCTGCACCTGTAGCTGCTCTTGGGGTTTTAGGCCAGCGCCATGAATAGTGAAAGGCAAACGCCCGCGCTGCCCATGCCAGTCAAAGCTGGCCCCCAACGCCTCTAGGGCATCGGTTAGCGGCTCCATAGGCCGAGCCAAAGCCGCCTGATCACCGGTGAAAGTCAAGCTAACGCCCAGGGCCAGGGCCAGAGGCGGCACAAAGCGCATCACTGTGCCCGCCAGCCCACAGTCAATAACCGGGGCAGGGGAGCGCTGCGCCTGCCCGCCTGCCGGTTTTTGATCAGCAACCAGCGGAGTTACCTGCAGCAGGCCACCATGCCAGGTAAAGCGAGCCCCTAAAGTCTCTAGCGCCGCGCGCATCAAGGCAGTGTCGCGGCTTTCCAGCAGACCCTCAATTTGGCTGGGGCTATCGGCCAGCGCCGCCAGTAGCAATGCGCGCGCACTTAAAGACTTAGAGCCCGGCAGTGAAACAGTGGCGTCAATCGGTTCACTTAGGGTAGGGCAGGGCCAAGCTTGCATCAGTCCTGCTCTTTGCGCCGACGGCGGCAGCAACGTCCCGGGCCGTGGCCATGTCCCTGAGGCTCATGTCCCTGAATCCCATGTGCGTGCCCGTGAGGCTGCTTGCCGTGCTTGTGGCACTGGCCCGGCTGACCATGATTGTGCTTGCGGCAGTGACCGGGGTGAGAGCCATGTGCCTTGCCGTTACAGCCCTGGCCAGCGGCGTCGTCGTCGTTGGCGGCAACCCGCTTAAGCTTGCGACGCTGGCAAGCGGCCACCCCCAAAGCCAACAAGCCCGCACTAAGCGCAGCCCCACGCAGCGCCGGAGTCAGCGACACCACCAGCTGCCGGCCATTGAAATAAGTGGAATTAATCAACGTAACCGGCACATTCAAAGCCGCCAACGTATAGGCACTAGCCGCAGGGGCAATCGACAAACTCAAAGCCGCCCCCGCCACCACGCTAAGCGCCCCAGTAGCCGTGGCTGCCTTTTCAACCAGTGCCACCGGCGGCGTGGTTAAACCATAAGAACCTGCATATTCCAGCAAACCTTGAGCACGCTGGGCATGTTCATCACTATTAACCACAGCATCCAAACCATCAATGATGAAAGGCACAGCCGCTAAAGGACGCAAGAAAGGCAAAAGCACGCTCATAAACCCCATTGTCTCAAATAGGCCAGCATTGCTGATAGAGAAACCCTAAACAGACGGGAATCACCGCCGCCCCCAGCGCGTTTAAGCCGGCATGAAATCACGATCCACCCGGCGCGTCACGCCCGTAACCGCTAGGCTGGTAAGTGATGAGTGAACAAACAACCGAAACGGACGCGCAGCGCTCAGCACGCTTCCAGGCGGACGCTCTGCCCTACCTCGACCAGCTTTACGGGGCTGCCCTACGCATGACCCGCAACAGCTCTGACGCCGAGGACCTGGTTCAAGACACCTATATGAAAGCCTTCGCAGCTTTCAACCAGTACCAGGACGGCACCAACCTGAAAGCCTGGCTGTACCGGATTTTGACCAATACCTTCATCAACTCCTACCGCAAAAAGCAACGTCAGCCCATGCAGGCAGATTCAGACTCTGTTGAGGACTGGCAGCTGCATCGGGCCGCCAGCCACGACTCGGTAGGACTACCCAGTGCGGAAGACTTCGCCCTGGACTCTCTGCCCGACAGTGAAATCAAGTCTGCCCTGCAAGAGCTCAGCGAAGACCGCCGCCTGGCCGTGTACCTGGCGGATGTTGAAGGTTTCTCCTACAAAGAGATTGCCGAAATCATGGACACTCCGCTAGGCACGGTTATGTCGCGTTTGCACCGAGGACGCGCCCAGCTACGCGAGTTACTAGCCGACTATGCACGTGACTACGGTTACAAGCAGAACGCTGAACCTAGCGCAGCCGCTGTGAAGGAGGAAACTCATGCCTGAAACCATCGCGAAAGGCTGTTCCTGCGCCGAGACTTTAGCGCACCTACACGCCTTTGTTGATCGCGAATGCGACGAACAACTCACCGCCCGCCTGCAGGCCCACGTGGCCGGGTGCTCCCACTGTAAAGCCCAGGCCGACGCCGTACGTCACCTACAGGGTCTGCTGCGCTCGCGGTGTGCTGAGCAGGCCCCGCAATCCCTGGTAGAGCGGGTACGTACCCAGCTGGCGGTGGTTAGCTCTACTTGCGCATGTACTCCTAGCCTGTGTGAATGCGGCCATGGAGGGGCAGAAAGGCGCACCACTACGGTGACTACTTCCACCAGGGTGGTTAGCGATTCGGCTGTAGCCAGCGTATCTCGCTCGGTGACCTACCGCAGTTAGCGGTGCTTGTCACTTGGTGGCATGGCGTCGAATGTGTAAAAATAGCCTAGTTATATGCCCCCTCGTGGGGTGTTAGTCCCTATTACGAGGAGGCCAGTATGTCCAAGCGCGGTCGTAAGCGTAAGGCCCGTGCCAAGGGCGGCGCTAACCACGGTAAGCGTCCCAACGCCTGAGTAAAACTTAGCGCTGAGCACCCAAGGTGCTCAGCGCTTTTTGTTTATGCGCTTGCTGGCTGCGGGGCAGCCAGTGGCAGGCTCAGGGCTCGCAGTCCCTGGGGTTAGCGGGGCAGGGCGGCTGGCGGCGAGCCTTAGCAAGCGTGAGCCTTAGCTTTTATAGCCCCAGCCACTGGTTCCAACCCCGGTGCAGTACCAACCAAGCCAGCAGGCCGTAACCCGCCTGGCCGGGGTAGGCGCCGTCGTTAAGCGCAATGTCAGTAAGCCACTGCTCGTGCTTAACCAGCGGGGTATAGGTGTCCACGTAGGTGACATTACGGCGGCGGCACACCTCACGGGCCGCATTGTTTAAAGCGGCAAGCGCCTTCGGGTCGGGCACAGTCAGTGGCGGCGGCCCTACCATCAGGCATTCAAGCTTTTCGTACATCACGGCGGCGTCGATGATATTGGCTAAAGCCAGGCTAGAGCGGGCAGTGCTGACATTGTGGGTAACATCTGCCACCCCAACCCCAATTACCAGTAGGTTGCGGGCGCCAGGAACAACCCGGCGGGCAGCCTCATCGCGCCAACGGTTAGACAACTGGGCGCTAACTTCCCCAGGAACGGACAGCGTAGACCAGGAGGGGGCATCAATAACCTCTAGCGAGTTGGTGCGCGCCATAACGCGTCCCACCCAGCCCAGGGCCCGTGCATCTCCGCGACCTGTAATCAGCTCATCGCCGATGAAGATCAGGTTGATCTCACTCACTGCCAGCATCCTTCCTGCTTGACTAGGGAAAAATCGTAGCATTGGCCCGGCCTGCAGATGCTGACCGGGCCAATGCGCGCGTGTCTTTAGCGAGCAAAGCCCTACTTAGCGGGCAAAAGCCTCGTCTAGGAGCAGCTTTTGCTGAGCTACGTGAGCTGCTGAAGTACCCACAGCCGGGGCGGCAGCCTCAGGGCGAGCCACTACTCGCGGCAAGCGTCCAGCCGTGATCGAGTCAGGCAGGTGCAGGGCCAGCCAAGGCCAAGCGCCCTGGTTACGCGGCTCATCTTGGACCCAAACCAGCTCGGCTCCCGCAAACGGTGCCAGGGCCTCCAACAGGGCTGGCTCGTCGAGAGGATAGAGCTGCTCTAGACGCACAATGGCAGTGTGCTTATCTTCCGCGTGCTGGCGGTGGGCCAGCAGATCCCAGTAGATACGGCCTGAGCATAGCAGCACTCGATCCACCTTGTTCTCGGCGGCAGCAGCTAAAACTTCCGGATCAGTTTCACCAATGACAGTTTGCATGCCGCCGCTGATGAAGTCTTCTACCGGCGAGACGGTGGCCTTCAAACGCAGCATCTGCTTGGGGCTGATCAGGATCAAAGGCCGGTGCGGTTCACGCCGGGCCTGGTCACGCAGGGTGTGGAAGTGGTTGGCCGGGGTGGAAGGCTGTACCACGCGCATGTTGTCCTGGGCGCATAGCTGCAGGTAGCGCTCAATTCGGGCGCTAGAGTGGTCCGGGCCCTGGCCTTCCAAACCGTGCGGCAGCAGCAGAACCAGGCCAGAGCGCTGGCCCCACTTTTGCTCAGCGGAAGAGACGTACTCATCAATTACGGTCTGGGCGCCGTTAGCGAAGTCGCCAAACTGGCCTTCCCAAATGTTTAGGCCTTCGGTGCGTTCTACTGAATAGCCGTATTCAAAGGCCATGGCCCCGTATTCGCTTAGCAGCGAGTCAATAATCGACAGCTTGGCTTGGTCGGGGGTCAGGTAGTCCAGCGGGGTCCATTCTGAACCGTTGCGCTGGTCGTGCATGACGGCGTGGCGCTGGGCGAAGGTGGCACGGCGTACGTCTTCACCGGTCATGTGTACCGGTACGCCCTCCATCAGCAGCGAGCCAAAGGCCAAAAGCTCGCCAAAGCCCCAGTCAATGTCGCCTTGGCGGCTCATGCTTTGGCGCTTGCGTAACAGGTTCATCAGCTTGCTGTGCACCTGGAAGCCTTCAGGGACAGATACCTGGGCGTCACCGATACGTTCAATCACTTCACGAGCTACCGCAGTGGGCTGTGAATATGAAGTTTCGCCAGCCTTAGGGCCACTGTAGGCGGGGGCATCAGTATTGAGGTGACCGGCACGGGCCTCGTTAAGGATGTGCTCCAGGTTGTCGCGGTAGGCGTCCAGTAGCTGCTCGCACTGTTCTTCAGTGAGATCGCCACGCCCCACCAGGTTAGTGGTGTAAACCGAGAAGGTAGAGGGCTTGCGCTCGATCAAGTTGTACATAACCGGCTGGGTCATTGAGGGGTCGTCACCCTCGTTGTGACCACGACGACGGTAGCAAACCAGGTCAATAATGACGTCCTTGTGGAATTCTTGGCGGTATTCCCAAGCCCAGCGGGCTACGCGTGCCACAGATTCGGGGGCGTCACCGTTTACGTGGAAGATCGGCACCTGTAGACCCTTAGCCAGGTCCGAGGGGTAGGTGGTGGAGCGTCCCAGCGCGTTACCGGTGGTGAAACCGATCTGGTTGTTGACGATCACATGAATAGTGCCGCCGGTGTGGTAGCCGGGTAGCTGGCTCATATTGAGCACTTCGTAAACCACGCCCTGGCCTGCAAATGCGGCGTCACCATGCACCAAAATCGGTAAAACATTGTAGCTGCCGTCAGCGCCGGAGCCGCTGCGGTCTAGCTTGGCGCGCACAATACCTTCCAGCACCCCATCTACCGTTTCCAGGTGGGAGGGGTTGGCGGCCAGGGAAACCTTGGTGGTCACATCATCGGTGCCGGTGAAGGTGCCGGTGGTGCCCAGGTGGTATTTGACGTCACCAGAACCCTGGCCGTTGGTCAGGTAGTTACCGTCAAACTCGTCAAAGACCTGACCGTAAGACTTGCCGGCAATATTGGTAAGCACGTTTAGGCGGCCACGGTGGGCCATACCAATAGCGGCTTCTTCAATGCCATCATGAGCGGCGGCGTCGATCAGGCGGTCCAGCAGCACAATCAGTGACTCGCCACCTTCTAGCGAGAAGCGCTTTTGGCCCACGTACTTGGTTTGCAAGAACACTTCGAAGGCTTCTGCCTGCATCAGCTTGGTTAGGATGCGACGGCGCTCAGCAGTATCAATGCTGGGAGTAACACCTTCCATGCGTTCTTGCCACCAGCGACGCTGGGCTGGGTCTTGGATATGCATGTATTCCACGCCCACATAACGCGAGTAGGCGTCACGCAGCAGCTGCAAAATTTCGCGCAGGGTGGCACGGTCCTTGCCGCCCAGGCCACCGGTGGGGAAAACCCGGTCTAGATCCCACAAGCTCAGCCCGTAGGAGGAGAAATTTAGATCAGGGTGACGGCGCAGGCGGTAGGCCAGCGGGTCAGTGTCGGCGGCTAGGTGTCCGCGCTGACGGAAAGCGTGAATCAGCTCAGCTACACGGGCGGGCTTGCCGGCGTCGGCTAGCGGGTCGTAGGTGACGTCCTGGTCCCAGTGCACCGGCTCGTGGGGGATACGCAGGGCCTTGAAAGAGCGGTTCCAGAAGCCATCTAGCCCCATCAGCTTGCGTTCCATTAGGCGCAGTAGTTCACCGGACTGAGCACCTTGGATGACGCGGTGATCGTAGGTGTTGGACAGCGTCAAGACCTTGCCTACAGCCTGGCGGGCTAGGGTTTCGGGGCTGGCACCAGCAAACGCGGCCGGGTAGGTCATAGCGCCCACGCCCATGATCAGACCCTGGCCGGGCATAAGGCGCGGCACAGAGTTAAGGGTGCCGATCATGCCGGGGTTGGTTAAGGTGGCGGTGGTGTCCTTGAAGTCATCTACAGTCAGCTGCCCCTTGCGGGCTTTAACTACCAGTGCATCGTAGGCGTCAATGAAACTAGCCAGGTCTAGGGTGTCGGCGTTCTTAACGCTGGGGACCAGCAGACGACGCTCACCGTTGGCGCTGGGCACGTCAATTGCCAGACCCAGGTTTACGTGGGCGGGGTTGTGTAGCGCCGGCTTACCCTTTTCATCCAGGGTGTAAGCCACATTCATTTCCGGCATCTCTGCCAGCGACTCCACCAGGGCCCAAGCGATCAGGTGAGTGAAGGAAACCTTGCCACCACGCGTGGAAGCTAGGTGAGTGTTGATTAGCAGACGGTTTTCAATCAGTACCTTAGCCGGGATGGCACGGGCAGAGGTGGCGGTAGGAATCTGGAGGGAAGCCTCCATGTTCTTAGCGGTGCGGGCGCTGGCTCCCTTTAGGGTGTCAACGCTTTCCACCACGCCGTTACTGGTTTCGCTAGCGTCACTATGCGCCTGGTTATAGGCATAAGGGGAGGTGGGGGACTTGAACTGGGCTGTGGGGGCGGGGGGCAGGTCAGAGCGGGAAACATCCTCACTGGCCAAAACGGGGCGTCGGCTAGCGGAAGCGGTGGCAGCCCCGGGGATTTGCACGCCAACGCTAGCGCTAAGCGGCTTTGAGGGCGTGGCCGGCGACTGGCCTGCTAGATACTGCGGGTTTTCGCTGAAAAACTCGCGCCATGATTGGGTTACTGAGGCCGGGTCGGCTAGGTAAGCCTCCCGCATATCCTCGACAATCCATTCGTTGGTGCCAAAGCCCTGAGCGAAGTCGTTCTCAGACACGGTTAGCTGCTCCTTATATGGCATTGCGTGCTAAAACTGTGGTTTAAGTCTAATACTGCAAAGCTGACTTGCAGAGTACTTTGTAGCCTTTAGTCCTAGATATTTTTTAAATGTTCTCGCATGTTGAGCATCGCTTGGGGTTGCTAGGGCTGAAATTGGCTGCGCTGCGACGGCGCCCAGCTGGCTGCGTGCTAAAGCTGCGGGCTTGGTATAGCGTTAGTGCTACCAACTAGATTTTGATAGGGAGCTAAACGCTGCATGGTCATTAAATGGCTAATGATAGTTCTGGGGGTGCTACTTACCGCTGGGACTGCGGTGTTTGTGGCCGGAGAATTCGCCCTGGTGGCCCTGGATCCATCGGTTGTTGACGCCCGTGCTCAAGCCGGCGATAAACGTGCCGGGCGGGTAGCTAAGGCGCTGCGTCACCTGTCCACCCTGCTTTCGGGCGCGCAGGTGGGTATTACGCTAACCACCATTTTGCTTGGTTACACCATGCAGGCCGCCCTTAACGAGCTGCTTTCGCAATGGCTAAGCCCCTGGCTGGGGCAAACCCTGGCAGCCACCATCGCCGTGGTTAGCGCCCTAATTATTGTTAACGCCTTCTCTATGGTGTTTGGCGAGCTGATCCCCAAAAACGCTACCCTGGCTGATCCGCTGGCTGCGGCCGGTTTTGTTACCCCTTTCATCACCGGTTTCACCTGGCTGTTTAGGCCGCTAGTAAATCTGCTAAACGGTATGGCTAATGCTTTACTGTCGCGCTTTGGTATTGAGGCTGCTGAGGAGGCCAGTGGCGCCCGCAGTGCCGGCGAGCTTACCGCTCTGCTGCGTCGCAGCGCTGAGGAGGGCACACTAGAGGTCTCCACCGCCCGCCTACTTACCCGTTCACTTGGCGTAGATGAGCTCAGCGCTGTAGATGTAATGACTGACCGTGGGCGCATTCACTGGCTGGAAGAGTCCGCCACCGCCGCTGACCTAGTGGCTTTAGCCAGCCAAACCGGGCACTCACGTTTCCCTGTCTTTGGTGACTCTCCCGACGACGTACTTGGGCTAGTCAACCTGCGCCGCGCCATCGCGGTGCCCTATGAGCGCCGCGCCCAAGTGCCAGTGACTTCCTCTTCAATCATGACTCCCGCCCCGCGCGTACCAGAAACCATGCCCCTAGCTTCCCTGCTGGTGGAGCTGCGTGGATATGGCGAGCAGGAATCTTTCGGGTTGCAAATGGCCATTGTGGTGGACGAGTACGGGGGCACTGCCGGAGTGGTGACCTTGGAGGACGCCGTCGAAGAAATCGTGGGGGAAGTATCTGACGAACACGACCGTCGTCGCGCCGGCATCCACCTAGACTCAGCTGGGCGCTGGATCGCCCCCGGCTGGAGCCGCCCCGACGAGGTTACGGCCCGCACCGCCATCCGCATTCCCGACGACGGCCCTTACGAAACCCTGGGCGGCCTGGTCATGAATGAGCTGGGGCGCATACCCCAAATTGGCGACGAAGTAACCCTGCCCACCTGCACCATTTTGGTTGACGCTATGGAGGGGCGGCGCGTCACCCGCGTGCGCATCACCCCGGTTGAGCAGGAGCTGGAGGCTCTACAGTGAACCCCACTTTGGCGCTAATTTTGACGGTTATCCTACTGCTTGGTAACGCGTTTTTTGTGGGTGCAGAATTTGCTATTACCTCCTCGCGCACCAGCCAACTTGAGCCTTTAGCCGCTGAAGGCAACTCGCGGGCGCGCACAGCCCTATGGGCCGTGCAGCATATTTCCGAGATGCTAGCTACCGCCCAGCTGGGAGTGACTTTATGCTCCACCGGCCTGGGTGTAATTGCCGAGCCGGCGCTGGCGCACCTGCTGGCGACTCCGCTACACGCAGTAGGTTTAGGGGCTGAAGTGGCCCACGGCCTGGCGGTAGTGGTGGCGCTGCTGCTGGTGGTTACCGCCCACGTGGTTTTGGGTGAAATGGTGCCCAAAAATGTTTCTATTTCCATGCCTGATAAGGCGGTTTTGGTTTTCGCCCCCGCCCTGGTGGCTTGCGAGCGGGTAACCCGCCCGGCGGTAACCGCCTTAAATGGTCTGGCCAATGTGGTGCTTAAACTCTTTGGGCTAGAGCCGCGCGATGAGATTGAAACGGCTTTCACCATGGAAGAAGTGGCTTCAATCGTGGAGCGTTCGCGTGACGAGGGCGTGCTCAAGGATGACTCTGGGCTGGTAGCTGGGGCGCTAGAGTTTTCTGAGGAAACCGCCGGCTCAGTGATGGTGCCACTAAATAAACTCACCTGCTTGTCTGAGCGGTGCACTCCGGCCCAGGTGGAGGCGGAAGTAACCCGCACTGGTTACTCGCGTTTCCCGGTCACTAACGAGCAGGGCAAAATCAGCGGCTATATCCACCTTAAAGACGTGCTTTATGCCAGCACCGAAGAGCGTGAACAGCCGGTGGCGCCCTGGCGTTTGCGGGCTTTGGTGCCCGTGCGTGCGCACGATGAGATTGAAGATGTACTGGCTGCCATGCAGCGTACCGGCGCCCACCTGGGGCGGGTAACTGATGAGCATGGGCAAATGGTCGGTGTAGTTTTCCTCGAAGATGTGCTAGAAGAACTGGTAGGGGAAGTGCGTGACGCTTTGCAGCGCCACCAGTTACGCTAAGTGTTAGATGCGTCAGTTTAGCCGCCTCGCTAAAGTGACCAAGGTATGATACCGCTGATACCGGTGGTATTTGAATGACATAAGTTCGTAGAAAGTTGGGTGTGGATGAGCGATCAGCCGATGACACGTCGCCAGCGACGTGAGCTTGAGCGTGAGCGACAGGCCCAGCTACAAAGAGAAAACGCCCGCGAGTTACTTTCGCAGGCTCCTGACGACAGCGGTTTTTCCGGGCGCGCCAATGCGGCTTACGACGGCGGCGCTGCTTATAGTGGCAATTACGGCGGCGGCGGTTACAACGATGCCGGTTACAGCGGCTCATATAACGGCGGCTATGGTACTGGTGCGCCAGCCTCGGCGGCCAGCGCGCCTTCAAGCTTCAGCGCCCCGTCAACCTTTAGTGCCCCGGCTGCTGATTTCAACGCTGCTACTGGCGCCAGTGCGACTTTTAGTGCAGCAGCTTCGTTTACTAGTGGCACTGCTGCCTCTGCGCCCAGTGCTCCCTCCAGCTTTAATACTGCTGCCAGCTTTGGCCCGAGTCCCTTCGCCGGTGGCACGGCGGCTTCGGCGGCTAGCGCACCTTCGAGCTTTGCTATGCCAGCCTCGGCAGCCAGCGCCCCATCCGCTTTTGGTGCCCCTGCTACTGGCGCCAGTGCTCCATCTACTTTCAGCGCAGCTGCCTCGGCCGCCAGCGCCCCTTCAAGCTTCGCAGGCACCGCCTGGAGTGGTGGCCAGCCGGGCGCCGTCCAAAATCCTGTCGACGACGGCGTGGACTACCAGCCCACCCAGATAATCTCCGCCATTAAAGACGACATTATTGACGACGTCGCCATCCGTAACTGGAGCGCGGCTGCCTCAGCTAAGGTCGCTAAGGCAGCCGATGCGGTAAGCGCAGCCAGTGTTATCAGTGCTGCCAGTGTAGCTAGTGCAGCTAGCGTGGCCAGCGCCGTTAGTGCACACACAGCAGCCTCAGCGGCTGGAGCGCAAGGACTAAACATAGCCGCCCAGGCGACGTCGGCAGCAGCTAACAGCGCTAACCTAACTCCTCAGGCTCCCGTAGCCCAGGTAGACCAGACCCCGGCGCGCGGCAACCCGCTAGAGACTAGCAACCCAGTAGAGACCAACTCGCTGAGCACTCCCACCCAGCTAGGTTGCGGCACCACGCCGCCGGTTAAGCGTAAAGGCGCGGCAGCACGCCGTCGAGCCGCGTTTGCTCGTGTGGGGCAGATCTGCACAGTTAGCGCCCTGGCACTAGTGACAATTGTGGCGCCGGTGTCAGCGGCCATGATGGGAGCTGACTCGCCGCTAAGCACCGCGCTGGGTGCACACCGAGGCCAAAGTTCACGCCAGGTCATCAGCGGTAAAGATTCTGTGGCTGGCAGCGTGGACCATTCGCCGCTGGAAAGCTCTGACGTGAAACTGCGTAACGTGCCTGACGCGGCCACTAAGGCGCGCATCCGGGCCGCTTACGAGAACCCGGTGGTTACTTGTGCCCCGCAGCAGGGGGCTAGCGGTGACACCACAGCCTTTAACACCACCCCTGACGTGTTTAAGCCGATGGTTGCTGGTACCTACACGCTTTCCAGCCCTTGGGGCTACCGTATTCACCCGGTGCTGGGCACATCCAAGATGCACGCTGGCCAGGACATGGCTGCGCCGGCTGGTACTCCTATCTATGCGGCTGCTGGCGGTGAGGTGGTTGAGGCAGGCATGGTCGATTCCACCGGTACGGTCACCATTAAGCACGTGCTTGACGGTAAGATCTGGTACACCTCCTACCTGCACATGTATCAGGACGGTATTTTCGTTAAGAAGGGCCAGCAGGTTAAGGCTGGTCAGCTGATTGCAGCAGTTGGCTCTACCGGCTACTCAACCGGCCCCCACCTGCACTTTGAGGTGCGAATTAAGAACGACACGGCGGATGCTTCCACAGTTGACCCGATGAAGTGGCTCAGTGACCACAATGCGGTTGAGCTGTCTACCGACTGTAAGCCCAGCAGCGATAACTCCACTTCTGGCACGGGTGATGGTAGCGGTACTGGTGACGGCTCCACCGGCACCACTGATAGTGGTTCCAGCGATGGCACCGGCACCGGTACCGGCACTGGCGATAACTCAGCTGGATTGACCGATAACTCAAATGGTTCCACGGGCACCAGTGATTCGGGCACAGGCACTAACGGTTCCGGTACTGGCACTAATGATGGCAACACCGGGGCTAACGGTGGTACCGGGGCTAACGGTGGCAACACTGGAAGGTCTGAGACAAACACTGGTGAATCTAACTCTGATGGTTCCACCAGTGGTGGCAACTGAGCACACCAACTACAGACAAATACAGGCAAAATCATCCCTTCCCTATAAAAATTCCATGGGGTTTTATAGGGAAGGGATGAAATGTCAGTATCTGTGTGGCCACTACGTCTGTGTCCCAGCATTGGAGACGGTGGGTCTTAATTTTTGAGCGGCACTGACCGACGGCGTCGACGACGGCGGATGGCGCGGACAGGTTACGCAGCGCGGTGCCGGCACCTATCTATATACAAAATACATACAAAATACAGGCAAAATCGTCCGCTCCCTATAAAAATTTCATGGGGTTTTATAGGGGACGGACGAAATCTGCGTATCTATGTGTGCTATGTGTGATGGTGTGGAAGGGTGGATGCCCACTAACGAGGTGGCTGCCGACTAACGAGGTAGTGCCCACTAATGAGGTGGCTGTCCACTAACGGGGTGGCTGCCCACTAATGGCACGGCCTAACTAACCGCGACGGCGTCAGGATGTCTGGGGGTGACGGCGTCAGGATGTCTGGGGGTGACGGCGTCCTGGAACTCTTGTGCCTTTTAACGGCCCTCGATGCCGACGCGCCCTAGCTTGACCAGTAGTGCATCCTTGTCCACGGCCTCCCTCCAAGTCCAGCGCACCACGCGGGCGCCGGTAGCCAGCTCCAGAGCATTTTCGCGTTGGCGCTCATTTTGGGCTATTTGTCCAGAGGAGAGGTCACTGTAAGTGCCGCTGTTGTATTTACCCAGGCCGTCAAATTCGCCGATTATATTAAAATCTGGCCAGTAAAAATCGACTCGCCCCACAAAATTGCCGTGATCGTAGATGGCTTCTTGCAGGCGTGGCATGGGCAGGTGCCCCTTGAGCATGACTGCGCGGCTAAGTGATTCACCCACCGATTCACTGCGGGCATCGGCATGTTTTACAACGTCGCGAGCTTTTATAACTCCTTTGCAACCGATGCGCCGCCCCAATTCAGTCAAAATTTGCTGCTTTGTAGCTATTTTTTCGCGCAAAACATAGTCCACACTTGCAATTCCTGAATAGAAATCACGCGAACACAGCAAATCCGCAAGTGTATATAAAACATCGGTGCAGTACATCCCCTCGACCTGTACTGGCTGGGAATCATAATGCCAGCTGCGGGTGCGCCGCCAGGTAGTGACCGATGCGTGGATCTTCAAACCACTAATTACCTGCACTTGGTTGGGCATGGGGCCAACCATGGGTAGCCCGTGAAGTAGCGCGGCGGACTCTCCGGCAAACACAGGCCACGGGCAGGGGCCTTCCTCACGACACTGCCCGCGCACCTCAGCTCCAGCCTGAGCAAGCTTGCGAGCTGGGGTGTTGCGCCGTCGAGCGGCGTCGGCAGCAATATAAACCCGCAAAAGATGCAGCTCCTCCTGGGTAATGCGCTCATAATCGCTGATAGGGATGTAGCAGCCGGGCATGATTTTGGCCAGCTGCGGGTCGTTGCCCTTGGACTGGCGCGAGTAGGAGTCCATGCGGTAATTGGTGGTGGCCAGGTCGCTGCTGCGGTATACCGGGATGTCCTTGATGTTCATAGAACAATGATGAGGCCTAAACGCTAGTTAGCGCTTGAAGGCTGTGGATAAGTATATTTACGCTTGGTTTTTATCCACCTGTGGTTAATTTTGTCAGAGCGCGTTGGCTTGCGCTCTCATGTGTTTGGGTGTGGGGTGCGTGTGGACGAGTGAACGTGGCGGGCTGTGAACGCTTGGCTATGGGCCCGGCTGGGGTGACGTCGCAGATCTCGCTGGTCAGGCGGGGCAGCCGTCGCAGGTTCTGCTGGTCAGGTTGGGTCGACGGCGTCGTCGGGTCGAATTGGTGCGGTCAGGCGGGGCCGCGTCGTGGGCGCGCTAGGCCGACGCCGCCACTTAGGGGACATGGCCGACGTCGTCGTCAGTCAGGGGGAGGGGACAGGTGCTAGTTGATGCATGTTGCCTCTAAAAGTTCATGCATACCAATTGTTAAGACCTAGTCTCTCTAGTGCTGGGATACGCCAGTAGTGGCCGCACAAATACTGACATTTCGTCCCTTCCCTATAAAACCCCATGAAATTTTTATAGGGAAGGGACGATTTTGCCTGTATTTAGATAGTGACCGGCGGCAGTACGGACCAGGGGAAATTAATCCATTTATCCGTCTGCTTAAAAACATAGTCCGGTTTAATAATGCTGGTGGGTTTTAAATAAATTGTGGCACTACGGGCATCCACTTTAGCGGTGTCACTGCCCATAGATAAACCTTCTTTGGCAATTAAATCCATAATCAGCTTCAGGGTTTTACCAGAATCTGCCACATCATCCACAATTAGCACTCGCTTACCTTCAAGCGAGGAAATATCCATATAGGGCTCAAGAATTTCTGGCTCCAGCATGGTTTTGCCCACGCCGGTATAAAACTCCACGTTTATAGCACCATTAGCCTTAACGCCTAACGCATATGAGATGGCCCCAGCCGGTAGCATACCGCCGCGCGCAATGGCCACAATCAGATCAGGCATCCAACCTGAATCTGCTATCTGCTGAGCGATTTGTCGGCAGGCATCCCCAAACCCCTGCCAGGTAAGGTTCTCACGATCTGCCGCCTGTGCGCTGGCCGCTTGCGTGCCGCCCGGTCGCATGCCGGCCGTCCGTGAGCCAGAATCCTGCGCGCCGGGCATCTGTGTATCTGTCGCCCGCACACCAGAAGCGCCATCATCAAAAGCTGTTACGTTGCTCATGCTTTATATTAACGCGCCCCAGCTGCTAATGCCTGCGGTGGAGCAATTGCGTTAGGTATTAAGCCACATATATAAGCCGCTGCGACAAATAGCATATAAACTGCTAACACCTAAAGCACCCGTCCGCATGACGGACTGATATTGAATGTGTCTAGCGCCACCTTTAGGTTTTTCTCAGGTTTATCGCGTTAGACTGTGGCTAGACGCAGCTAAGCGTTAATAACTAGAGCTGAGGAATAAATGAGCTATCAACCTTATGTAGATCCGGTAGGCATGGATCCGCGCCACTACGGCTTTGCTGACTCCGTTAAGCGCGCCTTTAGCCAGTACGCCAAGTTCGATGGCGTCGCCTCCGTTGCCGAATTCTGGTGGTTTTTCCTGTTTAACGCCATTGTTGGTGGTGTTCTGTATTTCCTGGCAATTGTCCTGGCTATTGGGACTGCGGCAAGTGGCGGTGACGAGGACGCTGCCGGGGCTTCGGGCGTAGTCGTGATGTTGATTCTTGGCTTGTATGGTTTGGCAATATTCCTGCCGAATCTGGGCCTGACCATCCGCCGTCTGCACGACGCTGGTTACTCAGGTTTCTTTTTTCTGCTTAACTTCCTCGGTCCTCTAAGTATCGTGCTCCTAATTCTGTGCATCTTGCCTTCTAAGCCCGCCGCTTGGAACCCCTCTTGGCTCGACGACGAGGCACGCGCCCTGCAGGCCCACATGCTCGGTGGCGCTAACCCCTACGCTCAGGGTGCTTACGGCGCCCCGATGATGCCCGAATACGCCCAGGGTCCTGCTGGCCAGGGTGCTCCCTACGGCCAGGGCGGCCCCTATGGTCAGGGCGGCCCCTATGGTCAGGGTGCCCCCTATGGTCAGGGCGGTCCGCAGGCTCCTTACGGCCAGGGTGGCAGTGCTCCCTCCAGCTACTGATGTGAGCTACTAGCTGACTACTAAACAAGAAAATTGGGTGTCTACTTTGGTAGGCGCCCAATTTCGTTTGCGATTTAACTTGCCTGCTTGTATGCGCCAGCGCAGCTAGCTAGCGCGGCTAATGCGTTGAGCCGTCGTGTGCTGGCCCGCGTTATAAGCCGCTGCGCAGCGGCACTGCGTTAAAAGCTGGCACGCCTGGCTACTGGCACGCCAATTTAATACCGCGCTATTTTGCGCATGAAAAGTGCCCCAGACAGGATTCGAACCTGCGACCTTCTGCTCCGGAGGCAGACGCTCTATCCACTGAGCTACTGGGGCGCAGGGCCAAGCTTACCAGGGTGTTTGGGCAAGCGCATTTTTCGACGTCGCCCATGCCTGATCTCACTTTGGCCCACGTAAGTGCCCTCTGCCCTGGCTGCCTGCCCGAGCCGCCCAGAGCCTGTGACTTAGAGCCGATGCGCGCTAAGGCCGGGGCGAGTGACTAAGGTGGCCGCGCGCTGGCCAGGCTCTGGATAAGCCTGGCAGTAGTCGCCAAGCCAACGCTGAGCAAAGTCTTCAGCCTGGGCGCTGGGCACAAGCGCCCACACGCTGCCACCAAAACCAGCCCCAAAAGCACTAGCTGCGCTAGCCCCCAGGCGGCGGGCACTGGCTTGCAGATAGACGGTTTCAGGCACCTGATTGCCCAGGTAATGCTCACTGTAGTGCTGGGAGCGGTCCACAATCTGCCCAAAAGCAGCCAGGTCGCCGTCGCGCAAAGCCGCACTGGCTCCCGGCACCAACTCATGTGCCTCCACCAAGAACTGCTCTAAACGCTGGGGCAAATACTCACGCCCAGCCACAATCTCGCGCAGCTGCGCCGGGGCCTGGGGGCTAGATTGCACAGCCTGGTTCAGGTAGACGTCACTGCGGCCAGTGGCCTGGTTCCAAAGCTTAACGATCTCGGTGGTGGCCAGTGAAGCACGGTTGTATAGCTCGCGTGCCTGCCCGCTCTTTTCAGCCAGTACCCCGGAAACCGCCACTACAAAGGAGTAATCCGAGGGGAAATCAATATCCGCCTCGCGCCGGGTGGGGCAGAAAGAGAACTGACTCAGCTGGTCTTGATGCGAGCACATAATGGCGGTGTGGTCTTGGGAGCCGCCAAAGGTCCCCACTCCCATATGCCCTTCAAGTTCCTTAAAGGTCTGGCCGTTTTCAATGCAGGCCAGGTAGTGGGCGTAGTCCTCAATAGAGCAAATATTGCGTTTAAACAGCTCACTGGATTCAATGTCGCCCAGGTCAATTAGCAGCCGCGCCAGCCCCACAATCATGGCTGAGGAGGAGCTCATGCCTGAAGCTAGCGGCAAGGTGGAGGTTACTTCCACCTCGGCGCCCCCGACGGCGTCGCCAAAGTTACGTACCAGGCGGGCCACCACGGCGGCCGGGTAGCCGGACCAGTGCCCGCGCCGATCCACTGGATCCTGGCGCAAACCAATTTCAACCGGGTCACTGGCCGCGTCAGAGCGAACTCGCACTACCGGTTCATCAATGGCCCGCCCGCGCAGAGTGATGCCCTGGCTGCTGGCGCACACCAGTGAGCGTCCGGCGGCATAGTCAGTGTGCTTGCCCAGCACTTCAATGCGTCCGGGCACAAACCATGCCGAGTGCTGACTCATAGGGACACCTCCGTGTGGCTTAGGGCCTGACGCACAGCGTCAATATCGGTGCGCCGAGACATGTCCAGCACGCCCTGGGCAGCGGGGGTGACACGGAAGTTGCGTCCCCGGCTGCGGGCTAGCCGCACCGCGTCCACCAGCTCATATTCGCCGCGCACAGACTTATCAATGTCGGCGCAGGCTGGGAAAATGTCGGGGGTGAACAGCCAGGCGTTCATGGAGATGGGGGCGCCTTGGCCTAGGCGCTCAAGCTCAGCGGGGGAAGGCTTTTCAATAATGTCGCTGAGATTGCCCTGCTCATCAACGCTGATAACCGCGAAAGCGGCAATGCGTTCGGCGGGAATATTGGATTTGGCGATCAGGGCTTCACGCTCAAAGCCAACCACTCCCGCGCCCGGTAGTGTCACCAGCGACTTTAGAGCTTCGATGGGGTAGTAGTTGTCGGAGTTGAGCACCACAACGCGGTCTTGGCCGGCAAATTCTGCGGCGGCGGCTAGCGCATTGGCTGTGCCCAGGGGCTCGGCCTGGATGGCGTAGTGGATGCGCACCCGCTTTAGCTCCAGGTTGTCGTAGTAGTCGCGGAAAATATTGTGTTCGGGGCCGATCACTAGGCACACGTCGGTGATGCCCACATCGGCTAGGGCGCTGATTACAAAGTCAAGGAAGGGGCGGCCGACATCAATCATGCCTTTAGCGCCGGCGTTTACGGCGGCGCTGTTGTGGGTGGGGTCTGGGGAACCATCGTTGGCACGCATCCGGGTGCCCAGGCCTCGGGCAAGAATGACAGCCTTTGTCACAGTTGAAGTCATGGCTCAATCTTAGCCGCTAAAACGGGCTTAGCGAGCCAAAATAGCTAAGAATTTGTGTGGTTCTGTGCGCTTTTGTTTGCGGTTTGGGGTCGACGGCGCCCGTGGGGCCTGTGTACGAGGGCTCGACGGCGCCCGTGGGGCCTGTAGGGAGGGGTCTGGTGGTGTCGACTGTGCCGGACTAGCCGGCCTTGAAGGACACGCGTTGTTTCTAAGAACGTGGACCGCCCCAAAAGCACGGGACAGTTCAAAGAGTGCGGACTGGCCCCAAAAGCGCGGGCCGGCCCCAAAAACAGGCCGGCCCGGCGCCAGTGGCTTAAATGGCCGCTATTGCACGATTAGTTTTGGCTGCTGCTGGCCGCAGTCGCTCAGTCCTGGCCGCTGCTGCCCTTAGCCAGTATCAGTCCTGGCCAGTAAGGGTTAGGTAAACCAGGAACAGGTTCAAAACAATGATGATGATTGCGCTTAAGATGCTGGCTATACGCAGCGGCAAACCGTCAGTGTAGCGCCCCATCAGTGCCTTATTACCGGTAGACATAGTTAACGGGATAAGCGCCATCGGGATACCAAAGGAAAGCACCACCTGGCTGACCACCAGCGCCCAGGTGGGCTCAGCCCCAGAGCCAATAATCAGCAGAGCCGGAATCAAAGTAACCAGACGCCGAGCCAGCAGCGGCACGCGAATGTGCAGCAAGCCTGCCATAATTTCTGAACCGGCATAGGCGCCCACAGAAGTAGAAGCCAGGCCTGAAGCCAGCAGACCAATTGCGAAAATAACCCCCACGCCTTGGCCCAGGTGGGTGGTGATAGCCCGGTGCGCCCCCTCAATGGTGTCGGTGCCCTCCACGCCACCAAGTGCAGAGGCCGCCAATAGCAGCAAACCAATATTTACTGCGCCCGCTAGCAATAGCGCGGCTACAACGTCTACGCGGGTAGCACGAATAAGTGACCACTTGTGCTGATCGTCATGTTCGCTGCCGTGACGGTCGTTAACCAGAGAAGAGTGCAGGTAGATAGCGTGCGGCATAACCGTGGCCCCCAGCATGGAGGCGGCCACCAAAACTGAATCCGATCCCTTAAACGCTGGGATCAAACCCTCGGCGGTTTCAGTCCAGTTAGGTGGAGCCAGCACCAATCCACCCAGGAAGCCGAAAGTAATAACGATCAGCAGCGCAATAACTGCCGCCTCAAAGTGGCGTTGGGTTTGCCTTTCACTAATAGCCAGCAGAGCAATCGAGGCAATACCCACAATAATGCCGCCGGCCAGTAACGGCAGCCCGAAAAGCAGGTGCAGTGCCAAGGCGCCACCAATTACCTCAGCTAGGTCCGTGGCAGCAGCCACCAGCTCAGCTTGGGCCCAGTAGGCCAGGCGGGCTTTACGACCCAGTGTGTTACCAACCAGGGTGGGTAGGGAACGGCCGGTAACGATGCCTAACTTGGCGCTTTGGTACTGGATCATCACCGCCATCAGGCTGGAAAGCACCAACACCCACACCAGTAGATAGGAGTAGCGCGCACCGGCAGTGATATTAGCGGCAACGTTGCCGGGGTCTACATAGGCGACGGCGGCCACAAACGCTGGCCCCAGTAGTCCCAGTCGAGCTCGTGCAGAGCGGATCGATGAACTTAACATTAGGCGCTTCCAGAAAAAGTTAGGGTACCCGAAATCTCTGTGTCTCAGTTTAGCGGCTATGTGGCTAGCGCTGTCAAAAGGTAGCCTATTAAACGTGACTCCAGAAGAACTCTCCGGCGCCATCTGCGCGATTTTGCACGAACTGGTAGCAGACGGCTCCCTAAACCTGGCTAGCGAAGAAATTCCTGAACCTAAAGTTGAGCGCCCGCGCAACCGTGACCACGGAGACTGGGCCACCAATGTCGCCATGCAGCTGGCCAAAAAAGCCGGCACCAACCCCCGCGCCCTCGCCCAGCTACTAACTGAGCGACTAACCCAAAACCCCGGCGTTGCTAGCGCCGAAATCGCTGGCCCCGGCTTCATCAACATCCGCCTCGACGCCGCCAGCGCCGGCGAGCTAGCCCGCACCATCCTCACCGCCGGCGCCAACTACGGCTGCAACACCTCCCTGGCCGGCCAAAACATCAACCTTGAATACGTCTCGGCCAACCCCACCGGCCCGGTACACCTAGGTGGCGCCCGCTGGGCGGCAGTAGGTGACTCACTAGCACGTATCTTCAAGGCCAGCGGCGCCCAGGTAACGCGCGAATACTACTTCAACGATCACGGCTCCCAGATCGACAACTTCACCCGTTCCCTACTGGCAAGCGCTCGCGGCGAGCAAACTCCTGAAAACGGTTACGGCGGCGCTTACATTGCCGAAATCGCCGACCAGGTGCGCGCCATTGAAGCCCAGGCCGGTCACCCCGACCCGGCCACGCTGGAAGATGAGCAGGCCCAGGAAGTTTTCCGCGCCGTCGGCGTAGGGCTCATGTTTGACCAGATCAAGGCGGAGCTAAGCGAATTCCGTAGCGAATTTGACGTGTTCTTCCACGAGGACTCCCTGCATGAGTCCGGCGCAGTTGACCGCGCTATCGCCCGCCTGCGTGACCTGGGCAAGATTGACGACCGCGACGGCGCCGTCTGGCTACGCACCACCGAATTTGGTGACGACAAAGACCGCGTACTAATCAAGTCTGACGGCCAGGCCGCCTACTTTGCTGGCGACGTAGCTTACTACCTAGACAAGCGCTCACGCGGCGCCGACTGTGCCATCTACCTGCTGGGCGCCGACCACCACGGCTACATCGGCCGCATGATGGCCATGTGCGCCGCGTTCGGCGACAAGCCGGGCGAGAACCTACAGATCCTCATCGGCCAGCTCGTCAACCTCGTCAAGGACGGCGAGCCTGTGCGCATGTCCAAGCGCGCCGGCACGATCGTCACGCTCGACGACCTCGTCGACGCCGTGGGCGTGGACGCCGCGCGTTACGCCCTCGTGCGCGTGTCAATGGACACTCAGGTCGACATCGACCTGGACCTGCTCTCGCAGCACTCTAACGACAACCCGGTCTACTACGTGCAGTACGCGCACGTGCGCACCTGCAACGTCGCCCGCAATGCTGCCGAGCACGGTGTCACCCGTGACGCCGGCTTCGACCCGGCGGCCCTCGACTCCGAGGCGGACGAGGCCCTGCTGGCCGCCCTC
>ERZ773014.546-NODE-546-length-25549-cov-4.927826_pt1 | contig 25549 bp, 18 predicted proteins | sample MGYA00580841_ERZ773014 | MGnify/ENA primary metagenome ERZ773014 (study PRJEB29015, sample SAMEA2737989) | human oral metagenome | biome: human oral; feature: human-associated habitat; material: dental | place: China | collected 2067 ... | reverse complement strand
CTGATACTCCCCTATAAAAATGGCTATTTATCAACTGTTTGTTGTGACATAGCCTAATAAAAAATCTAACAACCGACACTCCGCTCGGAATAGTGAAATTCAAAATCCCGTTACCGTTTACGCTCCCCGTCGGACCTGTCGTCACCGCCGCCGTTGCAGAAATCGTCACATCGCTTTCCGCCGTTCCGCCGCTCGACGACAGCGCCCCCGGAGCAAAGCCAGCAGTCGCCGTTATGGTCGCCGTGTAGGCTGTGCCGTACGGTATGGAAAAGCTCTCTGTATGCGGCGCACCGTCTGCCGTTACTGTAATCGTCTGGTTCGCGCTCTGGACGATATTAATCATGACCCAGCGATTTTTCAGCGCTGCGTAGACGATCCCATCTTTCCGCACCCGGAGAGCGCTGGCCTGCGTGTCTGTCACTTCCCCCAGCTTCGCATAGACCACCGTGCCGTCGTGTCGGATCGCCAGCGTCGGCGAGCCCACCTCGCTCTTTTCTGTCCAGAGGTTGATGTCCGTCACTACGCCGTCCCTTCGGATATGCAGCTTCTTTTTGTAAAGTGCCATTTCCCTTCCCCCTCACTCAATCCAGATATCGTCGTGGCCGTCGATATACGCCCGGCAAACTTTTTCCACGCATTCGTCCTTCGTAATGCCGCCCAGAAGATGAATCAACCATTTAATCATTTTCGTTTCCTCCTTTACGCTATCCAAATATTTCCGCCTTTATCGCCAACGGGGATTCCGTGCGCGATCGTTGCCTCGCCGGACGTCTGCGCCGTCGTTGCCGTCGCCGCGTTTCCAGTGCAGTTTTGCGCTGTTCCGACAGTTACGTTCGCCCCCGGCGTCGGAACCATTTCAAACGTGTTCCCATTTCGCTGCAAGACCAGGATTCCAGCCCCCGTCTTTAGCGACGCTTTATCCTGTGTCCCAGACACTTCCAGACTTTTCGCCGGAGACGTTTTATCTAATTTCTGCCCCAAGAGGTTTGTTATCGTCGTCGCAAAGTTAGGGTCGTTCCCCAGCGCCGTTGCAATCTCCGAAAGCGTGTTCAGCGTGTCCGGCGCCTGATTGACGAGCGCCGCGATTTTCTCGTCTACTTGTTTCGGCGTTGCGAAATCCCCGCCCGCGATCTGCTTCGCTTTTTCTGCACTGTCTGCCGCCTGCTGCGCCGCAAGCTTTGCTTCCGTTGCGCTTTGCTCTGCATTCGTTTTCAGCGCGCCGGAATGATTCTCGCTGTCTTGCGCCGATCGGGCGCTGTTTGCGGATTCTCCAGCGCTCCGCTCTGCGGCCGTCGCCGCATTCGTCGCCGCGTCTTTTAATGCTTGTGTTTCGTCTCGCATGGCAGCCGTCGCCGTTTGCGCCGCTTCCGCCCGGTCGGCGTTGTCCTTAGCTTTATTCGCTTGCTCCCCCGCCAAGGACGCCGCATTTTTAGCGTTCCCTTCGCTTTCTGCCGCTTTTCGCGCGCTTTCCGCAGCGTTTTCTGCGCTGCTATTCGCCGACAATCTGTCCTCATGGATAGCCTGTTGGATATCCTCAACGGTTTTCCCGCTCCCAATATCCGCCATAACGCAACGGCCCAATTTTTCAAGAAGCTGCTGAATCATCATCACGACGCGATCGAAATTCGTCTCAATATCCTCGGCGAAGAACGCGCCCTGATTTTCAAGATTAAGCTCCTGCGTATACGGCGTTTCGCGAACAACGACAAGAGTCGAGCCGGCGGGCAGAGGGCTTCCTTCGCCCGTTGGGTACGTTACCGTTTTCGCCTTCGTATTGATTTTTACGTTTGATACGCGCTCCGACAGCGTATCTTCTTTTTTAACATAGACCTTTACATGATCCGCGTCTTTCTCGTCCAGCTGAAACGTATACGGGAAAACCGTTGTGCTGCCGTTTCCTTCATAAACATTTTTGACGTTTGGATTCTGTACCGTCATATTGCACCTCCATAAAAAAGAGGCGCCTTAGCGCCTCTTTGCCTTTAGCGTCTTATCAAACGCACTCTTGAAAAGATACTCTCGTAAATCGTCCATCCGGTTGAAACGGTAATCGTCATGCAGGAACCGCGCCGTATTCCAGCCGAAATCTGTCGCCGTATCCGGGATACCATACCAGCTCGCGGCCGCTTTCGTCGTGTCGCGGCCCAGCGTCAGGAAGTCGGTCTTTCCCTTTTTCCCAGCCATGGAATAAATGTCGGAGAGTGGCTTCACTGCCCGTTCGTAGGCCGTTGAAATAACTCCAATCCGGCGGCTTGGATACATATCCCCGGTAATCATCCCAGAAGCAAAGTCTGCCACGGAATTAATCATCGGGAAGCCGCCCAAGGAGGAGCCGACGCTGTTCGCCGCCCACTGCCGCAGAAACCTTCGATACCATTCCTCCCGTTTCTTCTTATCGTCACCCCCTCTCGCGGCTTTTTCCATCAGCATGCGAATCCCTGTCTCCATCGCCGCCATCAGGACGAACCGGTAGAGATACGAGCGGACGAATCCGCCGTACTGCTTAATAAACGCCTCCTTTGCCCGAACGGCTTTCTTTTCGCCGTTCTCCTCTACGATAACCGTTTGTCCTGCGTACTTACCTTCGTAATACTTCGTCCAGACCGCGTTCATCATCGCGTTAAAGAACGAGTAAAACGGCGTGAAGAGCTTATCAATCTCCGACTTCGACCGCTGGATAAAAGATTGGTCGATGACGTCCGACGACCCGACGACCTTGCGAACCGCAGCATGGGCGGCGGCGTGCGCCTCATTACGGGCGACTTCCTCCGCCTTCCCTTCTTTCAGCGCCGCGTTATAGACCTCGTGATAGCGGAAATAATACGTAGGGACGCTGGTCAGCATATCCGTACGTTCCAGAAGCCACGACGCATATTTGCGGACGTTGTACGCGACTTCGTTGCTTCCCCCGAAAGACTGCTCCTGCTGCACCGCTAAATCCTGGTCCATATTCGTCGCCCGGTTCCGCATGAATACGCTGTCCGCTCTCACAAACTCCCACATGGCGCGCGGGTTCTTTATAAACTCGGCTATCGCGGCCATCGCGTTCACCGCGCCCAATTCGTCCACCATCGGCGCAAGGTTCGCGAAGTTTAAGAGCGACGTACTTACCCGATACCCCATAATCGCCGCGACCGTATTCCGTCTTAGGCGCGACGTGACACGCGAAATTCGGGACTGCTCGCCGCGCGGCGCTTGCCAGATGTTTTCCACCCAGCCACGAAGCTCCCGGTATGCGGGTATGCCGACCGTGCTTTCAATCATCGCCCGGACTTGTCTGTGCCCTAAAAGCTTATACACGTCACGGCAAGCCAGCCGCATGGCGCTGATATGGATTTGCTGGTTGATGTGCTTATTGATGACGTCCAGCGTCAATTTGAGCGGAGAATCCGGCATTGGCCTCTCCGCGCGTTTTTTCGTCGAGCCCATGCCCGCGCCGAAAGCCGTCGCTCCGCCTACCGCCTGTCCGTCCTTTAAGGTATCATATTCCGACGCGCGGGAAGATTTTTCCGGATCGTAGACGATGGGATAATACCCGCCCCGAAGTTCTACGATTTTATCCCCAACCTTGACTTGGAACGCTTCCGGTGGGACGCGTTTCAGCGGATTGCCGGTGCTTTTCTCCATTACGTCGTTGACACTGTCGCCGTATTGTTCGAGGTGATCCCATATCGCCTGCACAAACTTCCAGTCATTTTCCCGCATGTGCGCCTCGAAAAGCGCCTGGATTTCCGGCTCATTCATCTTCGTTCCGGCCATGAGACGGGAGCGGTTCCCGGAGTTGCCCCAGTTGAGCGCCATCGCGATGAGGTTTTCCCGCGTCAGCTCCGTCCCATCGGGGAGCGTTACCGGGTTTCCTTTGTCATCCATCAGCTTCTCTTTCGGAATCCTTTTCCGTTCCTTCTTCGTATAGCACTCGTCCAAAATCTCGTTCAGGGCTTTGGCTTCTGCCTCTTTCATGAGGCTTTCCTGCTCGTTCGCTTTGAAAATCGGGTTATAGATGTACTTAATGAACGCGCCGTCCTTGCCGCCCAAAATCTCCAGTATCGTCTCCGGCTTCAAAAGCTCCGACATGTATTTCCCTATGCCCTGCCCTTGCTTTGGCGGCGCTATGCGCGACCCGTAGTTTTCGGCCAGTTCCTTCACGACGTCATCGATATCCATATCCAGCGTAACCATGCGGTTTTTGTTCCGGCCCGTCGTATAGAGGAAATCCACCATCGTTTTCAGGTCGCGCAGCTCATCCATAGTCAGGTGTTTATAGTTCTTTATCGGATCCTTTGAGAGCGCTGCCGCCATGAGCCATTCCGGGACATCCATATCCGCTTCGCCGATATTGCCGGAGCCTTGATCCTCTACCTTATTGCTCTCGTTATACACATCGCGAAGCTCCGCCATCATTGCGGCAAACGTCATGGCATTTTCCCCGCTTGGCCGGATCGCGTCATCCTTCCGCAATCCGTAGACGTAGAGCAGGTGATTGATGAAATACTTATGGTTCAGGTCGATTCTGCCGTTCTTATCGTTCGCCAGCGTTTTCTGCCGCCGGGCGAAATGATTCTCTATGCGAGACAGTTCCCTTTTAAGAGAGAACGCTTCCTTCGCCATCGCCTCGTAGACTAATTGCCGGGTCTTGGCGCTCTGTGCGGTTTTCGCTCCTGTCTCGCCGTCCTTTTTCTGCACCGCGCCGGTAATAGCCCGGACGCTTGCCGACGCCTCTTTCTGCGCTTCTCTCATCCAGTGCCGGGCGTCTGTAGCTTCCGCCGCCGTCATACCTTCCAGCCGCTCTCTGGCATAGTCACGATATACCTTCGCCTTGCCTTCTGCCGCGTCGCGGATTCCCCGGAGCCATACGGTATTGCGAAGGAGCGTTTCTTTGAGGGATTTCACTTCCTCCTCAAACGATTCTCGCGCCTTCGTCCGCTCCTCCTTGCTCTTTTCCTTGAGGGCTTTTATTTTCTCTTGCAGGGCGGCGATCATCTCCGCCTGCTCGTCCGTCCAGTTAACGGCGTATTTGAGGATGGTGACGGCCTTTCCCAAAGCGTCGGGGTCGTCCTCGATCGCCTTTTCAATCGCCTTCTCTACCCCGTCCAGCGCTTTCGCCGCCTTGAGCGGTAGCTTTTGATATGCTTCTTCCCGGCGTGCCAGAAGCTCCTCCTCTAACGCCGTGAGCTGCAGGTTGTACTTCCCGGTCGCCAGCGCTTCCTGCGCCGTCTCAAGAAGTGTTTCCCGGTTGGGCATTTCCTCTTTATAACGTTTCTTTTCGATTGCCAGCTCCTTCTTGAGGACGTCGTTGTAACTGCCGCCGTGTTCTTTGATATCGGCCTCGTATTCTTCTACCGTGTTATAGCCAAGGCTAAGAACCGCCTCCGCGTCGCCTACTTTATTCGCAGTCAGCTCCGCTTGCCAGCACTTCTCCTCCTGCATTTCTCCTTCGAGCGTTTCCTGAAACTTCGTCATGTGCTGCTCGACGTCGCGCTTTTCCAGCTCTTTGAGGAGCCGTTTCAGCATTTTCTCCTTGGCTTCTTCCTTCGCCTCCTCTTCCCAACGCGCCATCAGCGCTTCGGTATCCGTGTCCAGAAGGTCGGGCGCTACCTTTTCGATTCGCTTCGCCTTACGAAGAAGCGCCTCCGCCTCAATTTCTGCGTCCGTCGCTACCATCCGCGCCATGACCGCCTCGACCTCGGACGTCGCCCGCACACCCGCGCCGGTGACCGTCTTATAGATATCCGAAAGCCAGCGCTTGAACCGGCGGAAAATCTGCTTCAAGACCGACGTCGGCGCGTCCCCGGAGTGGAGATACTCCTCAAACGCCCGGGCAAAACGCTCCTGCGCCCAGACGTCTTTCAGGCGTTTTACTTCGAGCGTGTCGCCTGCCTTTTCCGCCTTTCGGATCGCCTCGTCCCGCGCCTGAAATTCCTTCGCGCTCGCCGTGCCGGCGTAGGCATTGACTTGTCCCTCCTGCCACGAAGCCCACTGCATAATCGTCTCGTAGTCCTTCGCCGCTTCGGATTCCGGGAACATTTGCGCCAGCTTCGCCAATTCCGACAGATAATGATGGCTCATCTCGTGCATAAACGTCGAAGGGTCAGCGCCCTCAAAGAGCCGGATAATCGCCTGCGCCTGGTCGTAGTTCCCCTTGACCTCCTGCCTTATCGCCTGTTCCAGCAGGGCATTAGAAAAAGCACCCTGATTTTCAGAGTGCTTTTTGGCTATCTCGTTATACAGTTTTTCAAAGTGTTCCCTTGCCCCGCGCTTTTCGCCGCTTACTTGGTTTGAGATACCTGCCGATATCCGGCCATGGAGGCGTTGAACAGCTGCTCCATTTCCTCTCTTGTGTTCTGTGGGTCCAGCTCCATTCCTATTTTGATGAAGGTCTCCTTGTCCCTCGTTTCCGACCATTTGTCGAGTAACGCCAGCTTTGATTCTCTCGTCATTGTCAAAACACCTCCTTGCGTATTCTATCTTTGCCGCATAACGGTCTTTATAATCCACATTCTTTTGCACTGTGCGCGAATTGAATTGTACCAATAGCGCCTTGATATACGGCAGACTATCCCGCGCCTTGTCCTTTTCTACAGGGTCGGCCATTGCGTCCAGATTGACGTACTCGCCAATCTCCGCCGCCACGGTTTCCTCTACCGCCTTCATTATACCATCATTCAGGTACGTTTGGAAGACCTCTTGGCTAATTCTGTTTACTCGCTCCTCTGCCGTCTCCCTGCCTGCCTCCTGGTGATAAATATTCGCGTCCTCCGGGTCGAAATTGCCGTTATTGTCCACGGATTTTATCTGAGTAGGCTCAAAGGCGATAAACTCCTCGCCACTATTATTAACGCCATCATAGCCATTGGTGATTAAATTCTCTCTCGCCTTTATCCCGGCATAATTCTGACCGGCATAACGATTCAAGGCTTTATATCCCTGTCCTTCATTAGCCGGGTTTTTGATATTGAGGAAGAACGCCCTAACATGTCCACCGTATCCCTGCGCGTCAATTTCCCATGGAGAAAAGAACATCCCTTGAATGTCCATGTTGGCACGCCCTTTGGTTTTGTCAAACACATCAAAATCCGCGTCGCTCCCATGGTATACGACAAGAGGCTCGCCGTTCTCATCCACGACTTTGGAGGCGGTATTGACTTTATCCGCAATCTTTGATATATTTAATACATCGAAAGCAGAGGTGGCTTGGCGGGATTTTCGGATTTCGCCCTGCACTTTACCCTCTGCTTTCTTTAATTCCATCAGCTCAATACTATAAATCTTCCTTCCTGCATTACTTGTCACTTTTACCGTAAAAGTGACTAATGCAGGTTGATTTTTTAGCATAAGTAATGAGGAGAAATGCTCAACGGCTGGTATTTCCTGGTTAAGATCTTCTCGCTCATTCGTTTTTATGGAACGTGCAAAGAGGTCTTCAACATTAGCAACCGCCGTAAAATGCTCTTCCGGGGAGAACCCATTTCTAAAGCTCTTCGACAATGCCCCGCTACTTGTAAGTTTCCCGATCCCTCGGTGGCTAAATGTGGCTTCTATATTTTCTTGTTCCGATTTAAGCACTTTATGACGAAGTTTTATTATAATATCCTTGGTGTCGATACGTTCCTTTGCCGTTACGCTCGGATACGCGTTTGCAATATACTCCCAATCCCCAAACCACGCCTTAAACGCCGGGGTGCGGACAAGGAGCCACTGCTCCTCCGTGAGGTTCGTGTCCTTGCCATTGGGCGCTTTCATCCACATGGCCGTGCCTTCGTACTGCTTGCGCACGGCTTCTTTTTGCGTCCTGATTTCTTCCTGCCGAAGCTGCGCCGCTTCCTTCTCCTGCGCCGTCTCTCCCGCATTAGCCAAAAGCTCCGGCAAGGCGTCCATGGCGGTATAGTCTTTATCCCCTGCCTCTCGATGGAGAGCGACAAGGCGGTCCGTCATCCGTGCCGCTAAAAGTGCCGCGACACGGGCGCTCTTTTGTACGTCTTTATTCCCTTTTCCCATTTCCGAAAGGAGATGATGATACACGCCTCTCGCTTCCGGGGAAAGCGTCGCCGTCGCCAACACGTCGCCGGGGCGGATGTCGGAGAGCTTTTCGCCGACCTTGTTCAGCGCAGCCATTTCCGCGTCCAGCGCCGAAAGCTGCTTTTCTATGTCGGCAAAGTATTCCTGCGCTTCTTCTGTCCCGTCGTTCACCTCATAATCGGCGTAGGGCGTACTTCTCCCCAGCGCAATATCCCGGGCGATGATATCCATCTCTTGCTCCGACGGGGCGCGCCCGTGGTCGGCGTACCATTTCCGATACCACGGCGCGTTATTAGACGCCCGCGCCGTTCCATTTTCCGTCTGAACGATATCTACGCCCTGCTTCATGCCGCTTCTTAGCCCGGCTTTAATCGGGCCTAAAATCTCGTCAAGCTGCGCCTGGATATTCTTCTTTCGGCTCCGTATCTCCGCCATGGGATGATTCGGGTCGGTGAGAAGAACATCCTCCGCCAGCTTCCTTTCCTCTCCTGCGGCAAAATTTCCCTCGACAAAGGTCGCGACCGCTTTCTCCTGCTCGTCTTTCGTCGCAGACTTAAAGGCCTCCCGCGCCTCGTCAATGATTGCCACTTCCGCCTGCACCTGCGCCGGCGTGAGGGTCTGCCGGTCTTTCGTCATATTGAGAAAGAGATTGCGCCGCTTCGCCTCGTCAAGGGGCGCACTTATCTGCTGCAAGACTGAAGTCTTGACTTCTAACATCCCCGTCCCTTGCTGGCAGGCGGACAGTTCCTCATCGCTTACGCCCGCCTCTTTCGCAATCGTCTCTACAATCTCCGCCCCGTTCTCCGTCTTGGCCAGCGCGTTCACGTCGACGACTGTATTTTCCATGCCGAAGGCGCGGTTCTGCGAATCCAGCGCGATCTGCACGGACTTCGGATCTTTCTTCTGCAAGTCCGCGATATTTCCCAGATTATCCGCGACGCCTTCGACGACGTTCATACGATATTGGTTCTCGTGGATATCCCGATAAATCTTGCTCGTCATGAGGTCGGTGATATGCTGCCGCGCGTTCAAAATCGGCCGCGTGTGCGCGACCGGGTGACCCGCAAGGCCGATAACGCCAAAGCCCATGATGGCGGGCAGCGCTTCCATGGCCGCCCCCGTAGAATCCTGCAAAATCTTCTCCACGGACGAAATATCCGCGTTCTCGCCCTTCGTCAGAACCTGCGCGGCGTTCTCCAAAATCATATCGCTCGCCTGCTGGAGAAATTCCTCCTGCGCTTCCGCCTTCACCATGAGAGCGCCCGACGCAATCGCCGCCCGAAGCCGCGTTTCAATGAGTTCCCGCCCGGCTTCCTTGGGCGAAAGTCCGCTCTCTGCCAATTTCAGCGCCGCGTCCCGCTCGTAAAGCTTCGCCAGGCTCGTCGCTTCTTTGAGGCCGAACATCGCCCGCCCCATCTGCTTTAAGGTGTACTGCTCCAAAACGCCTTCCGCGCCGCCCTGCAAGAAAGACAGCGTCGCCGCCGCCTGCGGCGTATACATATAATTCCCGTTTTTATCTAACTTCGATACGTTCTGCTCGTACTGGCTCGCGCCAATTTCCAGCCCCATGACGGCCACCGCCGCCGCGTCTCCTACCCACTGCGCCGCCTTCGCCGCCATGGCCGGGTTCTTCGTTGCTGCCGCCGTGACCGCTCCTGCCGCCGTCCCGATAGCCGCCTTCGCGCCCTGTGAAGAAAGAATCATCGGCGCGTTTTCCAGCGCGCTTCCTACCATCGCTCCTACGGCAGAACCGATACCCGTATAGGAATACTGCGGGAGCGCCTCTATCTTCGCGTCATTCTCTCGAATTTTCGCCTGCTCCTCGTCCGTGAGCCGCCGGGCATTCCACATCGCTTTCCCGTATGTCATCTGGCGCTGCAGCGTAGCCATACCCCGCTGCGCCCCAGTCCAGATACTCCCGGCAAACTGCGTGAAGGCATTTGAATACACATCGCTGATCGTCTTTAATCCGTCCGCCGAAGAAAGCGCCATCGCCGCCGCGTTCGTTCCCCGCTTCTCCTGAATGTCTTTGAGATACGGCATGGCACGATAAACCTTATTCATGTCCAAATTGCCGTCTCGATTAAGCATTCCCGGCGTCTTTTCCAGCTTCTCCAAGCGCTGAATGGTCTTCATCGCCTTTTCCCAAAGTTCTGGATTATTCGCCACGACGGCGCTGTCAATGCCCAGATAATCCTCGATCTTCTGCCGCTGTTCCCGCTTCTCGTCGGCGGTATAGAAATAGTCCGCGTAGAGTTTCGACGCCTTGAAGCTGTCCGGCGCGCTGTTTTTCAACCAATCCACGGCACCGAATACCGTCGGGGATCCCAAGGTGATCGCTTGTTTCATCCCAGCCATGGGGAGGTTAAGCAGCTCGGACGGGTCTTTCATGTACGAGCCGACAGAAGAGAGCTCGTCCGGGTCCATTTCCGAAACGTCCTGCAGATGACCGGAAACCGCATTCGAGATTTCGTCCGTCATGTTTCCAAAGAAGCCTCTGACGTTATCCCAGACGCTTTTATCCTCTGTCGTCTCCGGCTTATGATACTGCGCCGCAAGATTGACCGGACTTCCCATGATTGGATTCCCCGCGTCGTCCGTGCCGTTATAAAAAAGCTGGTCGCTGTCTACGTGCGTCCAGTTGATCGTATCGTTAAACTCGTCGCGGTTATCCCTGCCTGCCCGGTACCCGTTGGCCATCGTTTCATAACTCGCTCTGATTTCGTTATAACGCTTGCGAATATCTTCTACGCTCATAATATCCTCCTGTCACTCGTCAGGGTTATATGTGCCGCTCGGCGGCTGCTCCCCATTGAAGACTACCCAGCGCGCCGGCTCCCCGTTCATAATTCTTTGATACTGCTCTTTCGTAATATTAAAGGTTCCGCCGTCTGTCAGCGTCACCGTTTGAGAGTTTGCCTTGTCGTTGTAGCCAAACGAGGCAACGCCCCGGTCGTACATCTCCGCCGGGGTCATGTCTTCCGTCTCGTAACCGCTTAAATACGTGGCGCGCTTCACCGGGTGTTCCTGCTCGGTCAGCCCTTCAATCAGCCAATTCTTCCGCTGCGTCAGCGTCACTTCCTGCCCCTTATGCTCCGTCTGCCAGTCCTGCAGCCTGTCCCAGGCATAATGTTTCGCCATCGCCCATCGCAGCTCAAAAGCGCTGTCGTCCATAAAGCGAAGCTCTCCCCTGACGGATGACTTAATCGCGTCCCACTCTTGGGCGAATACGCCTTTCCCCTTCCCCCAGTCCTTAACGACCATATTGATGAGGCTTTTCGCGTCGGCAAAATTTCCGTCGTTGATAAATTGCAGGACTTCCTCCGGGGATCTTCCTTCTTCCAGCATTCGCTCGATCGTCAGAGCGGCGAACGGGTCGTTGTTCTTTTTCCCGCCGCCCTCTGCTTTAGCTCTCGCTTCCTTTTCCGCCGCCCGGCGAAGCTCCGCGCCAAACTTTCCTAATCGCGCCGCCGCGTGTTCGTCGATCGTACCGTCGGGGAAATAGATGTACTCGTTCATCGCTTCGTCGTAAGCGGCGGGGTCCGTTATCCCCTGGTTCTTCATAATGTCCATACGATCTACCCCGGCGGAAATGCGCTGCTTGGATTCCGTATCCCGAAGCCCTTGCCGTTCACGGTAAAACTTCCATGCCTCGGCGGTTTTCTCTTCCAGCGCCAAGGCGTCAACGGCGCCTTCTCCTGCCGGAACGCGTGCCAGCGCCTGCTGGACGTATTCCCGTATCGACGGCTCGTCCCCGTTTCCCTGCGGCGCGTCCCACGAATAATGGCCGCCCTCGCCGATTGCGTCCGGCTCGCCGTCGACCCATCGTTTCCCGTTTCGATATCCGGCATACCAGGCGACAAGGGCGCCTTCCGCGCCAAGTTCGTCATAATATTGCCCAAGCTTGTGCTTGGCGACCTTCTCCTGATTCTCCGCCGTCATCGGCGCGTTGGAAGAAAGCCCCGCTTCTTCCGCCCAACTCGGCCAATTCTCCGGCATGATCTGATATTTCCCAAAGGCCCCGGTGCGCCCGTTCTCCGCCTCATAATTGCCGCCGGATTCCTGCCCGGAGACGGCGTCGAAAAATGCCTCTTTCGTCAGCGGCGTCCCGGACTTCGGCGGGGAGAAATTCCGCCGCACCCATCCCGCGACGTCATCGTAAGAGGCATTCCATCCCAGATCGTTCAGCATGATCTGATTTTGAGAAAGCGCTTCCGCCTCTTTCTGCCGCTTGTTCGCGATTGCCATGGCGGCGCTTCTCTGCTCGGACGGCATAAACTCCCCGTATCTTTTTACCAGCTCCTGCGTTCTTTGGAAATCGTTCGTATTGATCGCGAACCGAAGCGCGTCCCCGACAAATTTTCCTGCCGCCAGCCGCTGCTGTTCCCGGATTTTCTCGTCCCCATAATTAGCGAATTGAAAGCCGATGATGGGATTCGCCCGCTCGATCGCCCCGTCGATTCCCTCGTCCGTGTAGCCGCTGTCCGCCGCCTGCTGCGCACACACCGCCAGCGCGTTATTCGTCTGCGTCGTTCGATAGGCCTCTGTCTGCGCGTATTCATATTTCATCATATTCGCCCGCCGGGTAGCGTCGTCGCGCATAGTGTACTCTTGGAACGCCTGCGCCGCCGCCCCGTACCGCAGGTAATTGCCGAAGTCCTTTTGGATATCGTCCATCGTGCGCTTTCTCAGCTGGTCGTATTGCTCGGTAACGTTGAGCGCTTCCTGCTCCTTAAGCTGCATAAGCTCTGCCGTTCCCTGACTCATGCGCCGGTTATACTCGTTGCTCCCTTCCAGGGCCTTGCCCTGTTCCACGGGATCCTGGAACTTCGTAAATCCATCGGCGATCGCGGCGCCCATCAATCCATCCGCCCGGGCTAAGGCCTGCTCCCCGCCGTTTGTATATCGTACGTTGGAAACTTGAGACGCGGGCGCATTTAAGGATTCTCTATTTTGGTACGGTGCGAAATTCATGTTAATACCCCCACTTAATATTTCCAGCCGTATAGGCCGACGTTGGCGGTCGACTTAGCACCCCACGCCGCGCCTGTTCTTCCCAGATTTACCCCAGCGTTGATAGACTGCCCCGTCGACGAAGTATAAGAGGGAAGCCCCGACCACGAGCCGCTGCTCCCCATTTTAGCCGCCGAATTGCCCGAATAAAGACCAGAGGCCAAACTAAATGCCCCACCTAACAGGCTGGTCATCATCGCTCGTCGGCCAGCCTTTCGATAATCCCCGGCCTCTTTCCGATAAATTCCCGCCTGATTCGTATAATCCGTAGACTGCTGGAAGAGTTTGTCTACGTTCTGCCGCCCGTTATAGAGCGTCATCCCCGTTTGCTGGTCGATATCAAACTGCGTATCGGCTAAGGCGTTAGCCGCGCTCCCTGTGGCCGTGATACCGCTCGCCCCGACGGCCGCCCGCTGCTGCCCCAGCCGCGCCATCGCCCGGCGACGTTCGTTATCCGCATTGATTTTATTCGCCTCGTCCATCTGCCGGGCCTGTTCGTCCGTCTTTCTCGCGTTGTTCTCCTGAATGGCGGCGTTCGTCTCTGCCTGCCGCGCCGCCGCGTTCGCCTGTTCCTGCGCCGCCCGCCCTTGAAGCCACGCCGCCCCCAAGGTGCCTATAATCATGCCCGCTACGCCCACGGTTATTCCCTCCTCGTAAATTCAAACAAATGATACGGCAGACCGTAAATCCCGTACGGTTTCGCCGGGTAAACCTTCGCCCCCAGCCATTTCAGCCAGGCGATCGTTTCTTCGTTCCCGGCGTCCACGTAGTTATAGAGATACTCCCAGTCGCGAAGAAGCGCCGCTATCCCTTTTCGCGTCCATTTCCCGGCGTAGACCTTATGCTGCGCCGTGTATCTTGTCGATAACATCCAGATAATTCCGTGCTTTTGCAAGGGATTCGTCTCAATGACGCCAAAGGCCGCTAACACCACGTCGTCATATCGGCAAACCCAGCATTTAGCGCTGTTTCTCACGCACCGCTCGACCTCGCCTTTTATGTTCGGCCCTACGGCTCCCACAAGCTCCCGTCTGTCCTCGGCTCTCATGTGCTTGGCCAAGAAGGCGATATCCGCCTTTGTCGGCTTATCGTAGACGAATTTAGCCACCGGGTTCCACCTCCGGGATAATCGACAAAATCGTCATCGGCAGCGGGTCAGCCTGCTTTATCGTGATAAAAAGCGTGTCGCTGTAGGTCGCCTGCGGAATGACAACCTTTCGCTTGCCTTCGTAAAGCGCGATCGATTCTCCATACTTTTCCGTCGAGCGCCATTTTATTTCGTCCAGCGCCTTTTCGTTTACCCCGAAAAGACCGCCCCGGGTATCCCGAAACTGAACGGCCATCCGGGCGATCCGTTTCTTTCGGCTGCCGAAACTCCCGTCGTTGCCGCTGAATTCCACCGGCATGGTCTGAATGACCGTTTCGTAAGGCAATCCGACGATAACCTTGTTATATTTCCCGTCCAACTTAACGCTTCCGTCCGCCGCCACCTGCCGCGTCGGCAGGCTGTTGCCGTCGGCTAAAATCTGCACCGTTTCCCCGGCCAGCCACGAGAGCCCGGATAATTTCTCCGTCGCTTCACCCTCGTAAGCAAAGCCGGCGTCGACGAAGAACTGATTCGCCGGGGAAACGTCGCGGTTCTGCGTCGCCATCTGCTCGACGTAGTAGGTATCTCCGCGCTTCACTACCGCCCATAATTCGTCCTCATTTCGCCCGGGAATCGAGCAGACGTCAACGAATTCGCCTTGTGTCGTATGTTGGTGCCAAGCGTAGACGTCCTGCTCTTTGATGTACGTCATGCCTAAGAGAACGCCGTCATCCCGGGTACACCAAACGATGGAATTCGGCGTCTGCTGATACGTGATACTCGTCAGCTTGTGCCCGTCGAATAAATGAGCCGCCAGAAGCGATACGTCGTCCCCGGTGTATTTGTCTACATCGTAAGAATAGGTCAAGTCCCGGACGATACTGCCCTGGTGCTGCACGTAGACCACGCGGCCGCCGACCAATACCGGCGTCAGGTCGTTTATCCCGCGGTATTCCTGCGGCTTCGCCTTCTGGTTCGTCGGCGTGAAGGCTTCGCTTCCGCCCCCGACCTTAAACTCTCCGCCGGTCGTCAGCATAAGCATTTCGGAGAATGTCACCAGCGCCTTGATCGTATTCATCTGCCCGCTCGAAATCGTTCCCGTGATCGCGTCGTCGTCCTGCTGCGGCGCAGATACGCTGAAATTATAATAATCGCCGGACTTAGAAGCCCAGTATGTCTGCGGCTTTGCCTTCGACCCGGCGAAGACGAGCCGGTCCTCAAAAAAGCCGACGCAGCCGGGATATCCCTTAACATCATTCCACGGATAGAGCGAAAAGTCATTCGTGCCCTCTTTGCTCCCCAGCTTCTTCGTGATGATCGCTTTGGCTTTTTTAGGGTCTTCATAGACAATCACCCGCGCCACGCCGTAATAATCCTGACTGAACGTCTGAATGGTAACGTATCCGGCTTGATTCCCGTTTTCACCCGACCAGACGGCGTTGCTGTAATCTTTTGCCACCACGCGATACGTCAGAATCTGATCGTTTTCGTTGGTAAACTTCATTGTGTAATTCTGCGTATGATTGCCGTTCTGCGATTGCAGTGTAACCCAGCCGCCGGTGCCCGGTTCATATCGCTGCACGATAACCGTCCCCGTCCAGAACCCGAACGTCTCCACATACACGGTTCCATGAGGCACGCAATCCACCTGGAGCGGCGACGTCTCGATCGTGGCCGGCGTCGTCGGAATCCCGTCTATTGTCCCGGTAAACACGCCGCTGACGGTGCCGTAAAAATCATTATAATAATGCACATCGGCAGACTCCAGCGTCCCCTCGATCATGCGCGTGATCGCGTTATACGTCCCGCTGAACGTTCCGTTAATATCCCCGTTAGAAAAACTATCCCGAACATAGCGCGGCTCTTCTATCGCCTCCGGATCGACGCCCGTCGCTTCACCATCGATCGTGCCGCTTAGCTTCCCGCTGATGTGCGCATTCTTTGCCACGTACTGCGTCGGCGTCTGCTCTGACGTCGTCTGCGTCCCCGGAATGCCGACCTTTTGCTCCCCTGACAGCGTATGCCCCAACCGGATGTTCTGTCCCACCATATCGGCGTTGAAGCAGTCTCCCGTCGCCGTAAGCGTAACCTCTCCCACGACGTCGCTCGGCGTTATTCGGAGCGAATCGTCGACGTTTGGATCCCCGAACGGGCCGCCCGTAATCTCCATTTTTACCAGCCGCCAATCCGTCTGACTGTATCGCGTGAGCGTCATCGGAGGATGATTCGGCTGCGCTAAAAATAAAACGTCGGCGGACTGCACGTATTTAATCGTCGTCAAGTCCGCCTCTTTGTACGGCGACGACACGACAACCGGGCGGCCTTTTTTGTCCGTGACAATGCCGCCGTTCGTGTAAATACGTATCGCGCCCGCCGTAAACTCTAAAACATAATTCTGTTCCGTGGAATAAGAAAACGGGATAAGCCGCGCCTTTTGCTTGCCGTGCGTCGGCGCGACGTAGCGAAAGCCGGGACGTCTCGACGCTCCGCCGTAGCGCAGGACATAGGCGTTTTGGAGTTTCGCCGCCCCGATATCGTATTTTTGCAAGTCCGTCCGTCCGTAAAGCGCCGGCGTAAGCTCCCCGCCCGCGAAGGACGGTTTAAGCGGAAACAGTCCCATCGTTTTATACCTCCTCAAAGCGCGCCCGGATGAAAGCGTCCGGCGCCTCTTCGCTCGTGTTCTGCTCGTCCTCATTGTTTGCCACGGCGTCAAGAAACAGCGTCTGATATTGCTGCTCCGCCATTTGCACGTTCTGCGCGCTGCCCGTCAGCTTGAACGCCACATCCGCCGCCAGCTTCCAGGAAAGCGCCTCGACGAATTGGTCGTCCATCAGGCTGCAATCCGTGACGTCCGCCGTGTATTCGCAGATTGCTCCGGGGACGTCGGTATAAAGAACCCGTCCGCTGTCGTCCCCGGCGATACGATACGACGTATAAGACGGCGAATTATCGTATTTCTCGTTATAAATCCGCCGGATCGTTACGCAGTCCGCTGGATAGCGATAGGCGTATTCATAGTCCGGAGGATGTTCAGAAAGCATGGCCAATGCGACCCGCCGCGTCGACCACGTCCACGGATACCTCCGGAGGACGACCCGCCGGGCGTGGTCGTAGAACTGCGCGCAGGCTCTTGCCGGCTCGCCGGCTTCCGTCAGCGATTCGATATTCTCTATCCCGATTCGCGAAAGCGCCATATTGCAAATCTCGATTTTATCCATTGACTGCCACCGCCGTTTCCTGTATAATAGCGTTTAGAAGAAATGGGCCCGGTGCATAGCGCGCCGGGCTTCTTTTTTTATTTCTTTTTGCCTCGTTTACCGGGCGCGGGGGCGGCCTCCGACTGCGGAACCGGCTCCGGTTCAGGAGTGGTTTCCGCTTCCGGCTCGGGTACCGGCTCCGCCGCTTTGAAATGCTCCGGAGGCTCTACGCCGGGGATAAGGTCGACGACTTCGCCCCGGTCATACAGCCGGCCGTTCCAGTAACAACGCGTCGCGACAAGATATCTCATCACACGCCCACCGACACACCGTTTACAAGGCAAGCGTAGAGCTTGCCGCCCACGGGCGTCGTTCCTTTCGCTTCCAGCCGGACATAGCGGTTCCCCGTCTTAATCGGCGCGAAGAACTGCGCCAGAGTCGCCGCATGGGCCTTCTGGTCAATGCTCTTCGGGACAGTGATCGTCACCTCGTCGACCGGCGACGTAAACGCTTTCGTGTCCGACGATTGAAGCGTAATCGTATCCACGGTGCCGCTCGTCACCGGATTCGAGAGCTTCACGTCGATGTAGAGCGGGTGAACCCAGCCGCCCGTGGTTCCCAGGTCAAGGACCGCGCTGTCCACCTTCGCCGCCACGGCGGTGTCGTTAAAGAAAATCAATTCGTTGTCTACGTACATATCATTTTCTCCTTTCTCTTACTGAATTTGGCTTTCCGTGTTCAGGATCGCGTCGCAGCGCAGAATCGGAACGCCCCAGAAATGCGTGATCTTCTTGCCGCCGAACTCGTCGATCGTCAGCCGGACGTTCGTCTTTTTCGCCGCCGCGATATCGAAATACGTCTGCAGCTGCCGGTTGGCGAAGATCGCCATCGTGCCCTTATCGGGATTCTCGATCTGATTGTACGCGCGGATCATGTTCTCGACGAACGCGTCCGTATCCGTACCCGTCAGCTTCTTCGTGTCGATGTTCGCCACACGCACGACGTAACGGGGATCGCGCACGGCCAGACCCATATCCCAGTCGTACTGCGATTCGTAGCCGTAATACTTCGCGCCGTCAGCGTCCGTCAGCGGTACGCGGCCGTTGTCGCGGTACTTAAACCCGGCGCTGGTGCCGTCCGGGAAAATACCGTAAACCGTATCTTCCGACAGGCAGACAATCCAGAGCGACGTCAGGTTATTGCCCGTGCCCCCGGCGTCGATAATCTGATCCGCCCAGAGCTTATCCTGCTTTTTGCTGTAGTAGTAAGCCGAAAGCCCGGTAAACCCGGCGGGATTTACTTTCTCGTCGCCGTAAAACAGCGTCGTCGCCATTTTCTGATTCATCGATTCCTGGAACGCCGCATTTTCAGACATCCGCCACTCATTGCTGTTTCCGTTAATCTGCATGAGGCGCTCGTCAATCTGCGCCAGAGACTCCATGCCGCCGCAGGTGAAGCTTACCGTTTTGGACTTGGACTTCGCCGGCTTCGTCCCTTTGTTAATGAGGCGCCACGCCACGTCCGGGAGCTCCGCCCGCATGAGAGCCACCTCTCGCGTTTTCTCGTTGCACTGCTTAAACGGCAGCACGTCGAGAATACGGTTCGTCTTGCTTTGCAGCTCGATTACCTTCTGCATAGCAAGCTGATTCTGTGCGCCCATCCGGGCCGCCCAGTCCTGCAAAGTTACACAATCGCTCATCTTTTTTTACCTCCGTTTGAATAAAAATTTATGCTTCATACTTGCTGTTAGAGAACAGTAAGTCCGCCGCCGTTTTTCCCGTCGCCGCCGGTTTCCCGTCCGGCGCGGTGTCTTCCGTCATCAACTTGCCGATCGTCTGCAAGAACCGTTGTACGTCAGGGTTAAACGCCACGCCGCTCTCGACGAGCGCCTGCATGACCTTGCCGCCCCCGAACGTGTCAACGGCCAGCTTGGCCGCCCGCATGTTTTCCGGCGTGCTGAGCCCCTGCTCCGCGCACTCCTTCGCCCACTGATTTTTCATGGCTTCCGCTTCGCGCTGAAAGCCCATCATCAAATCCGCGTGCATTTTTACCAGGCTGTCTGCCTGCGCCTGCGTCAGCTTGGCTTCGTGCGCGATTTCCGTGAACTGCTTCGTCAGCTCCGGCGTAATCGTCAGCCCTTCCGGGAGCGTGAATTTATACTCCTTCGGTACCTCCGGCGGCACTTCGCTCGCCTGCTGCGCCTCCTTCGGGAACCCGAACGGGTTATCTCCTCCGCCCTGCGCCTCGGGGGTCGTCGCCGCCTCCGGCGGTGTTACCGGCGGCGTGCTTGCCGCCTGACTTGCCTCATCTGCCATCAATAACCATCCTCCTCTTCTTCCTCTGCCTCTCTGCGTCGCTGTTCTTCGCGACGCATGAGATATAAAAGCGACAATCCGTCTTGATTCTCATCTGCTGACCGAATCGCTCGAATCATCATCAGAAGAGCCTCGCCGACAGACCGCCGCCCGCATACGAAACTGTTTTGAATTAAATTGTCGCTTGTGCTGTAATCACCGACGCCGCAAAACGTCAGCAATTCCGACATGAATCTGCGCCCGTCTTCCCGGCGCATGAGGTTCTCCAGCCCGTCCAGTTCAATCAATCGCACCACCCCTCTCAATGAAAAAACCACTCGTTATCGAGTGGTTATCGCTGTCCGAATAAAATATCTGCCATCGGGTTATTTTCCGGCTGTATCTCGCTCATCAGCCGTGCCGCCTCGACGCCGTTCTTCAGCGGCTCTGCCATGGCCGCCGCTTCCTGCAGCTGCTGCGCCTTGGCTTGCTGCTCCGCCCGGGCCTTTCTCATCTTCTCAACCTCTTTCTCGTCGCGAAGAATCGTCTCCGGCGTGCCGGACATCTGCGCGTGCTTTCGTATCGCCGCGTCGAGATTGATGTTATCCATAACCTCCGGGAACGCCCCGGCCAGGTTGCCCGCCAGCGCCATCGTCTTTTCCATCGCGGGGGCGGAGACGCTCTTTTGCGCCTGCGCCAGGAGCGATACGAACTCGACCTTTAGCTCCTCGTCTCGGCCCTCTAATTCCTCCGGCACGGGCGGGAACAGTCCGTTTCGCATGCAAATCTCAAACGCCCGCTTCGTTAGCGGCGCTAAGACCTCGTTGTGCATTTGCTCTAAGACCGGAGAGAGCATTAAGAGTTTCTCCTCGTGCCGTTCCGCTACTTCCCGCGCCGTCATCTGCGGATTGTCGTTGCCGGACAGCATAACGAACAGGTCGTTATAGAACGCCGCGCCGATCTGACTCTGCTTGAACTGAATGACCTGCAGAACCTCTTCCCGCGCCCCCGTCGCCCCGTAGAGCGGACGAACGACGTCGACCTCGGCGTTAGAAACGACCGTCTCTTTCCCGGGCAGCCGGTTCAATTTCGCGATCGACGCCGGCACCAGCATGGCCGGGTCGGCGCGGTTCTGTAAGAGCCGCATGTTCGTCTTTTCCAGTTTTTGCAGCTGCATACAGTTGCCCAGAGCGCTGTGCCCCGGACCCGTCCCGTAGATACCGTTTGCTACCGTCGTCCAGCGCGGCATGAGAAACGGCTGCTCGTGGTATCCGGCAATCTTCAAGAATTTCTCCGTCTGCGCGTCCTCGTAATAATACGCACGCCAGGGGAAATTCCCCACGCCGATCTCGCCGGGCCGGTAATTCATGTTCTTTTCAATCAGCGTCGATACTGCAAAATAATCTTTGTAATTATCCTGTCGATACGCGCTTTTTACCGCGTCAGAGCAGCTTTCCTCGCCGAACGCCTCGACCATCTGCCACGCTGTCAGCTTGAACTTTCGCGCGAACTGCACGACCCGCCCCCGGCTGTCCACGTTCCCCGCATACTCGCCGCAGGTGAACGGACGCGCCCAGATCGCCGTGTCGTAGTCCTCCAAGAGCAGCGACGCCGCCGTGCCGAATTGCGTCAGCTCCGCTTCGAGATTGAGAAGCATGTTGTAGATATTGCTCTTCGCGTAAATGCTCATCATGATTTCCTGACATTCGTCGAGCCATATCTTCACCGTATGAAAATCCGCCAGCTCGTCGTCTTGCAGCCCCAGCGAAAACCACGGCCGCGACGGCGACGTCAGCCCGGCGTGAAGCCCAGCCGCGCATTTCGTACTCGCCTCGATCGGGTACGGGTCTAAGAGCACATCGTCTCGCCGCCGGCCGTCTGCCGTCTTGTCTTCGTCGAACCGCCCCCGGGCCGGATTGATGTACTGCGAAAGCTTCTTCCAAACGCTCTCGAACTGCGTACGCTCCGCCATCATCTGCCCGACGATACTCTTTTTTCGCTTGAGCGCCGCGCTGTCGCGCAGAACCTCTTCAACGATTCCCATCGCTATCACTCACCCAAAAGCGCTTTTTTGATACTCCCGAAAAAGTCTGTCGTCTTCTGCGCCGCGCCGGTGTTCGTGAAGTCACGGCCTCGCGCTTTCGCCAGCTTCTCCCGTACCTTCTGCCGGTCGCCTTCCGTCGCGCTGTCAATCGTCGCCGCCGCCGTGGAACCGGGCGCCGACTGCTTGATCTGCTCTACGTGACCGCCACCCCCACCGCCGCCGCCACCAAAGAGCTGCAAATCAAAATCAAATCCCATTTCTTCTTCCTCCTCACATGTCTGACAGCGGGTCGTATTCCTCTGCCGGCTCGTCGAATCGCTCGTCTCGCGCTACGTACACCGGACGCGCAAACGTCAGAACGAAGCTGTCCGCTAAGTCCGGGCTCCAGCCTGTACGCTCCTTGAGCTTATCCTTCGCCTCGAGGATAATCTTCCCCGCCTGGTTAAATTTATATTCCACGACAGAAAGCTCGGTCTTGAGCTTCGAGTCGTTTGGAATCGCTCCGCCGCTTTCCATCCACGCTTTAGCGTTAAAATACATCTCCGCGCGGATGTTCGCGTAACGTTCGGCGTCCATAGCGCCGCCGCCGAAATTCACTTCGCTGACGTTATAACGGAGCTGGCGGAGCCGGTCGATAACGCCCGCCCCCATTGCTCCCGCGTCGATAAACGTCGCGGCCGGCTGAAAATCCTTTATCGCGACAATCACGCGCTCCGCCGCCGCCATCGTATCTAAGCCGCTGTATACGCGCTGTTCCCGGCACCAAAGCCCCTGCCGCGCCGTGATTACCGTCCGGTCGTCACCGAACCGTGCCACATCGACGCCGAGGACGACCGGCTGTCCGTCCACGGTGCCTGGGATAAGCTCCCGCACCGCCGAGTCAGAGACGAGGTCGATCGGGATAACAACGTCAGACGCCGACGCCGAGAAGTCGCAGAGAAGCTCCTGGCGAAACTCCATTTCTGTCATCGTCGCCCGCATTTCCTCGATTTCCTCGTCCGGCAGAATATTCGTTTCGTCCGCCCGATAAAGGCACGAGAACCATGTTTTCTCTCGCTGCGCGTGCTGATACATCTCGTAGAATTGGTTCTGCCCTTTCGGCGTCCCGATGAATACCGCCCAGCCCTGACGATCGGAAAGCGTCGGGCGGATAACCTCGCCCCAAAGCGACGGCTTAATCTGCGCGTACTCGTCAAGAATGACGCCGTCCCAATACCCGCCGCGAAGCCTGGCCGGATAGTCGGCTCCGACGAGGTAAAACCGCGTCCCCGGCCAGCCGCTGTGCAGCGTCGGCAATTCGACGAATAACTCTGATTCGTTCGGCGTCGCCCCAGGAATTACGCTCGTGTAATGCTTGAGATACTCCCACGCGATCAGCTTCGCCTGGTTGCGGTACGGCGCTACGTACGCATATTTCGGGGCCTCGCGCATATTCATAATGCCTTGCTTTATCATGTGATTGACTGTGCCGACCGTCTTCCCGAAGCGTCGATGACAGACAAGCACCGCGAAGCGATGTTTCTCAAGCGCCGGATGAAGTGTATCCAGCCAGATCGGCCGCGGCTTATACGGAATAACAACTTCTCTCATTTCGCGTCACCGTCCCACTTAAACGTGATCGCTCCGCCGCCGTCGCCGGAAATCTGCGTCTTGTTTATATAGACACCGTCCATTTTGTTGAGTAAATCAATCGCTTTTAAGCGATCTGTATTTAACGTCTTTTTATTTTTTGCAAGCTTTGTCAATAACTCTCTGCGCTCTTTAGCGTCCATGATTTTTGACGAAGATAATTCTTTTCTTAATTCTGCTAATCTCTTGCTTATGTTAGACTTTCTTAATAAAGCCGCTGCACAAGCTGCCGCCGAACGGTCATTGCTAACTTTATATCCAGCGGCTTTATATGATTCTGTGGCATTGCCGCTTTTTACAAACTCAATGCAAAATCTCTCTTGTAACTCTTTCACAATGCCACCCCCTTTTTCCCATGACATACAAAAAGCGCCTACGGATATACCGCAAGCGCTTTATAAAACCCTATGCTATTATTCTATCAGCGAAAATCAAAAGTTATTACTGGAATAGAAAAATTTTCAAGAAATATTTTTCATTGCAGAAGCCAAAGAAATACTGTACAGCGAATCCCTTCACTTTCGCAACTACTCATGAAAGTAATATGACATATTTTACTAAAAATCACAAGTAATATATCTGTTCTATATAAAAATCGCAAGTTCCAGCTGTAATTGCTTGAGACATTTTCATAAGCCTTTCAGCAAGTCTTTTTCATTCAGCCATCAAAACACCCGGATGACCTGTGCCTGTGCCGCACAAGCCAAGGCATAATTGCGAATCTCAACGAGTAAAAAATGATACGTCGAAGACGAGATATGCAAATCCCAGCAGCTCGTTTTATAACTTTCGCCCAGCTTATACCGCCGCCGGTAAATCTCTTGTCGAATCTCATCACGGCCACACCACGCTTTCACCGCGTCAATGACGGACAGCCACGCCTCCGGCTGATAAACGATGTAACCGTTGAAAAGCGCGACACTGTTCAGTTCCGCCGCCAGCCGCAGCGCCCCGACGGCGGTAGGATCGGAGACGTAACTATGCCCCGTCGGCGCTCCGCCAGTGCGCCCGCCCCCGCCCAGCTTGCGCTCCAAGACAGCCGCGCGAAGCTCCTTCTCACGCCGAAACATCTCCTCGATTCGGTCAATGTTCTTTACTCGACAGCGCCGTTGCAATTCCACGCTCACACGCTCCCCTCGTCTTCACAAACCCTTTACCCACCGTTGTTTTTTCTCCGTCGGATATTTTGTTCTTTCGTCAAAAAATAAATTCATCTCCGGATTTACCAGATTTCGCGGACGGCTCGGCACATCCCAAGACCCACCACCACAACAATCGTTTTCTAACACCCACCCCGCCGCTTTTAAACTTACACCACTCTCCGACTTCAAGATATAAGTAATAATTTTCTTATATCCCATTTCTTTTGCGATACGCGCTGCTCGTGAGTATAAAAATGAACACGCATTTCTTGTCCCGTCTGTGCAACATCTTACGACCTCGATCGTATCTCCGTCGTCTAACTTCTTTGAAACAGGTCTCGCAAGCTGAATAACCCCATGTGTTTCGCCGTTTTCATCGACAACACTAAATCGAAATTTGTCACGATGAATAGGCGCATGATGTCTATGTAATTTCGCAACAAAACCGTTTGCCTCTTTCAACTCGATCGGCCGCGCCATAAGTCGCTCGCCGCACCCCGTGCATTTTCTATCCATTGGATCCGTATTCATCATCATCACCAAATTTCATAAAGCACATCCAATGTGTGTTCATGTTCTTACCGCTCCTATGCCCGAAAAGCGGTTCTGCTTTAATCGCTTTCAGCACGCCGCGCAGCGGAATCTCCACCTCGCTCCACTTAAATACCAGCGTCCCGTTTGGCTTTAGTACACGCCAGCATTCCCAGAAGCCATCATGTAACATCTGCGGCCAGTCTTTATCGAGACAGCCATATTTGAGCCGCGTCCACGAAGTAGGCCCGGCATGTCTTAAATGCGGCGGATCAAACACAACGAGATAAAAACTCGAGCTCGTAAACGGCAGATGACGAAAATCGCATACCGTATCTGGGCTTATCTCGATGTACCGCTGCGGATAAAACTCATGCCGTGGAACCTGTCGATTATCGCAAAATTCGACGTTCGGGTTATTCTTGTCAAACCAGAACATTTTACTTCCGCAACACGCGTCAAGAATCGGCTTCATCGTGATACCCGCGTGCTTTGTTCTTCTCATTGACGCGCCGCTGCAGCCTGCCGCGCGCCGCCTCGTCGTATCCCAGTGCGTCGAGCCACGACACGCAAACCGTGACAACGTCCGTGAGTTC
>ERZ773014.544-NODE-544-length-25639-cov-3.672999_pt1 | contig 25639 bp, 21 predicted proteins | sample MGYA00580841_ERZ773014 | MGnify/ENA primary metagenome ERZ773014 (study PRJEB29015, sample SAMEA2737989) | human oral metagenome | biome: human oral; feature: human-associated habitat; material: dental | place: China | collected 2067 ... | reverse complement strand
GTGGATTTTGCCTGATTTCATCAAAGAATCTGTGTCCCAAACACAGATTCTTTGCACTTTTCAGGCTCAAAGGAACAGAACATTTGCGGGACAGCACACAAAGAGCTCGGCCTGTCGAGAAGACCGAGCTCTTGCGAGTCGTACTTGACCTGCGCGTTCAACCAGCGCTCTGATCGGCGCCCAACCGGCGCATGCTGGTAGGCGCATCGCTGCGCTGGCGTGCGCTTACTTTTTCTTCAGGGCATTCAGGATACTGAGAGCAATATGGTAGAGGAGTGCGGAGACTGGCCAGATAATCCAGGAGCTTTTCCAGTCCTTGGTGATAAAGCTGTAGCCCACGTAAAGCAAGGCAATTGCGCCAAAGTATGCCTTTGCGATTGACCTGTACTTCAATGCTGTGGATTCATAGTCCTTCTTGCTGCTTTTCTCGTCATGTGAGAAATCGCCTTCCTGCAGAAGAATCCTATAGCCATCCCTGAGGATTCCCGAGTAAACCAGCAGGTAAACGCCAAGGGAAACCAGAATTGCTGCCGCAAGGAAGCCAACGGCAAAGGTGAGTCCAGCTCCAAAGTACGAAGCAATCAGGAAGGGGATGGCGCTCAGAATAGTGAGGCAGACGCCAGCCGCCTGCTGCATGTAGCGCAGCGATTCGGTGGATTCGGCGCGCCTGCGGACGGCAGCCTCAACGCCGTACTGAAGTTCGAGAGATGCTTCCTTGAACTGCTTAAACTTCGCAAGCTTCATGTCTTGGAGAATCAGCAGTCCAACGCCAGCGGCAATAAAGAGCATCATAAGGCACACGCCTGCAATGCCCAGTGCATCTGGAGAAATGCGTGTCGGATCAAAATTGAGCGCATCTTCACTGTATGTTGCAAGCGAAACAAGCAACGCTGGCCCCAAGATAAAGAGGGTAATTGCAAACGAAGTGGGGCGAGAAGTTCGTGCGACTGCATCCAGGTACTCGGTAGCTGTTTCAAGTGATACGCTGAGCTTTGGCACTACAGCTTTGCTGGTGGATGCGTCGCCACCTGAGGAGGCGCCCATGGCCGCGCTGGCGGCAGTACCTGCAATGCCGTCAGATTTGGCCGTGTCAGCGTTGTCCGCGGTAGTTGCTGCGGCGGTGGTTACGGCAGTAGCAGGCAGCTCTTCAAGTTCATCTTTGAGCAGGTAGTCTGTAGAAACGCCAAAGAGCTCGCTCATGGACATAATCTTTTGAATATCAGGCATGGAAGCCATAGACTCCCATTTAGAAACTGACTGTCTTGAAACGCCAAGTTGTTGTGCAAGCTCTTCCTGTGACCAACCATTACGCTTTCTGAGGCTCATGATTTTCTCGCTCAGTAACATGGTTGTTCCTTTCTATCAATGATGGATTGAAGTGTTGAATCGGATTCACATGTGATGACTATTACTTTAGAAATTGCCTCAATTGCACACCACCAAGTTGAGTTGGAAATTTGTCAACTCTCGGTTGCGTAATAGTTTACCTGCAGAAATGTTATCAAACTTTTGGAAAATAGTTTTAAAGGTCGCTTAAATTTTTTGTGCGTTCACGGAATGTGTCGACCAGATGCGACATTTGTACAGTATGTATATGATAGTATCTGCTTACGGAGAAACTAAATAATCCATATCAGAAAGGAATGCGCTAAAAATTTTTGTGTATCTGATCACCCGTCTGGTGCATAAAAATTTGCGCAAAATGAAGAGCTTAAAGGTATGCATCGCTTCGTCTGCTCTTGTAGCCGCGCTGGCACTTGCTCCAGCATCTGCGCTGGCAGAGGGCACAACGCCTGCTCCTACAAGCACTACCGGTGCTACTGCTACTACTGGCATAACTCCTATTCCTGCACCAACCAGAGAGGAGCTCATGGATCCAACGAATAATCCATATGCTCCTGAGGAAGCATACTTCCTTCCTGATATCACTAACCCAATTCCAGACGGATTTATGGTTGGTAACGCTGACGGTGAGACCATCATTGATAACGGCGATGGCACTGTTACCGTTAAGGGCCACTGGGTTACAGCAGAGCCATTCGATGAGGTTATTTCTGTCTACTTTGTGCGTATCCCTGACCCAGCTCCTAATCCAGATCCAACTCCAACTCCAACCCCTGATCCAGACCCAACTCCAGCTCCAACCCCCGATCCAACTCCAGCTCCAGCACCAGAGCCAGAGCCTGCTCCAGCCCCTGCTCCAGTCCCTGCACCAGCGCCAGAGAAGAAGTCTATGCTTCCTGCAACTGGTATCGCAGATGTTGTAGTTCCAGCTTCTGTTCTTGCAGTAAGCGGCCTTGGTTTTGTTGCTGCTTCTCGTAAGGTTCGCAAGTAAAAAGAATCTGCGGCTTTGCTGCGCGTAGCACGCATATTGCATCACTAAAGTGCCTGATATTCGGGCACTTTTTTTGTGTGGAAAACCAGTTGGGCGTCCGAGCAGAAATTGGGTACACTCTGAATAACAAAGTTCGGAGGTTGTTATGGACGATCAGCAGCAAAAACTCTCGCAGAACGCCGACGCACGCCAGGAGCCCGCGCACCCATCTTCAACTGCTCTTGTGCTTGAAGGCGGAAGCTATCGAGGAATTTTTACCGCTGGAATTCTTGATGTGCTTCGCGAGAAGGGCGTCACTAACTTTGAGAGCGTGTGGGGAGTTTCCGCGGGTGCTATCAACGCCGTGAGCTTCAGGTCCAAGCAGATGGGTCGCGCCATGCGCATTATGCTGGCCTTTAGGGACGATCCTCGATTCCTTTCGCTCCGCTCGCTGATTACTACCGGCGACATTGCGGGCGCGGATTTCATGTTCGACGAGATCCAAAACCATTTGGACCCCTGCGATAACGAGGCATTTAACCAAAATCCCATGCAGATGTACGTGGTAGCGTCCGACGTTACGTTTGGTACGTCAGCGTATCTGCACGTAAAAAAGTTCCCGGAAGACGTGACCATGGTCCGAGCGTCCGCGTCGATGCCAACGGTTTCTCGCATGGTTGAGCTGGATGGACATCGTTATTTGGACGGCGGAACCACCGATTCAATTCCGTTTGCGGCCGCGCTTGGTCTGCCCGACGGTAAAGCGGAGCACGCGGTTGACATTCCCGACCGTAAGCCAGCAAAGAAAGCGCTGGTTATTATCACGCAGGATAGGGACTTCGTAAAAACCGACGTTAACGAGCAGATTGCTATTCGCTCGCAGCTCTACTCCGCGTATCCATACTTTGAAGCCGCATTGGCTTCTCGCGCTGAGCGCTACATGGATCAGCGCAAACAGCTCTTTGAGCTGGAAAAAGAGGGAAGAGTACTGGTGCTTCTGCCTCCCGAACCAGTTGAAGTTAAAGTTAACGAGAAGTCCGGTGAAGCCCTGCTGTCTCTGTACCTGAAAGGTCGCCAAGTTGCACTTGAGCGCCTCGAAGAGATTAAAAGTTTTATCGAGTAGAGTGAGGGCGGCGAGCACTCGAGTGGCCTGCGCTGGATTGCGTGTGGCTTGTGTCGAAGTGTGCCTGATTTTCTCGTCATGTCTGAACAATTTGCCGGAAAAGTGCACCATATCTGAGCTATTTGCCGGTTTTTCTCGCCAAGTCTGAGCTGTTTTACTCAGACATGATGCGGTTTTCAGGCTGGCCAAACTTGATGGACAGCGCATTTGTACCAAGCTAACTCCTACAGAAGGGAAGCGCTCCTACATGCCGTATTGACCAGTTTGTGGAGAAAAATTTCTCAAAAATTGAGACTAGACCAAAGCCAGAAAAGTCTATAGAATATCCTCTGCACTTGATGCCGCTATAGCTCAGCTGGTAGAGCAACTGACTTGTAATCAGTAGGTCCCGGGTTCGAAGCCTGGTGGCGGCACCACTTGAATTTTCAGCCAGGTATTGCCTGGCTTTTTTCATGCCAATTTTTTCTCGTGGAACTTTGTAAGTGAATGTCCGTACGAATATATAGAAACAGAATCAACGGAAACGAATTATTACAAGCAGGTTCAAACAGCCACTGCAGGCGGTCGTGTGCGCTTACAAAAATTTGCCGAGAAATTTGTCGAGAAAATCGCTTGGAATTGTGGAAAAAATTTGATAAGATACGCCCGGTTGGGTGGATTACGTTGACAAGATTTTTATTCAATCGTAATATTTTCCCGCTTACGAGGTAATACAGAAGTTCAACTAGACTTTCTGCGTACGTTAAACCGCAAGATACAGCGTACTAATTACTTCAAGAGTGCTTGAAAACGGCATTTGGGGATATGGCACAGCGGCAACTGCGGCGGACTGTAAATCCGCTCCCTCTGGGTTCCTTGGTTCGAGTCCAAGTATCCCCACCACGCCCGTGTAGCTCAGTAGGTAGAGCACTTCGTTGGTAACGAAGAGGTCACCGGTTCAAATCCGGTCGCGGGCTCCATTTTTCAAGCGGCATTTATGCCGGCGTAGCTCAGCTGGTTAGAGCACACGGCTCATACCCGTGACGTCACTGGTTCGAATCCAGTCGCCGGTACCAGACTCTTTACGGCGTACGTGTCCTAGACATTTACGCCGTTGAGTATAAACAGACGTTTTTTCACCACGGTCTAGCCCGAGGGTTAGTTCCAGAAGGAGGATTGGCAATGGCCAAGGAAAAGTTTGACCGCACAAAGCCACACGTAAACATCGGTACCATTGGTCACGTCGACCACGGTAAGACTACCCTTACCGCAGCAATCACCAAGGTTCTCTCTGAGACCGAGGGCTGCAAGGCAGACTTTACCGCCTTCGAGAACATCGATAAGGCTCCAGAGGAGCGTCAGCGTGGTATTACCATTTCCGTTGCTCACGTTGAGTACGAGACTTGGGAGCGCCATTACGCTCACGTCGACTGCCCTGGCCACGCAGACTACATCAAGAACATGATTTCTGGTGCAGCTCAGATGGACGGCGCAATCCTCGTTATTGCTGCAACCGACGGTCCTATGGCTCAGACTCGTGAGCACATTCTTCTCGCACGTCAGGTCGGCGTTCCTTACATCGTCGTCTTCCTGAACAAGTGCGACATGGTCGACGATGACGAGCTCATCGACCTCGTCGAGATGGAGACTCGTGATCTTCTCTCCGAGTACGACTTCCCAGGCGATGACCTCCCAATCATCCGTGGTTCCGCTCTTGGCGCTCTTAACGGCGAGGAGAAGTGGGTTGAGTCCATCCGTGAGCTCATGCACACCGTTGACTCCTACATCCCAACACCAGCTCGTGACAACGAGAAGCCATTCCTGATGGCAATCGAGGACGTCATGACCATTTCTGGTCGTGGTACCGTTGCTACCGGCCGTGTTGAGCGTGGTGAGCTCAAGCTCAACGATCCAGTCGAGATCGTTGGTATTAAGCCAACTCAGAACTCTGTTGCTACCGGCATTGAGATGTTCCGTAAGACCATGGACTTCTGCGAGGCTGGCGACAACGTTGGTATTCTTCTTCGTGGTGTTAAGCGCGAGGACATCGAGCGCGGTCAGGTTCTCTGCAAGCCTGGTACAGTTACTCCACACAAGAAGTTCACCGGTGAGGTTTACGTTCTTACTAAGGAAGAGGGCGGCCGTCACACCCCATTCTTCTCTGGTTACCGTCCACAGTTCTACTTCCGTACAACTGACGTAACCGGCGACATCTACGAGCTCACCGATGCAAACGGTGGCAAGGTAGAGATGGCTATGCCTGGTGACCACATCACCGTTGGCTGCGAGCTCATTCACCCAATCGCTCTTGAGCAGGGTCTGAAGTTCGCTATCCGCGAGGGTGGCCACACCGTCGGCGATGGCCGTGTTTCCACCGTCATCGAGTAACTTCTTTTAAAGTTGCTAACTTGCCCGGCGTGCTTTTTGCGCGCCGGGTTTTTTGTCGAGAAAAAATATGTGAACGCCTAGAGTAATTAGAGAAAAGTATTGACATCTCTGGGTAGTGGGTGCTAACCTAAGCAACCGCGTCACATTTCGAGAATACATCTCGTGACCGTGTTCAGGAGGATCAATGCGTACACTCGTTACTCTCGCCTGCACTGAGTGCAAGCGTCGTAATTACACTACGGACAAGAATAAGTCCAACAACCCAGATCGTATGGAGTTGAAGAAGTACTGCCCATGGTGCCACAAGCACACGGTACATCGCGAGACCCGCTAGGCTAGGTGGGTTCGTTCTAGGCCAGTAGCTCCAATGGTAGAGCGGCGGTCTCCAAAACCGTTTGTTGAGGGTTCGAGTCCTTCCTGGCCTGCCAGATAACTTCACCGGCCTTCCCATAAGGGTTGGCCGGTTTGTATGTAGGTATAACATCCAAGGGAGCGTAGGATGGCAAATAAGGAGCGCAATAAGAGGAGCGCACGTAAGGCTCGCGCAGAAGAGCGCGCCCAGCGTGAGGCCCTTCAGGCTGAAGCTACTCCTGAAGCTTCTGCTAAGGCCACTAAGGCCGAGGCAAAGAAGCAGGAGAAGTCCATTCAGCGTAACGCTAACCCTGGCTTCTTTGGCCGCCTGGGTGCTTATTTTGCAGGCGTTCGTACAGAAATGCACCGCGTTGTGTGGCCTTCAAGCTCTGAGCTTGCTGGTTTCTCTGTAGCCGTAATTGCAACAATCATTTTCTTTGGCTTGGTAACTTGGCTGGTTGATACTGGCATTGTTGCTGGTCTCGTCGCCTTTACTGGACTGAGGGGATAATCAATGGCTAAGCGCTGGTATGTAGTTCACACCTATTCAGGTTATGAGAACAAGGTAAAGACAGACCTTGAGCACCGTATTGAGACCTATGGCCTTGAGCGTGCTGTTGTTGATATTCAGATTCCTACTGAGGAAGTTATTGAGGTCAAGGACGGCGGTAAGCGCGAGACCAAAGAGTCCAAGGTTTTCCCAGGTTACGTTCTTGTTCGCATGGAGCTTGATGACAATACCTGGGCTGTTGTTCGTAACACCCCAGGCGTAACTGGTTTTGTTGGCATTGACGGCAAGCCAGTTCCTCTGCGTCGTGATGAGTTCGATAAGATCATGCGTCGTGGCGGTATGAAGACGGGTAGCCCTGTACCTAAGCGTACAGCAACCAATATTGAGGTCGGTCAGGCAATTCACGTTCTTTCTGGTCCTCTCGCTGACTTCGACGGCACTGTCTCCGAGGTCAACGCAGAGTCCGGCAAGATCAAGGTAATGCTCACTATCTTTGGTCGCGAGACTCCGGTTGAGCTCACCATGGATCAGATTTCCCTGATAGACTAGTAACTAACGGCTTATCCCGCACTTCTCGTCCCTTGTGGATTGCTTCTCGGGAGTGCGCGAGAATAGACTCACAAGAATTCAAACAGGAGGCTTAACATGCCCGCAAAGAAGGTTGTTAACTTTATTAAGCTGCAGATTCCTGCAGGCCAGGCAAACCCAGCTCCTCCAGTAGGACCAGCTCTGGGTGCTGCACAGGTCAACATTATGCAGTTCTGCCAGGCATTCAACGCTGCAACTCAGGACAAGGCTGGCGACATCATCCCAGTCGAGATTTCTGTTTACGAGGATCGTTCCTTTGACTTCGTAACCAAGACTCCTCCAGCAGCTCAGCTTATCAAGAAGGAGCTTCACCTCAAGGGTGGTTCCGGTGTTCCTCAGCGCGATAAGGTTGGCCAGCTCTCCCAGGAGCAGCTCACCAAGATCGCTGAGATCAAGATGCCTGACCTCAACGCAAACGACATTGAGGCTGCAAAGAAGATCGTCGCTGGTACCGCTCGTTCCATGGGTGTAACCATCGCCGAGTAGTGTTTACTCCCGTCAGCCATGTGTGTGGCTGACGGTTGTTTTTGTCAGAGCATCCGACGTTAGTGCACGTAGTTGGGTTTCTCGCCAAGAGGGCGTAACTACGAACGGAAGATGCAGGAGTGGGAGGGCAGACGCCCGCTAACCACAGGAGGTACATAATGCCTAAGCACGGAAAGAACTACAAGAATGCAGTTGCCAAGGTAGACGGTGCAAACCTCTACAGCCCAAAAGAGGCAGTAACCCTTTCTAAGGAGCTTGCAACTGCTAAGTTTGACGAGACCATTGAGGTAGCAATTCGCCTTGGTGTCGATACTCGTAAGGCTGACCAGAACGTTCGCGGTTCCATCTCTCTGCCTCACGGCACTGGTAAGTCCGTTCGCGTTGCAGTCTTCGCAGAGGGCGAGAAGGCCCGCGAGGCTGAGGCAGCTGGCGCTGACATCGTCGGTGGCGACGAGCTCATCGCAGAGGTCGAGAAGGGCATGCTTGACTTTGACGCAGCAATCGCAACCCCTCAGATGATGGGTAAGGTTGGCCGTCTTGGTCGTGTTCTTGGTCCTCGTGGCCTTATGCCTAACCCTAAGCTCGGCACCGTTACCATGGATGTTGCAAAGATGGTTAACGAGCTCAAGGCTGGTCGTGTTGAGTATCGTGCAGACCGTTTTGGTATCTGCCACGTTGCAATCGGCAAGGCTTCTTTTGAGGTCCAGCAGCTTGTTGAGAACTATGGCGCACTGATTTCCGAGATCATCCGCGTCAAGCCATCCAGCGCAAAGGGTAAGTACGTCAAGACCGTTGCTATTTCCTCTACTATGGGCCCTGGCATCAAGGTTGATCCAACCAAGGTTCGTAACCTTATGGAGGACTAAGCTAAACGCTTAGAAGTACCTAGCACGTTTAATCCGGTATCTGCTTGCAGGTACCGGATTTTTCTTGAAGCGTGCATGCGGCGTATGCGTGAACTCGGTTTACAGCGTGCATGCGGCTGAGTTGTGCGTAGCAGCTTATCCGTTCTTCTCGTCAAATTTTTGTGAAGAGAAAGAAATTGTGCGCTCAACCTTGACTCGCGTTGATTTTTGCTGCACAATATCCAACGCAAGACAGACGTCTTGTAGTTGCACGTTCGCTGCCAAAGACAGCCGGCGCCTTGAATCCAAGGCTTAATGGGAATTCCCGCCTGCCGAGGTGGTCTTGAGATTAGTACATCCAGACCCCGCTTTGGTTGCCAAAGTGGGGTCTTTTCATGTGAGGGCCGCACCTGTTGGCGCTCGTGCCTGAGACATGATAAAGGAGGTGTACTACATGCCAGCTCAGTCTAAACTTGATTTGCTCGAGAAGGTTTCCGCTTCTCTCGACAACTCCAAGGGCCTGTTTGTTATCGACTATCGTGGTCTCTCCGTAAAGGAGACTCAGGAGCTTCGCCGCGCACTTACCGCAGCAGGCGCTCACATGAAGGTCTATAAGAACAACATCGTCAAGATTGCTCTTAAGAACGCTGGTATGCCAGAGATTGACGAGATGCTCGCCGGTACCTGCGCATACGTTTTCTATGAGAATGATCCTGTCGAGGCCGCTAAGGTCATCAAGGATCAGGCCAAGAAGCTCAAGAAAGTTGAGTTCATTGGTGGTATCGCTGATGGTCAGGCACTTACTGCTGACGAGGCAAAGGCTTACGCAGATCTTCCTTCTCGCGAGGAGCTCATTGCAAAGCTTGTCTTCGTTGTTGCAAGCCCACTTACCGGTATTGCACAGGTTTGCGCTGGTCCAGCTCGTGGACTCGCAACCGCTCTTTCTGCAGTCGCAGATCAGAAAAACGCTGCATAAGCAACGTTTTGTTGTACCCGCGCATTGGCGCAAACCGCGTGAGAGTGTAAACGCGCTCAAACGCACACATACAAGCCGGGCTATTGCCCAGATGCAGTACAAAGGCTGCATCGTTTAAAAAGGAGAATTGACATGGCTGTCACTAAAGATGAGATCATTGAGGCCCTTAAAGAGATGCCAGCACTCGAGCTTTCTGAGCTCGTTCACGAGCTTGAGGACGTCTTTGGCGTTTCCGCTGCTGCTCCTGTAGCTGTCGCTGCTGCTCCTGCAGCTGGTGGCGCTGCTGAGGAGGCAGAGGAGAAGACCAACTTTGACGTTGTCCTCGAGGGCTTCGGCGACAACAAGATCGGCGTCATCAAGGTTGTCCGTGCTCTTACCAACCTTGGCCTCAAGGAGGCAAAGGAGGTCGTCGAGGGTGCTCCTAAGGCTGTCCTCGAGGGCGCTAAGAAGGAGGACGCTGAGGCTGCTAAGGCTCAGCTCGAGGAGGCTGGCGCTACCGTCACCCTTAAGTAAGTCCATCCTAAATAGCCTACTGGAGAGGTCAGACTTCGGTCTGACCTCTTTTTTGTTTGCCTGGCGAGAAATCGGTGCGTTCGGAGCGCCGTATGAAGTAACGCGGCGGGGGAGTGCCGCTCACCGAAAACGATTTCTGCCTCCGTGGACCTTCTCCACAAAATCTTCACAACTAGAAAAGACGAGTTAGTTAAGGATTTACCTGCAACATAACGTTTGTGCAGTTGAAAAACATAAACGCGATAATATAGTCAAAACGTCTTAAAAAATCAAGTGTTTTTCTGTTGACGCGCATTAAAATCTTGACTAAATTACTAGGTTGCGACAATTGCCACCTTCCACCCTTTTGAAGGAGGACAACCTGGTGTCTACCGCTAAAAAGACTTCCCTCACCACGCCTCAGGCGCATACTGGACGCAGGACGTTCAGTAAGATTCCCGCAGCTATGGAGCTGCCAAATCTGATTTCTGTACAGAAGGAATCATTTGAGCGCTTTATGGGAGAGGGCCTTGCAGAGTCCTTCGCTGAGTTCTCGCCAATTGAGAACAGCGCTGGAACCATGCAGGTCACCTTTGGTGACCATCAGTTCGGCGACCCTGCCAATTCAATGGCTGAGTGTCGTGCAAAAGACATTTCATATCAAGCACCTCTTTTTGTTGACGTCCGTTTTGTCAACAAAGAGACTGGTGAGATGAAGGAGCAGCTTGTCTTCATGGGTGATTTCCCACTGATGACTGAGCGCGGTACCTTCATCATCAACGGTTCTGAGCGCGTTGTGGTTTCGCAGCTCGTTCGTTCACCTGGCGTATACTTCTCGTCAGAGATGGACAACGGTGTTCTGGTCCACAAGTCTCAGTTCATTCCTGCACGTGGTGCATGGCTTGAGTTTGAGGTTGATAAGCGCGGCCACCTGGTCGTCTCCATTGACCGCAAGCGTCGCCAGAGCGCTACCGTCTTCCTCCGTGCACTTGGCATTGCTGTTACCGATGACGAGATTCTCTCGCTCCTTGGTGATTCCGATGTTGTTCGCAACACACTTGAGCGTGACGTTGCAACCACACGTGAGGATGCTCTTATCGAGATTTATCGTCGTCAGCGTCCAGGCGAGCCACCAACTGTTGACTCTGCCCGTTCTCTGCTTGACGGCCTCTTCTTCAACGAGCAGCGCTATGACCTTGCTCGCGTTGGTCGTTACAAGATCAACAAGAAGCTTGAGGAAGAGATTCCTGCAGACGTTCGTGTTCTTACCAAAGAGGACATCGTCGCAGCTCTTCAGTATCTTCTTGCTGTTCATGCAGGTGATGAGTCTAAGCACCTTGATGACATTGACCACTTTGGCAACCGCCGTGTCCGTACCGTTGGCGAGCTGGTCCAGAACCAGTTCCGTATCGGTATGAGCCGCATGGAGCGCGTTGTTCGTGAGCGTATGGCATCTCAGGACGCAGACGACATCACTCCACAGTCTTTGATCAACATCCGTCCAATTGTTGCTGCAATCAAGGAGTTCTTCGGTTCTTCTCAGCTTTCGCAGTTCATGGACCAGGCAAACCCACTTGCTGGTTTGACCCACAAGCGTCGTCTTTCTGCTCTGGGACCTGGCGGTCTTGCAGGACACAAGTCCGGCTCCAGCCGTCGTACCAACGTTCCTACCGCAGTCCGCGACGTTCATAACTCGCACTACTCCCGTATGTGCCCAATTGAGACTCCTGAGGGACCAAACATTGGTCTTATCGGCTCCTTGGCACTGTACGCTCACGTAAATGAGTACGGCTTTATCGAGGCTCCTTATCGTAAGGTCACAGGCGGTGTTGTCTCTGACGACATTGTCTGGATGACTGCAGACGAGGAGGAGAATCACATTATTGCTCCTGCTAACACCCCAATTGACCCTAAGTCTAAGAAGTTTGTTGAGGTTGACGCAGACGGCAAGATTGTTGATGCAGACCGCGTTATTGCACGTACCCGCGACTTCGACGGTTCCTTCGGTGCACCTGCACAGGTTCCTGTTGAGGACGTTGACTACATGGACGTTTCTCCACGTCAGCTTCTCTCCGTCGCAGCTAACCTCATTCCATTCCTTGAGCACGACGATGCAAAGCGTACCCTCATGGGTGCAAACATGCAGCGTCAGGCAGTGCCTCTGATTCAGTCCCACGCTCCATTTGTTGGAACTGGTATGGAGGGCCGCGCAGCTCAGGACTCTGGTGAGCTTATTTGCGCAGAGTTTGCCGGCGAGGTCACCGAGGTTGATGCAGCTCACGTTGTCATCTACTCCGATGAGCACGGTTCTCAGCGCTACGATCTTCCTAAGTACGAGCGCTCCAACCAGTCCACTTGCATTAACCACCGTCCAATCGTCACTGTCGGACAAAAGGTCGAGAAGGGCCAGCCAATCGCAGACGGTCCATCTGTTGACCACTCTGAGCTGGCACTTGGTGCAAACCTTACCGTTGCTTACATGCCATGGGAAGGCTACAACTACGAGGACGGTATTATCGTCTCCGAGCGCGTTGTTCAGGAAGACCTCCTGACCTCCGTTAACATTTCCCGCCACGAGATTGATGCTCGTGACACCAAGCTTGGTGCTGAGGAGATTACCCGCGAGATTCCAAACCTTGGTGAGGACATGCTCGCAAACCTCGACGATGACGGTATCATCCGCATCGGCGCTGAGGTTGGCCCTGGCGATATTCTGGTTGGTAAGGTCACTCCTAAGGGTGAGACTGCTCTGACCGCAGAAGAGCGCCTGCTTCGCGCAATCTTCGGTGCTAAGGCACACGATGTTCGCGATACTTCCCTTAAGATGCCACACGGCTCCTATGGCCGCGTTGTTGACGTTGTCCGCTTCAGCCGTGAGGCTGGAGACGACCTGCCTCCAGGAGTAAACGACCTGGTCCGCGTCTTTGTTGCTCAGCGCAGAAAGATCCAGCAGGGCGATAAGATCGCTGGTCGTCACGGTAACAAGGGTGTTATTTGTAAGGTTCTCCCTGTTGAGGACATGCCTTACATGGCAGACGGTACCCCAGTAGACGTTATTCTCGACCCACTGGGCGTTCCTTCCCGTATGAACGTTGGTCAGCTGCTTGAGTGCCACCTTGGTTGGGGCGCTGCACACGGTTGGGATGACGATGACGCAGATTCTAAGCGTTACGTTGAGGGCCCAATTCCTGTTGCAACACCACTCTTTGACGGTGCTACTGATGAGTCCGTTGCAGAGATTGTTCGCCGCACCAACATCAACATGATTAACAAGGCTCTCAAGGAGTACGGCGAGGACATGCGTGAGGAGTTTGTTCCACAGCTCAATGAGCGTGGTAAGACTACCCTCTACGATGGTCGTACCGGCGAGGCATTCAAGAGCCCAATTACCGTTGGTGTTTCTTACATCCTGAAGCTCGGCCACATGGTTGACGATAAGATCCACGCACGTTCAACTGGTCCTTACTCTCTTGTTACCCAGCAGCCTCTGGGTGGTAAGGCACAGTTCGGCGGTCAGCGCTTTGGTGAGATGGAGGTTTGGGCACTGTATGCATACGGTGCTGCTAACGTCCTCCAGGAGATCCTCACCGTTAAGTCTGACGATACCAACGGCCGTGTTAAGACCTATGAGTCCATTGTTAAGGGCGAGAACATTCCTACTGCAGGAATTCCTGAGTCCTTCAAGGTTCTGGTTAAAGAGATTCGCTCCCTGGCACTTGACATTGAGCCAATCTCCTATCGTAAGCGTGCAAATACCGCAAAGGTCACAGATCCTGAGGAGAAGAACGCTGTTGAGATCCTCAACGACCTTGGCTTCACTGAGGTAACCGCTTCCGACCTGTCCCAAGACGCTGAGGGTGCATCCGCACTTGTAGGCGACGCGACCACCGATAAGGAGTAGCGACTGTGGCAGATTTCGATTCCACTGAATTTGACGCTATTAAAATTTCTCTAGCGTCTGCTGATGATATCCGCGGTTGGTCCTATGGCGAGGTAAAGAAGCCTGAGACCATCAACTACCGTACCCTTAAGCCAGAAAAGGACGGCCTTTTCTGCGAGAAGATCTTTGGACCTGTAAGGGACTGGGAGTGCGCCTGCGGTAAGTACAAAGGCATTCGCTTCAAGGGCATTACCTGCGAGCGCTGCGGTGTTGAAGTAACCACCGCAAAGGTTCGTCGTGACCGCATGGGCCACATCGAGCTTGCTGCTCCTGTAAGCCACATTTGGTACTTCAAGAGCCCAACCAGCTTCCCTCTGGCACGTCTTCTTGACATCAAGAGCAAGGACCTCGAGAAAGTCCTCTACTTTGCATCTTACGTAATCACCAGTGTTGACACTGAGGCACGTGAGGCTGACGTAGACGATCTTCGTGAGGAGCTTGCAGCAGACCTCGAAGAGCTTGACGCAGAGCGTGACGATCAGATCGCACGTCTTCGCGAGCAGGGCCAGCCACAGGATGACGAGTTTGGCGATTTTGAGCCTCTTTCTGAGGACGAGATTCGTGCAGGCGTCGCTGATCTTGAGGAAGAGTACGAGGAAGAGAAGACGCTTCGTCGTGAGGCTTTCGAGAAGTTCATGCAGCTTGAGACCAGAGAGCTCATCTCCGATGAGGGTCTGTTCTCCGAGCTTAAGCGCTACTATGGCATCTACTTCAAGGGTGGCATGGGCGCAGAGGCAGTACGTGACCTTCTCTCCAACATTGACCTTGAGAAAGAGGCCAAGGAGCTCCGCGCTATTATCGCCAATGAGGATGCTCAGAAGCAGAAGCGCGAGAAGGCCATTAAGCGCCTTGAGATTGTTGACGCCTTCCTCAAGGGTGGCAACGATCCAGCTAACATGATCCTTGACGTTGTACCAGTTATTCCACCTGATCTTCGTCCTATGGTTCAGCTTGATGGTGGCCGTTTTGCAGCTTCCGACTTAAACGATTTGTATCGTCGTGTTATTAACCGTAACAATCGTCTTAAGCGCCTGCTTGACCTTGACGCACCTTCCATCATTGTTAATAACGAGAAGCGCATGCTTCAGGAGTCTGTTGACGCTCTGTTTGACAACGGTCGCCGTGGCCGTCCAGTCACTGGTCGTGGTGGACGTCCTCTGAAGTCTCTTGCTGAGGCCCTTAAGGGTAAGCAGGGTCGTTTCCGTCAGAACCTTCTGGGTAAGCGTGTTGACTACTCTGGCCGTTCCGTCATTGTTGTTGACCCACACCTGAAGCTGCACCAGTGCGGTCTTCCATCTGCTATGGCACTTGAGCTCTTCAAGCCATTTGTCATGCGTCGTTTGGTTGAGCTCCGCAAGGTTGAAAACATTAAGGGCGCAAAGCGCGCTATTGACCGTGGTACCCCAGTTGTTTGGGACGTTCTGGATGAGGTCATTCAGGACCGCCTCGTTCTTCTCAACCGCGCACCTACCCTTCACCGTCTGTCCATCCAGGCATTTGAGCCAGTCCTTATCGAGGGTAAGGCAATCCACCTGCACCCACTGGTCTGCGCACCATTCAACGCAGACTTCGACGGCGACCAGATGTCTGTCCACGTGCCACTTTCTACTCAGGCACAGACAGAGGCTCGCATTCTGATGCTCTCCAGCAACAACCTCAGAAGCCCTGCTTCTGGTAAGGTTCTGACCGTTCCTTCTCAGGATATGGTCTTTGGTGTCTACTACCTCACTTCCGAGAAGACCGGTGAAGACGCTAAGACTCTTACTTTTGCAAGCTTTGAGGATGCTCTTCTGGCTATTGAGGCCAACCGTGACCTTGATCTTCAGGCAAAGGTTGTTGTCCGCGTAAGCTCCAAGGATGCAAACGTTGCTGATAGCGATCGTGCTATCTTCCGCGTTATGACTGGCCGCGGTCAGTATGAGGACCTGGACGTTACTGAGGGCACCAAGCGTTTTGAGACCACTGTTGGTCGCATTATCTTCAACCGTCAGTGCCTGCCAGAGGATTACCCATACATCAACTACAAGATGGTTAAGTCCGACATTGGTGTTCTGGTCAATGATTGCTGCGACCGTTACCCAATGGCTGATGTTGAGCCAATTCTGGACAACATCAAGAAGACTGGTTTCCACTACGCAACTCTTGCTGGTCTGACCGTTTCTGTTTGGGACGCTGTTATTCCTCCACACAAGCCACAGCTGCTTCAGGAGGCACAGGACCGCGTTGACCAGATCAACGAGTACTACGAGGACGGCTTCCTTTCCGAGCGAGAGCGTCACGTTGAGGTTGTTAACGCATGGACCGAGTGCACCGATCTTCTCGGCTCTGAGATGCTTACAGGCTTTGCAGAGAACAACCCAATTTACATGATGGCTGACTCTGGAGCTCGTGGTTCTAAGACACAGCTTCGCCAGCTTGCTGGTATGCGAGGCCTGATGGCGGATATGTCCGGTGAAACCATCGACCTTCCAATTAAGGCAAACTTCCGCGAGGGTCTTGAGCCTCTTGAGTACTTCATTTCTACCTACGGCGCTCGTAAGGGTCTGGTAGATACCGCATCCCACACCTCCGACTCTGGTTACCTGACTCGTCGACTCGTCGACGTTGCACAGGACGTCATTGTTCGCGAGGAGGACTGCGGCACTGATGAGGCAGTTACTTATCCTCTGATTAAGCCTGGTCAGACTTCTGTTGATACTGACCTGATTGGCCGCTGCACCCTTGAGGATGTCTGCGATCCAAACACTGGCGAGGTTCTTATCCCTGCTGGTGGCTATGTTGAGTCCAAGCAGGATCTTGAGCGTCTTGTTGAGCACGGCCTTGCTAAGGTTCAGCTCCGCGCGCTTCTGACCTGTAAGTCTAAGTACGGCGTCTGCCAGAAGTGCTACGGTTGGGATCTTTCCACCCGTCGTCCTGTCAACATTGGTACTGCAGTTGGTATTATCGCAGCTCAGTCCATTGGTGAGCCTGGTACTCAGTTGACCATGCGTACCATTCACTCCGGTGGTGTTGCAGGCGCAGACGATATTACGCAGGGTCTTCCTACCGTTGCTCGTATGTTCGACGTCGTCGGCAACGTCAACGAGAAGATTCTTGGCCGCGAGGCAGACCTGGCTCCTGTTTCTGGTGTTCTTCACATTACCCCAGAGACTACTGAGTACCTGCTGCGTGTTGTTGACGCAGACGATGCTTCCCGTGTCATCGAGGAGTGGCGTGTACCTGCATCTGTCCGCTTCATGCCTGGCATTGAGGATGGCGTTGTTGTCCGTGCTGGTGACCAGATTACCCGCGGCTTCGTCAACTTCCGTATGCTCCGTCGACTCACTGACATTGAGTCCACCATGCACACCTTCGTTGAGTCCGTTAAGGACGTCTATACCTCTCAGGGTGTAGAACTTAACGATAAGCACATCGAGGTCATCGCACGTCAGATGCTTCGTCGTGTTCAGGTTACCAACCCAGGTGACTCTTCGTACCTGCTTGGTCAGTATGTGGACCGCTATGTCTTTGCAGAGACTGTCCAGAACATTGCCCTTGCTGGTGGTACTCCACCAGAGGCAGAGCCAGCAATCCTTGGTACTCTGAAGGTTGCAAGCTCTATCGATTCTTGGCTCTCCAGCGCATCGTTCATCCGTACTGCAGGCGTTCTTACCTCTGCAGCTATTGAGGGCGACGTTGACCACCTGCTTGACCTCAAGTCCAACGTTATTGTTGGTAAGCAGATTCCTGCAGGTACTGGTCTCTCCGCATACAGCGATGTTGAGCTTACCTACCACGGCACCAAGATTGATGGCCCAACCTCTTCTCTTGCTAAGTCTCTTCCAGACTGGGCACCAGCAGAGCTTAAGGACATCGAGGAGCAGCTTCCTAAGCAGCTTGACTGGGTCAACGAGGATTACAACGGTGGCGTTTACTCCAAGAATGGCCGCACGCTTTCAAGCGAGGACGCAAAGCTGTACCTCTTCGACGATCTTGGCGTGTCACAGCGTTGGACCAACAAGTTCAGCGAGGTTGGCATTGAGACCGTAGGCGATCTTATCGGTAAGACTGAGGAAGACCTGCTTCGCATCGATGGTATTGGTGCAAAGGCAATCGAGGAGCTCCGCGATGGCCTTGAGGCTCGTAACCTCCTCTACATCCTTGAGCCAGAAGAGGATGAGGCAGATTCTGAGGATCTTTCTCAGCTGCTCAACATGGTCTTCTCGCCAGAAGGTGACGGCGGTCTGATGCTGGGCTCTGCAGCCCCATCTACTCATTCTGATTACACCGAGACACTCATCGGCGCATCGTCTGATGAGGTTGACCCTGACGTAATCAATGAGGACCTTGGTTCTTTGGATGACCTCCTTAACCAGGTAGTCCGCATGGACGCTGAGGCAGACGGCGAAGACGAGTAAGTAATCTCGCCTGATACATCAAACTTTTTCGGAGATTGACTCCGATACACAAGAGGACTTCAGCCGTTAGCTGGAGTCCTCTTTTAGTTACGCTTACAGAAGCGAGTATCGGTATATACTAATCTTTTATGAATTACGTTTGGTAAGTCATTTATTTTGCGGCTCTTAAGGATAGGAATAGCAAATGGATAGTCACTCCCACGATTCTGAACAGTGTGAGCACACTCATTCTACGTGCGATTATGTTTCTGATCAGAAGCTGAATGAATACCTGGTAAACGATGACATTATCTACGATGCAACCCAGATTTTTGATGCACTGTCTGATTTCACTCGATTCCAGATTTTGGGTGCTTTAGTAAATGGCGAGAAAAGCGTAACAGAGCTGCAAGAAATGCTTTCGGTATCTCAGTCAGCAACCTCTCACCAGTTGCGTCTTTTGCGCGACCGCGGTCTTGTCAATGCAAAAAGAGATGGCAGAAAAGTTATCTATTCACTTGCAGATGAGCACGTCACAACGCTGATCCGCGTTGGCCTTGCACACGCAGCACACCTGTTGGGTCATTAACATACGTATCGGAACTGTGGAGAGAACTTATGGGTGAGTATCGCATCATTGAAGTTAAGCAGAGTGTTTTTGCAGCTAACGAGAAAAGCGCCGATCAACTAAGAGAAGAAATGAAGAAAAAGGGAACTCTGCTGGTAAACCTTATGTCTTCTCCAGGTTCTGGCAAAACTACCACCCTTAAAAAGACCATTGCTGCCCTAAAAGATAAGGTTTCCATTGCTGTTATGGAAGCTGATATTGATTCAGATGTTGATGCTGCTGCTATTTCAGAAACGGGCGTGAAAGCCATTCAGCTGCATACTGGCGGCATGTGTCACCTCGATGCGCATATGTGCGCTCAGGGTCTTGAAGGTCTCAATGCAGGTGATGTGGACCTGATTTTTTTAGAGAACGTTGGAAACTTGGTATGTCCGGCAGAGTTTGACACCGGTGCCGGCGTAAACGTCACTATTCTTTCTGTTCCCGAAGGCGATGATAAGCCGTTGAAATACCCTCTGATGTATCAGGTCTGTGATGTGGTGCTTGTTAACAAAATAGACGTAGCACCGTATTTTGACTTTGATCTGGAGAAGCTCAAGAAAAATGTGGCCCTTAGAAATCCAAAGGCTGTTGTTATTCCTTTCTCTGCCAAAACTGGGGAAGGATTAGACGCTTGGACTGAATGGCTTTCTCGCAAAGTTGCTGAGTGGAAAAGCGGGCAGTAACCAATGGCTAGCGTTTAAAGAATGTCTTATGCCTGATAGGAGAGGTCATGGCAGAGGAAGTACCAGCACATAAGACCCCAAAAGGTGAAAATGCCATGCGTGGTAGTCTTACTGATGAAGAAATTGCACGCAGAAATGTATTGCCAACTACTAACCCTGCTGGCGGTCCTATTCGCATACTCGCTCAAAATCACATTACTGAAAATGACGAGGTAGTTCATTACAAAACCGTAGATCCAAATGAGCCTGGACCAGCTTCTTCTGAGCAATTTAAGCCTCTTGTACGAGATGAAGTTCAAAAAATTACGAGCCGCCTCGGTCACAAAATTGTAAAAGATGACCCAGAATATTGGGGCATAGCAGCAATTATGACTGAGGAAGAAGCTGCGGTAACCAAATACATGAAGGTTCGCCAGCCAGTTACCTTAGAGGAGCTTTGCAAGCGTGCTGGTAAAACTGCGGAGGAGCTTCAACCTATCCTAGACACCCTGTCTGTAAAGGGCATGATTGAGTACAACTGGGAAAACAAGAGCAAGCAAAAGCAGTATGTTCTTCCTATGTTTGTTCCTGGCTCCGCAGAGTTTACCGTGATGAACGAGCGTCAACTCGAAGAACATCCCGAGATGGGTTCTTTGTTTGAGCGTATGACCTATCTACCGCTCAAAAATGTCACCAAGTTAGTTCCTGAAGGTGGCGCGGGCGTAGGTATGCATGTCATTCCTGTTGAACGATCTATTGAGCAGGTAAATCACACAGTTACTGTTGAGCATATTTCGCATTGGCTCAAGAAATACGATAGATATGCTGCAACTCCCTGTTCTTGTCGCCTTGCTGAGCGAGTTCGTGGCGACGGCTGTGCTGACGATCCAGAAGATTGGTGTCTTGCCATTGGAGATATGGCTGATTACTGCGTAGAAACAGGAAAAGGCCACTACGTCACCTACGACGAGGTTATCGATATCTGTACAAAGGCCGAGAAAAACGGTTTTGTTCATCAGATTACCAACATTGACGGTGAAGATAAGATCTTTGCCATTTGTAACTGCAACGTAAATGTTTGCTATGCACTCAGAACTTCTCAGCTGTTTAATACGCCTAATTTGTCTCGTTCCGCTTTTGTGGCTCACGTTGATGAAGAAAAATGTGTTGCTTGCGGTGGGTGCGTAGAGGTTTGTCCAGCTGGAGCTCCTCAATTAGGTCAGAAACTTCCTGCTAGGAAGGGCAAAATTTCCTACCCAACGCAGGATCTTCCAGATGATAAGTTCTGGGGAGAGTCTGACTGGGATTGGAATTATAAAAATAACAACCGTATTGAGTGCCACGATACTGGTACCGCTCCTTGCAAGGTTGCCTGCCCAGCGCATATTTCTGTTCAGGGTTATCTGCGTATGGCTGCTGAAGGTCGCTATCGAGATGCGCTTGAGCTCATCAAAAAAGAAAATCCATTCCCTGCTGTTTGTGGTCGCGTTTGCAATAAACGTTGCGAGGCAGCGTGTACGCGAGGAACTATTGACCAGGCAGTAGCCATTGATGACGTTAAGAAATTCATTGCTCAAAAAGATCTAGAGGCAGAACATCGCTTTATTCCAGAGCCAGTTATCCCGTCAAATAGAGGCCGATTCAATCAGAAAATTGCCATTATTGGTGCAGGTCCAGCTGGCCTGTCCTGTGCATATTACCTGGCAGAGCGCGGTTACAACCCTGTCGTTTTTGAGAAGAATCTCCTTCCTGGTGGAATGATGGTATATGGCATCCCTTCTTACAAGCTCGAGAAAAACGTTGTTGCCGCAGAGATTGACGTTCTTAAAGAAATGGGCGTTGAGATTCGCTGTGGTGTTGAGGTAGGAAAAGACATAACCCTTGATGAGCTGCGTGCCCAAGGTTTTATTGGTTTTTACATTGCCATTGGTTGCCAGGGTGGTAGAAAGGCCAATATTGCCGGAGAAGACGCTGACGGGGTTATTTCTGCTGTTGATTTCTTGCATTTTGTAACCGAGCATCCTCTGCATGAAGTACCTGGTAAGACAGTGGTCATTGGCGGCGGTAATGTTGCTATTGATGCTGCTCGAGTTTCTGCGCGTTGTGGATCAGAGCCAGTTACTATGGTGTGTCTAGAGCAGCCAGAAGAGATGCCTGCACTACCAGAAGAAATCACAGAAGCGCAGGAAGATGGTGTGTCAATCAAGAATGGTTGGGGACCTGCTTTTATTGCCACAGATGAGCAAGGACACGTTTGCGGCGTGATGTTTAAACGCTGTACCCGTGTTTTTGACAATGACAAGCGTTTCTCGCCTTGTTTTGATGACGAGCAAACAATGTATCTTGAGGCAGATGCAGTGGTCTTGTCTATTGGACAAACCGTTGAGTGGGGAAGTCTTTTGGAGGGAGAGGCAGTTGAGCTTACGCGAGGCAATCTTGCGTGCGCTGATTCCCAGACGTATCAGACTGCTCAGCCCGATGTCTTTGTGGGTGGAGACGTGTACACGGGTCCTCGCTTTGTTATCGATGCTATTGCCGCAGGTCACGAAGCTGCTGTTTCATTACATCGTTTTGTGCAGAAAGGCTCTTCTTTGACTATTGGCCGCAACCAGCGCCATTATGTTGAGCTTGATAAATCTGACGCAGCAGTTGAGTCTTGTGGATACGATCACGCAGGTCGTCAGCGTCCCGCATGCGATACGATCAAAAACATTAGACACAACTGGACAGACCCTAGCCATACCTTTACGCCAGAGCAAATCAGAATCGAGACCGCACGCTGCTTGAAGTGCGGCGCTTCAATTGTTGATGCAAATAAGTGTATTGGTTGTGGTCTCTGTACTACACGCTGTGAATTTGATGCAATTCACCTGTTCCGAGACAATCCTCACTGTTCAGATATGGTTGCCGCAGAGCATAAGGCAGGAAAGATTCTCTCGTATGTTGGAAAACGTGCGGTAAAGATTATTAAGAACCCCGCGAGAAAAACAAAGACTCCTAAGCCTCAGTCACACGTAACAACCGATGAGCTTGGTAATCCTGTTTCTGCGGGCAGTACGGGTATTTCAAGCTAACATGCTAATAGAAATCAACTGACATGCATGAGCTGGGAATTGCGTTTTATCTCATAGATATGGTTGAGGACCTGGGAAAACAGAACAACCTCACCTCTGTTGCACGCGTAAAGTTGCAGCTAGGGGAGGTATCTGGAGTTGTTCCAACGTATTTGTTGGATGTTTGGCGCTGGGCAGCTGATCGCACGGAGCTGCTACACGGAGCTCAGCTAGAAATTGAAGAAGTGCCAGCTCTAACACAGTGTTTATCGTGCAATAAAACGTACGCTACGGTAACGTATGGTCGCACATGCCCTTACTGTTCTAGCGAGAAAACAGAACTCATCCAAGGCTTAGAAATTGAGCTTGCTGAGATTGAGGCTACCTAGCATTTGTAATTTCTATGAAAGATACCGTATGTTAAGTCTTCAGCACATAAACGGAAGAAACGTGTGGGACATTCTTAAGCTCAAGGTGTCCGAGGACCAGCAAGACTTTGTTGCTGGAAATGATATAAGTCTTATCGAAGCCTATATAGCCAAGGCAGAAAACGGACAGATTTTTCCTTTTGGTATATACAAGAATGATTTACCAATAGGGTTTTTGATGATTGGGTTTGGCACAGATAGCAGCTGGGACAAAGCTCCAGCAATAGCTCAAAATAATTACGATCTTCGACGTCTGATGATTGATGCGAAATTCCAAGGTAGGGGATACGGCAAAGAAGCGCTTATGCTTGCGTTGGAGTTTATACGTACCTTTCCCTGTGGAAAAGCAGAGTTTTGTTGGCTTTCCTATGAACCCAAAAATAAGGTCGCGCAAGATCTCTATCGTTCATATGGATTTGTTGAGACGGGCGAGAAGGACGGCGAAGAAGTAATTGCTGTTTTGAAGTTAGTCTCTTGAGCTTAGAGTCGTCCTTAACCAAGGCATTTCTCGTCAAATGTATAGTTTTTGAAAACAAAGACTCCTTTATCTAAAACTAATATTTGCTACTCGTGTATTTTCTATGAAGTATAGATACGCCCGGCACAGTGGCTTGTTGACATGTGGCTTTCATCAGCGTAAAGTACTTCCCTGCGTAATTCCAAGGGGACAGTGCTGTGTCGCCTTTCGAATATGTAAAACTGCAGGTAGATAGGTATAAGAAGGAGAAGATCTTGCCTACTATTAACCAGCTCGTACGTAAGGGCCGCGTGAGCGTCAAGTCAAAGTCTAAGAACGCCGCTCTTCAGCACAACCCACAGAAGCGTGGTGTTTGCACCCGCGTTTTCACCACTACGCCAAAGAAGCCTAACTCAGCACTCCGTAAGGTTGCTCGTGTTCGTCTTGTTAATGGCATTGAGGTAACCGCTTACATTCCTGGTGAGGGCCACAACCTCCAGGAGCACTCCATTGTTCTGGTTCGTGGCGGCCGTGTCCGTGACCTTCCTGGTGTTCGTTACAAGGTTGTTCGCGGTGCATTCGACTGCGCAGCAGTTCAGAATCGTGCTCAGGGCCGTTCCCGTTACGGCACTAAGCGTGCTAAGTAATCACGTCCACTACTCGAACTAGTTCTTAGGAGATTAATATGCCGCGTCGCGCAGCAGCAGTACGTCGTGAGGTTATGCCTGACGCCGTCTACAACAATCGTCTGGTAACCCAGCTCATTAACAAGGTCCTTCTCGACGGCAAGAAAGCAACCGCAGAGCGCATTGTCTACGGTGCATTTGACATCGTCGCAGAGAAGACTGGCGAGGATGCCCTCACTGTCTTCAAGAAGGCTATGGATAACATTCGCCCAACACTTGAGGTTAAGCCTAAGCGTGTTGGTGGCGCTACTTACCAGGTCCCAATGGAGGTTAACTCCCGTCGTGCAACTACTCTTGCTATCCGCTGGATGGTCACTTTCAGCCGTAGCCGTAAAGAGAAGACCATGGCAGAGCGTCTTGCAAACGAGATCATCGACGCAACTAACGGCGTAGGTGCATCCGTCAAGCGCCGCGAGGACCTGTACAAGATGGCTGAGGCCAACCGCGCCTTCTCCCACTACCGCTTCTAGTCGGAATTCAGGAGTAGCAAACAAATGGCTAAGACTAAGTACAATCTTAAAGATCTCCGCAACATCGGCATCATGGCCCACATCGATGCTGGTAAGACCACCACTACGGAGCGTATTCTTTACTACACCGGTAAGACCCACAAGATTGGTGAGGTCCACGACGGTGCAGCAACCATGGACTGGATGGTTCAGGAGCAGGAGCGCGGCGTAACCATTACTTCCGCAGCTACCACTTGCTTCTGGAAAGACCATGTCATCCAGATTATCGATACCCCAGGTCACGTGGATTTTACCGTTGAGGTAAACCGTTCTTTGCGTGTACTCGATGGTTTGGTATTCCTCTTTTCTGCCGTAGACGGTGTAGAACCTCAATCGGAAACTAACTGGCGCTTGGCTGATAACTACAAAGTACCTCGTATCGGATTCGTAAATAAAATGGACCGTCCCGGGACGGACAGGGCGAAGCTCCTCGCGGAGCTCCGGGAGAGCTTTGGCTCTGAGATTCTGGACTTCTCCTCCGCCCTTTCGGAAGGGGAAGGGGAGCTCATGCCGGAGCCTGCGGATTTTCCCTCCCTCCCGCCGGAGCTCCTCGAAAGCCTCTCCCTCACAGAGGAGAGCGCCATGGAGGAATACCTCTCCTCCGGGAAGCTTCCCCTGCCCCGAATACAGGAGCTCTTTCGAAAGAGGCGCTTCTTTCCGATTTTCTTTGGCTCTGCGCTTAAGCTGGAGGGAATCTCTCCTCTTCTCCTTGGGATTTTCTTTCTGATGAAGGAGCCCTCCTTCCCCGCTTCCCGCGGGCTTTCCGCCAGGGTCTTTAAGATCTCTCGGGATGAGAAGGGGAGGAGACTCAGCTTTCTGAAGCTTCGGAGCGGAAAGATTCAAAAAAGGCAGGAGCTTCTCCCGG
>ERZ773014.543-NODE-543-length-25648-cov-4.264291_pt1 | contig 25648 bp, 18 predicted proteins | sample MGYA00580841_ERZ773014 | MGnify/ENA primary metagenome ERZ773014 (study PRJEB29015, sample SAMEA2737989) | human oral metagenome | biome: human oral; feature: human-associated habitat; material: dental | place: China | collected 2067 ... | reverse complement strand
GTGGCAGATCTCGAACTTGTAGCGGGCGCCGACGCCGACGCCGGGCACGAACAGTTCCCAAACACCACAGGCGCCTAGCGAACGCATGGCGGTGGCGCTGCCATCCCAGTAGTTGAAGTCACCAACTACGCGCACAGCGCGAGCGTTGGGGGCCCAAACTGAGAAGGCCACACCGCTAACTTCACCCATCGGACCGGAGAAGTGCTTGATGTGAGCACCTAGTACCTTCCACAGTTCTTCGTGGCGGCCTTCACCGATCAGGTAGGTGTCAATGTCACCTAGGGTGGGCAGGAAGCGGTAGGGGTCATCGGCTTCTACCACCTGGTCACCATAGGTGGCCTTAACGCGGTAGTCGGGCACCTCGTTGCCAGGTAGGACTGCTAGCCAGATACCGTCCCGTTCGTGGACGGCCGGGTAGGTGCCGTTTTCGGTTACGATCTCGACGGCGTCAGCCAGGTGGCGCACGGTACGGATGGTAACGCCGTGCTCGCCGGGGTGGCCGCCTAGGACCTCATGGGGGTTGTAGTGACGCCCATAAGCAATGTCGCTAAGTACCCAGGAGTCAACAGGTACCGCCAGTGCTAAGGCGTCATGCGCTGTGTTGTCACTCATAAACATATCCTCCCATGTTTTTGGGTTGTGTGCGTCACCATTCGTCCCAGATCATCCAGGGGAATGTGGGCCCATGTCGGGCGGTGCGTGAGCTCATAGACGAGCTCATAAACGGTCTTTAACAGCAGCTCCACTGTCAAGACCTGGTCTTGGAAAGCAGTCGTTTCCGGCTGCGTTAAGGGGTGGGTAGCAGGAACATGGTTGCAGGTTAGGCTGGTAATTTCCTGGCGGTAAGCCATAAAGAATTTTTCCACCAAAGCGTCGCAACTGTGCTCACTTATGCCAGCCGTAGCTAAGGCATAGCTAAAAGAGCGAGCCATGGAAGCCAGATCACGTTCCAAAGGCGCTAAGGACAGTTGCTCACTGTCAGTGCGTATTGGCTCGCCTTCAAAATCAACCACATACCAGTTCGCAGAGCGTAAGCCGCCAGGCGAGTGCGCGTCGGCTGCAGATACCAGCAGTTGGCCTAGGTGATAGTCGCCATGAATGGCTTGCAAAGTTACGGCCTGGCTAATTTCAGCTAGTAGCGGCTCTAGCACAGTTTCTAGCTGCTGACTCAAGGCACGCGCGCGGCTAGTTTGCTCAGGGTCAAGCGGGCTGGCTGCCAGTAGCGTCTGCAGCTGCTCAGTTAACGCAGCTAGACGCTGACGCGCCAGAGCGACGTAGTTAGTTTGGCTTTGGGTGCCTAGGCTATGGGCCAGACAAGCGTGCATTTGCGCGGTTAATTTACCCAGCTGCTCGGGCACTGTCAGGCTAAGCGGCTGCCCAGGTGGAGCCTGGCGCAGCTGCTCTACGTAGTATTCAAAGCCATCGCGGGCCCCGGCAATAAATTGGTGCCCCACCGCCACTACTACTTGCGGCGCGGATGGCTTGGTTAGGGCCTCAGCGTCAGAGCTTGCTTGGTTTGCGCTCGCGTCACTTGTCGCCGACAGTGCAAAGGGCCAGGTCAAGGTGGGGGCTAGTACCAGCGTAGGGGCGGCGTCGAAATCAGCTAAGGCCCGCGCTAACAGGCATTCACGGTTAGCGCCAGGGTATAGGCGGCGCAGTACTTTAGCGATAACTTTTCCCTGCGCGGTGGAGAGCACCACGGAGGTATTGGACTGCTCGCGGGCGCTGTCGTCAACCACGCTCACCTCAAAGCCGGTTAAAGCCTGCCAGGTGGCATCTAACGTGCAGGCCTCGCCTAGCCAAGCTAGGCGGCTGTCGCATTCAAAGCTTGCCTGCCAGCCACTAGTGGGCGCCTGCCAAGCCAGCTTGATGGGCACACTCAGGGCGGCGCCGTCGTCAAGTAAGAAGAAATACCAACGTAAGGTGTCGCCTGAGTCAAGCACCTGAAAACTTACCTGGACATTGTCAGGCAGCAAGGTGCCCCAGCGCTGGGCAGCCAAAACCGGACGCAGCAGGTTAGCTAACTGCGCCGGTTCGGGCCAAGTTGGGACACTCATCACTGATCGTCACAGGCGGGTGATGTTAAATACGTGAGCGAAACGCCCCTCGTGGGGGTCTAGGCGCACGTAGTTAGAACCAGACCAGTAGTACTCGCCGCCGTTTAGCTCATCGACGGCCTTAACTACCGGGCGTGAACCATCGGCGTTGCCGGGCAGACCCAGGGCAGGCAGGTTCAGTAGCACTTCACCCTCAACCGTGTTGTAGGGGTCAAGGTTAACCACAGTGAGCACAATGTCTTCACGGCCGTCCAAAGACTCTTCGGCTCGTACCCGCTTGGAGTAGGCGATTAGAGAATCATTAGTGGTGGCGTGGAAGGTGATGTCACGCAGCTGAGCCAAAGCCGGGTGCTGGTGGCGGATCCGGTTTAGGTCAGTTAGTAGCTGTTCAATGCCGTTAGCCCGGGCCGCCTCGAAGTTACGGGGCTTGTACTCGTACTTCTCGTTGTCGATCTGCTCCTCATAGCCCGGACGCGGTACCGACTCAGCCAGCTCGTAGCCGCTGTAGATACCCCAGGTGGGGCTGAGCGTGGCTGCTAGCACTGCACGCAGCTTAAAGGCGCCCTCCTTACCCCAGGTCATAAACGGGGTCAGGATGTCGTGAGTGGTGGGCCAGAAGGCTGGACGTAGCACGTGGGCGGTGTCGCGGCTGAGCTCGTACAGGTACTGCTCTAGCTCCCACTTGGCGTTACGCCAGGCGTAGTAGGTGTAGGACTGCTGGAAGCCGATCATGCCCAAGGTACGCATCATGGCGGGCTTAGTGAAAGCCTCAGCCAGGAAGAATACGTCGGGGTATTCCTCGCCGATCTGCTTAATTAGCCTCTGCCAGAAAACTAGCGGCTTAGTGTGGGGGTTATCCACGCGGAAAATCTTTACCCCGTGGTTAATCCAGGTGACTACTACGTCATAAATTGCCTGGTAAATACCTTCAGGATCATTGTCGAAGTTAAGCGGGTAAATGTCCTGGTACTTCTTCGGCGGGTTTTCTGCGTAAGCAATTGAGCCGTCTGCCAATACCGTGAACCACTCGGGGTGTTCCTTCACCCAGGGGTGGTCAGGGGAGCACTGTAGGGCCAGGTCTAGGGCTACTTCCATGCCCAGCTGTCCAGCGCGCTCTACTAGAGCGTCAAAGTCGGCGAAAGTACCCAGGTCAGGGTGAATGGCGTCGTGACCACCGGCGTCGGAACCAATGCCGTAGGGGGAGCCCGGGTCGCCTTCAAGGGCGGTGAGGGTGTTGTTCTTGCCCTTGCGGTTGGTGTAGCCGATGGGGGAGATGGGGGTCAGGTAGAGCACGTCAAAGCCCATGGCGGCAATGCGGTCTAGGTGCTGGGTGGCGCTAGCTAAAGTGCCCGAAACCCACTTTTCGCCGTCGAAGTAGGCACCTAGCGAGCGCGGGAAGATCTCATACCAGGAACCAAATAGGGCCCGCTGGCGGTCCACCTGTAGCGGGTAGGTGGCGGAGGGGGAAACCATGTCGCGCAGCGGCAGGGCGGCTAGTTCGTTTTGTACCGAAATGTTTAGTCCGGCGTCTAGACGTTCATAGGGGTTGCGTGAGGTGTCGCGTAGCACGGAGGCGGCGTAGTTGAGGGTGTTGATGCCACCCTTGCGGCGGTTGGGCACCTCGGCTGCGCGTAGCAGTAGGCGGGCGCCTTCTTCCAGCATTAGTTCGACGTCGACGCCGGCGTGCACCTTGAGTGTGGCGTCATGCTTCCAGGTGGCGTAGGGGTCAGACCAGCCCTCAACCCTAAAGCTCCAGGCGCCGGGCTCGTCGGGAGTTAGGCGAGCCTCGTAGCGGTTAAGACCCATGGCGATTTCGTACATGTTGGCACGCGGGCCGTCAGTGCCGTCAGGACGCACCAAAATGGCGGTGGCGGCAAAAGCGTCGTGGCCTTCACGGAAAACTGTGGCGCGAATCGGAATGGTTTCGCCTACAACAGCCTTTGTAGGCCAGCGCCCATCTTCAATGACGGGAAATACTTCAGTTACAGGAATGCGACCGATAAAAGAAAATTCGGCAGGGCGCGGCGTGACTGTCATGTCACTACAGTAACCTAGCTCACGGAGCATTGCCACCTGCAATATTAAAAAATAATGGCCCCATCCCAAAGGGACAGAGCCATACTTTAAAGCCTTAGCTACGCGCTCAGATGTTGCGGGTAACCTTGCCGGCCTTTAGGCAAGAAGTGCACACGTTTAGACGCTTAGGGGCGCCATTAACGAGCGCACGAACGCGCTGAATGTTGGGGTTCCACCGGCGGTTGGTCCGCACGTGGGAGTGCGAGACGCTCTTGCCGAAGATGGGGCCCTTGCCGCAGACGTCGCAAACAGCAGCCACGGTGTCTCACTCCTGATCTTCAACTTGAAAACGCCTAGACTCGGCAAACCCGGCCTGGCGCAAGGTCATGTACCTCAGGCAAACCGCCTCAGGCAACCCGAACAGTGTAGCGCTATTTTGGCTCTATGCTCAAACTTTACAGCTATGGTCTGAGGCACAACTTGCGCGTGGGTAGCCTCTAGCTAGGTTAACACGGCAAAATTAGGTCTATGTCTGCGCATGAACACCTGGGTATCGAACAGCTCCACAGTTGGCTGGTCCATGCCCACGCTGCCTGCGTACGCCACGGAGAGCTACTAAATACGCTAAATGAGTTCCCGGTGGCAGATAGTGATACCGGCGCAAATGTTACTCACACTCTGGCTGGGGCGGCCCGAGCGTTAACTCAAGCTGATGTGATTGATTTTGCCGACGCCGCCACAGTGGCCTCAGCGGGAGCGGTGCTGGGGGCGCGGGGTAACTCTGGGATGATTTTGGCCCAGTGTTTACTTGCTTTTAGCGAAAGTGCCCAGAATGCTCCCAGCCAAGGGCTACGTCCAGTGGAGCTGGTGGCCGCCTTGCAGGCCATGGCGCGTGGGGCCGTAAAAGCGGTCTCCCACCCGGTGGAGGGCACCTTTATTAGTGCTATGCGTTCAGCTGCCCAGGCGGGCGCCGACACGCTAGATACTTCGCCGCGCCCAACCCTGGAGGAAATCACTGCCACCGCCGCTTTTGGAGCCCAAGAAGCCGTGGTGGAAACAGTCGGTATTGGTCACGGCCCGGTTGATGCGGGGGCGGGAGCCATCATGCTGATTATGACGGCGCTGGCAGACGTATTTAACCCGCAGGGGGACCTGACTGGCACTGCCCTAAATATGCTCACTGACCTATCTCAAAACAACACTTCCCATAAGCAGGTTTCGGGACGGTCAGGCGAGTTTGAGGTGATGTATCTGTGGAATGCCACCGCCTTCCAAGCTGAGCGACTACGTAAAGCTCTGGGGGAAATAGGTGACAGTGTGGCCGTGGTTGGTGCGGTCGACAGCCTCAATATGGGTTTGTTCCACGTGCATGTACACACCGACAATCCCCGCGCGGCCCTGCCTCCTTACGGTAAGGCCCGCCAGATCTGTATTCGTCGCCTGCGCTCTAGCCGCACTGAGCCGGCCACTAACCCCTACGGTTTTAATGCCCGGGGCGGCTCAAACGTAATTCCCCTGGAACGTTTTAGTTCTAAGCGCCCTGCAAAAGCGGCCCGTAAAGTCCAAAACGAGATTGGGGTAATTGCCTGCACACGCGCCCCGGGACTGATTGTGCCTTTGGCGCGAGCCGGGGCTGTGGTGGTGCTAGAGCCAGACTCTGATGCGATTGTGCGGGCGGCAGGCGATATTCAAAACCCCAACGCGTTTGTGCTGCCTTGCGATGAGGCTTCAATTTCGGCGGCCCACGCAGCTTCCCGCTCGCTAACTTCACGCGCCGCAGTGTGGGCTTTAGATGACAGTAATCTTGGCGAGGACATACTGGTGGCCGGTGATTACATCAGTAAATCTGCGGGTGGCGTTGAGGCCCTGACCCGCCTGAAGGTAGCTGACACCTCTAATGAGGTGGCCATGTTTGTTACCGCCATGGCTTTAGGTTTGGCTGAGCTTGAAAACAGCTCAGATTTAGACGAAGCCGCCAAATTGGCTTTGATGGAACGTACCGCCTGGGTAACGGCAGTGCGGATGCGGGTACTTGAATTTAGTGGGGTCGACGCCGAACATATCGCCCTGGCGGTAGCCAACGCGCTGGGGGAGTGGACCGTGACGGTTACGGTTTTAGTCGGTGCCCTAGCCGATAGTGACGTAGCCCCCTTGATCCGCGACGCCGTCGTACAAAAAGCCCAAGACATGGGAATAGACGAAGACCTGGACGTAAATATTTACGCCTCGCACCAAGATCTAGATCAGGTGCTGGTGGGCTTGGAAGGATTTTAATGACGCCGGCCAATGCAGGCGGGGAAATTGGTCTGTTAGAGCGGCCCCTGGAGCGGCTGCTGGGTAAACGCACCGCCACCGCCCTAGCTAAGCTAGATCTGCACACCGGCTGGGATCTGCTGGACTATCTACCTAAACGCTACGAAACCTGGGGGCAGCTGAGCTCTTTAGACCAGCTGGTTGCCGATGAAGAGGTGACCGTGCAGGTGCAGGTAATTCACGCGCAGGTTAGACGCACCGTCTCTGGGCGGCCGCCAGCAATTTTGCAGGCACTAGTTACCGATGGGCTGATGGAGATGGAAGTGGTGATGTTCGGGGCCCACTACCAGTTAAGTAACTATGCGCACCAACTTCAGCCCGATACCACCGCAATTTTTGCCGGTAAAACCAAGTTTCGCGGCGGGCGCTTGCAGCTAACCGGGGCTAAGTTCCAGGTGCTTGACGAGTTAAGCGAAACTGAACGTCAAGCCCTGATGGCTCGGCCTATTCCGATTTATCGCGCTAGTGAAGCCTTGCCTAGTTGGCGCCTGGCCAAAGCCATACGCATGGTGCTTGATCAGCTTAGGGATACGGATGTGCCCGAGTATGTGCCAAGGAAAATCTTGGCCAAACGCCGCCTACTTGGCCTGCTTGAGGCCTACCGCCAGGTGCACGAGCCAACAGATAGTAGCCAATGGGTGCGAGCGCGAGCGCGCCTGCGCTACAACCAGGCTTTACTTACCCAGGTGGCCTTAGCCAGCCACCGCGCCGATGTTTTGGCCCGTGAACATGCTATTGCCTGGCCGGTGCCTAAGGCAGATTCACTGCGTAGCCAGATTGATGCCCATTTGCCTTTTGAACTGACCGCCTCCCAGGTGCAGGTAGGTGAGCAGATCGCCCAGGATCTAAATAAGACCGTACCCATGCAGCGCCTACTGCAAGGCGATGTGGGCGCAGGTAAAACCGTGGTGGCCCTGCGCGCGATGGCCCAAGTAGTAGGTCAAGGCGGCCAGTGCGCCCTACTGGCCCCCACCGAAGTGCTAGCAGCCCAACATGTAAGCTCCCTAAAACGCCTACTTAGTCAAGTGGGCCCAATTGACAGGCCTCAAGGGGCTAAAGGCGCCCAAGGCGCTGAATTAGCGACGCTGCCGGGGCTAGAAGTAGGCGCCGCAGACAAAGTCTATTTACTAACCGCCTCAATGGCCCTGAGCGCTAAACGTGCAGTGCTAGCCAAACTAGCCAGTGGTGAAAGCGCCATTGTGGTAGGCACCCACGCCCTACTTTCAGACACTGTCCAGCTGCCTGGTTTAGGGCTGGTAGTTATTGACGAGCAGCACCGCTTTGGGGTGGCTCAACGTAATGTGCTGCGTGAACGCGGCTCACTTGACCCAAGCGGCGCTCACACCACCCCGCACCTACTGGTTATGACGGCCACGCCCATTCCCCGCACAGTGGCCATGACCGTTTTTGGGGATCTAGAAATCTCAGTTTTAGAAGGGCTACCGGCCGGACGCACCCAGGTAACCACCCACCTAGTGCCCTGGGAAAGACAAACCTGGGTGCAAGCCCTATGGCGCCGCGCCGCCCAAGAAATAGCCGGCGGCGGACGCGTATTCGTGGTGTGCCCCAGCATTGACAGCGAAACCTCAGACGCATCCCTAGCCTCCGTAAACGACTGGGCTCAGCGCCTAGCCAAAGAACCAGAACTATCCGGTATTGCTATAGGCACACTCACCGGGCGCATGGACGGCGTCGAAAAAGAAAACTCCCTCAGCAGCTTCATCCAAGGCGCCACCCCACTATTAGTAACCACCACCGTAGTAGAGGTAGGGGTGGATGTTTCTGACGCCACCATGATGGTGATCTTGGACGCCGAACGCTTTGGCCTATCTCAACTGCACCAGCTACGTGGGCGGGTGGGGCGCGCCGACAAACCCGCCATCTGCATGGCAGTCACCGGCGCGCAGGTAGGCTCACCCGCCTTCCACCGCCTTAAAGCTTTCGCCTCCACCACCAACGGGTTCGAGCTGGCTGAAGCAGATCTACGTCTACGCAGCGAAGGCGACGTACTGGGCTCAAGCCAGTCAGGGCGCAAACGCAACCTAGACCTACTGCAAGTAACCGACAGCGAACACGTCAAAGTAATTGAGCAAGCCCGCCAAGATGCTTGGCAAATAGTGCAAGCCGATCCCCAGCTAGAGCAGGCGCCGGCCCTAGCCCAAGTGCTGGCCCGGCGCCTAGATGAAGACTCGCAGGCCTTTCTAGAAAAGTCCTAGGCAAAAGTCCTAGTAAATAGAACTTGCCCTAATCCAACTCGGCAAACCACAGGCGAGTTTCACCGTATTTCTTATCGGTGAAACTATGCATTCCTGCCGGCCAAGTAGGCTCCGGCGAGCGCGTAGAACGCTCCACTACCACCACCGAGTGAGGCTGCAGCCACGGGTCCTGGCTTCGTACTAGCGGAGTCAGAACCTCACTGACGCTCTCTTCACTCATGTCATAGGGCGGATCAAAAAACACTAAATCTACCGGGCTGCCAGCTGGCCCCGCAGTGTAGGCCTGCGCCTTGGCCATAACCACGCGTACCCCGCGCAAACCCAGCCGGCGCACATTATCCTGGCAGGCCTTAATTGCCCCGCGCGCATAGTCAACCAGGGCCACCTCGCTAGCGCCACGGCTAGCAGCCTCCAGCCCCAAGGCCCCAGAGCCGGCACATAAGTCAACTACCCGCCCACCTTGCAGCACCTGATAGGTCTCAAGTTTAGAAAACAGGGCCTCGCGCACTCGCTCAGAAGTAGGGCGAGTACCTGAAGAGGGCACGCGTAAGGGGGCCCCACCTACGCTGCCGGCCACGATTCTGCTCATACTTAAAGCCTATTACGGCGCGCTCGCAGCGGCTAAAGTTGCAGCTGGCATTAGGCTTAGTGCATGCGCATAGCTCTCTACCCCGGCTCCTTTGACCCAATAACTAATGGACACGTAGATATTGTTAGCCGGGCTGCCAAAATTTTTGACCAGGTAGTGGTGGCTGTTGCGCAAAACCGTGATAAGCGCGGGCGCTACCACTTTAGTGATGAGCAAAGAGTGCAGTTAGCGACGGCGTCGTTAAGCCACCTGCAAAACGTTAAAGTAGTGGCCCTACATGGACTGGTAGCCAGCTACGCTGAGCAAATCGGGGCGGTTGCTATTGTTAAAGGGCTACGTAACGGCAGCGATTTAGATAGTGAAGCGCCTATGGCGTTTATAAACACACAGCTAGGTGGAGTTGAGACCGTATTTTTACCTGCCGCCCCCGGCATGGGACATATCTCCTCTTCACTAGTGAAAGATGTGGCCAGCTACGGCGGTAACATTGACTCACTTGTGCCGTCGGTAGTTGCCACGGCCCTTAAATCTTGAAGGAGGCGCAGTGTCTGAAAATGAGCGTGGGGCAGATGTCCTAAAGTACCTGAGCAAGCTTGAGCGTGCTCTGGAACAGGCTCGTCCGATGCCCATGGGCGCCTCGGTGCTGGTAAACCGTGAAGAATTTTCTGACCTATTGTTCCAGGTGCGTCAGCATTTACCGCTGTCCATTCAGGATGCCCGCAAAATCCTAGAGCAGGAAGACCAGATAATTGACCAGGCCCGTGAGCGAGCCAAAGCTATAGTTGCTGACGGTCACCGCCAGTCTGAGGCGCTAATTGAGCATGCCCATGAAGAAGCTGAGCGGCTTATCTCTGGCGAGAACATTGTGCGCCGCGCCCATGAGCGCGCCGATGAGATCGTGGCCCAAGCTGAAGACAAGGCCGCCGGGATGCGTGCGGGTGCAGAAAACTATTCAGATGCCCACTTGGCCTCCTTGCAGCAGACCCTAGAAAAGCTGCTGCACCAGACCATGGCTGGACGCTCCGAGCTAGAGCGCCGTCGTAACCCCGAAACCCCGGCAAGCCAGACCTGGCAGGACCCCTCTGTGACGCGCCGTCGCAATATGGGCTGGTCAGTTGACCCCTCCTAGATTGCCCCGGCGGCGCAGCCTTACTAAAAACTTTGCCCCTTGCATAACTACTGAAGGCAAACATGAATGACTTTGAAATTTCCCTGCGCGATCTACCTCACCAGGCAGGATCCCTAAAAGAAGTAGATCTAAGTGTGCCCGCCCCGGCAGATCTGGGTAACGCCATGATTGGTGCTAAGCCAGGCTCCCCGGTGCGAGTGCAGGCCACGCTTACCTCCATGGCCGACGGCGTACTGGCTAGTGGCAGCGCCCAGGTGCACATCGCCGGTGAATGCGGCCGCTGCCTAGATGAAATCAACTATGAGCAAGACATTGACTTCTCAGAGCTATTTTTCCTGCCGCAGGTAGCAGCCAAGCTAACTGAAGACAGCGAAGCAGAAGACGCAGACGAGCTATTCACTATCTCAGATGAGGACAGCGTGGATTTAGAGCCGGTGCTGCGTGACGCCCTGGTTTTAAAGCTGCCCTTCCAGCCCCTGTGTAGCGATGACTGCCCGGGGCTATGCCAAGAATGTGGACAGCGTCTAGCTGATCTACCTGCCGACCATCACCACGAGATCCTAGATCCGCGTTGGTCTGCGCTGCGCTCATTGCTAGAGGAAGAATGATGGTTAGGAAAAGCAAGTCTCGGGTAAAAGCCCCCGCCGCCCGCACTGACCGGGAGGTGCTGCTTAACCGTTGGGGCATCAAAATTGACCCAAAGCTGTTAGAGCTTGCCCTCACCCACCGCTCCTGGGCTCACGAGCAGGGAGGCCTGCCCACCAATGAGCGCCTAGAGTTCCTGGGTGACTCTGTGCTGGGCCTGGTGGTAACTGAAGAGCTGTATGAGCGCTTCCCAGGCGTTAACGAAGGCCAGCTGGCCAAAATGCGTTCAGCTACCGTCTCTGAGCCGGCTTTGGCGCAGATTGCCCAACAGCTGGGGCTAGGGGAGTTCATTTTGCTGGGTAATGGTGAGGCCATTACCGGTGGGCGTGAGAAAGCTTCGATCCTGTCTGACACGGTTGAGGCCATGATTGGTGCCACCTACCTAACTCACGGTTTTACTGCCACCCGCCCGGTGGTGCAGGTTTTGGTCTCTGGTTTCCTTAACCGTGCCCAGGTGCGTGGGGGCGCTATGGACTGGAAAACTTCGCTGCTGGAGCTGTGTAATGCGCATGGTTTGGGCTCGCCTAACTATGAGGTTGAGGGCTTTGGCCCTGACCACTCGCGCCGCTTTAGGGCCAGCGCTCATGTGGGTGAGCGTGAGCTAGGCAGCGGGGAGGGCTCCTCGAAGAAGGCTGCGGAGCTGGTGGCCGCTGAGTCTGCCTACGCCCGGCTTTTGGCTGAAAAGGGCGACGCCGGCTTGGCCCTGCCCGGGGTTAATGAGGCTTTGGCCGCCGATCAGGCTCACGGCAGTCTGCTTGGGGGCGTGCCCGCTAACGCCACTAACGATTAATGCCTGAGCTTCCTGAAGTTGAGGTAGTGCGCCGGGGCTTAGAAAAGCACCTGGTGGGCCTACATTTCACAGCGGTTGAGGTGTTAGATAGTCGCCCGCTACGCAAGCATGTGGGGGGCCCTGCCTCATTTGTAGACCAGTTGGTGGGTCGACAGGTGCGCTCAGCGGTACGTCGTGGCAAGTTTTTATGGCTAGTTCTCGACGACGGCGCCGCCCTGACCGCTCATCTGGGTATGAGCGGGCAGCTACTGGTCCATAGTGGGGCGCAGGCTGAGCTTTTCAGCCACCGCCATTTGCGGGTGCGGTTAAGGCTGGAAGGCTCCACTGCGGTGCACCATGTGGATCAGCGCATGTTTGGTGGGCTGGCTGTGGTGGATATGGTGCCCACTAGCGACGGTTTTCCAGGTGGCTGTGGCAGTCAGTTAAATGCCATTCCGGTAACCGACACCCATGTGGCTCGCGATGTTTTAGATCCCTATCTTGATAAAGCCCAGGTAATTGGCCGCTTGCAGGCTTCTAGCCGGGCTATAAAGACCCTGCTTTTAGATCAAGGTGTTATATCCGGGATTGGCAACATTTATGCTGATGAAGCTTTATGGGCTGCACGTATTGCCGGCGCCCGGCCAGGTAGTTCACTTAGTAAAGCCAAGTTAAAACTTTTGCTGCAAAGCACCGGCGAAGTTATGCAACGCGCTTTAGCCCAAGGTGGCACCAGTTTTGATGCTTTATATGTAAATACTGAAGGAGAATCTGGATACTTTGCTAGGTCTCTAGAAGTCTATGGGCGTGAGGGGCAACCCTGTTCACGCTGTGGCCGGCTGCTACGCAAAGAGGTTATTGGTGGGCGTTCACATGTACGCTGCCCCAATTGTCAGCGCAATAAACAGGGTTAAAACACGGCGTTATAAAAATTTCCTATAGTTTTACAAGTTTTTGATTATAGGACTAGGGCCCATTGTTGCTAGTCTTAGCTCCATGGTAGAAAACCGGGAGGGCGCGAACGTTCGCGTCATGATTATCGATGACCATGAGATTGTCCGTCGCGGCATCTCAGACATCATTGACCGCGCGGACGGCCTTGAAGTTGTAGCGGAGGCCGGTTCTAAAGCGGAGGCTATACGGCGTGCGGACCTAATGCGTCCTGACGTTGTCCTGGTGGATCTACAGCTACCTGACGGCACCGGTATTGAGGTTATCCGCGCCCTGTCTCAGTCTGTCCCGCAGGCTCTACCGATCGTGCTAACTTCCTTCGACGACGACGAGGCCCTGGCTGAGGCGCTGGAGGTAGGGGCACGCGCCTACGTGCTTAAGAGCGTGCACGGCGCCGAAATCTCTGATGTGGTGCGCGCAGTGGCTGATGGGCGTGTGCTGCTAGATGAGCGTACGGTTACGCGCCGACGCGCCGACCACGATGACCCCACCGCTGACCTAACCAACGCTGAGCGTAAAGTTCTGGTGCTGATCGGTGAAGGCCTGTCTAACCGTGAAATTGGCGCCCAGCTGGGAGTTGCTGAAAAGACGGTTAAGAACCACATCACCTCGCTGCTAGCTAAGATGGGCTTGCAGCGCCGCACTCAGGTGGCCGCCTGGGTGGCTAGTCAGCGCGCCTCGGGTTGGCGCGCCGGCTCACGCAGCTAAGCAGTTTTTTAGCCGACCGAGTTTTCTAGCGGCGCCTGCCAAAATAGGCGGGTGCCGCGATGCGTATCCTGGCCCGCCTGTGCAGCCTGGGCGGCGTCGTCGCGCAGACTGGGCCCCAAACTGAAGCTACCGCCACGACGCAGGGCCCGCTGACTCATATTGGCAGTGCCAGAGCTGCGCGTAGAGGTAGGATCTAGCCCCACGCCGTCGTCATCCACCCGAATCTCCACCTGACTGGGGGTGTGCTGACAAGAGGCGTTAGTTAGATCCAAGCCAGTGAAATCAATCTGTACCCGCACCGAGGAGGCCCTAGCGTGGCGGGCCACATTAGCTAGCGCCTCACGGGTTACCGCCACTAGGTCATCGGCCAAATCATCGTCAACGGCGGCGTCAATAATGGAGATCAGATTATCTTCCTCGTCGCGGCAACAGTTGCTAAGTGACTTGCCGTCAACCGTGATAATCAGCGAAGGGGCGTAACCTAGCGAATTACGGGCCAGTGAAGATTCACGGCGCAAACGCTCCACCACCCCCACTTCCTCATCGCGGTCACGCAAAGAGCGCACAATTGAGCGGATCTGGGCCACCGATTCATCAATAGCCCCCAGTGCGCCGTCGAGAGCAGCCAAAATCTCCTCGGGCTCCAGCTGCTCCCCAGCAGCCAAGCGCTTGCGGGCTGAAGTGATACGCATACCGGTAGCAAACAGCTGTTGGATAGCCAGATCATGCAGATCACGGCCAATGCGGGCGCGCTCATCAAGCAGATTAGCCATCTCTTCAGCGTGCTGGGCACTAGCCAGTTCAAAAGCCATCGAAGCCTGGGAGGCCACCAGTTGGGCGATTTCTAGATCCTGCTCAGTAAACTCCCCGCGTCCAGGGGCACGCAGCAGCAAAATCACCCCAATACCCTGGGAGTGGGAAATCATAGGGGCATATAGGGCAGGGCCAAAACGGCTTAGCTCCTCCACCCGCAGCACTTTTTCTTCACGTAAAGAGGGCACCAGCAGGCCACAGCGGGCATGTAGGCAGTTCATGGCTCGCCCATCGGGAGGAAACACGGTGCCAATCAGCTCATTGGCCCACATACCGTCAGCCAGCTCGCACACCCAACTGTCGCCAATTCCCGGCAAAATCAGGGCAGAAGTATCCGCGCGGGCCACTTCACGTATTCGTTTAGTGATCAGACCTAGGGCGTCTTCCTCATCGGCGCCAGAAAGCAGCGTGCTAGTTAGCTCCTGCGAGACACTCATCCACTGAGTGCGCTCATTGGCCACCCGGTACAGGCGGGCATTATCAATGGCCACAGCCGCCGCCCGCGCCAACATAGAGACGGTAGCGGCGTCACTAGTAACAAACCCGCCAGGCTTATCACACAGATAAATCTGACCAAAGATTTGGCTGTGCACCTGCAAAGGCACGGTTAGCAGTGAGCCGGGCCCTTCACCCTCAATGGCGCCGGTAAAGGCGCTAGCAACTGAGAGGTTATTGCGGATAATGGCGCCCGAATCGATTAGGGTGCCCGCCTGCTGGGGGTTTAGCTGGTTGGGGCCCTGCACCGATTCATAAGCTAGCTGCACCGGCGAAGCCGTGGGCACGCCGGAGTTAACCATGGGCCCAAAGGGGTTGTTTTGGTTATGCACCGCAATAGTGCCCCAGGCGGCCCCGGTTAGCTGGCAAGCGGAGGTGACAAAACGTTGCAGGGCGTCACGTACTTTTAGCGAGCTGGTTAAATCCAAGGCGGCTACCATTAGATCCAGGGTGCGTGCATCTAGATCTGCGGCGGTACCTAGCCCCAGGTCAGTTAGGGCCCGGGTGGAGCGCATCCGGTTGGAGTGTACAGTGAAGGCGTTTACCTCACCGTTTTCGACGGCGACCGTAGCCGAGGAGTAGGTAGAAACCCTGGGGGTTAGGGGAGAGGGGATATCAATATCGCCCAGTGGGTCATCATCTGGCACTCCGGGAAATTGGAAGGTGTCACTCATCGCTGCTCTCCTCTTGCGCTAGAGCCCAAGCGTATTCGTTGCTGGTAGCTAGTAGCTGGCTGTGGCTGCCACGGGCAACAATGCGGGCACTTTGGTTTTCTTTGCCTAGCAGCACTACTTCATCAGCGCTGGCCAAAGCGCTTAGACGGTGGGTTACTAGCACAATAGCGCGCTTAGAGTCGGCTTGTAATAGGTCGGTGATTAGGGCGTCGGCAGTGGCTGGGTCTAGGTGCTCGCCGGGCTCATCTAGCAGCAGGATGCGCGCAGGGCTGGCTAGGGCCCGGGCCAGTAAGAGTCGACGGCGCTCCCCACCGGAAATACTGGTGGCACCCGAACCCAAGACAGTGTCTAGGCCTTTAGGTAGCTGGGCCACCCAAGCGCCTAAACCTACCTGTTCTAGCAGCTCATAAGCCTGTTCAGCAGTGATATCACCCTTGGCTACGCGCAGGTTTTCTAGCACTGAGGTGTTAAAAATATGAGCGTCTTCAGCAGTTAGACTCACATAAGCGGCAGCTTGCTGACGTGGGGCCCCATACAGTGGCTGCCAAGTGTTTTGGCTAGTTAGCACCTCGACGCTTCCTTGGGCACTAGGTAGGATCCCGGCCAGGGTGTACAGCAGGGTGGTTTTACCAATCCCAGAAGAGCCCACAATAGCCAGTGACTGTCCCGGTTTAACTTCCAGATCAATACCTTGACTGATAATGGGCCCCCCGGGCCAAGCAGTAGCCAGATTACGGGCGCGCAGGCTTAGCTCAGCGCCGGGCGCAGCTAGCTCATGGGTGGGCTCATCAGCTGCCTGGTAGGCCTGGTCAACTAGATCCATCACGCGCGTGGCGGCCTGGGCGGAAACAATCAGCTGGGTGCTGGCTGGCCCAAGCGGGGCGGTGGCCTCAAAAGCAGCCAGAGGTGTAAGCGTGATAACCGCCAGCATCACCGGGTTTAGGTTGCCGGCGGCCACGGCCGGGCTACCAACCAAAATCGCCCCAATTACGGCGCTCAAGGTGGCGGCGATATCAATGGCGGCGGCCAGAGCGCGGGGGCGAGCGGCGCTGTCTTTAAGGGCAATAATGCGCTGCTCAATTTGGGCTAGCTCATTTTGGGCGGTTTCCATAGTGCCGTTAATGCGCAGTTCGTCAGCGTTTTCTAGGAGGTTAAGGGTGGCATTTGCCAGCTGCGTGTCAGCTATACGCCGTGCATCTAGGGCCCGGCGAGTAGCGCGCATAGTTACCGCAGGCGCGCCAATAGCGCTGATAGCTAGGCACAGGGCCAAAATCAAGGCGGCAGGGGGATAGATAAAGGCGATAGCCACCACCGTAAGTAAACTGCTCACCAGTGCCACCGCAGCGGGCAGGTAGGCACGCACCACCAGGTCGCCGACGGCGTCGATATCAGCACCCATGCGGGCTAGCACGTCCCCACGGCGCAGAGAGGCCACCACATCGCCACGTGAGCCAGCTAGGGCCTGATAAACCCGGGTACGTAGCCCATTCATGCCCCGCAGCGCCGTGTCGTGGCTGATCAAGCGTTCCACATAACGTAAAACTGCGCGAGAAATACCAAATAGGCGCACCATTACTGGTGCCACCCCCAGCATCACCACATCGGGGTGCTGGCTGGCGCGGGCAATTAGCCAGGCAGCCACCGCACTTAAGGCAATGGCGCTAGCTAAACCAGCGCTACCGGTAAGCACTGAAGCCCAAAACCGGCCCCGGTTAAGCCCTAGCAGGCGCAGGCAGTGGCGTAGGCTGGAGCGTTCTTGACTACTTAGAAACACCATATTCACTTAAGCCTCCTGCGCGGCTAGCGCCTGGGCGCACACCTCAATGACATTGTCGGCAATGTTTATAAGTGCCTGACGGTGAGCAATAACCACCACAGTAGAGCCAGCTGCACGTAGCTGCAGCACTGCCTGCACAATCTGATTTTCACTGATGGCATCCAAGTGGGCGCTGGGTTCATCAAGCAACACCAGGGCGCTGGGGTTGACTAGGGCCCGGGTTAACGCCAAGCGCTGACGTTGACCCACGCTTAAACCCACCCCGCCTTGACCCAGCTGGGTGTCCCAGCCTTGGGATAGGGCGGCTACGACGGCGTCGAAACCGGTTACCTGCGCCGCCTTTTCCAGCTCGGCTTGGCTGCACTCGCCGGCACTAAGCAGATACTGACGCACTGAGCCGGGCAAAATCGCTGGATGTTGGCTCACCCAGGTTAGCTGGCGCCACCAGGAGTTAAGCTCAACTTCACGCAAATCCAAGCTGGCGCCGTCGCTGAGCAAATTAACTTGGCCGCTATCGGGGGGCACTAGGCCCATTAATACCTGGGCGGTGGTGGTTTTACCGGAGCCAGATTTACCTACCAGCACATGGATTTTTCCCGGCTCTAAGCGGGCCGATAGCTCGGCGGGAGCATAGGCACCTCGGGCTTTAACCGAAAGATTACTGATTTCAATAGTGGTTTGGCTCAGCTGCGGGGCTGCTTGGCTGCCTTGGTGGTGGGTGCGTTCAATGATTTCAAAAGCCTGCTCGGCGGCGGCCACGCCGTTAGCTGAGGCGTGGAAGTGGAAACCTACCTGACGCAGGGGCTGATAAACCTCGGGCGCAATCATGATTACCAGTAGGGCAGTAGCTAAATCCATGCGCCCATATAGCAGACGGAAACCCACTTCAACGGCCACAATCGCTACCGACAGGGTGGTGATAAATTCCAGCACGGCGCCAGAGAGGAAAGCTACCCGCAAAGTAGCCATAGTGGTGGCGTTGTAGGCCTTGCCAAGCTGATAGATGCGTTTGCTTGAACCTTGGGCGCGCCCTAAGGCCTTAAGGGTGGGCAATCCGGAAGTCAAATCTAAAACCTGGGCGCCTAGGCGCTGCATGGCGGCTAGACGCTCATTGGAGTATTGGGAGGTGAGCTTGCCGATCAGGATCATAAAAATAGGGATCAGCGGGATGGTGGCCACTACCGCAATGGCGGAGGGGATGTCCTGGGTGAACATCACTAGAGCCGTGGCCGGGGTGACTGTGGCCGCCAGCAGCAACTGGGGCAGGTAGCGGGTGAAGTAGGGTTCTAGATCATCTAGGCCGCGTGTAGCCAAGGTGGTGCTCTGGGAGGTGTTGGTTGAGCGCCACCGCGGGCCGGCGCCAATGGCTTGCTCTAATACGAGCTTGCGTAGCTGCACCACAGTTTGTGTGGCCGCGCGGTGAGCGCGTGACTCTTGCAGGTAGGTGATTACTACGCGGACAACTAGCACTGCCGCCAACAGGACTAAAGGCACGGCTAGCGTATTTAGGGATTGCTTTGAGGTGATCACGGGGGCAATGACGTAGGCAATCAAAGCAGCTTGGCTAACTATGGCCGCAGCGGTTAGAAAACCGGTGACTGCGGTGAAAATAATGTAGCTGCGAGCTGCTTTAGCATAGCGCGCCAGGCGTGGGTCCAAAGGCTTCACAAGGCCAGTCTAGCGAGGATATTCAAATAGTTTGATTTAGGAAAAAAGTCTGGTGGCGGGCAACCACAAGCAGGTTGCCCGCCACCAGTGTTTTGATTGCGCTCAGCAATCAGTGGTGACTACTGATCTTGTTGATCAGCAGGCCAAGTGATCAGTAAGCCAAGCCCACCGGCTTAGCGGAGTTGTCACGCACCTTAACCGGGTCTAGGCCGGCATTGGGGTCAATCTTTTCAGCGTTGATGCGCTTGGCGAAGACCTTGTAGCTCCAAATGGTGTACACCAGCACCACGGGTACGAATACCACGGCGGCAATGGTCATAATCAGCAAGGTCACATCCGCGCTAGCCCCCTGAGAGATAGTCAGCGAGTAAGCCGGGTTGACGGCAGAACGCATGATGTCGGGGGTGATAGCTAGGAAGATGAACACCACGGCAAAGGCGATGGCGCCAAAGTGGGTGGCAAAAGCCAGGCCCTGACGCCCACGCAGGTTCAGGTACAAGGAAGCCACTAGGAACAGGGCAGCCAGTACCAGGCCAATCCAAGAGGCGGGGGTGGCAGAGTAGGCCAGCTGAGCCCACAGCGCCCACAGTGCGGTGAGCACGGTGGAGACTACACCCAGCTTCAGAGCCAGGGCGGAGCAGCGCTTGGACAGGTCGCCAGCGGTCTTTAGAGCCGCGAACAGGGCTCCGTGGGTCAAGAACAGCGAGCAGGTAACCAAACCACCTAGCAGAGTGAAGGGGGTGATCAGGCTCCAGAAGCCGCCGGTGATTTCGTGGGAGGCGCCGGGAATCAGGGTGCCGGCGCTCTGGGCGGCCAGGGCCTCAGAGACGGGGACAACCTTGCGGCTGGCAACCTCAACTACCTCAATTTGCATACCCTGCACCAAGTTGGCGAAGGCGGCACCCCACAAGATGGCGGGCAGCCAGGCGCTGATGGTGTGGGCCCAGTCCCAGCGAGCACGCCAGGTGTCAGAGTTGATCTTGCCGCGCCACTCAATAGCGCAGACACGCACGATCAGGGCCAGCAGGATCAGGAACAGAACTAGGTAGGCTCCAGAAAAGAGCGTGCCGTACCACTCGGGGAAGGCAGCGAAGGTGGCACCACCAGCGGTGAGCAGCCAAACCTCGTTACCGTCCCAGTGGGGGCCGATAGTGCCTAGTAGAGCGCGGCGTTCGCGCTCATCTTTGGCCACAAACTTGTAGATCATGCCCACCCCAAAGCCGAAGCCTTCTAGGGTCAGGTAGCCGATCCACAAAACAGCGATCAGGATGAACCAGAGAACAGATAACGTCATTTTGTCTTACTTCCTTGTATTTATCAGTACTGGAAGGTCAGCTCGGCGTCGTCGGCCGGTTTGTCAGCTACCGGGGTGCGTACGCCTTCACGCACATAGCGACGCAGGAGCATAAACCAAACCACGCCCAGAGCGGCATAGAGCAGGGTGAATACGACCATACTGGTCAATACGGAAGCGGAAGAGACTACCGTGGATACACCGTTCTGGGTGAGCATGTATACCCAGGTGGTGGGGTCGTCAGGGCGTACCGTGGCCAGGTTGGGGGCTACTACCCAAGGCTGACGGCCAATTTCGGTGAAGATCCAACCGAAGCTGGCACCCAGGAAGGGCAGGGTCACACTCCACAGGGCCAGCGTGCCCAGCTTGCGGTTAGCAATGAGCTTGTTGGCGCGGGTTAGGTACAGCACCACCAGGGCCAGCAAGATGGATAGAGAACCGGTGCCGATCATCAGACGGAAGGTCCAGAAGGTGGTCATGACGTCGGGGGTGTAGTTGATCTTGGAGCCGTCGGCAGCGGTGCTACCAAAGCGCTGCTCCATGTCCTTTTGAGCGTCGTCCAAGCCGGTCATACGGGCGTTGAAGTCGTTGGTGGCCATGAAGGAGTAGACCTTGGGGATCTCAATGATGCGGGTGGGGCCGCCGTTGGCAGAGCAGTCACCAAAGGCAGCTACGGTGAAACCGGCGCCTTCCTGGCTCTGGCATAGGGCCTCAGCAGCGGCGAACTTGGCGGGCTGGTATTCAGCGATTTGCTGGCCCTGCCAGTGGCCGGTGCCCAGTACACCAATACCGGCGATTAGTGCGAAGTAGGCGCCAAAGCGAGCGCCGCGACGCCACAGCTCAGTGGCCTCAAACTTCTGCTCGGCACGCACTGCGCGCACCATCCACCAGATGGAAATGCCCATAACCGTAGCGCCAGCAACCAGCAGGGCGGTGGTCACTACGTGCAGGTAGGTGGCCCAGGTTAGGGGAGAGGTCAGTACCTCGAAGAAGCCGCCAATACCGTCAAGCTCGGCGCGGCCGGTCTTGGGGTTAACGACGGCGCCTACCGGGTGCTGCATCCAGGAGTTAGCGGCCAAAATGAATAGGGCGGAGAGGTTAACGCCTAGCGCCACCATCCAGATGCACAGGTTGTGCAGTTTCTTGCTCAGGCGGTCCCAGCCGAAAATCCACACGCCCATGAAGGTGGATTCCATGAAGAAGGCCAGCAGGGCCTCGAAGGCTAGCGGGGCACCAAAGATGTTGCCTACAAAGCGAGAGTATTCAGACCAGTTCATACCGAACTGGAATTCCTGCACGATACCGGTGGCTACACCCAGTGCGAAGTTAATGATGAATACCTTGCCGAAGAACTTGGTAAGAGTTAGCCACTGCTCGTTACCGGTCTTGAGCCAAGCGGTTTCCATGAGTGCTACCAGCGGTGCTAGACCGATGGTGAGTGGAACCAGAACGAAGTGATAGACGGTCGTGATCCCGAACTGCCAGCGGGCTAGGTCCAGACTGTCGAGCGCCATTGCGGTGGTCACAAGCGCTACCTTTCTTGGTACTAATGATTAAATCTTGAGTTTTTAGCTGTAGGGCCAAATTTAGCCGTAGGGCCAAAACACTTCGCCGTAAGTGTACGTCTAAGCCTGACGCACTGTCATGAAGAAGTGGGACTTTTTGACTAAGGGTGCAAATGACTCAAGTGAATTTGTTTACCCTTGCAAAATACCTGGGACATACGTCCCTACTGGTTGGAGTGGGTTTAGCTGTTTCTGACTTAAGTCCTGTTTTTGTGTTCTCCCTAAGCTAGCTTCGACACGCCCGAAAAACACTCAGGCCCTGCTTGGGGCTATTGAGGCCAACAGTAAAAACTGGCTATCTGTGACGCCTCTACCAGGTTTTAGTGCCATGGGTGTGGAATAATTCTCTAAGAGCTCCGCTTACGTACCAGCGCGCTCTCCGCCTGCCCTGCGCTCGCCAAACTGCTTTTGCGCCGCATATGTTCGTCGCTGCAAAGCCCGGCTAGAATGCGCACTGCGGCGGCCCTGACATCCCATAAGGGATGCTCCTAGACTTTCCGCCCACTGCGGCGACGACCCGACCAGCTTGGGGTAGGTGCGAACCTGGGCTGCGTCACTTTGGAGAAAATAATGGCTGACTCCACTTTTAGTGCTGCTGAGGAACCCCAGGAAGTCCCCAGTGCGCCTGCTTCTTTCGGCTCCCTACTATTTCAGGCCCCAGATTTTTCTGCAGTGCGTAAGCGCCCGGTAGTAGAGGCTGATTCTGCTGAAAACGACGACGACGCCCCCCGCACCCCGCGCGCGAGCGTTAAGTCCCGTAAAACTCGCCACCGTGACGAACGTACTAGTCACCAAAAGCGCGTCGAAGTAACCGACGAAGAAAGCGAAGAAACTCAGGACGAAAGTACTGATGTAAATACGGCTGAAGAAGACGATGAAAGCGGCCGTAAGTCCGTGCGCCGTCGTCGTGGCGGACGCGGACGCCGCTCACGCGTGCGCGAAGAGGAAGAAGAGACCACTACTAGCGTTTCCAGTCCTGAAGATGCTGAAGCTGACGCGCAGGCCAGTGAAGAAAGCAGCGAAGAGGAAGAAGGCGGAGAGTCCGGCTCGCTGCGCCGTCGCCGTCGCCGTCGTACCCGCACCCGCTCAGATGAAGCCCGCGACGTTAAAGACGAAGTTACCGCCCTTAAAGGCTCTACCCGCCTAGAAGCCAAGCGCCAACGCCGCCGTGAAGGACGCGCCGCTGGACGCCGTCGCCCCATCGTGACCGAAGCCGAATTCCTGGCCCGCCGCGAAAGCGTGGACCGCCAGATGATCGTGCGCGAAAAAGACGGGCTCAACCAGATCGCCGTACTTGAAGACGACATGCTGGTAGAGCACTACGTAGCCCGCCACACCCAAACCTCTATGGTGGGCAATGTCTACATCGGGCGCGTACAAAACGTGCTTCCCTCCATGGAAGCTGCCTTCGTTGACCTGGGCAAGGGGCGAAACGCAGTGCTTTACGCCGGTGAAGTTAACTGGGACGCCGCTGGCCTAGAAGGCAAGCCCCGCCGCATCGAAGATGCTCTCAAGAGCGGCGACACGGTAGTAGTGCAGGTAACCAAGGACCCCATTGGTCATAAGGGCGCGCGCCTAACTAGTCAGATTACCCTGGCCGGACGCCACCTGGTGCTAGTGCCCGGGGCTTCCATGACCGGCATTTCACGCAAGCTACCCGACACTGAGCGCGCCCGCCTAAAGCGCATCTTGAAGCAGGTTGTGCCCGCCGGACACGGCGTAATTGTGCGCACCGCCGCCGAGGGTGCCACCGAAGAGCAGCTAGCCGCTGACGTGCAGCGCTTAACCGCCCAGTGGGAGCAGATCCAAAAGAAGGTGCAAGCCGTTAACCGTGGCTCAGGCAAAGCCCCGTTGCTACTAAAGGGTGAGCCGGAGCTGGCTTTGCGCGTGGTGCGTGACGTCTTTAGTGAAGACTTCCGCAAGCTGATCGTTTCGGGTTCTAAAGCCTGGCAAACCATTAGCGAATATGTCACTGAGCTTAGCCCTGAGCTAGCTGACCGCCTAGAGCACTGGGTTTCTCCGGTGGATGTGTTCACCACCTACCGGGTAGAGGAGCAGCTAGCTAAGGCTTTTGATCGCAAGGTGTGGCTGCCCAGTGGCGGTACCTTAGTAATTGACCGCACTGAAGCCATGACGGTTATTGACGTCAATACCGGCCGCTTCACCGGCGCGGGCGGCACCCTGGAGGACGTCGAGCAGGAGCTCTTCGCCGTCCTGCGCCTCCTGTCCGACAGCCGGGAGGTCCGGGAGGCACTCGACCCCTCGCGGAGCACCGACCGGGAGGAGCGCGTCCGGCTGGCTCGTCACCTGTTCGCCTCGCGCATCTCCCGCCCGGCGATGAGCCTGGTGGTCTGGTGCGTGCGTCACCAGCCGGAGATCGCGGTCAGCGGGGTGTCCTACAACCTGCGCCGGGTCACCGAGCTGGCCGCCGACCTCCAGAACCGCACCATTGCCGACGTCACCACCGCCATTCCGATGACGAGGGAGCAGGAGGCGCGCCTGCGCGCGATCCTCGCCGGCCGCATCGGCACCGACATCGAGCTCAACACGACGGTCGACCCCTCGGTCGTCGGCGGGGTCCGGGTCGCCGTGCGCGATCTCGTCATGGACTCCACCGTGCGCAGCAATGTCGCCGCACTGCGCACCCGACTCACGAGCTGACCCATCCACAGACTTCCGGAGCCCCACGGGGCGCCACCCAGCACACAGCAAGGAGACGACAGATGGTAGAGCTGACCATCAGGCCGGAGGACGTCCGTTCGGCCCTGGACGAGTTCGTCGCGTCCTACAAGCCCTCGCAGGTCGCGGCCGAGGAAGTCGGGCACGTCGTCTTCGCCGCCGACGGCATCGCCCACGTCGAGGGACTGCCCGGCGTCATGGCCAATGAACTGCTCGTCTTCGAGGACCGCACCGCCGGACTGGCCATGAACCTCGACGAGCGCCAGATCGGCGTGGTCGTCCTGGGCGACTTCGCCGGCATTGACGAGGGCCAGACGGTGCGGCGCACCGGGGAGGTCCTGTCCGTGCCGGTGGGAGACGGCTACCTGGGCCGCGTCGTCGACCCCCTGGGCCGCCCCATTGACGGCCTGGGCCAGATCCGCACCGAGGGGCGGCGCGCCCTGGAGCTCCAGGCCCCCGGCGTCATGTCCCGCAAGTCGGTCCACGAGCCGCTGCAGACCGGGCTGAAGGCCATCGACTCCATGATCCCCATCGGTCGCGGCCAGCGCCAGCTCATTATCGGTGATCGCAAGACCGGCAAGACCTCCCTCGCGATCGACACGATACTCAACCAGAAGGCCGTCTGGGAGACCGGCGACCCCGCCCAGCAGGTGCGCTGCATCTACGTGGCCACCGGCCAGAAGGGCTCGACCATCGCCTCGGTGCGCTCCGTCCTGGAGGAGCACGGCGCCCTGGAGTACACCACGATCGTCGCCTCACCGGCCTCCGACCCCGCCGGGTTCAAGTACCTGTCCCCGTACACCGGCAGCGCCATCGGGCAGCACTGGATGTACTCCGGCAAGCACGTGCTCATCATCTTCGACGACCTGTCCAAGCAGGCCGAGGCCTACCGCGCCGTCTCCCTCCTGCTGCGCCGACCGCCGGGCCGCGAGGCCTACCCCGGCGACGTCTTCTACCTGCACTCCCGCCTCCTGGAGCGCTGCGCCAAGGTCTCCGACGACCTGGGCGCGGGCTCGATGACCGGCCTGCCGATCATCGAGACCAAGGCCAACGACGTGTCGGCCTACATCCCCACCAACGTCATCTCCATCACCGACGGGCAGATCTTCCTCCAGTCCGACCTGTTCAACTCCGACCAGCGCCCCGCCGTCGACGTGGGCATCTCGGTGTCCCGCGTCGGCGGCGCCGCCCAGGTCAAGGCCATGAAGAAGGTCGCCGGCACGCTCAAGATCACCCTGGCGCAGTACCGCTCCATGCAGGCCTTCGCCATGTTCGCCTCCGACCTGGACG
>ERZ773014.540-NODE-540-length-25757-cov-18.341257_pt1 | contig 25757 bp, 31 predicted proteins | sample MGYA00580841_ERZ773014 | MGnify/ENA primary metagenome ERZ773014 (study PRJEB29015, sample SAMEA2737989) | human oral metagenome | biome: human oral; feature: human-associated habitat; material: dental | place: China | collected 2067 ... | reverse complement strand
GAGCGGGGGAAGTGGCGAGCGCAGCGAGCCGATAGGGGCATTCGTGCAACAGCCCCCTGCAAAAAACACAACGCTCAGCGCGAGAGATGTCGTCCTATTTTCGAATTGCCTTGAATGCAGCCGCCTGCTTCGTCATGCCGCGCTCGGAGGCGAGGCGCTCGATGGAGGATGCACCGAAGAATCCGTCGATCTCCGGAACGTGTTCAATGACATACGCCGCATCCTCCGGGTCGGCGATGGGACCGCCGTGGCAGATGACCATGATATCGCTGCGCACACTGCGCCCCGCCGCAATGATCGCGCGAATCTTGTCGCAGCAGTCGTCGAGCGTCACGGCCGTCTCTGCTCCGATCGAGCCCTTCGTCGTCAGCCCCATATGCGCGACGAGGATATCCGCGCCTGCCTCTGCCATCGCCTTTGCCTGCTCCGGATCAAAGACATAGGGGCAGGTCAGCATATCAAGCTCATGCGCCATGCGGATCATGTCGACCTCGAGATCGTAGCCCATGCCCGTCTCCTCGAGATTCGCACGGAACTTGCCGTCGATCAGCCCCACCGTCGGGAAGTTCTGGACGCCGTTGAAGCCCTGCGCCTTGAGATCGGCGAGAAAGAGATCCATCACACGGAAGGGGTCTGTTCCACACACACCGGCGAGCACGGGGGTCTTCTTCACGATGGGGAGAACCTCACGCCCCATCTCCTGCACGATCTGGTTCGCGTCACCGTAGGAGAGCAGCCCGGAGAGCGAGCCACGTCCCGCCATGCGGAAACGTCCCGAGTTGTAGATGATGAGCATGTCCACGTCAGCCTTCTCGCTGCACTTCGCCGTGATGCCGGTACCGGCACCGACACCGACGAGGATCTTGCCCTCCTTTACCTGTCTTTTGAAGTCCTGCAGGATCTCCTGTCTGGATTTTCTAAGCATCTCTGTTCCTCCGTTCCAAAACTACCGCTGTGCTTCCATCATCTGCACGAGCCGCTCTGCCGCCGCCTCTGCAAATTCCCGATCATTGATATGGCAGTCCATCGCAACGATCTCCGTCTTCGCCGGATCGACCTTCTCCCGCAGCGTACCAAAGAGTGCCGCATCCTCCTCCGGTCCGTAGAACGCCTGCCCCGCGGCATCGAGCATGGAGACGCCCTGCATCGGCAGGAGCAGGACGCTCCGCCCCGCATGTTCCGCCATGTTCAGCTTTTCCGCCAGCTTCGCCGCGACGGCGACATTCTCCTCAACAGACGTACGCATGAGCGTCACCGTCGGATTGTGCTGATAAAACGTGCGCCCGGCGAACTGTGCAGGCACCGTCTCCGGTGCGCCGAAGTTCACCATATCCACGGCTCCCACGGAAACCACCTGCGGCACACCGCCCAATACAGCCGCCTCGGAGCGATGTGGGCCTGCGGCGAGAACGCCGCCCACGAGCTCATCACACCACTCCGTCGTTGTCAGATCAATCACGCCTTTGAAATAGCCGGAGGCGATCAGGCTCTCCATCGTCTTGCCGCCCGTCCCCGTCGCATGAAACACGAGCACGTCATAGCCATGCCGCTCGAGTGCCTCGCGTGCAAAATTCACGCAGGGCGTCGTGACGCCGAACATCGTCGCGGCAACGAGCGGCTTTTTCGCCCCCTCCTCAGCGGGCAGTTCATCCCTCAGCCGCAGAAGACCTGCTGTCACGAGCACCGCATTGCGGAAGATCGTGCGCGAGATCTCGTTCAGCCCCGCCACATCGACGATGGACGGTATCATGATGATGTCGCTTGTGCCAACATACTGGGCGACGTTTCCCGATGCCATCGTCGAGACCATGACCTTCGGCACGCCGATCGGCAGCGCACGCATAGCAGGCGTGACGAGCGATGTCCCGCCGGAGCCGCCGAACGAGAGAACGCCATCGAATCGCTGCTCCGCGTAGAGTCTCGGCAGGATCTTTGCGAGCCCGCTCGCCAGAACTGCGGTCGCCTTCGCCCGATCGCGCCGCCACCTCTTTGCAGGAGAGGCGCCCATCCTCGAGCAGCGCACGCGCGCGTTCCATGCGATAGGACAGGAGAAACGCGGTAAAGCTCATGCCCGTTTCCTGTTTGAACCGCGTACTCAGATACGACGGCGACACATGGAGCACGATCGCCAGATCGCGCAGCCGGATTTCACGTCCGTAATGCTCGTGCACATACTGCTTGACAAAGTCGACCGCATCCGGCGCATGCGCCTCCGTCGCAAATGTTTCAGACACACCACTTCTTCCCGCATTCTTAAACGCGCGTATGGTGTGCAGAATCGCCTGTTCTGCGGGAATCCGGTCAAAGGTGGAGGCGCCGATATAGCCCTGTGCAGGTGTGTGCCGATAGAGATAGTCCACATCCAGCGGAGTATTGGCCGGCCCGGCATAGATCATGCGGATCGCCTCTGGACGCATGCGCACACACAGAGAGAAAATCCGGTCACAGATCTGCTGCGCCTCCGCAATCGAAATATATTTCTTCGCCCCCATAAAACCGCCCTTGGTCAGCCCCAGATGCACACAGATCACATCGACACCGGCACGGAGCATCGCCTCGCCCTCCTCCTCCCGTGTGACAAACGCCACGGTAAAGAGTCCCAAATGATGCGCCAGCGCAAGCGCCTCAACCTCGCGCTCGTAGACATTCCCATCCTCTTCGAGTGCGAGGCGGAACTGTCCATCGATCAGCGCAATGGTTGGGAAGTTTGCCACGCCCGAAAAGCCGCGCGCCTTAATCTCCTTGAGATACTCATAGAGATGAATGAAGGGATCACTCGCCGCAAGTCCGAATAGGATGGGCGCGTCCGGCAGAATGGGCAGCAGCTCCCGTGTCCCGAGCTCCATCGTAATATCATTGCTGCTGCCGTAGCAGTAATACCCCGCATAGGAACCGCGTCCCATAATCCGATAGCGCCCGGAACTGAGCGCGAGCAGAAAGTCCGCGCCGCCCATCATTGCGTAGGTTCCCGTCATCCCCGAGCCCGCCGCAACACCGACAAGATGTCCGTTGATATGAAGCTGCGCGCGCAATCGCTGCAGCAAGACCGTATACGAAACCATACACAGCACCTCCCGTGCCACTGCATATAACTTGCCACGCAAAAATACAGTTGTTGCCCATACGCATCGAACGATAATTCATCCTTTGCCCACGAGATAAAGGAAGCGTCAATAAAATTATTATAGCATATTTCCACACGAAAAAAGCACCCTCTCCCGTAGGATTGGGTGCTTCGACGCCGCAGCGTCTCACGTATTCTTCGCAATGATCGCGCCGACAACGGCCCCTGCGATGATCGCCGTATTGATGCTGCCCTGCGAGTACTTCTTGCCGCCCTTGCGGCTCTTGCGCTTTCCGCCCCATGCGAGCTGCTGCACATCATCGCGCCCGTCAAGACTCGTGTACGCTACGCGCTGCTGTGGCGACACGCCCAACGGATTCGCAGAGACGGCTGCCATGCCTGCGGCACCGTAGCTCATCGCGCCGACAAGTGCCGCGACGGCGGTCTTCTTCATCATCTTTGTGGTCATCATGTAAATCCCAACCTTTCAGAGGGTGTAGAAATCTCTTCCCGTTGTAAGGAAATCATACTGCACATGGATGGGAATTGCATTCGAAGGGAATGCGAGTTTTGTTAGGAGTTGCTACTAATTTTTGTTGTTGTATGAAAATTTATTGAGTTCCGCTAAGATCGGGCTGCTTCTCCATGCTCCCGATAGTACTGCGCCTTGCCGCGCAGCACATCGCCGCCGCGCGTGCCGTCCTCTGCCCACGGGTGGAACACAGGGCTCTCCTCCATGCCGAGGTACTCGAGATCCCAACGCTCACATGTTGTGCGCGGGCCGTAGGGAGCATGGGTACGCACGCCGTCCTCGTTGTCCGCCGCCTCACCGTGCGTCAGGATGCGCTCCTTGTCGATCGTCAGCCAGAGCCCGTCCGCGAGAGCCGTCGCCGACTGCGCCATCGCCTCGATCTGCGCGGCGGTCGGGGGTTCGCTGCCGAGGCTTTCCGTCGTCGCATCCACACATCCGAGGAGTGCGACGCTGATGCTCCCGCTGTTGCGCAGATACGTCGCGGCAAGCAGGTCATCGAGTACGCCGTCCCCGATGACGTAGATGCCGCCGTCCGCATCGACCTGCACATGGTAGTCCGCGAAGAACTGCCCGTAGTGCCCCGCCGTCCAGTGCAGATAGAGCCTCGTCTCACGGCCGCAGCGGGCGGCAGCATAGCAGAGCGCAGGGCGGTATGCCGCTGCGAGTTCCCTGAGCTCTGCGCAGGTCACGCGCCGCACTGCAGAGGCGGGCAGTACCGCGCTCATCGTACGCCCTCCTTTTCATTTCGCATCATGACCGTCCGCCCGAGAAATCCGATCAGCCCCGAGGCGATGTTGCTCGTCAGCTCCGCGCTCCCGTAGAAGACGGACAGAATCGCAACGACAACGAGCCCCGTCCCGACCATCCAGTCCACGCGCGGCAAATAATTTCGCATAAAAATTCTCCTTTCCTGTCATGCAGATATTCCTTGATAGAATACTTGCTGCAAACGCAGAAAAGGAGAGTTTTTTCGGGCAAATCCGTCCCCTTGCGGGGATGTGGTTTTGAAATTTTGGCAATATGCAAAGCTACACCTCGCGGTTAAAGCGTTTCCGTCCCCTTGCGGGGATGTGGTTCATATGAATCGCTTATGCCGCGCTTTCTGTCACAATGGCGAGAATATCTTCCTGCCGAATCGTATCGGTATCAATGCTGCCATCCGGTCGGTCAATATCCGCCTCGTAAGCAACCCCAATCTCATAAATCTCTACAATCGTGGCTGCCTCACCGGATTTGAGCCGAACTTTATCGTATAGCTTGATCTCCATGATGTCACTCCTTTACATAGATCACCCGATATTTATGTCCTTTTTCCGTCCCCTTGCGGGGATGTGGTTTTAAAATTCTCGGATGGTGATATTGTTGTTTGTGGCAACGAAGAAGTTTCCGTCCCCTTACGGGGATGTGGTTTTGAAATCATTTCCCACTTCCGATGGCTTGGCTACAAGATCGTTGTGTTTCCGTCCCCTTACGGGGATGTGGTTTTGAAATCCTTGCGCGTGGAAGCCTTGCTGTGCCTGTCTCAAAATACCGTTTTGCGGCGCGGATCTCATGAATAGTATAGCACAAGGCTGCCCGACGCGCAAGAATGACCGATGAGATACCGCTACTTTTTCCGCATCTTCTCGAGGTATTGCCGCGTCTCATGCACGACGACACCCGAGAGCGCGATGAGGGCGATGAGGTTCGGGATCGCCATGAGTCCGTTCACGATGTCGGCGAGCACCCAGATCGCCTCGAGCTTCAGGAATGCGCCGCACGCGATGAGCGCGATGAAGACGAGGCGGTACGGCAGGATGGCACGCACGCCTCCGAGGTAGAGGACGGCGCGCTCGCCGTAGTAGTTCCAGCCGAGGATGGTGGTGAACGCAAAGAGCGCGAGCGAGACGGTGAGGAGCATGCCGCCGATGTCCCCGTAAAGACTGGTGAATGCCGCGCCCGTCATGGCTGCGCCCGCCGTGTCGCCGTGCCATGCGCCCGTGAGGACAAGGACAAGCCCCGTCATGGAGCAGATGATGATGGTGTCGATGAACGTGCCCGTCATGGAGATCAGCCCCTGCTCGGCGGGCTCCTTCGTCTTTGCCGCCGCCGCCGCGATCGGCGCGGAGCCAAGACCCGACTCGTTCGAGAACACGCCGCGCGCAATGCCGTTTTGCATCGCCATCATGACGGTCGCGCCCGCGAAGCCGCCCGCCGCCGCTGTGCCCGTAAACGCACTGCCTGTGATGAGCGCAATCGCCGCCGGGATCTCGCCGATGTGCATGAGGATGATCCCCGCGCAGATGACGATGTAGAGCACCGCCATAAAGGGGATGATGCGTGCGGAGACTTCGGCGATGCTCTTGAGTCCGCCAATCGTGATCGCCGCGATGAGGACGGTGAGTGCGATGTCGGTCGCGATGCGCGGCACGCCGAAGGACAGCTCTACGGAGTCCACGATGGCGTTGACCTGCGGGAATGTGCCGATGCCAAAGAACGCAACGAGCACCGCCGCCGCCGCAAAGAACGCTGCGAGCGGACGGTATTTCTCCCCCATACCGCGCCGGATGTAGTACATCGGGCCACCTGCGATCTCGCCGTGCTCGTCCGTCGTGCGATACTTGACGGCGAGCAGCCCCTCCGCGTACTTCGTCGCCATGCCGAAGAATGCCGCCATCCACATCCAGAAGATTGCGCCGGGGCCGCCGACCTTCACCGCCGTCGCAACGCCGACGATGTTGCCCGTGCCGATCGTCGCGGCAAGCGCAACGCACAGCGCCTTAAAGCTCGATATATCGCCCGCGCCCTTGTTCTTTGCACAAAGGATCAGCCCGAGCGCACGCGGCAGGTGTACGACCTGGATCAGCGCGAGCCGCACGGTGAGCAGGATGCCCGTACCCACGAGCAGCGTGATGAGCGGAACGCCCCAGAGAAATGAGTCAATGGCGTTCAGCATGGGAAGAAATGATTCCATGTAGATACCCCCTAATTAGTTCATTTTCATTTCTCTAAAAATGAAAATATGCGGGTATTTTACCATGATAAAGGATGAAATGTCCATGTATACATGAATCTGCCGATTCCAATTTTACATATACGCCAAAATAAAGGAATCTAAAGTACAATGAACCCTCCAATGAAATGAAACGGAGGAATGTGGCATGCCGAGCATCGGAATCATTATAAACGTCGTCGCCATCCTACTCGGGGGACTCCTCGGGCTCGGGTGCGGGCGCTTCATCTCGGAGCGCTTTCAAGAGACGCCCATGCGTGCGTGCGCGCTCGCGGTGATCTTCCTCGGGCGCGATCTTCCTCGCGGCCGGCGCGATCGCGCCCATCATAACACCTGCGGCACTCGCGAACCTCAGCTACATCGGCAACATCCTCATCTTCTGCGTCGGCACGAACCTCCTCGGTCTGGCGTACATCCGCGTCGCGAACATTCTCCCCGCCCTTGTCATTGCCGTCCTCTGGCAGGGGGTATGAAGCCCCTCTAAACAAAACAGCCTTCATCCTGTCCGATTGTAGACAGAATGGAGGCTGTTTTTGCAGACCTGCATATTATTCGTACCCGACGATACCGATGCGCGTGATGCGGCCTTTCTCTACGCTGAATCCGATGTGAATGTCGTACTGATCGCGGTAGACAAAATTCTCCTCGCCGCTCTCATAGCGCGTATAGCGCTGCGGCTTGCCGTACGTGCGGGCGATCTTATCTGCAGGGTCGCCGACTGTCACACCTGCCGGCGTTGCGATCCCGTTGTGCGCGCTCGTATTGATATACATGACCGTATCGCCGACAAATGTGACCTGAAATGACGTACCGTACGTATAGCGATCCATCATCTCATCGAGCGCCGCGCTCTTCGCCGGCTCTGTGCGCTCGATCGGCGCACCGTAGATCGCCTCGACCTGTGCGCGCTTCATCCCGACCATGATGCCGCCGAGCGCAATATCATTGTATTGCAGGACATGATCGTCCCGATTGATCTGGTTCGCGCCCGCAGCCATAGTAACTGCCGAAAGCGCCAGTACGAGCACAGCCACCAGCCCGACAATTCTCTTCCCCATCATTTTCATCCTCCTTGCAGATGTTAAAATCTCTTTGATTTTTTCGACAAAAGAATACGAATTCCTTCAACCAATGAAAGTTGCCAAGTAGTTGCAAACTTGTTGGAAAGTTTTAGGGAGAGATATATATCCTTCTCTTATCCGCTATTTTTAATCAAAAGCCTCCGTACGCAGCATATAATGATAGGGACGGCTCGTCCGATTCTGATTGATATACACCTCGGGAATCTGCTTCAGTTTCGCATAGATCGTCGTCTCCGTCTTGTCAAGCGTTTCCGCGATCTCGGAGACAGTTGCGCCGACATCCGAAAACACCGCCGCCTGCAAGAGGACGTCGTATACGCCGCGCATCGTCTTATCGTGAACATCTTTCAGCACAATGTCGAGGTATTTGCGATACCGCTGCAGGCGTTCCTCGAGCGCCGCCGCCGTATAGTCAATCGCCTCATGAACGAAACGCAGCGTTCCGATGATAAACGGTGTCATATCGCCGCAGTTCAGGGACGATGTGGTTTCGGCAAACATCTTATAGTAGCTCTTCCTACGCTTTTTGATCAGCAAGGAGAGCTGAAGAGCCACCGTTGGGTGAAACTCCCGCGCGAGCAGATAGGTCGTAATAAAGCGCGACATACGCCCATTCCCATCATAAAATGGATGAATATAGCCGAAAAGATAATGAAAAATGGCAATGCGATAGAGCAGAGGGATTTGTTCCGCATGCAGCAGCGCAAGCGCCTGCTCCAGATCGCGCACGATCTTCTCCTCGGGATAACTGCCGCGGTGAATCGTCTTTTGCGTGGGCGATACAATGTCCACAGAGTCCCTGCGAAACAGATGCCCGTTGGGAAGATTCGACGGGTTTGCACGGCGGATCTCGTCGGCGATGAATGCGTCAAAGAGCGCACGCAGATCGGCAGGCGTCTCGAGAGGAACCTCCTCTCCCTGGAGAATCCGCGTGTATTTGTTGACGACGCCGCCCAGACGCATCCGCAGGCGATTCGCAGGAGCAGTCTCCATTGCCGCACGAATCTCTCGCTTCGTACTGTGCACACCCTCGATTGCGTTGGTTGCTAGAATCTCCTGCACAAGACAGGTATGCAGGAACTGATCGATCCCCGCTGTCGGTACGTGTGCAACACGCCCGAGGAGCGCCGTGAAGTCTCGTCCAATCGCCTCCTGCAGGAGCGCAAGCTCCTCCGTATAGCAGTAAAATGCCGGATAGGTCTGCGATCGACCATATTCTTGCAGGATAAAATTAAGATGGCGCGTCATCGGACTCATACGGCGGCGCTCATGCTCCGCATGCCACTGATGCTCATTCTTCCGATAGAGATGTACGAGGGATTCATAAGCCATGTCATGCACCTCCAAAAAATGGTAAATTTTTATACATGAAGCATATGAGATATAAAAAATGGCGATTTTTTATATCTCACTTCCCATAGTATACCGTTCTATTGTTCGGGAATCAATCAAAACATGCAGGTCTTTCGCCGCGCACATCGAATACATATGATACAGAATTCCGAGAGGAGGATTCCCATGTCCATCTTAGCAGCCTATGTTGTCCCGCATCCGCCGCTCATCATCCCCGAGGTCGGGCGGGGCGAGGAAAAGAAGATCCAGCTGACGGTGAATGCTTACGAGCGCGCGATGAAGGAGGCGGCAGAGCTCGCGCCCGATACGGTCATCATCGTGAGCCCGCACACGGTCATGTATGCCGACTATTTCCACATTGCGCCGGGCGAGGAGGCATCGGGCAGCTTCGGACAGTTCGGGGCGCCCGAGGTCGCGGTGACGGCACAGTATGACAGCGTACTCGCAAAGGAAATCGAGTCCGTGGCTGCAGCAGAGGGCATCGAGGCAGGACCCGTCGGCGGGCGAAATGCCGCGCTCGATCACGGGGTGATGATTCCCCTGCACTTCTTGCACGCATATACACGGGACTTCCGCGTGGTGCGGCTCGGCATCTCGGGGCTCTCGCCGCTGGCACACTACAACTTCGGCAAGTGTATTGCACGCGCAGTCGAAACACTCGGACGCCGCGCCGTCTTCATCGCGAGCGGCGACCTCTCGCACAAGCTGACGCCCGAGGGACCCTATGGCTTTGCGCCTGAGGGGCCGCGATTTGACAAGGCGTGCATGAAGTACCTCGAGGAGGGCGACTTCCTAAAGCTCCTGCGCATGGATCCCGCGCTCTATCAGGCGGCGGCAGAGTGCGGTCTGCGCTCGTTCTGGATGATGGCGGGTGCACTCGATGCGAAGGCGCTCAAGATCAAGAAGCTCTCCTATCAGGGGCCGTTCGGCGTCGGTTACGGCGTTGTCTCCTGCAAGGTGACGCGCGAAGATGTGCGCCGCAGCTTTGCCGAACGCTATGAGATCCTCGAGAAGCGTGCACGCGAGGAACGGCGTGCCGCTGAGGATGACTATGTGCAACTCGCACGGCACGCGATTGAGACCATTGTCCGTACGGGTGAACCCGCTGCGCGCCCGCAGGGACTTCCGTCCGAGATGGCGGAGCGCGCGGGTGTCTTCGTCTCGCTCAAGAAGGACGGGGAACTGCGCGGCTGCATCGGGACATTCGAGCCGACAGCGAAGAATATTGCGGAGGAGATCATAAAGAACGCCGCCTCCGCCGCCCTGCGCGACCCGCGCTTCCCGCCCGTACGCGCAGACGAACTGGATGAGCTCGTCTACTCCGTCGATGTGCTGACGGAGCCGGAGCTCGTAGGCAGTGCGGACGATCTCGACGCGCGGCGATACGGTGTCATTGTCGAGTCGCGCGGGCGCAAGGGGCTGCTCCTGCCCGATCTCGCGGGCGTCGACACGGCAGAGGAGCAGCTCCGCATTGCGCGCAAAAAGGGCGGCATCCCCGAGGACGCCGCCATCCGCATCTGGCGCTTTGAAGTGACGCGGCACGTCTGAAATGAACGCCGCCCTAGTGACCTGCCGCCTCTGCCCCCATGCCTGCCGCCTCGGCGCGGGCGAGACGGGCTTCTGCCGCGCACGCATGAACATTGGCGGCGTCATTCGTTCGAAGAACTACGGACGCCTGACCTCACTCGCGCTCGACCCGATCGAGAAGAAGCCGCTGTATCACTTTCACCCCGGCGGCTTCATCCTCTCGGTCGGCAGCTTCGGCTGCAACCTTGCCTGTCCCTTCTGCCAGAACGCCTCCATCGCAATGGCGGACGCCTCGATTGAGACGGAGGATGTGTCCCCCGCGCAGCTCGCCGCACTCGCAGAGGAGCTCAGCCGCCGCCCGCCCGGCAATCTCGGCGTTGCCTTTACGTACAATGAGCCTCTCCTCAGCTACGAGTACATCCTCGATACCGCGCCGCTCCTCCATGCAGCGGGGCTCGCCGTCGTCCTCGTCTCGAACGGCACGATCTCGGCGGAGCCGCTCGCACATCTCCTGCCGCATATTGACGCGATGAACATCGACCTCAAGTGCTTTCGGGAGGACGGATATCGCCGCCTCGGCGGTGACCTCGTGACAGTCAAGGAGACAATTGCGCGCGCCGTCATGCGCGGCGTTCACGTCGAGGTGACCTCGCTCATCGTCCCCGAGATGAACGACAGCGCGGCGGACATGGAGGAGGAGGCACGCTGGCTCGCCGGCCTCTCGCCCGAGATCCCCCTGCACATCAGCCGCTATTTCCCGCGCCACAGGATGAACACCCCGCCCACGCCGATCTCGACCATCGACCGCCTTACCGCAATCGCGCGTAGTCATTTGCACCATGTTCATCGCGGGAACTGCTGAATAGAGATTGTATTGCACAGGAAAATGCGGTATGCTGTGCACATAGGATTGTTCATTGCAAAGGAGATGAGGCGCATCATGTTACGTACAAAACACAGGCTGCTCCGTTCCATCGCCGCATTTACAGCGGCAGGCTTCCTGCTCACAAGCACTGTGGGCGAGGCGGCAAAGGAGCCGGTTCGCAACGCGTTCTACAGCGGCGTAGAGGTTCTGCTGGACAAGCAAAAGACAGAGCCAGCCACGAGCACCACACCGCTCTCGTTCGTACAGCAGGGCAAAAAATGGGGCGCAATCAACACCGCAGGAGAATTCGTCATTCCGCCGGAGTACGATGAGCTCACCCCCTATACATCGGGCTATGTCTCTGCGCGCCAAGGCAAAAAATGGGGCGTTTTCCGCGATACGGGCAAGCTCATCGTCCCCGTGATGTACAAGAGCATCGAGCCGTTTGAAGAAAGCGACATTGTCGTACAGAACACGAACGGAACATGGGACTGCTACGACATGGAGGGCAACGTCTTCCTCCCACGCCAGCAGCGCGACATCGTCCCCGCCCTGCATGGCATTTCTCTCGTACAGGCAAAGGACAAGTCATGGACATTCTACCGTGCAGACGGGACACGCCTGACCGAGAAATCCTATCAGAACATCGGCGTCTTCTCCGAGGGTCTTGCGAGCGTTGAAGACAACAAGGGACGCGTCGGCTTCATCAACATGGACGGCACAGAGGTGATTGCCCCCCAATATGCACTCGCCATGATCTTCAGCGAGGGGCTTGCTGCGGTGGCGGTCAAAGGGAAATGGGGATTCATCGACAAAAGCGGGACAATGGTCATCGCGCCGCAGTTCCGCGACGTTGCGGGTGGATTCAGCGAGGGGCTCGCGGGCGTGCAGAGCAAAAAGAACTGGATCTTCATCGACAAGACCGGTACAAAACAATTCGATGCGCGCTATGAGTCCGTTCTGCCATTCAACAACGGCACGTCAGAGGTACATCGTAAAGTAAAATCGACCAACTTCCTCGGCGCCGCCATCGGCGTTGCCACCTTTGCCTCGGGCTTCCTCTCACTCGGTACGGATCTATATACCGATCCGAAGATCAAGCGCGGGTACATCGACCACAGCGGCAATGAGATCGTATCGCCAAAGAACAACTACAACTCCACCTATGTGGACGGCATGGCACTCGTTGTCGTCAAGGGCAAATGGGGCTGCGTGAACGAAAAGGGCGCATACATCGTCGAACCAAAATACAACGAGATGCACCGCTTCTCCGAGGATATGGCTGCGGTGAAGGACGGCGACAAGTGGGGCTTTGTCGGGCGCGACGGTCAGATCGCAATCGCGCCTGCCTACGAGGAGGCGCATGACTTCCACGAGGATCTCGCCGTCGTCTCCAAGGGAGGAAAGAGCTTCTTCATCGACAAGACGGGGCGTGTACCCTTTCTCGTCCCGAGCACAATCACGGTGCTCGGCGATTTCGCATCGGGACTTGCTCCGGCAAAGATCGGGGACAAGTGGGGCTTCATCGACCACGCGGGCACGATCGTCATCGCCCCTGCGTACGACGTGGCGGGTACCTTTTGACAGGCTGCACACGCACGGCTAAGACGGCACTCACCTCTCTTCAGTAAAACATCATCTTCCCTCAACAACATATAATGCGTCGAAATAGGACTGTAACGCGCAGTGTCGCACTACAGTCCTATTTGTATGCGGAAACTTTAAGAAAGCGTGGAAAACAGGCAGGGCACGGCATGCGCGCCTCCACGAAATGACGGGACTCTGCTCCCGTCTAATATCACCGCCATAATGCAGCAGCCAAACGGAATGAGTCCCGCCTCAACCCCTACGTTTGACCCATTTACGTACACGATTGGCTATGTTATCAATGGGATGGATATATTCTCATTAGAACAGGCACGTTGAAAGGAGTCAATATGATGAATCGCAGGGGACAGATGCGTCTGGGCGCACTGATTGCGGCAGGGCTGGCGCTCGGGGGCGCATCGGCACATGCGGAAACGGTCACGGAGGATCATCATACCATAGCCGTCACGAGTAATGAAACCAACGTATACGGCGGCAGAATTCTCGTTCAGGAGGCGCAGGAGGGCTTCGGCACATACCGTGCGAACGGGAACAGCATCACGGTCAGTGCGCAGGGCAGTCAGGAGGGTGAGCTCTATGCGGCGACCATCGAGCAGAGAGCGGCGCAAACGGGCACGACCTTTACTGCCGAGGCGAACGGAAATACAGTGACGGTAAACGGCGGCTCCGTGAATGGTGCCACCGCCGCCCGCATCGCACTCACAACAAATGCCGTCGGCACGGCGACGGCAACAGCGGACAACAACGATGTCATCGGCACGGGCGGCAGGTATGCGTGGATTACGCAGGGCGGCACGAGCATGGTCACAGCGGCAAACACCGCCGCCACGGCAACGGTCACAAACAACGACATCAGCATCACAAACGGTACGCTTGGAGAGGGATTCTCCGCCGTCGGCGGCAGCGCGCGTGCCATCATAAACTACTGGGGCAGGGCGGACGCTGCCGCGAACAACAACACGGTCACACTGCGCAGCAATACGGGCGAAATCAACGGTTCGCTCATCGGCGGCTCTGCCTATGCCGACCCGATCGGCACGACGGGCAGCGCGACAGCAAACGAGAACGCGGTCACGGTCGAGGGCGGCAGCTATGAAGACGGACGCAGCGTCACGGGCGGCACAGCGCGGCTCATCACGGGCACAAGCGGCGTGACGGCAACGGCAAACGGAAACCGCGTCACCCTGCGCCCGACCGAACACTCCATCTGGGAGGGTATCAACGGCGGCACTGCCACAGCAACCGCACTTGCGGGAGCGGCGACGGCAACGGCGAGCAACAACACCGTCACACTGACCGCAGGACGTTTCGTAAAAGAGGAAATCGCCGAGGGCGTCACCACGGAAACCAACATCTACGGCGGCTATGCCGAGGCAAGGTCGAGCGATGATGCAGCAAATGCCGTCGCAGAGAACAATGCGGTGCACATCGGCGGCGGCACCTACGAAACGCCGATCTATGCCGCACGTGCAGTTACGGACGGCACCGCGCATACGACGGCGACTGTACGGGGCAACACGCTTGAAATTACGGGCGCGCCCGACCTTTCCCGCATCGGGCTTTATGGCGGCGTTGCTGCAGCAGCAAACGTGACCCGCGCGGACAACGCCCTCATCGTGCGTGAGACAAAAAACATCACGGCGCAGAGCATTGGGGATTTCCAAAAACTCGCATTCTACGTGCCTGCAGGCATGACCGCAAATGATACGATGCTGCGCGTGACCTCCTCGGCAAATACGAATCTCAGCGGCACGACGCTTGAGGCGTACATGCCGGGCAGTTCGACGGCGAACCGTCTGCGCCTGCTGCGCACGGAGAACGCCCAGATCGATACCGACAGTGCGACAACGATGACCGTCTATGAGGGCGTATCGGGGCATCGGACGGCAAAGATGGGTGTCACGAACGATAAGAAGGAACTCGTTGTCAAGGTCGACGGCAGCGCCATCGATGACGGTGTGACACCGACACCAACGCCGACGCCGACGCCAACACCGACGCCAACACCGACACCGACGCCAACGCCAACACCGACACCGACGCCAACGCCAACGCCAACACCGACGCCGACACCAACGCCGACGCCGACGCCGACGCCAACGCCGACACCGACACCGACGCCGACACCAACACCAACGCCGACACCGACGCCGACGCCAACGCCGACACCGACGCCAAATCCGGGCAATGGCAGCTTCGTCCTGCATGAGAGCACGAAGTCCCTTGCCGAAACCATGACCGGCACCGCCGCCTTCCTCGGTGCGAGCAGCGACCTCATCGCGGGCAGCGGCATGGCAAGCGCCTCGACGGAGGCAGCAGGTGCGGGCGGATTCGCCCCCTTTGCCGCCATCGGCGGATCGAGCCTCCGCCATGAGACCGGCTCCCATGTCACCGTCCGGGGCATGAACCTCGCCGTCGGCTTCGCGCGCGAGGTCATGCGCGGCAGCGACCGCACCCTCTTCGGTCCCATCGTCGAGTACGGGCGCGGCAGCTACGACTCCTACCTCGATGACGGCACGCACGGCGAGGGCGATACCCACTACGTCGGCGGCGGACTCTTCCTCAAGCAGGAGCAAAAGAGCGGATTCTTCTACGACGCCAGCCTGCGCTTTGGACGCATGAGCACGGACTACGAGGCAGACCTCCCCATCGGGGGAATCACGCGCCGCGCATCCTATGACACGGATGCGAACTACATCGGCGCGCACCTCGGCGTCGGTCAGAGGAGCGTGGCGGAGAGCGGCACCGAGCGTGAGCTTTACCTCCGCTACTTCTACACGCACCAGAACGGCGCGAGCGCAACCCTCTCGACGGGCGACCGCTATGACTTCCACGACGTTGACAGCCATCGCCTGCGCACGGGCGCGCGCTGGACGATCCCGAAGGGGAGCGGCGCACTCATCCTTGGGACATCGCTGCAGTACGAGTTCAAGGGCGACGCAGGCGCGACCTACCACACGGGCGGCTTCTCCTACGACACGCCCAGCCCCTCGCTCAAGGGACTCTCGGGCAGCCTGGAGCTCGGCTACCGCGCAAACCTCGGCAAACGTGCCACCGCCGACCTCTCCGTCGAGGGCTGGGCGGGCAAACAGCGCGGCGTCACCTTCAAGGCAGGCTTTGACTGGAGATTCTGATTTTACATACGAAAAGGGGGCTGCTCTACGAACGCCCCTATCGGCTCGCTGTGCTCGCCACTTCCCCCGCTCTGGCGGGGGAAGCTAAGGAGTCGCTGATAAAATAGACCTTCCGATTGGCGTAGATATGACTATAAAATGGAGAAGATGCTATAATAGAGGCGGGAAGAACGGAAAAGAGCGTTGACATGAAATATATCGGGACTTCACGCGCTCAACATTCCCTGCTGTTTTGAGTAAGACAAAGGCGCATCGAAGGGAGGATATAGTCTTTGATGCGCCCTTGTGGTATAATGCGAACAAAGGGGGCGATACAATGATTCCGTATGAAGTTATTGAAGCAAAGGAGATCCTGCACGAAGGTTTTGCAGAGCTTTTGGCAGATGTGAGCCGTATCAAGGATCGCATGGGGCTTGATCCGCAGGACGCAGTGCATCCGGTGTCCGGCTTCCAAAGTGAACTCCGCACAACTTTGCACGGGATTCTTGGCGACCGCTATAATACACCGGAAGATATAGCGAAACTGAAGCAGGAATTTGTGCGTGCCCGTGCCTACGTTCGAGAGTTGGAGGCTGGAGATGCCGGGGAACTACAGCGCAAAGGAGCTTGATGAACAAAAAGAAAAAATCAAAGCCGATTTATTGGGCGCGGTCACCCATCAAAAAATCCACAGGCTACCTTCTTGCCGGGCAGCCGGTGGCGGGCAAGACAAAGCTCGCAGATATATTCACGCGGCAACACAACGGCAACATCGTCTTTGTTTCGAGTGATGATTACCGAAAGTATCATCCTCGCTACGGAGAATTACAGGCAGCATACGGGGATGATGCCGTGCTTCATACACAGAAATTTGCGGGCAAGATGACCGAAGCGCTCAAGCGGTATCAGCAGAAATAGCAATGCTGATTTTATGGTGGGGACTTTATGAAACGACGGAATTTCATTTTTGGCGCGTTGGCGGGGCTTGGAGCGCTCGTGGGCGGCGCGGGACTCTTTGTGCGGCAGGAGAAATTCGGACGAGCACCATCGGGGGAACGCCTGAAACGGATTCAGGCATCGCCGCACTACGTAAACGGCCAGTTCGTCTGCCTTGAGCCGATCGAGGTGATGATGGACGATCTGCCCGATGAGGAGAAGCCAAATCGACTCGAGACACTCTATCGCGTCCTCTTTGGCGGAGATGACGGGCGTGTGCCGAAGGAACTGATTCCGAGCCGCAAGACCGATCTTCATGCCATCCCGCGTGAGCAGGATGTCGCGATCTGGATGGGGCATTCGACGTTCTACTTACAGGTCGGCGGGCGGCGTATGATTGTCGATCCTGTATTCTCCGACTACGGCTCGCCGATTTTTTTCATCAACCGCGCATTTCGCGGGAGCAACGTCTATACGGCGGAGGATATTCCGGAGCTGGATGTACTGCTCATGACGCACGATCACTGGGATCATCTCGACTATGCGACCGTGATGGCACTGAAACCGAAAGTGAAAGAGATCATCTGTCCGCTCGGTGTCGGTGAGTTCTTTGAGCAGTGGGGATTCGACCTTGCACACCTGCATGAGGAGGACTGGGATACGGACATCGCGTTCGCCGATGATTTTCACATCCACGTCCTGCCGTCGCAGCACTTCTCGGGGCGCTTCCTCACACGCAACAACACCGAGTGGTGCGGCTTTGCCATCGTCACGCCGCATCGCCGCGTCTACATCAGCGGGGACGGCGGCTATGGGAAGCACTTCAAGGACATCGGGCGGCGCTTTGACGGTTTTGATCTCGCGATGATGGAGAACGGGCAGTACAATATGCAGTGGCATGCAATCCATATGCTGCCGAATGAAACGGCGCAGGCGGCGGAGGATGTCGGTGCACGCATCCTTCTCCCCGCGCACGGCGGGAAATTCGCACTCGCTCTGCACACATGGCAGGCGCCCTATGCCGATCTCCTGAGGGAGAGTGCGGGGCGCTCTTATCAAATGGTTACGCCGCTCATCGGTGAGATGGTGGACATCGAGCATCCCGCCGACTTCCCGCACTGGTGGGAGGGACGGGCGTAAAACACAAAATAAAGCTCCGCGCTAATAAAGCGTGGAGCTTTGTGCGATAGAATATAATGGAGGAGTGATAAACAGGTGATTTCATCAAAGATTCGATTCCCCGTGATATTCATCGGGATTTTTGTCATTGCAAGTCTGGTGGCGCTCTATGCCGGCACGATTGGGCGCATGGAGCGTGCGGATGCGGCGGAGAGCATCAAGCTCTACTGCGATGCGTTTGTGCGGCAGGATGAGGAGGCGCAGAAGCGATTGAAGTCCTATGGCGCACCGACGGATGCGTTCAATATGAGGGCGGCGTTCACCAACGCACTCCAGACATCCGGAGCGATACTCTCGCCTGAGGAGGCGGCCGAGATCGGCGATGCGTATCTCGAATCTCTGCGCACGGCAACGGTGGAGACGGCGGTCTCGGAGCAGGGCAAAGGACTGGCGACGGTCGAGGTGACGGTGACACGGTTCAATATGATGGCGGCGCGCGAGAAGGCGTCTTCCCTCCTGCGTGCACGGATGAAGCTGGACGGCACACCCGAGGAACTGAGGAGGACTGCGGTGGAGGCGACGGCAGAGGTGTTCCGCGCACTTGAGCCGATCGGAACGGTGACGTTCTATGTGCCCGTTCGCTACAATGAGGAGACGCGCATCTGGGATCCTGCCGATCCAATGCAGTTCGGTTTTGACTTGTCGAAGCAGACGATGGGGGTGGGGGTAGAGCCATAAAATCAACCAGTTCGTAAGTAAATTCAAGTTTGCGCTATAATTGGGACAGGAGGCGATGATGATGGAGCAGCAGTATAAATATAATCCCACGGACTATGTGGACTATCTTTGTGAGAGTATGATGGATTTTTATGCGGCTCTTCCCGAAGGAAATGCGCTTCGTCTATCGGGTATCTGGGAGCGAATTTATTTTGATACGAAACAGGCGATGAAGGAGCATTTTCTCTCTTCTGCGGAGAGGGACGACATCATTGCCTATTACGGGGAGTTGATACCGGATGATTGACCTCACCAATGAGACGTGGCGCAGCAATCGTTTTGGCGGTTCAGAAAAAAAGCGTACCTTGATTTATGAGGGGAAAACCTATATGGTGAAGTTTCCCGATCCTGTCCGCTCTCAGATGGGAATGGGCGCACGGGACGGCTTGCCATGAACTACTTCCTGCTGCAGTACAATCATCCGCCGATCGTGATTCATGAGGAGGATAAAAACCTCTATTATCAGTCGTTGGAAGCCTTTGATACGCAAGAAGAACTTGCGCCGTTCAAACTCTTTTTGAAGGAGGCACTGGTCAAAACATGGGATCATCCGCGCTTCCTGCGGCATGTCCATCGACGTTAAAATATGTGAAAAACGTATGTTATATCCAACACATCAAGCACATTATTCGGGAGGGGATAAAGGATGCCGACAAGAGCCTACTCAGATCTCTATATCGTCGACGCTCAGGAGAATCTAGGCAATATGTTTGACTATGCCGTTAATACCTGCCATATCCCCATCGAGGAGACAGCGGCCTACTTTATGGATTCCGGTGTTGCGGATCAATTCGGCAAGGGAAACCCGCGCTACGTTGCGGGGCGAACCGGCTGCGAGCTCCTGTGGGACTGCCTTTGGGAACTAAATATTGAGCAGCCTCCTCAACCTCCTGCGCTCTATGCAGAAAAATCTCCTGAATATTGGGCAGGATGGGCGCTTGCCTACTATCAATGGATGAAAAACATCCCATTCGAGACCATACTTGAAGCCGTACCCATGGAAAAAATTGTGCGCAGTTATTATCCGCTGCACGAAGCCGACATTCGGAAATTCGTCGAAGTCATGGATGTATGGATGGCTGAAAAAAATGTCCATACACCACGCAGTAGGCAATCATGGACACCCTAAAATATGGAATATCCACGCTAAGCTCATGAGCCTGCCGGAGACGGCAGGCTCTTTTTGTTAAAAGAGTGGATTTTTCTGTGGTTGCGTTCGTATATACTGGGAGGAAAGCATGGAAAGGAGAGACTAATGCCTTATATCAAGTCATTCCTCGCGTGCGCTGCCTCATTGGTGCTTTTGCTCCCGCTGAGAGCAGAGGCTGCCGACGTATACAGCGTGATCTATTCCGATGCAAGCTATTACAATGGCAATCCTGTGGAATATGTGCCAGTATTAGAAAAGGAGGCGAGGGGATGGATCTGATACAAACGGCAGGATTTTCACTGCTCTGTTTCATTCTGTGGAGTTTGCTCTATATGTACTGCGCTCCTTCGGCGGGCAGACTGCGGGTTTATGTGAAGATCTTTCTTACGGGAAACGCATTACTTCTGTTTATTTTGCTGAACCTATATTTTTCGGCGAAAAATGCGATTGAAGTCGAGCGGGTCATCGAGAAATACAGCGTAGAATCCACAGTGGATTTGCTGAGACTCATGCACGAGCCGGGACATACGGCAGAGATGCAGGAAAACCGCTTGTTCATCGACCAGGGAACGGATCATGAACGTATTTTCGTCCTGATGCGTGAGCCATTTTTCTACATCATTGACCAAGGGAAGATGGTACAGATGACAAAAGAACTGCCAAATTAAAGCGAAAATGAAAAAACATCGGAATCCAGAGCCTGTTTTTTTCGGTAGTATATACATTAGGGGAGACTAGATTAAAGAAGGAGTGTGTTTGACCTATGAAATCCAAGAAAGTAGTTGTGGCCGTCGGCGTGGCATTCGGCATTGCCGCCTCTTTCCTCGCCATGATCCCATCCAGTCATCGCTCGGAAGCTGCGATTGCGGTCATTGACAAAAAGAATATCGAGGAAGCGATCAAGACGGCAATCCAGACGGCGAAGATCCTGACAACGCAGGAAAAGGAGCTTGCGCTGATGGTTCTCAATGCCAAGAAAATTGGTCCGGCGGAGATTCAGAAAATCGTCGATACACAGCTTGGCCATCAGAAAAAGATGCTAGAGGAAAAGCTTGGTCAGAAAGGTGTCCTCGGACGAATCTATCGCGTTGCCACGAATGACCCCAATGCTGACCCCTTGGATATCGCATGGCGTGACCGCCTCGGCGATCTCCAATCCATCATCAACGGCAATACAACTGTGTACGACGGTATCATGAACGAGCGTCGTCGGCAGGAGACCCTCACAGAGACCTTCAAGGATGCGGCAAAATCGGCACAAAATACACAGCAGACGAATATGGACATTGCAAAGTCTACACAACAGGCTCTCGAAAACTCCAACAAGGCAGAGGGAACCATGCAGGTTATGCAGGCAGGAAATGCAATCAATGCAAACAGCGTGATGGCACTGCTTCAGATAACCAAGGTGTATAGTAACGCAGTTGCAGCCGAAGCATCGCACTATCAGGCAGAGAACATTCGCCGGGCCACGGTGGAGGCGAATCAGCAGAAATCGGCAGAGCGCAACATTGCAGCAGGACAGGCTGCTCTTGAGAGCATCAAGTCAAAAAAATGATGGGAGCATGAATGATGAAGCAAAAAATCCAAGCGTTATATCCTCACATAAAGCTCGGAATGGTACTCATGCTGATTATCGTTCTATTGGCGGATAGCAGTGTGGCATCTGCCGCAGGATTCAGCTCGGATATTGGTCTCAAAGCCGGAGACGGATCCTTTCAGAACAATCTTACGACCATTACCAACGGGATGTTTACGGCGGCGCGAATTATATCAACTATCATGATCGCGCTCGCAGGGCTTATGATCGTATTCAATGTCGAGTCTGCGAATAAGACAACGTGGAATATTATTCTCGGCATTGGTCTCGCATTGAATTTCGGTACTGTCCTCATGAGTGCATACGGAGGATATGTCGGAGCGGGCGGCGATCAGGCGGCATTTGAGTATAAAATGCACGTCGATGCTGATAAGAACAGCAAATGGTATGACTTCCTGCAGCCCTTTACACGGACATACATTGATTATACAAAATCCGGGGCTGTTGCCATCATACCGGTTGCAGGAAAGCTGCTCATCGTATTGACCGCGATCTCTGCATCCATCAAAATTTCGCTGGATCTCATCAGCGGGGACAAGATGAAATTCCTTGTCCAGACACTCCTCGAGACGGGGCTCTATCTCTTCCTCATCCTGAACTGGTATGGGCATGGAATTGACATCATGGGCAGCCTTTGCAACGGGTTTGAATCCATCGGCTATCATGCGGGAGGGTATACATCGGCAGATGGGGCACGCGGCAATTCTCTCATCGAGAATGCCGTCGCAATGTTCTCTACCGGCTATGGTGCTGCGGAAAAGGCATTTTCCATCTGGTCTCCCATCTCTTCACTTGTGACAATCCTTTGCCTAGTGGTCATGTTCATCCTGCTCCTTCTCGCCGGTCTGGAACTTCTCATGGCGAAGATCGAGTTCTTCACGATGGCGATGATCACTATCCCCCTGATTCCGTTCGTTGCACTTCCGCAGACGAAGTTCCTCTTCGAGAGGGCATTGGGGGCAATGTTCAACCTTGCCATCAAAGGCTCAGTCATTTCATTTCTCGCGGCAATGTCCAGTAAAATCCTTACGGACTACTGCGAGGAGTTCGCGAAGATCGCAACGGATGAAAGCTCCGGTGGAATCATCGGCAATATGCCGGTACTTATCCAGATGGTGGTCGTGAGCTTTCTCCTCTATCTTCTCATCAAGAAGATCCCGGAACTTGTACAGGGGCTTCTCAGCGGCTCTCCGTCGCTTTCCAGTGCAAGCATGACGCAGACGGCAAAGAATGTGACATCGACCGCGGTTGCCACCGGTGCTGCAGTCGCATCCGGAGGTGCGAGTGTCGCAGGAAATATGGCAAAAGCCGCTGCAAGCAGCTATGGCGCAGGTGGTGCTGCGGGTGGAGGTGGTATTGCCGGTCTTGCTCGTGCCGGAGCAAGTGCAATGAATACCGGGGCAGGAATGATGATGTCAGCCGTTGGAGGGGGGCTGTCCGATACTATGGGAAAAAGTACAGTAGGTCGTGCTGTCAATGCAGGAAGAGCCGCTGCTCAACGATATTTTGGAGTAGCCGAAGGACAACAAGCGCCTACTGTAACAGGGCTTGCAGTGAGTGGTGGTAAAAGTGTTATAGGAGGAGCACTAAACGCAAGCGGTAGCATAGCATCAGGAGTTCGTGGTGCGACATCTGTTGCAAAGGACGTAGCAAGAGACATTTCTAAATACTCTCCAATTAAGTAAAATAAGGCTTCTCAATCCACCAGCCGGATCGAGAAGCCTTATTTATCTTGCTAGAGCAGATTTCTTTGCGATTTCTGCAATGAGTTCGTTCTGTTTGTCATATTCTTTTTTGAGTTCATCATAGCGCTCTTTAAGCTCTTCATATCGACCTTCTAGTTCATGTAATCGCATCGTTTCTTCTTGACGTAAATAAAGCTCTCCGATCATAGCTGTGATTTTGGGTGCGTTGTGTTTTAGTATCTTGTCAATATCAGCTGTGGAAAAAAATTCTATGAGATTTGAGGAGTTTATAGATCCTTGAGGATTTCCATCGACAAACTCTTCCAATTCTTTTTTCCACTTCAAACGACGTTTTTCAGCTTCTTGCTGTTCAATGATCTTCCCACGCTCGTTGCACTCATCATTCCATTGTTTCAAACTGGAAAAGATACTCATGTGAATCACTCTCCTTGTATGTGGCATTCATATAATCTCAAGATAACACGTCCTTTTCTTGGGCATAGAGCGGCTCGTAGGCTGTGAGGATATGCTCAACCAGCCGGTTGAGATTCACACCGGTTTGTATTGCATGGATTGCCAGTGCTCGATGCAGTGCAGGGGTGATACGGATGTTGAAACTGCCCTTATACGGGGTTTCTGGGGCAACGTGATTGATCCTGCATTGTTCAAGGTACACATCGACCGCCTGATGAAAATTTTTGACCAATTCATCGGCTCTGACTGCCTGATAGGTGACTTTTTCCTGTATGCCGAGAACCCTGCCAAAGAGAAGACCATCTGTCTCCGAAATTTCTACGGAGCCGACATATTCCTTATACCGTAGAATATTCTTCATCGTCCACCTCCATCCTTTTTTATTTTACGAGATTCCTCTGGAAAACGCAACTATATGTAGTTGCCTGCTTTGAATGAAAATAGGAGGGGCATCATGAATATAGTTGCATTAAGCGGTCGTCTCGGAGCGGACATCATCGAGCATATTACGCAGAGCGGAACGTACGTCATTCATTTTCCGCTTGCAGTTCGAAAGAGCTTCAAGAGGGATGAAAAGGGAAATTATCCCGTCAACTATTTCCAGATCGAGGTATGGGGAGCGTTGGCAAAAACCTGCAAGGAGCACTTATCCAAGGGACAGCTTGTTAGTGTATCCGGTCGGTTGGACGCAAAGTCTTATGACGATAAAAATGGACAGAAGAGATACACGACGATGGTCGTTGCGAGCGCAGTGGATTTTCTGACGCCAAAACAGGCAACGATGGTTGATGCAAATGCACTCAATTCTATGGCAGCGGATCCAGAGGAGATGATCCAGGAGGAGATGGGGGATGAATCTCTCTTTCGGCAAGTTATGTCTTCCGATGATGACGATATTCCATTTTGATCGCAGATCCTCTGACCCTCATTTGACCCCAAAAGTATTCAAAAAAAAGGAAAATATGGAGAACCTATAGAATAGAGAGAATGAAAGGGGTGGAGTAGATGGCAGAAGCAGATTGGCAGAAAATTGATCGTACAACGGAGGAGGGGAATCCGCGCCGCCCGGAGGGCGATGCGGGGCGCGCGATGCTTGCACGCATGAACGAGAGTCACGCAAAGCTCGTGGAGTGGGGACTTTCGCACATTGACCTCAGCACGGACGATACGGTACTTGACATCGGCTGCGGCGGCGGCAATACGCTCGCGCGGATGGCGGAGCGCGTGACGAAGGGGCATCTCGTCGGCATCGACTACGCCGAGGCCTCGGTGGAGGCATCGCGAGCATTCAACGCGGAGCTCATCGAGGCAGGGCGTATGGAGATCCTGCACGGCTCGGTGGAACATCTCCCATTTGCGGATGGACATTTTGATGCGGTGGTGACGGTGGAGAGCTTCTATTTCTGGCCTTCGCCGGAGGAAAGCCTAAAGGAAGTCGCACGCGTCATACGGCGGGGCGGTACGTTCCTCCTCCTCGCGGAGATCTATGGGCGCGACGATCTGCCCGCAGGTATCCGTACGAAAATCGCAGACTATGATCTGACGAATCCGACGCCGGAGGAGTTCCGACGCCTCTTCCACGCGGCAGGCTTTCGCGTGGTCGCGCTGGACTTTAAAGAAGGTGAGTATTGGATTGCCGTGCGCGGGGAACGTTGACATAAAAAAAGACTGCATGCGCAGTCTTTTTTTTGCCGCTAGTTTTTCTGTTCCTGCACAAAGCGGATGAATTCATCCGTCTCCGCCTGTCCGTCAAGTTTTGCCGTATACATCTGGTTGCCCATTTGCGGCCACATCATCTCGGGCATGCGCTCGCACATGACGATCCTGCCCGCATAGCGGCGCAGGATTTCCTCGTGCGTGTGCACGTAGCGGTGGAAGTC
>ERZ773014.536-NODE-536-length-25836-cov-18.060199_pt1 | contig 25836 bp, 20 predicted proteins | sample MGYA00580841_ERZ773014 | MGnify/ENA primary metagenome ERZ773014 (study PRJEB29015, sample SAMEA2737989) | human oral metagenome | biome: human oral; feature: human-associated habitat; material: dental | place: China | collected 2067 ... | reverse complement strand
TGTCCACACCCACCCCTTTGGCACCTCAAACGGCATATCCTGCTCATAATGGGGCGTATCGGAAGTTTTGGCAGATTTTCGACTACGCTTAATCTTCTCTTCTTTTATCAAGCGTTCTTTTTCTGCACGGATGCGCTCAAGCAGAACAGATGCAGACTCATCGTTTGGGTTTTGAGGTACAAGTTTGCCGTGAATAGCAAGGTTTAATATCTTTTGTCTTAACTTCTTTGTGTCCATTATCTACCAAATTAATCATTTGTATTGTTTTGCTCTTCCAAAAAAAAGTTGCAATATTCATTGAGTTGTTCTTGCATACGCTCTTGCGGAATAAGAATACGTTTGTATTCTGTTATCAAAGTTGGGCTCATACTGCGACTCATAGCGTATTCTACCACCATTTTATCAGCATCAGGACATAATAGAATACCAATAGAAGGGTTTTCGTTGCTTCGCTTTACATCACGATCAAGGGCTTCGAGATAAAATTCCAACTGTCCGAGATCACGAGGATGAAACTTTGTCTTTTTCAGTTCTACCGCAACAAGTGCTTGCAAGCCACGATGGAAGAACAATAAGTCGGCTTTGAAAGTTGATGCACCTACATTGAGGTTATACTCTTGATCCATAAATATAAAATCTTTACCCAGCTCAAGGATAAACTGCTTCATGTGTTCTATCAATCCTTTCTTGAGCTTTGCTTCACTATGTTTTTGAGGCAACCCGAGGAAATCAACAAACAAAGTGTCCTTAAATACAACAGGAGCATTAGGATAATTCTGTAATAAGCCTTTCGACATATTCTTTTTATCGCCTAACAATGTTGTGTAGGTCTGGTTGGTGATGCTACGCTGAAGCTCTCTTTTTACCAAATGTTCTTTGTGAGCATACAGAATATAGAATAACCGTTCTTCACTGCTTTTACAACGGCATAATATCTCTATATGATTCGTTAAAGTGGTTAGTGTGAGGAGTTTGGGAAATTGTCCAATTCTTGGCTGGACAACTTGTATAGGAAAGGTGTCTACTCCTTGATAATCTTGTATCAAAGGCTTATCATTAGTTTGTGCAATTTTTGGCTGCACAAATTCTTTAGATAGATATTGTGATGCTATGGATAAGAAGCTCTCGGAAGAATACTCTTCGTAGAACTGTACCATATTATACACACTTCGTCTGCTATATCCTTTCAACTTTGGTTGTTTGGTACGGATATATTCAGAAAGTTGAGTAACAACTTTGCTACCCCATTCTTCAGTTTTTAATTTATTGGAAACATAACCGCCCACGTTCCAAGCCATAAGCAGCATTTCTTCATTCACTGCCCTTGAAGCACGACCCTGATGCTGCAAAATGATGTTGATTACCTCATCAAACTGCTGCTCTTGACTCAATATCACATTACTATCCATTCCGTTTACTCTTTAATTCCATCCATTAACTTCTGCAATTCAGCTACTGCCTTACTGATGTTACTGGCTTGAGTTGTGATATTTGTCATTAACTCATCTAATGTAAATTGTTCTTCCTCTCCACCCGCCTTAATCCATGTGATATCAAGACTTGTTTTGTCGCGAGCTATAATGTCCTCTATCGCATATTTGCGCCATCTACCATCACGAGCAGTATCTTCATTATAGGTTTCGACACGAGGATTAGCAGTATAGCAGGCTACAAAATCATCAAGATGATGACGCTGCAACTTATTAGTTGCCAATGTATGCTTTACATCCGTGCGATAATCATAGAACCAAATATCCTTTGTTGGTTGCCCCTTTACAAAAAACAATACATTGGCTTTAACGCCTTGCGCATAGAAAATACCAGTGGGCAAACGCAAGATGGTGTGCAAATTGAAGTCACTCAATAGCTTCTTGCGGATCGTTTCGCCTGCACCACCTTCAAACAGCACATTATCAGGAAGTACCACGGCTGCCCGACCACCTGCTTTCAGCATCAACATTATGTGTTGCAAGAAATTAAGCTGGTTATTTTTAGTTTCTACATAAAAATCGGGACGATTGATATCCACTGAGCCTGCAGGACGAGTTCCAAAAGGAGGATTGGCAAGAATTACATCTACCAAGGTGTCAGGCTCTTTCTCCAAACTATCTTCGCACGCAATAGGACTACGGTCGGTACCAATGCCATGTAAATACAGGTTCATTGAAGCCAAGGTAACAACTAACGGAGTGTTGTCGACACCATGCAATGCCTTGTTATTCAAGAAGTCACGTTTATCCTTATCTTGTGATTGTTGTTTCATACAATCGTATGCAGCTAACAGGAATCCGCCTGTACCACAGGCTGGGTCACACACCGTTTCGCCAATCTTAGGTTGCACACAATCAACGATTGCTTGAATAAGAGGACGAGGAGTGAAATATTGTCCTGCACCACTCTTTTTATCTTGACCATTCTTTTCCAAGATACCCTCGTAAATAGCACCTTTCACGTCACCATCCATTACAAGCCACTGCTCTTCGTCTATCATTGAAATAACCTTCTTAAGATAAACAGGTTTATCAATCTTGTTCTGTGCCTTTGTGAAAATAGTACCGATAAGATTGTCTTGCTCACTGAGTATTTTCAGCGTCTTCTCATATTGCTCTATCAAGTCTAAGCCATCAAGCTCTATCAGATTACTCCAGCGATAGCCTTCAGGGATAGAAGATGTTTCCTCAAACAATTTCTCATTCTCTGCATCCATCTTGAGGAAAAGAAGATAAGTGAGCTGGGTAACATAGTCGGTGTATCCAATGCCCTGTCCTGATAGTGTGGTTGCTAAATTCCAAACCTTTTTGGTAAGTGATTGCTCTGTTGATATATTTGTTGCCATTTGCTAAGCTATTTTTCTGTAAATAATAAATTGTGCTAATGAAGACAAAGCTTCATCTGCTATATTTTTTCCACCAAAGGCTCGAATAAGTTGTGCCGCCTGTGTCTTATCATTATTTTTAATCTCTGTAATTGTACAATAACCATTCGATGCAATGTAGCTAAACACCTGTTGCATTACTCCTATCTGTTCTTCTGTGAGGGGGCGTTGATTTTGTCCACACCAAAGATTAAACCTTTGGCTGGCAGATGGATATAAACTTTCGAGCCTTTCTATCTGATGAAAAGCATAACGCACTAACTGGATAATGTTTGTAAGGGCCTCTTTTTCCTCTTTTGTAGAACTATGTTTTACCATTTGGGGATTGATGATAGCGTAGGAGTTCCATAGCAATGAAGTATTGAACTTACTACTTGCAAACTTCAATTTATTCTCCAAGTCCTTCAGCATGGTGTATGTGAGTGGCTCACCTTGATTGTTGTAGATGATGCGCAATGCTTCTATTTCGTCTTTATGTTCCTCACAATAGGCTTCAAAAGCCGAAGTGGTGGTTTGGGCTTCTTCTTGTGAGAATCCCTTTGATATAAGCGTGTCCTCGCCTGGCATCAAAGTTTCTATAAAACCTGCATTGAGTATCAATAAGAACTCACGTGCATCGGGATAATTGGCAATATTGCACACTAATGCCTTACGATCTGTATTTGGCTCATTCACATTGATATACTCTGGTAAGAATCCTTGTTCGAGCGCATCAAAGATATTGTCTGCAATATCCATCATACTGATATGTGCAAGACTGATAAACTTCTCACGGTCTTTTTCTTCACATTTATGACTGATACGAGATAAGCGACTTGCTAATAAACGCAGATAATCATCACTTACGTTACCATGCGTTATTTTCTCTAAGAGTTCCTTTAGGGACATTAGTTTAGTAGTTGCACCGTCAGAAGGGGTGGTAATAGACTTTTCATGTTCTGTCACGCCAACAGCATCAACCAAGTAGAAACAATCCTTACTACACGCATTCGGAGTAACGTTACGGAGTTGTTCGTCACCAATAGTACGTACACCTCTCCCCTTCATCTGAATGTATAAAGGCTCTGAAGCCACATCACGCATAAACATCACTACTTCAAGAGGTTTGATGTCTGTACCTGTTGCCACCAATGTGCAAGTCACGGCAATACGGAAGTCTTTATCGTTGCGGAACTGACGTATCAACTCATTGCTATCTCCTGCTGAATAGGTAATTTTCTGTACGAAACGATTATCATTATGTCCAAACACCTCTTTAGCTATCTGCACAATGTTAGTGGCATGATTTTCATTAAGCGCAAAAATCAGTGTCTTGGGCAGATAATCCATATTAGCTTCACGCTGTGGGTCGGTAAACATTTCTGTATATACTGCATCACGATAGGTTTCTAATATCAATTTTATCTGTGCAGGATTAACAATACTACGATTGAGTTCCTCACGAGTATAATTTTTTGTTTCTTGATTGTTTACCGTTTCAACTTGTCCTGTATAGCATGTTTTTCTTTTTATTTTATCACCTTCGAGAATAGCGCCACCATTCTCTGTTTCTTGTGTTTTGATCCGATAAACACGGCAATCAACATTTACGCCATCAATAATAGACTTTTCTAATGTATAATTTACAATGATATTATTATTGAAGAAAGCCTTCGTTTCAGGGACAGGTGTAGCAGTGAGCCCTATCAGCTTTGCTTTTGAGAAATAATTGAGAACTTTCTGCCAATTACCATAGATGGAACGGTGACACTCATCAATGATTATCATGTCAAAGAAGTCAGAAGGAAGGTTAGGATGCTCTGGGAGTATTATTTCCTTATCTTCTATTTCGTCATCATCGTCACTATCGGTAATTTCGTCACCCTTTAACAATGAGAAAAGTCGTTGTATAGTGGATATTACCACATTGCTATCCGTTGGTACGCTTGAAGACTTCAAGCGATTAACCATAAAAATAGTATTAAATGGATCGCCATTCTCTGTCAAACGGAATGTACCAAATTCGGTTTCAGCCTGTTTACCCAAATTATTCCTATCCACCAAAAACAAGATGCGCTTCATTGGCGTGAAAGCTAACATGCGATAGGCTGCCAAACAAGCTGTATAAGTCTTCCCAGCACCCGTTGCTAAAACCATCAAAGCACGATTTTCACCATTACGAAACGATTGCTCTAATTGAGTGATTGCCTCATATTGGCACGCACGCAATCCTTTGGGGCTCAATGTGGGCAAGCCAACATAATCATCTTCCAAGCCTAATAACTTTTTAACCTCTTTGGGAGTATGAATTTTCTTACAATACTCAAATTCAGAATTACTCTTTCGAGTATCATAAAACATCAAGTCTCTACTATTAGCAACATAGGCAAGGGGTAAAGGTATATTAGGAAACCATGCTTGGCACCACTTAGGACAACTACGTGTATATAAGCGAGCTTGTTCTTGCACAATATCAGAATTTATATCTGTTTCAATGCGCTTAGCTTCCAATACCCCAACTGCTTTTCCATTGAGAAACAATAAATAATCAGCTTCCCTATTGCCAACCATCAGCCCTTCCCTGATAGCCACAGCCGTCATGTTTGGAGCATACTTATCTCTATCAACGACTTTCCAGCCTGCCTCTTCAAACATTCTGTCTATGATAACTCGTGCCTTTTCTTCTGGTTTCATATCTTCTATGGTTCTTATAAGTGCATATTATCGGAAGTTAAAAGAAATGATTTTTGCAAATAAAACTACAATTATAACTAAACTAATGAGTCCTTTCTATTTGTTCTTTCATTTTCTTTAATTCATCTAACTCATTATCAGAGAAATCATATTTTTCATATAGCTGCATCTGATAGTTGTGACATACCCTTTCAATATAAGAGGTAAGATTTATGGAACGTCCTTTAATTGCAAAAAACAAATTTGAAAATAAGAAAAGAGGCAAACCTATCAGATAAGTCCACATTTCCATTGTATCCCATCCAATTTTAAGAATCATTATAAGCCAGCCCGTGATTAAAACGGCTTCGCCACCATACAATAATACTTTTAACAATGTACGTCTATCATCCACTTGTTCCATGATGCCATTCTGCCTTCTTTCCAAACTATCAATATCTTTAACAATGTTTCTGTGTTTTTCTTCACGAAGCATCCTTTCGCTGTCTTCGACCAGTTTTTTCGCTTCTTCTTTAATATGTGAAACTATATCATCATGAGCTTTTGTCTGCTCTATCCTTTCCCTTTCTTTCTTTTCAAGCTGTTTCTCGAATTCTTTCTCCAATTTATCTTTAGCGTATGCTTTTGCATTTTCCTGAATATTTCCTTTTAAAATATCGCCAAATTTTATCTCAACCATTGACTCTATGATTGATTCCTGTTTGGAGAATTCCTCTGTCATTTCACTAATACCAGCCATTACTGCCTGTAATTCGTCTTCTGAAACAATAGAGTTGTCTTTGGGCAAATTCATGAAGCTTATAAAACTCTTATAATCATCAGAACTGCGGGATACATATTTAAGAATTAATCCCATCCACTGACTTGGCAATAGGGTTAGTGGCTGATTCGTCGAATGATTTTTATCCCAAGATTGTAGCTTCTGGTCTGAAGTTACAAAATAGTATTTGGTACTTGCTATATCAATATTATTCCCATTTCTGATGCATTCTATCCAAAACATATTTCTTGCATCCATCAAATGAGGTTCATGCCTATTTGTTTTCTTAATAGTTTGTATTTCATCTCGATACTTCGCTATAATGGATGGTTCCTCCTGCTCATTGAATGGAACTTTAAAATCCTCGTCAATGTTAAACTGTTTGACCAGTTCCTTGTATAGAGTATGAATATGAGTTTTGAAAATATCAAAGCCATAATTAATGCGTCCATTACGCCATTCATGATAAAACTGATAAAAGCCATCCCCATTGGCATAGCGCCTAAAGGTTCTCGGGCTTATTTGTCCAAATGGAGTAGAGGTGTTAAGCTGTTGCAAATGATATTCAATAGTGTTGAAAAACTCGATTCTTGTAAATTTCGAAATCACAAACTTTTGCCCACTCTCTTTGCATTTTTTTAAGAAAGAAATTGTACGCTTCCTACGAGTTTCTCCATTGATGCCAAGTGCTCTATAAAGTATGGCATTATCTAAATAGAAAATTTTGGTACGTAAAGACTTTGAAAGCACATCCTCTGAAGAGTTATTTACAACTACCGCATATTCTATACAATAATTCACCAATTTAAATATTGCTCTATTTTTGGCGTCATTATCCCATTTAACAAAGTTATTGATAATATCAATTTCGTCATCTTCAAACTGCTCCGAGTCCATCTTGGGGATTTTGGCAATCTTTTTGGGATCTACGAAATGTGAATATGCAGATATATTCGTATCAAGGATAGAATGTAAATAACGATATATCAAGTCTTTAAATGATTCTATTGTGAGCTTAATGGTATAGTCTTGATGAGATGAAAAATAGTTTTCAATAGCTTCACCCATCTCATCAATGGGTTTAGAGCATAAAGCTGAATATCTTTTTTCCTGCAAATTATATTTAATATCTTCAGAAGATTTATTTAATACTTCTACAAAGAATTCTTTATCTTTAACTATTTTTTCTATTTCCTCTTCAGAAAAGAGCAAGCCCATCTCTTCTTCAATTTTGTTAATTAGTTCAGCCAAAGTCAGAAGGGCATTATTATTTATGTATGCAGATTCTACGAACTTCCTTTTTATAGTATTTGTCGTTCTGCTAGACATATTATCCGCATATATAACAGCTGCTGTTCTAGTTATTGATCTTATATCCATAGTTTCCTTTATATATTTATTCTGTCCACAATAAATCATCAACTCTCACGCCCAATATCTTTGCCAACTGAATGAACATCTCAACATTGGGTTGGGCAACATTCGTTACCCACTTCGATATAACAGCAGGGTCTTTATCCAAAATCTCTGCCAGTTGTTTATTGGTCATTCCTTTTTCGGCGAGAACCACCTTTAGACGGTTTATTTTCTTGCGTTCCATACTTATGTAACTTGATTACGCCATAAAATTACTCATTATTTCTCATAAATCATGTGTTTTGAGCAAAAAGATGGTTGACTCTAGTCAAAAAAATGTTTTTTTATTCATTTTCCTTATTACAATTTCAATTCTGGTAAACTATTGATCGCCTCCGACTTCAATTTATCCACGGCACGGGTATATTTCTCTGTGTGCTTCAATCCGCTATGCCCTAAAAGACTTGCGACGGTCTTGATATTGGCACCATTATTGAGTATGTTCACGGCAAAGCTGTGGCGGGCACAATGCCAACTAATGTGTTTGTTGATTCCTGCACGCTTTACCCACCGTTTTACCGATTTGCAGCAACTCTCGTATGTTGGCAAATTGAAAATGGAGGTATTCAAGTCGTTAGGTGCTTCACCTATCAATGAAAGTAATCCTTCGTTCAAAGGAATAACGACACCACTATGTGCCGAATGCCCTTTAGTCTTGTTCTGCTCAAATTTCAAAAGGCGATTGGTGTAATCAATGTTCTTATAGGTTAGATCTTTCACATCACAGAAGCGTAGCCCACAATACAGACAAAGGATAAAGGCTCGCCTGACATTGGGATTTTCATTATCGTAATGGCATTGAATGAGTGATTGGATTTCGTCCATAGACAACACTTCTTTGCGTAAAATCTGGTCATCGACCTTGCACACCACTCCCTTACACGGGTCTTTCAACATGACTTCATGCTCAATGGCATAGCGTACAACTTTCTTAAAACGCTGATAGATGCTCTTTGCTCCTTCGCCCACGCTTCGTGATTGCAGATACTCCACAAAGCGTTCCATCATATCCTTGGTTATCAAATCGGGCTTAATACTAAACTCATAGAGTGGATATTGCTCTTTAAGAAAATCCTTAAAACGATTCAAGGCTATCTTAATCATCCGCAGGTCTTTCTTGGTATAACTGTCTATGTACGCCTGATAATAGTCCAAGAAATTGATATTTCTATCTTTCTTCAACCGATAGCCGAGCATACTCTCCTTAAACTGTTGTTCACGCTCTGCTCGAATTTTTGCAGCCAGTTCGAGTGTTTCTTTGTTCTGTTGCCGTTCCGCTGGAGTACGAGGCTTAGCTATCAAGTACAACTGCAAATTTTCTTTTCGTCTGTTGTGCTTAATGTGTACTTTAGGTTTTCCCATCATTTTGCCTGTTTCATACAAAACGGGATTGCCGTTGTCGTCTAAAGCCGGTGTTTCTTCTCTACCGAGATAATACTCCAGATACAGACTTATCCGACCATCAGACAACACATTTTGCTCTAATTTCGGGTTTTCCTTTGCTTTATTTTCTAATTTCGCCATAATTGATAGTTATGTACCTAAATGTGTATCAAACCAAGTAAAATTATTAACTCGTTTATTTTCAGATGTTTTCTTATTTTGCAAAGATACTAAAAAGTTTGGAATATCAAAGTGTACTAAAAGCGTACTATCTAACGAAAAATAGGCAAAAATAGGTAAAATCTCCAAATATAAGAAAATCATAAATTACTGATTGTCAATATAATATATTCTTTTGCTTTCTCTTGTTATACCCACTTTGTACCGGGTATGGGTACAGAAGCAAAAAGCTAAGTGTTGATAAATCAACCACTTAGCTTTTTCTTATTTTGTAAATATTCCCAATTTTTTCCCGTCCATCTTTCTGGGTATGCGGATTTTCCTAGCTGGCAGTGCATGAAATCAAGAATAAAGAGTTACCAAATGACGCGCCAATGGAAATCCAACTGGGGAAATAACCGTAGTCCTGCTTTTAAGAATACTTTGCATCGAATTTGTGAGCAGGGATAACTGGTGGCCAGTAAGTTTTTCAAGACCCAATCTTAAAAAACATACATGATGTGATAAAATCTTCCAAAAAAAGTGATGTTATCGTTTTTAATTGCTACCTTTGTCATGTCAGATGTTTTGCTTGCTTGTTATTTTGGCAGCACCAAGATAGGTTAAATTTCTTACATGAACAAGTGCCGTTAGAACTTTGTTTCTCTGACACTTGGGGTTTCTACAAGATTTTGCGCTGCAGAATTAAGGTGACATAATATTCTTTTATCATATGCTAAAAATCGACACACAAGCACTTATCACGTTGAGGCATCGCTTTGATGAACAAATTTCAGAAGCGGATATTCTTTCATGGCTATATAATTTTGAGGAAAGTGATTGGGGAACAGCCCTAACATTGCTCAACCAAGTTTCCTTTTACTCTGAAACGAGGTGTGCTAATGTGTTAGAAGATGGCTTGCAACAAATCATAAGAGCACATGCAGGAATGCCTATCGCAATATATCCTATTGGTGGAATCGGAAAAAGCGGTGGGGTAATAGCGTACCACATAAAAAAACTTATAGGTCGATTTAGTCGTATCGTGTGGAGTTTTGTTGACAGTAACTTCTCCTATAGGAACACGCCATGTCTTGTTGTGCTTATCGATGACTTCTTAGGTTCGGGAGGAAGCGCTTGCAAATTATTAGAACAGATAACTCCCAACATACCACAAGGGAGTGTAGTTGCTTGTTTATGTGTTGCTTATATGCAAAAAGCTGGAACATTGTTATCTGTGAGAAATGTCGCTGTTTATGGAGATGTGCACCAGCCGGCTTTTGTACGAAGACATTCTGTATTTGGCTATCCTCCGAGAATGAAGGTTGTCAGAGACTTCGCTCTTAAATATGGAGCATGTCTTTATCCTAAGAAACAATATGTAAAAGAGATGGATTTGTATATTGGCCCATTGGGCTATGCCAATAGTCAATCGTTGGTATGTTTCGACCATACTACTCCAAATAATACTTTGCCTATTCTTTGGGCAAGCAAGAGGCGTTCGGATAATGGCAAAAAATGGGTTCCACTCTTCCCTCGAAGACTATTTGACAGAACACGTCGCGATGAAAGTTATGAACGGTTGAAATATAAATGGATTAGTATTGCTCAAAAAATAAGCCAAGGTCATATCAATCGTCTATTTAATGATTTTGGCCGTGAATCTATTCAATTGATTGGTTTGTTGCATGGTAAATACCATAAGCGCTCAGACTCATACATTTGTTTGTTGTTGGAAACAACTCATAAGCAATATGAACAACTCTGTGAAAATGCTGTTCAAAGGAATCTTCTCAGAAAAGACGGGTTGCTGACAGATGAAGGAAGGAGGACTTATACAAGTATACGTAAGAAAGAGTTTGAGGCCAGATCCTTGGTAATAGATATGATAATAAAAAAAGAATATGTATATATACCCTATAAGTTTCTTGGGATTTCCAGAGATTAATCTATTAGCGTAAAAATTGAGGACTGCTATTTCCTTGATTTGTTGCAGCCCCTTGGCTGTGAGCATAGAATTAAGTATCATTATACTGATAATAATGACTGCCTATGTCAGCCATTATTAACAGCCTCATCGGCTGATTACCAGTAAGAGTAATAGATTGATGCTATGGATTTCCCAAGAGACTCTTTTATACAACAACTGAACGGATGTAACTCTCAATTCCGTTCCTCTATTATAGAATATACAGATAACCTGATAAAGAAGGGGCTGCCAGTAATATTTTCACTAAAACACTTGGCAGGCATAGTAAGTGTAGAGTATTCGGAACTTATTTCCATCAAAGACCACATTGATGGTTATTATGCATATTTTACAATCAAGAAAAAACATAGTAGCAAGAGGAGGCGGATAGTTGTTCCATATCAGAACCTAAAACGTATTCAACGGTGGATATTGCATGAGATTTTGGACAAGATTCCTGTTCATCCCCAGAGTAAGGGGTTTGTCAAGGGTAGCAGTACTTTTCAAAATGCAAGTCCTCATGTTGGTATGTCTTTCATACGCAAGTTTGATTTCAAGGATTTCTTTGAGAGTATAACCGTACAGCGTGTCTATGGTATCTTTTTAGAAATAGGTTATTCGCCAGCCGTGAGTCACGACTTGGCTACGTTATGCACTTTGAAATTAAAAGAAGAAAAGTACCAAAGTCTTAGGGGGTACAAACAGAGTTGTTTCAGATATTTGCATAATAAGCCTAAGGCGGTTCTGGCACAAGGTGCTCCAACAAGCCCAGCTTTAGCAAATCTGGTATGCCGTGGATTAGATAGCAGATTAGCAAAATTTGCTGATTTGAACGGTATACATTACACTAGATATGCTGATGATTTGACATTCTCTGCGAACGAACTTGAGAAACTTCCTACACTGAATTTTCTCAAAAAGATAGTTGAGGAGGAATCACTACTGTTGAATTATAGCAAGACAGGAACTTATGGACCTGAATCTCGTCAAATGGTTACAGGTATTCTTATAGATGGAGAAAAACCTCGTGTACCTCAAAAGTTCAAGCGGCAAATCTATAGACATCTTCATTTTTGTGAGAAGTATGGAACCCAAGCACATTTTGATCACGTAATGCCGGGACATTCTCATGCCCGCCAATGGCTGTATGGTAAAATACTGTATGTTTATTCCATTGAGCCTGAGGCCGCCAAGGATATGATTGCAAAGGCTAATGCGTTAGATTGGGGCTTATTGTGATATGTATAGCAGAATTTGCAAATGGATTTGTTGGTGTTTGTGTTGGTTTATTACTGTTCGCTAATCCAATAACCAGTATGGTTCATCTCTTTGTTTATTGGGGACGAGCTGTTTTTCATCTTTGACAAGACCCTACTATGTAATTACCTTGCATTGTGGAGGGAATTTTTCTTTGGCTACGTAGAACAAATACACTACCTTTGAAAAGAAATAAATCCAATTAAATAAAAAGTCAATGGAACAAGGTGTTTGGCAAGAGATTGAACAGTTATACCAGAAGTTTCAGCAACTTGGTATCAGTGAAGCGGTGGACTATGAGAAGTACTACCTCTATTCTCTTATTGCCCATTCCACAGCGATTGAGGGTTCAACACTCACCGAGACGGAGGTGCAAAAGCTTTTCGATGAGGGCTTGACCGCTAAGGGGAAACCTTTGGTACATCATTTGATGAATGAAGACTTAAAGAAAGCATACGAGCTTGCCAAAGAGGATGCCAAATGCAAAGAGCCAATCAATTCTGCATTCTTGCAAAAGCTGAATGCCACTTTAATGCGTACCACTGGCAGTATTCATCATGTGATGGGTGGCACTTTCGATTCTTCCAAAGGCGAATTTCGCCTGTGTATCGTTACGGCGGGTTTTGGTGGGCGTTCTTATACGAGTTATCAGAAAGTCCCAGCCAAAGTAGAGGAGCTTTGCGCTTTATTGCAAGATAAGCAAAAGGCTGCGCGAACATTCCGTGAACAATACGAATTAAGTTTCAATGCCCACTTTAACTTAGCAACCATTCATCCGTGGGTAGATGGTAACGGAAGGGCTGCACGCCTGCTGATGAATTACATTCAGTTTTGCTACAGCCTTTTGCCAACTAAGACATTCAAGGAAGATAGAGAAGCGTACATTTCTGCCTTACGGCTATCACGCGAAGAAGAAGTCAGCCTGCCTTTCTTGAACTTTATGGCTGGTCAGTTAAAGAAGCCCTCTCTCAGGAGATTGAGCGGTTCAATGCCTCCCAAACGAGAAGTTTTAGCTTTATGATTTAGCTAATGCGCATATAAGTTGTAAACGCAGCAGAGAACAAACCAAGTTAAACATTCCGCTCATGTACGAAGTAGTTAACAAAGGCACCGTAATCTGCGAAATGCTGGTCGCTTTATCAGTGGCAAAATGTGGTTATGCCTTGAAATAGGAATGAACTCATAAGCTTATCAAAGAGGAGTGACGGAGATAGAGAGTTAAGCCAAACTACTTGTTCGGAGTGGGCGACAATCCTTGCCAACTCACAAACTCGTAAACTCGTAAACACCCCCTACTCCCCAACTCATAACCTCAGACGTATCGGCCTAGACCATCGAGCCAACACGCTCGTCAACTCGTTAACTCGTCAGCATGTCAACTCGCCAACCAGAACTCTTGTCAACTTTTCAGTGCAAATTTTAACATTCTGAGTATCCTTTCCGTTCACCAACCGCCCACCTTGCCGCAAAAAATCGATTCTCGCGAAGGTTTGTTTTGATGCCAAAAAGGGTTAGCATGCGAATGCAGCAAAATGTATTTTTATTTAAACTGACCGCCACTAATACCTGTTTTGGGGCGATTTGCAGCAAAACGTGGTGTATTTTGGTGCTAAACGCGTTGCAATATGCCGCTAAACGCAGTGCGTTTTGATGCTAAATGCAGTGCGTTTTGGTGCTAAACGCAAGGTAAAATGGTGCTAAATGCAGTACGTTTTGATGCAAAATGCGAGACGATAAGCATAAAAATACACTGCAATGGTATAAATAAAACCTGTTAAAACCATGAAACACATGACCAGAAAGGACAAAATAGCAGCTAAAAAGTGGGATTTTAGGGGCTAAAAGGGGATAATTGGGCATGAAGATTTACGAGTTGGCAACCCAAATAGAAAGGCTAAATGGTGCAAAATGCAGGTTTTGGGCTTTAAAACAGGCAAACCCCAAGGTGTGAAAGGGTAGAAAAACTTGCTTTTTAGCAGCTTTTTAACTAATATTTTCGCTAGAACAGAGCGAAATTTAGAGCGACTTTGTAAAATATAATGCAATAATTTAAGTTTTGAGTTGGTGAGATTGTGAGGTTATGAGATTGTGAGTTGACGGTATTGGGTGTTGATGGGCTTGTGTATTTACGGAATTGTGTGTTGATGAGCAGGTGAAATGGTGTGGTTATGCGTTGATGCCTTCGGGCGTTGATGGCTTTTCGTGAGTTTGTAAGTCAGTGGGGTGATTTGCCCCACACTTCGTATATGAGAGGAGTGCCTATCTTGTGTTGGCATCACAAAGACAACAAACTACGCTCAATTTATAGATGTATTAAAAGCCACGACAGCCTCGATGCCCGTCTTGTTTTAAGCCGCCTGCTTTCACTCTTACTTATGTAACCATATTTTGGGCGTTTCAATGTTGCGAGAACGATTGACACAAAACCTGCATTATACCGAAATTTATCGACCCCACATTAAAGATGTGCCGTTAAAAAAACTTGCCTTTCCTCTATAAAGCTGAAACATTTTTATTCATACAGGCTTATCAATCGCAATTTTTACGTAATTTTGTCTGGCACTTCGTACACGAAAGCTGCATAAATCTTCAATTTAGTAGTGCTAAACCAAACCCAACAGGTATATAAATAAATTCAAAAAACAAGATGATCTCGATATTATCAACCTCTTACATGCGCATTAAGCACCTTCTGTTTGTTGTATCGTTTCTTTTCTCTCTGCCTGTACTTTCGCAAGAAACAGACTCCATCAGCCACACCTACCCCATCTTGGGCTACTATCGTTTAGGGATGACAGAAGAAGAATTTCTTTCACAGATGTACAAAATGCAAAGCGAAACAGGGTTACAAGACAGCATTAGCTTTCAAACTCAGTATCTTATAGACGTAAACGGCATTAACTTTGATATGGACGGCGGGCCTGCAAGCTCTTGTTTAGACATCAGCGCAACAACTTGCTCCCTATACAAACCAGATGCCACACCGCTATATTTTGCCGGGGGTACTTATTTCCTAGATGGGAAATTGATTTCTTTTACCGCCAATGCCTCATCATCAATCGGCTGGGATGCCGCGCTTTGCTACATGCGGGTAGAATCTCCCTTGCAAGAAAGCCCATATCCCACAAAAGCCATGTACGACATTCATAATGTAGAGCATCACAATAGCCTGGTAAAACAATCAAACGATTTGACTGCTTACCTTTCCAAAAAATACGGAACACCAACGAAAGAAAACAAGCTAAACCTCTTGCCGCCACTGAAAGAAGACGAATACGTACGCACATTGGGCGAATGGTGGAACTTGGCATGCGATGTTGGAGCCATTCTCCCACGAGCAGAATGGAAACAAGGCAACATGAAAATTGTTACGGGAATTACAAGCTCTGGCAGGATATTCATTTCTTTTCTAGACGAAAAGGCCCTGTCGCACGCTAATCTTGACGAATACTTTAAACAAGCCGAACCAACAAAAGCGAAAGTGGCTTGGTGATAGGTTTCCGCCTGCCCCCATCCTAACCTAACTACATCACCTTTAATATGATGCGAAAAATATATTTATTGCTGAGCATCTGCCTCATCGTTAGCTGTAACCAACCGAAAGATAAAGCCGTGTATAAAGGACAAGAGCTGCATCGTTTGGTTACAATGGTGTCGTATTGCCAATATATTGACACGCTAGCGGCGTGGAAAGACACAAGTAGTTATTTCGTTAACAAAGCGGGCGAACCAATAATGGTAAACAGCCAACCGCTCTTTGTGAAGAGAAAAGGCACAGACTCGCTACAAACGATAAGCCATTTGCTACGCTACAAAGGGAAAACGGACACAACATATACATATAGGATAATTAGTGGACACCTCGTCAGAAAGAATCCCACCGGCTTTATAAGTCCCTACCTGTTTACGTACGACGATAAGAACAGGCTTATTAAAGCCATAACCTACGCCACGGACACATATCAATATAAATTTAAATGGGTTGGCAATCTACTTACTGACAACATCATGGAAGGAGGATATTACAGCAGAACATTTCGTACCCATATAGAATACGACAAGTCTCAAACCATCCCGCAATCAGGTCTGCCTGCATTACTTGACGGAGCTGCTTGTTACCTTTTCATGCACCCCTCGTCAAACGCTTATCTGCTAACAGGCTATATGGGCAGGCTGCCCAATTCGCCTGTGAAGAAGATGACGACAAAGGCAGAAGACGGCAAGACCATAGCAGCGTACAACGTTAAGACTACATTCGATAAAGCCAAAAGAATTACATCATACACGCTGGTCAAACCCAATGGTATGCTTTATGTAAAACAAGATTTCTATTATCCCGACTAACGTAAGAAAGACAACACAACAGATAAATCGCTGAAACATGACAATAGACAAAACAAAACTTGCACTAATTCTGCTTGTGGCAATGGTTACGGTGATAACATGCGTCAACCCCATTTATCCCCACGAGCAATTGCTTCAACACATTGGAACGGCCTTGTTGTTCATTCCGCTAATCACCGATGTGTTTAAGAAAGCAATGCCCATGCCGGCTTTTATAGGACTTGCATGTTTCACCATCCTGCACGTTATTGGCGCACGCTATATCTATTCGTACGTGCCGTATAAAGAATTAGCTGTTTCGTTGGGGTTGGTTGATACCGGTTTCTTTCAGGACCCTCGTAATCATTATGACCGCTTAGTTCATTTTTCTTTCGGCGTATTGCTGTTCCCATACTTGGTCTATGTTTGCAAGAAATGGTTTAAACTGCAACAGCTCATCGCTGTTTTTATGGCATGGCTGATGATACAAACGGGCAGCATGATATACGAACTGTTCGAATGGCTGCTTACTATTGTTATGTCGGCAGATGCAGCAGACTGTTATAACGGTCAGCAAGGCGACATGTGGGATGCTCAAAAAGACATGGCGCTAGCCCTGCTTGGTTCCACGGCAATGCTTTTCTGCTATATGCTCCGCAATGCGAATAAGGAGAGAAAGCGCCACTGAAGCCATCTTCATAAAACACTGCATCCAAAACATCCGCCGCTAGATTCAGGGCATAAGGCAAAAACCCATGCGAAAATCTCAGGTCAAAGCCATCTGCCACATCACCATTTTACGCGTATTCGGGACATGAAACTACGCCCCGTTTGCGATATGCACGAGGTTAACGCCTTTACAACAGCTCCCCAAAACACATCAAATCACAAGCTTAAGCCTTAAACACATTGCGCCATAATATAATGCACACGCTCGTACCACCCATTCTAGCAAGACATAAGTCGTTTAACCTAAATCAAGCGATAGAGCCTGTATTATCCTTCAAGGCGTAGCGGACTACGTCAAAACAAGAAGAATGGCAAGATGCCGACAAGCAAACGAGAGAGGGACAGGAGGCTATGCAAACATCTTAAAATCTTTTCTGAAGAGCAGACCGCGTTTCAGTTGGCTAGCCGAAACCTCAGCACAAGCAACCTTTAACGAATTTGATGTTCTGTAAAACATCGTTAACCCGCTTGCCGTTCTCAATATTTTTTCGGAACTTTGTAAAAGGATAATACTTTTTTGCCGATTGAAAAGCCCAACGAGCAGGATGATATCTAAGCCGTTAAGACAAGGCTTTCATTAAACTCGTTAAAGATAAATGTTTTGGATTTTATTACAAATGATAGATATAAACACAATCAATCCTCCTAAGTAAGATGAATAATATTTATGTGAACAAACATTTCAGGCGGCTCTGCTTAGCGTTGACGCTCATTTTTAGCTTGTCGGTTGCTGCACAAAGCGACTTCTCCACCATCCGCACAGGCGTAAATGCTGCCGATGCAAAGATTATCGAACAAGGCATTAAAGTTGTTGAACTGCCCAAAGACTCGGCAGCAACTCGGGGTAACGGTTTCGACAACGACAACAAGGATCATGGCAACAGCGTTTTCGGATACGAGTTTTATCGCTACACCTACCCCACCGTCAACGCCAAAGGCCAACCCATAACCCTATCTGCTCTTGCAGCAATGCCCAAGGCGGAAACTGTAATCATCAACAACATTATCCTGGGATGCCACTCCACCATCACAGACAATGCCAGCACACCCTCGGAATATGTAAGGGGGAACACCATGTTTAGCGAAGTGGGCATGCTCACGATGCACGCCAGGTTCAGACCCTTTGAGCGGGCATACACCTGCCTTGTAATACTGCCCGACTATCAGGGGTATGGGCTAACCCGTAACGAAGCGCACCCCTACCTTGTAGAAGACGTTACCGCCCGACAAAGTGTGGACGCGCTACGCTACGGCATTGAGTTGTACAAAACCTGCAAGAAAAAGAGGGCAAAGATAAGGGATAATTGGAAAACCGTATGCGTGGGCTACTCGCAAGGGGGAGCAGTGGCAATGGCTTGCCAAAGGTTCATTGAAACCAATTCACTAGACACCGACCTGCATCTGGGCGGCTCTGTATGCGGCGACGGCCCCTATAACCCCATTGCCACACTGCGAACTTACCTCGCCGAAGACAAGGTGTACATGCCCGTTGCATTGCCGCTTATCATTAAGGGCATGCTAGACTATAGCCCTTACATGCGCCGACACAAGGCAAGCGACTATTTCAACAAACGATTTCTAGACACGGGCATACTCGATTGGATTGCCCAAAAGGAGAAAACACTTGGCGACATACACATGCAATTGAGGAAAACGTTTAACTTCAAGAGAGACGAGCGGGGAGACTACCTCAAAGCATCTGAGATATTAAAACCAGAAGCATTCGCGTTTATGGCCAAAAAGATGAAAGGCGAACCCACAGAGAAGAACCCTAAATACGAAGACCTTTACGCCGCTCTCGCCGAAAACAACCTTACCGAGGGATGGAAACCCAAGTATCCCATTTACCTGCTGCACTCGCGAACAGACGAGGTTGTACCCATCGCCAACGCCGAAAGTGCCTACAACAACATGAGAACCGATGCTAAACCCAACATCATCAAGTACACCTACCTTAACAAAGGCAACCACGGCGACACGGGCAAGGCCTTCTACTTCTCTGTCATCGGGAAATGTTATGAAGTAAGGGGCATCGACGCCATTGTAGGCGGAGAAGAAACGTGGAACCAATTTAACCCCTAATGGCAACTGGCACACACATCATTGACAATCATCAACACAGAAAACAACATGAGAAAATATATCATATTACTGCTGCTTGCCATCTGCACACAGCTTTCGGCCGAGGGGTTAGGCAAGGACACGAACATCAAGGGAACGGCCAAACTCAACGGAAAAGACGTGCCGATGTGGTTTAACGTAACGGGCACAGACGTTGTAGAAGTTGGCAATGGCAAGAATGCAGCCATCAGTCAGTATTCGGAAGGCAAGCTTGTTGTGCCAGCCAGCATCGTTAACTCTGCCGACAAGCGCAGGTATAAGGTTGAGAAAGTGGCTAACTTTGCATTTAGCCTTTGCAGCAAACTAACCGCAGTTACCCTAGAAGAGGGCATCAAGGAGATTGGCGAGAATGCCTTTTCGGGCTGCAACGCCCTGCAAACCATCGGCTATCCTGCATCGCTAACCGCGATTGGCAGAGGCGCATTCGCGGGTTGCAACCAGCTTAGGCATACCCAATTGCCTAAAAACCTGGCCTCGATTGGGCAAGAGGCTTTCGCCGGAAACCAATTCGCAGACAATAAGCTGCTACTTCCGATAAAGGTAGCCGCTATCCCCATCGCCGCGTTCGATGGTTGCAAGCTGCAAATAGCGATACTGCCCCCTACGCTGAAAAGTATTGAAGAAGATGCTTTTCGTGGAGCAGGCTCGTGCGACTTCTACATGTTCGACGGCAACGCCGTGCCATCGGTACACAACAAGGGCGTGAACGTTGCCAGCCATTGGTATGCAACAAAACCCAAAAGCTATGGCCAAGAAAGTTTCTGCAACGGCCTGCTTCCCATCAGAGCAATGGTGCCCCAAGACGAATTCGTTGCCGACAACCTCACCTATCGGATTGTACAAGCTGGCCAATATCCTGGCATATTCACGGCCACGGCCTACAAAAGGAACGACAAGAAGGATTGGGCAAGCGAGTTTAAAGACCTGAAAGCGGCCGTGCACAACCCCACGTTCGCCGGCAAATGGAATCCCCAATACCGCATCAACGGCATAGATGCCAACTTCTTTACCGGCAACGACATTGTTAAATTACACCACATTGCCTTGCCTGCTAGCATCGAACCCGCTCAATCGACAAACGCCTTTGCACAATGCAAGGCTTTGGTTTCGCTGGATTTGTCGGCCATGAGCCCGCTAAGCAAAGCCGAAAGCGATGCGTTTTTAAGCGGACTTCCCGAATTTACCATCGTGTATGCGCCCAAAACACAGGCACAAGAGCACCGTGCCGCCAACACCGTGCTGACAAATAAGGACGGGAAACGCCACACAAGCCTTTATAAAATGCAGCTAAACGAAACCTTCGATGCATTGGCTCTGCAAGGAAACCTCGCCTATCGGCTTCCTTATAGCTTTGAGGCCAAGCGTGCAACCTTCTTCCGTTCGTCTTTTAAGAACAAAAAGAAAGAGACACTTGTTTTGCCTTTTTCCGCCAAACCGCGTGGAAAGGCCTTTGCTTTCGATGGCATGGACAAGCAATCAGGCGCCAACACCACCCTGAAGTTTGCCAAGAAAGACGAGTTACAGGCCAATACTCCTTATATATATGCTTCTGACGGCACAGAGATATGGGCAGAAAATGTGGTGGTGAACCCACAAAACAGCACAAACACGCCGACGAAGGATGGCTTGTTTGGCGTATACAAGGCCGATTTAGTTAAGACATTAGCCGCTGCGCAACAGCTAAACGGGACTGCTTATACACTAAATGCAGAGGGAAACAAGGGCAATGCCACGTTTGTGCAAGCCACCGATGAGGCTAAACTTACGCCCTTCCACGCCTTCTTGCATTTGTCCGACATGCTGGTTGGCGCAAATCTCAAACTTGTGTTCGAGGGAGAAGCGGCCACGGGTATAGAAAAAGTGACTACCGATGCAGACAACGAAGACAACACATGGTATAACCTGCAAGGCATCAAGTATAATTCCAAGCCTCAAAAAGGCATTTACATTCGTAATGGAAAGAAAGTGGTGGTGCAGTAAGTTTGTGAGTTCATGAGTTTGTGAGCTTATGGGACGATGAGCTTGCAGGCGCGTATGATGATAAATCGCTCACAAGATTGTAAGTTTACGAGAGTCTATTAAGCCTCAGTATCGCCAAATACCACATCAAGCTATTAGCGAAACGCGCCACATCACCAATTGAACTATCCCTAAAAAAAGCGGGTATGCCGATGAGCATACCCGCTTTTCGTTTCATCGCCACAAGTAGGCGAGGCGTTTAAACCTTGTTGTCGTCGTTTGCAAGCAAGGCTTTACTGGGTTACGGCACAGGTTTTACCTTGCATGCTGTTGTAAACAAGCACACTAGGGCATAACCCAAACCGCTGGTAACCAGTCTTACTTAACCACTTTCTTCCCGTTAACGATATACACGCCAGCTGGCAAGCGATTGAAATCGGCCGTTGTGCCAACCTTAACGCCATTGAGGTTAAACACGCTGTACACAGCTGTTCCCTGCCTCGTCACCTCATTAACGCCAGTAGTTCCGTTGCCCACAAGCGTAAGCGTGGCCTTGCGGATGTGAGGCGTGTTCAGGCCAAAGAAGGTAGCTTTGGGTGCATTGCCTTCCCACACGCGGGTGTTCGCATCATTGTTGACCATCGGCAAAACCTTATCTCCATCACCAGAGATTTCAAAATAGCCCTCCTCAACCTCGAACACCACCTTCGTTATCTGTTTCCCGTCGGGGGCAATAAAGTCGAAAGAGTTACCCCGTGGAACAAAGAGATGCTGATTTTTCAACACATTTGTGACCCTTATAAAAGGCCTTTTGTGGTTAACCATCTTCACCCCACCCTCTTCAAGTTCTGCTCCTTCGGGCAATTCCATGGTACGTCCATTGGCATCGTTCACCCATTTCTCGCTGTTAAAGTCGAAAACCACCGTTTGTGCCGAGGCAACAACCGAAAGCAATAAGGCTGCAAGCGTTAGGCTTGCGCGTTTAAGTGTAAATGTTTTTGTCATTCTGTTACTTTGATTAGTTAATAATAAAAAAGTTTCACTGGTATGAGCACGGCAAGAGCCTTGTCTTGCATGGTTCAATTTGTGTTACTGCAAAGGTAATAGCTTTATTTTACATCGCCAACTAAAAGGTCATAAACTTGAAAAATCCCGAAAGAAATCATAAAAACAGACCAAATTCAGAGCATGAAACCACTTGTTATCGCCAGCCCTCAAACGCCTCCTTACACTAATTACAGCGTAACAGCTGGGCGCAATGGGATGCCAGACAAAGGCAAAACACAGAAATGAGCGTTGTCTAAACCACGACTGAATGGCAGCGAAAGCTTTTAGAGCCTGCCTTTTAGATAATCCAAAACATTTTTCCAGCCATCTTCTTCTGCGCCGTAACCCCACAGCTTTTCAGAAAGGTCGTCCAACCTTTGAACACCTCTATGGTATGCCTCGCTCAATGCCCTGCGTTCTTCTTTCGAGATAGCGTTCAGCCTTTCGTCGGCCACTTTAAATCGCGGATTAATCAAGAAGTTCGCCACATCCGTATAAACCTCTTCGTCGCAATCGCTTGCAAAATCGGGGAATATGGCTAGTGTTTGTTCAAAAGCCTCTTTTATTTCCCCTAATCCTAACCTGCTCAACGTATCAGGAATATAGGGAAGTAACGCCCTTCCTTCATAAAAAATAAAATCCCAGCCATCGCCTTTCCAATTACCTATCATATTTACTGCCACATGAAAAGTAAAGACTTCGGCACTTACCTCGTCCTTAATCTTTTCAATTGGGCCTAATTTCCATATATCATCCGATATGCTTGCAAACTTAGACTCCACATCGAGGTCGCTATACTTCTCCCAAAGCGTTCTTAAATCGTCCATTGTAGATGTATTTATATTTTGAGGAATAACAAACTTACAAGAAAAAGATTAGCCGTTAAGCCCGCCAAACTCAACATGATACTGGTTATCAATCTCCATAAAGGCCAAATGTCCAAGCAAATAGTCGGGTCCTGCATCTAAATCGAGGGCAAAGTCCGTGTCCATGCCCTTAACCCAGATAGTAACATTGTTTACAAACAGCGCATTCACAAAGTCGTCTGCCGATATTGGTCCATCTGCCTTAAAGTCGCCACAGGCTATCATATCATTAACAACATCTACATAATGGTCGTTTGCCTCCATAAACGCCTCCATTATCTTTTCTTTGTTACGCTCTATCCAATTTATTTTTTCAGTAACTATTTTGTCGATGTCATCCCCCTCTGCATGTTCTGTATCAAGATAAACGTCTGTCTCTCTTCCCCACACTTGCAGTTTTCCTACATATTCACCGCAACTTTTGTCGAAGGTAAATTCAGTTGCGCCAATCATCATCTTCTTTTCCACAGTAGTCGAGTTATTGTTTAATAAATGGTAACCATCACATGTCCATTTGCCTCCAACACTTCCCGATAAAAGTCTTTCATGTTTTGGAAGTAATCGCTAATTTCTTCTTTCACCAACTCTTCTTCATCGTCGTAATCCCAAATGTCGGGGTAAAGTTCAGCCTTTTTGCACGCATCCATACTGAACGTTGCCATTGCCTGCTCCATATCAAAAGCCTCCAAAGCCGCAAGTACATCGGCAACCCTCTCCTTTTCCGTATAGGCAACAAACTCTTCTATGCCTTCAAGCGCACGTACACCAACCACAGCCTCGCTTAAAGGGTTGTTCTCAATTGGGTCGCAACTGCTTACGCCGGTAAGCACAAAATGCAGTACGTCCCACATTTTGTCTATATCCAACAGCATTTCGCTTTCTTCGTTCCATTCTTCCACCTCATCCAGTACGTCATTCCTTTCGCGGTCGAAATTCTTCAAGCAGTTTAGTTGCTCATCATTGATGTACTGATAGTTTGCAATCATTCCCATAACTTTTCCATTTTGTTAATAAGCAGGCACCAAGCAGCCTGCAATTGGTTACACATGTTTTTGAGTTTCATCATAATATACGAATGCCTAAACCAGCCGTTGTGCCCACTTAACAATTACCCTATCTCTCTGTATGCCCCCAGTTGGCAGGCAAAACAGATGATGCAACAATTGTTGGGCGCAGAAACAACCAATTGCCATAAGCAGATGAACTCCGCACAAAGGTAGCTTTTATAATCAAGAAAAACGAAACAACGCATCGAAATTATGCAACATGGGCAGCAAAATCCATCTTTTAAGGCTGGGGTTACGCCCGTTCCCAAATTCGTCTATGGTGGACTTTGGCCCATTAAAAGATTGTATGGCCCTGGTTTACTCACTGCGTAGTTGTGTCATGTTGACGAAAGCACCGACAAGAGAATGTAACGTTTTGCGCACGAAATTTAACATTATGGCTGCATTTTTTCCAGTCAATCCTCCGTTCGCCCACATTTTTGCGAGTATTGCGCCAACTTGTTTGGGGCAAAACAAGGTGCGTTTAGAGGTGGATAAACAACCGCTTGCCTCTGTTTAAATATACATTTTGTGCGCCACACCACGCTATTTGCAGCAAAATATGGGGTAAAATGCACCAAAACGCAGGGTAAAATGCGGCAAAACACACTCCATTTAGCACCAAAACGCAATGCAAAATGCACCAAAACGCAATGCAAAATGCACCAAAACGCAGGGCAAAATGCAGCAAAACGCAGGGCGAATACAATAATATGCAGTGCGAAAAAGGGCTTAAATACCCCCTCGACAGACTGAAATAGCATGCAAAAAGGGGCAAAATGAAGCTTTAACCACTGCCGTTTTGGTGCTAAATGCAGAAAAATCGGACGATAAATTTTGCGGTTGGACAACAATCTAGAAGTGCAAAGTGATGCAAAACGCACTTCGGACCATCATTTTTTGACAGGAAGTGGGGCGCGTAATGTCACCAATAGCGGCTAAAAGCATGTTTTTAGCGGTATTTTGGAGCTAGAATGGGGCGGCAAGAAGGATGCGTTTGTAAAACAAACAAAACACGTTTAACAATTTAATGCGCGTATGAAGAACACGATTTTAGTTGCCCAGCGAAGGAGCTAACGACTTAACAACCCCGCTTTATAACCCTTTCCACCCCCCCTTGCCACAATATCACCTGCTTTTAGTACCTAAAACCACACATCTTAATGCCCCGTTTAACCCCAAGCGGTCGTTATACCGGTTACCTATTATTTTAGGTTGTTTCCATCGCTTCCTGTTCATCTTTCGTTTGCTTG
>ERZ773014.533-NODE-533-length-25929-cov-7.833965_pt1 | contig 25929 bp, 24 predicted proteins | sample MGYA00580841_ERZ773014 | MGnify/ENA primary metagenome ERZ773014 (study PRJEB29015, sample SAMEA2737989) | human oral metagenome | biome: human oral; feature: human-associated habitat; material: dental | place: China | collected 2067 ... | reverse complement strand
CGGTATAGGCAAGAAGTTGCTCGTAGTGGCTATTGTATGGATAGTTAAGTTGGTTGGCTGATGCGTATAGACATAATCACACTTATGCCCGAATTGCTCGAAAGCCCTCTAAACAACTCGATTGTGAAGAGAGCTCAAGACAAAAAGTTGGTCGAAATCCACATACACAACCTACGACACTGGTCGAAAGACAAACGACACTTCCGAGTCGACGACTATGCCTTTGGATTTTCGGCCGGTATGGTAATGCAGATAGAGCCCATTTTTCTGGCTATCGAAGAGCTCAGAAGCCAACGCCATTACGACGAAGTAATATTCATGTCGCCCGACGGCGAACGCTTCGACCAAAAGACAGCTAATATGCTTTCGCTCAAAGAGAATATTATCATTCTGTGTGGGCACTACAAAGGTATCGACTACCGAGTAAGAGAACACCTCATCGATCGCGAAATCTCCATCGGCGACTACGTACTTACAGGTGGCGAACTACCTGCGGCAATAGTTACCGATGCTATAGTGAGGCTACTGCCGGGAGCTCTGGGCGACGAACAGTCGGCTCTGTCCGATTCGTTCCAAGACGGATTGCTCGCTCCGCCCGTCTATACTCGACCGGCAGAGTACAATGGCTGGCGTGTACCCGACATATTGCTATCGGGCAACGAGGCTAAAATACGCCAATGGGAATACGAGCAAGCATTGGAGAGAACAAAACGTATCCGCCCCGATATATTAGACTCATAGTCATAGGCTTATACTTATTTCTTTTAGAGGGGGGAATATTTGTTTTTCGGCAAAAACAGATAGAGAGTGGCGATTCAATTATAATTGTACTAACTTTGCAATATATTTTTTATGTATAAAATACTATGAAAGAAAAATTTCATATATCGGGTATGACTTGTGCTGCGTGTGTAGCTCATGTAGAAAAAGCCGTAAAGAAAATCAACGGCACAAGCAATATCAATGTCAATCTACTTACAAATACACTTACATTAGATATCGATAGCCAAAAGACCGATAGCCAAAGCATTATCGATGCAGTACAAAAAGCAGGATACGGAGCTACAATCGCCCAAGACGCTAATACACAGAAAAATATAGCTACAAATACGGCAACCGTTTTCGAAGAAAATATTAGAGATATACGACGAAGACTTATCGGGTCGCTAATCTTCATTGTGCCATTACTTTACATATCTATGTCTCACATGTGGGGAGCTCCTATCCCCTATTTTCTTAGTCCTCAAAGCAATCCCATATCATTCATTATGACTCAGTTGCTACTGACACTACCTATCGTAGCCATAAATAGAGTCTATTACACGAAAGGATTCAAAAGCCTATTCAATCTCAGTCCGAATATGGATACTCTCATAGCGATAGGCTCTGCTGCTGCACTGATTTATGGAATATTTGCCATATATATGGTAGGTTATGGGCTGTCGCACAGAGATATATCGTTAGTACAGAGTTATACTACGGATGTATATTTCGAGTCGACAGCGATGATATTGACTCTTATCACCGTAGGTAAGTACCTCGAAGTCAAGTCGAAAGGTAAGACAAGCGAAGCTCTCGAAAAACTAATGAAACTTTCTCCCGCTACTGCCATCGTAGAAGAAAATGGCGTAGAGGTAGTTCGCCCCATCGAAGAGGTACACGTGGGTGATACGGTGATAGTTAAATCCGGACAAACAATCCCTGTAGACGGCGTAATATCTTATGGTACAGCCTCAATAGACGAATCGGCTATAACGGGCGAGAGCATCCCTGTCGAAAAAAGCGTAGGCTCCAATGCCATTCAGGCTACCATCAACCAATCTGGATACATCAAGGTAAAAGCCACAAAAGTGGGAGAAGACACTCTATTTGCCGAGATAATACGGTTGGTCGAAGAGTCGGGCGCCTCCAAAGCCCCGATAGCAAAACTTGCCGATAAAGTATCGGGTATATTCGTACCCATAGTGATATTGCTGGCAATCGTTACGGCTATCGTATGGCTCATACTGGGGCAGACATTCGAATTTGCTCTGTCGTCGGCTATAGCGGTATTGGTTATTTCCTGTCCGTGTGCTTTGGGGCTTGCCACTCCTGTTGCGATTATGGTAGGTACGGGCAAAGGTGCCGAAAACGGTATTCTCTTCAAATCGGGAGAAGCTCTCGAAAACACTCACTCTATCAACTGTATAGCCTTCGACAAGACAGGTACTATTACTAAGGGAAAGCCGCAAGTAAAGCACTACAAGGTATATAACGATAACACCCCCGATTTGCTGCTTGGCATCGCCTACTCTCTCGAACTAAAAAGCGAACATCCTCTGGCAGAAGCTATTATCGAATACGTACGCTCTCAGAATATTGCTCCTATCGATATCGACCGCTTCGAGTCGCTGGCGGGTAAAGGTCTCATAGGATATGTCGGCAACGACAAATATATGGCAGGTAATATTTCATTCGTACAGACCTGTGGCGAGAAGTGCGATGTCGTAAAAGACGTCGAACAACTGACCTCATCGGGTAATACAGTGGTTGTTTTTGCAAAAAACAGCGAAATAATAGGTCTTATTGCGATTGCCGACAGTATCAAACCCACAAGCCGACAGGCAGTTGACGAGCTCCGCCGTCTCCGAATCGATACCGTGATGCTCACAGGCGACAATAAATATGTGGCAAACAATATAGCCCAAGAAGTAGGTATCGACAGAGCCATATCTGAGGTGTTACCTCAAGAAAAAGAGCGTATTGTGGCTACGCTTATGGCTGAAGGTAAAAAAACGGCTATGGTGGGCGACGGCATCAACGACGCTCCCGCACTGGCAAGAGCCGATATAGGAATAGCCATCGGCAATGGTACGGATATTGCCGTCGAAAGCGCCGATATAGTACTTATGAAAAACGATCTACTTGGTATAGTGTCTGCAATAAAACTAAGTAAGGCAGTGATAACCAATATAAAGCAAAATTTATTTTGGGCATTTTTTTACAATATCATCGGGATTCCATTAGCGGCAGGGGTACTCTACCCTATTTGGGGGCTTAGACTTACTCCTATATTTGGAGCCGCTGCTATGAGTCTAAGTAGTATCTTCGTAGTAACTAACGCATTACGACTGAAATCATTTAAAACATATAGTACTAAACATATTAAAAACGAGTATAATAAGCAAATGACAAAAAAAATCTTTCAAATAGAGGGTATGATGTGCCCAAACTGTGTGAAACACGTGCAAAATGCCCTCGACAAGTTGGGTGTGAAAGCGGAAGTGAGCTTGGAAACTCACTCGGCTACCATCGAGGCAGACTATATTAAAGATGCCGATATCAAGAAAGCTATCGAAGAAGCAGGCTATAAAGTAAAGTAGGGCAAACAGTAATAAACTGATACACACCTATATACGAATGAGGCAATATTTTTTTGTCTACACTATTTGGTGTATTCAATAAAATGTAGTACCTTTGCATTTCAATATCGCGGAGTAGAGCAGTGGTAGCTTGTCAGGCTCATAACCTGAAGGTCGTAGGTTCGAATCCTGCCTCCGCTACAAAAGAGGCAAAGAGTTATATGATTGACATATAGCTCTTTTCTTGTATATTACCGCGCCTTAAAGATATTTTTAATCGACGTACCTTTGTTTTTCTATGTAAAAAAGCTAACTTTGCATTCTTGTAGTAGAAACATCAATATTACGTTTTCACTCATAAATGCGAAAATATTTATTTATAGCCTCTATTGTAGTGTTTACCTTGTGTTGCAAAGGCAAACAAACGACTGTAGCCGACAATATTGTAGCCAAAGCGTTCGATAAGACACTGAAAGTATCTGATATAAAGAATATTATCGAGCTATCGAGAAACTCCTCCGATAGTATCGAATATGTAAGAAACTACCTGAAAGACTGGGCTATAAATCAGATATTGTACAGAGAGGCAGCCGATTACTATAAAAACGACGAGCAAATCAACAGACAGGTAGAAGAATATCGACAAACACTTATACTCAACAAATACAAGCAGGTACTAATCAAAGACAATAGCCATAGCCCTGCAGACGAGGATATTATCAAATTTTATGCAAAAAACAAAGAACGTTTCTTGCTCACAGAGCCTATGATAAAAGGAGCCGTTATTCGCATATCGAGCAATTCGCCAAATATCAAACGGTTGCACGACAACTTAAAAAAAACCGACCAAAAGTCGATAGACGAAATCGAACGTCTAAGCCTCAAACAGCCGTTTGACTACTCTTTTTTCCTCGAAAAATGGACAAGCCTAACTACGATGAGTTACCTCGTTCCCAAACAGATAATAGACAACAACAACAACCTGAAACCTAATACTATATATGAGTACAAAGATGAAGCGTTCGTTTATCTGATAAAGATAGTAGATATTCTTCCCAAAGGCGCAGAGATGCCACTCGAATTGGCAAAAACCGAAATCGCTTTTTTGCTACAAGAGAACAACGATAAAACATTTATAGACAACTACCTAAATAATATGTTAGAAAAACAACAGAAAAAAGGCAACGTTGTAATCAATTTTAATAGAAAGAAATAGACATCCTCAAATAACACATAACACACGTATAATGAAAAGGTTAATAGTAATTGTAATATTTCTGAGTTCGATAGTAATAAGTGCCAAACAACCGATAGACGGTATAGTCTGGATTGTGGGCGAAAATTCGATACTCAAATCCGAAATAGAAGAACAACGCCAAATAGCTCAGTACAACGGAACTAAATTCGATACAGGCAATGCAAACTGCATCATAGCCGAACAGATAGCAATCCAACAGTTGTTTCTGCATCAGGCTGCGCTCGATAGTATATATGCAAATGAGGGACAAGTATCTACGCGTGTCAATATGCAGATAAATCAATATATTGCCGAGATAGGTTCGCAAGAGAAACTCGAAGAATATTTCAAAAAATCGCTCAACGAAATACGCGAAGAGATGTTCGAGGCTATCAAACGCCAAATGATAATACAAGAAGTACAACAAAAGATCGTTGGCAACAGCAAAATATCTCCGTCCGAAGTTCGCAAATTTTACAACGGGCTCAAAAAAGATAGCATACCGACTATGCCCGCTACGGTAGAGGTTCAGATAGTAAGGCTCGAGCCTCAAATCAGCGAAGAAGATAAAGAAGCGGTAAAAGAGCGTCTGCGTGAGCTTGCCGAACGAGTAAACAAAGGTAATGCCGACTTCACTGTGCTTGCACGCTTGTATTCGGAAGATGAGGCAACCGCAAAACAAGGCGGCGATTTAGGCTTTTTCGGCAGAGGAATGATGGAGCCCGAATTTTCGAATATAGCTTTCGACCTTCAAGAGGTGGGCAAAGTATCGCGTGTAGTGGAAACCGTTTATGGATACCACATTATACAGCTTGTCGAACGCAAAGGCGACCGTATCAATTGCAGGCATATACTGATGCGTCCAAAAGTATCGAATAGTGTAAAGGCAGCTACTCTTGCACGCCTCGACAGTATTGCAAATGAGATAAAAAACAATCGACTTACTTTCGAAGAGGCAGCAACAAACTTTTCGTCGGACAAAAACACCAAATTCAACGGAGGTCTGATGTCGAACGCCAATAACGGCTCCACTCGCTTCGAATACCAGAATCTACCTGCCGACATAGCCAAACAGGTGTACAATATGCAAAAAGGCGATATCTCAGCACCAATCACAATGATAGATCCACAGCTTGGAAGAGAAGTATATGTAATAGTGAAAGTTAAAGACAAACTCGACTCACACAAAGCCAATCTTACCGACGACTATCAGGTAATAAAACGTTACTGCGAAAACGTAAAAAGCGAAGAGATACTTTCGAAGTGGATAAAAAACAAAATAAAAGACACCTATATCTATATATCGCCCGAATTTCGTCAATGTAAATTCACATACGAAGGTTGGATAAAATAAATTGTATATCAATAAAATAAACAATAAAATATGAACAACATCTATCGACACGCTCTATACTTTGCTCCCGTTTTAGGAGCATTGTTTATAATGCACTTTGTACTCGGAACATCGAGTAATTTACTGATGCTCATCCTAGTACTGCTTATCAAAATAATAGTCCCAATAGTAGCGGTATATCTTGCTATCGATTGTCGTCGCCGACTCAACGACGATTTTTTCACCTATTGGCTGGCTTTTCGCTATTTCTTACTGATGTTTGTAGGAGCATCGCTTATATGCAGTGTATTCATATTCATCTATGTACAGTGGATTAATACCGATTTTTTAATCAATTTGAAAGAAATATCGAGCCAATTGATGGAACGCCTTACACAAACGCTAAGTTCGTCTGTAATATCCGAGTCGGAAATGGAGCAGATAATAGATACGGCATACACACCAAAAATGTTTACTGCAAGCAGTTTTCTGAGCAACTTAATAATAGGTCTCATTATTACGATAATCGGCTCGTTTATAGTAAGAAATAAAAAAACACGATAGTAATGACAGATAATAAAATGCTTGCTCCCTCGCTATTGAGTGCAGACTTCGGCAACCTTGCTCGTGATATAGATATAATAAACAGTAGCAGAGCCGATTGGTTGCATATCGATATAATGGATGGAGTATTCGTACCGAATATTTCGTTTGGTTTTCCGGTACTCGAATATGTGAAAAAACTAAGCCAAAAGCCTCTCGATGTGCATCTTATGATAGTAGAGCCGAATAAATTCATAGACGAATGTAATAATATCGGAGCTATGATGATGAACGTTCATTATGAGGCATGTACACATCTTCATCGTACTATAACAGCTATACGACAAGCAGGTATGAAAGCAGGAGTCACTCTCAATCCGCATACTCCGGTAGAATTGCTCGAAGATATAGTAAACGAAGTAGATTTGGTATTGATAATGTCTGTAAATCCGGGCTTTGGCGGACAGAAATTCATCGAAAACACATACTCTAAGGTAGCCCGTCTACGTTCTATGATTGAACGCAAAGGTTCTAAGGCACTTATAGAGGTCGATGGAGGAGTAAATCTCGACAATGCGGCAAATATATACCGTGCCGGAGCAGATGTACTCGTAGCAGGTAACGCCGTTTTCAAAGCACCCGATATATCGGCAGCAATAGAGGCATTCAAAAATGTATAAATCAATATTTATCATACAAATAAATAACGATTTCTTTTTTAGGTTCACTATACACCGACATTAAATGACATACTCCGAAGCTATTGATTTCTTGTACTCTACTGCACCTATGTTTCAGACGGTAGGCAAGCAAGGATATAAAACGGGTTTGGAAAACACCCTGTTTCTGGATAAATACTTCGGGTTTCCACATCGAAAATTCAAAACCATACACGTCGGCGGCACCAACGGTAAAGGGTCTACTTCGCATCTTTTGGCGGCTGTACTGCAGGCGGCAGGTTATAGGGTGGGACTCTATACTTCGCCACATTTGAAAGACTTCCGCGAGCGTATCCGTATCGATGGGAAGCAGATACCCAAACGGCGAGTATCGCTATTCGTGCAAAAGCACAAAAAACTCATAGAAGATATAAAACCATCGTTTTTCGAGATTACTACTTCGATGGCATTCAACTATTTTGCCGAAGAGAGCGTAGATATTGCCGTCGTAGAAGTTGGGCTAGGCGGTAGGCTCGACTGCACCAATATTATCTCCCCCATAATATCGGTTATCACGAATATCAGCCTCGACCATACGGACTTACTTGGCGACTCTGTGCAGGAGATAGCTACCGAAAAAGCAGGTATAATCAAAACCTATACTCCGATAGTGATAGGGCAAACTCAAAGCGAGGTAGCCGATATCTTCATCGAAAAAGCCAAAAGCGTAGGGGCGCCAATAATATTTGCCGACCAATACTGTAAAGATAAAACTCTACCCGACTGCCAATTGCAAGGAATATACCAAGACCACAATCGACGCACCACACTGGCTGCTATCGACCTACTACAAAAAGCGGGGCTAAACATCAAACAGCAGTCTATTACAGAGGGTTTTGCTAACGTCGCCACACTTACGGGACTTATGGGGCGATGGCAAATAATTGGAGACAGACCGACCACTATCTGTGATACGGGACACAACGAAGCAGGAATAGCGCTCATAGTGGAACAATTAAAAAAACAACACTACCACCATTTACATATCGTATTTGGTATGGTTGCAGATAAGAAACGCGATAATATCTATACGCTTCTACCTAAGGACGCTACATACTATTTTACAAAAGCCTCCATACCACGTGCTTTAGACGAAACCATTCTTGCTCGGGAGGCTCATAATCATCAACTTAACGGAAATACATACAAGACTGTACGCAAGGCAATAGCTGCCGCTCGTAGAAACGCATCTGCCGACGACCTCATTTATATCGGTGGTAGTACGTTTATTGTAGCCGAAGCATTATGAAATAACGAAAACTAATTACTAACTTTGCAAAAAATAAACAATACATATCTATTTATGAAAAGAGCATCTATATTAATACTTTTGCTGACAATATCTTTTGTCGGCTGTAGACCGAAATATTCTGCAGCAAAGATTAACAATACGACGACACCCAAAACACAGACTCTGACGGTAAAAGATATTGTAAGTCAGTACCGTGGAGCAAACACGGAGATACAGTTTCTGAACCTATCGGATGCTGCCATAGAGTACACCAACGACACAAAAAGCTACTATGTATCGGCTAAAATGCAGATAATAAAGGGTAAAGAGATAAGCATATCGATATTCCCAATGTTGGGTATAGAGCTGTTTCGACTCAAATTCACTCCGGAACGATTCTATATCTTCGACAAATTAAACCGCCAATACTGCGATAATTCGTATCAATATCTATCTAAAATGTTGAAGGCTGAAGTATCGTATGGTATGATAGAATCTCTGCTGACAAACAATATCTTCAGTATCGCCCCCAACTCCAATATAGACGACTCGTACGTCTCTACTCAGATGGCAGATAAATTCATACTTGCGTCGAGACCCGACACCAATATGTATAAGCACATTATGGAAATATCGCCGAGCTACACACTTACAGCAACGAGTGTGGTACAGAATATGTCTCAGTTGATTCGTGTCGATTATGCCGATTTCAAGATAATAGACAAGACGACGTTCCCCACCGTAATAGAGGCAAAGACAAGTCTGCCGACAGACAATTTCCGACTGAAAATCAATATCAAGAAAATAGAAATAAACAAACCGTTCGAAATAGGCACTGTCAATATCGGCAGATACACCAAAGCACAATGTTCGCAAATCATTTGAACATATAATGTTAACACTATCTCATTGTCTATAAACAAAATATCTTTTTCAAGACAGAATAATGTCAGTAAAAACAGCCTTTATAGCCTTATCGACTTTACTTGTATTTACAATATCGGTAAATGCGCAATCGATCAAAGAACTCGAAGCTCAGAAACGTAAAGCACAAGAGAGGCTCGAGGCAACACAAAAATTACTTGATGATACCAAGAAATCTCGTAAGGGTACTGAAAATGAGATAAAATTATTATCTCAATCTATGAAAGAGATAAACAACCTAATCTTCTCGATAAACTCTGAAATAGACGGACTTAATAGAGATATTGCATCATTGGAAACCGAAAAGACGGGGCTCACACAGCGTCTCGAGATAATTAAAAAAGAGTACGCTACAGCCATTTCGAGAAACGTCATTCTTAGAAAACAATTCTCTCCTACTCTATTCATTTTTTCAGCAAAAAACTTCAGCCAAGCCATTCGCCGAACAAGATATTTGATTGAGATGTCGACCTACCGAAAGACACAAGTATTGGAAATAAAAAAACTAACGAAAGATGTAATAGACAAAGAGCAGATACTTAATACTTACATAGCCCAGAAGTCGCAGTCGCTTTCGGAAAAAGAGCAGCAAAACAAGACTCTCACACAGAAGCGAGACCAACAAAACCAACTGCTGAAAACCTACAATCAAAAAGAGCAGGAATACAACGCCACCATACGCGAAGAGCAGCAACGGCAGAATAATCTCAACAATCTCATACGTAAAAAAGTAGCCGAAGAGAACCGTAAAAAAGCCGAAGTAGCTCGCAAGGCTGTCGCAGAAAAAAAGCGTAAAGAACAGGTTGCCAAAGGTAATAGCACGAAAAGCAACACCAAGACAGCAAGTTCAAACAAAAGTAAGGATGCCATAATAACAGAGACAGAATACAAACAATACAAGGAAGATCAGCTACTTACAGGCAACTTTTCGAAAAACAAAGGCAACCTGCCTATGCCTGTCGAGAGCGGGCGTATATATCGTCATTTCGGGCGACAGACCAATCCGACCACTAACGCCATAGAGAACAATAGCGGCATATACATAATCACTCCCGACGGAGCCGAAGCCAGAGCCGTATTCGACGGCACAGTGTTCGAGGTGATGTACGAACCCGGCTCAGGATATATCATCTGGATCACTCATGGCTCATTCTCTACTGTTTACGCACAACTATCTCTATTCTACGTGAAAAAAGGCGATAAAATAAAGGCACGCCAAAAGATAGGCAAGATAGCTCAGAAAAACAACAAGAGCGAACTCAACTTCTACATTCTCAACGAAAGCGCATCTTACGAGAACCCCGAAAATTGGCTCTCACACTAAGATATAAGAGATGGATAGAAGTAATAATTTCGACTTCATACGATTGATATTCGCTACTTTCGTTATAATATCGCATTCGTACGTACTATCGGGAGATACCGAGGGCGATTTTCTGTACCGAATTACAAACGGACAGACTATGCTATCACACATCGGTGTATCCGGGTTCTTTGTAGTGAGCGGTTATCTGGTTTTTCAGAGCCTATGTCGTAGTTTGTCTGTCCGAGAGTATTTTATCAAACGAGTAAGGCGCATCTTCCCTGCTTTATTTGTTATGCTATGTATCACTCTACTTGTATTGCCTATCGTCTACGACAACAATGTTCCATACCTGAAAAATATGGAAGTGTGGACTTATATACCTCGTAATCTATTTCTTGCAAATCAATACCATATTACAGGTATTTTTGAGAACAATCCATATCCGCGCGCTATCAACGGTTCGCTCTGGACGATACGCTACGAGATTGTAATGTATATATTGCTGGCTACGCTATTTATAATACGTCATAAACGACTGTATATAATGATACTGTCGGTATCGGTGTGGGTATTTTGCGTTATTGCCTTATTAAGTTTACCTTCTGAAATATTGCAGATTAATATTGGACTACGTATAAATAATTTACTGCAACTCGGAGCATGTTTTTGGGGGGGAGTAGCCTGCTCCTCATTAAATTTATCTGTATTTCGTCGATTTTTCCCACTTGTATTTGTTGCTGTTTCGGCTATTGCTACAATTGCTACCGTTTACGGCGTATTGGATAGTGTATTTTATATAATAATACCTTTTGCAGTAATATCATTTGCCTTATATCCACTGCCTTACATCAAGAGTATAGGTGATAGAATCGGCGACCTGTCGTATGGATTGTATATTTACGCTTTCACTATCCAACAAATGATTGTCTTTTTCTTTCATCCTACAAGCCTAATACTTATCTTTGTAAGCATTGCTATAACAATACCTTTTGCATACGCATCGTGGCTTCTTGTAGAAAAAAGGTTTGTACGGTGCAGATAGTTGGTAATTGTTTTATAAACTTTCCGCGACATTTTATTCCTGTATGAGGTTATATATTCTATAAAAATGTTTTTATCTCTCCAATATAACAATTGCACACTGGGTGCAATATCATATAAAGGTATCGTTGGGCAACCATTTTTTTCCATATTTTACTTATCACTTGCTATGTTTAGAACTCTATACCTCAGAAAAGCAATGCCCACAATGTTTCATAAGTTAATGTAATTGCATAGAGCTACTTCTTTTAAACCTCTGTCGAAAAGAGAGGTCAAGCAAAGTTCGCCAGTGATATTTTCGAGTTTGTGTCTTGTCATTCCTTTGGGTAGAGTAATATCGCAATATTGGCGTGTGGTGAGCGAAAAGACTTTTTGTTTGCCCTTCCAATCATCGTTTTTAAAGAGAGGTGTTAGTATCACATATTCCGAGTCTGTGAAACACCCATTGACACCGCGTTTTTTACTATCGGTATGCAGATTGTCAGATTCGATAATTTTCTCGATTACATTCCCTTCGGCAGAAATTTGTGCAAGAGCATAATAATCCATTCCCCATTTATTGACCGATGATGAACTCTCACCCGGAATGAAGGCGTAAATTCTTTTATCCGATATTTTAAGACTGTCTATCTTTGGAGTTTCTGCCCATCTGTCGTCATGATGCGTAAATGCTTTTTTATCTATGCAAGAAAAGGTTTTCCATTTGGCACTTTTTGCTACCTCGTCGAATTCCAAAAGGGCGAAACATCTTGCGTCGGCGTAATAAACTTCATTTTCAAAACAAACAGGAATCGTTTGGCTGTCGGATATATTTTGAAAATACCTCTGCTGAGCCTTCTCCGGTACAATGTTATACCTTAGCAATGATTTATTTTTTATCGGAATTATTTTTGGAGACGAATGCATATCTGAATAATACCGCACCTCTTTTGCCGAGATGATGATGCCGAACCCTTCTTTATATCTGAAAAGTACAGGATAATCTCTGTTTGACATCGGGGTATATTCAATGGGAATCTTTTTGACACATTCGGTTGAAAGGACAAGGGCGTAATATTTATGCCAATCGGTATGGTCCGAAGTTAGGATTACCGCAGTGCCATCGGGTAGCAAAATTGAAGCACAAACAAATGAAAATTCATTGCCCAATTCCCATTTTCTCAAAAGTGTTAGTTTAAAATCACTCATATCCTTTTTCTTTTTTGTAAACCATTATCTCGTCTTCTTCGTTGGTCTTGACTATCTCGAAACCTAACTTTAAGTACATCTTGCGAGCGTAATTGGCTTTTTGTATTTGTGGGTATTCATTGGGGGTGATGGCTCTGATATGCATATTTTTGTCCATTATTCTTTGTCTAAAAGTTTGGCTTTTGTCAGTAATTCGTCGAAACTGTCGGCTATCTTATGCGTGCTGCCGTCGTCGAGCCAATATTCCCATACAGAGAAGTCCGTCAGGTCGAAGTATAGGCGTCCGTCGTCGTGTGAGCTGCCGAAGGCAAAGGTTCTCCCGACATTGGGTACAGAGAAATATTCGAGTAATTCGTATTGGTAGTAATCCCTATTTATCATAGAAAACAGAATGTTGCTGTTCCAGATATCTAACTCTTCACCTCTGTACTCGTACAAACATACAAGTTCGAAACTATGGAGTATTTCCTTATATGATTGTGGCAATACAAGGGATTGAATTCTTCTCGATTCGATACTTCTATTCATCGTCTAAAATAATCGGCATTAAATGTGAAATGTGTTACCTCCGACCCTCGACATCCGACCTCTGAACTCCGATATCCGACTTCTGAGCTTCGACGTCCGACCTCTGAACTTCGACATCCGACCTTTGAGCTTCGACGTCCGACCTTTGAGCTTCGACGTCCGACCTTTGAGCTTCGACATCCGACCTCTGAACTTCGACATCCGACCTTTGAGCTTCGACATCCGACCTCTGAACTCCGACAACCGACCTTTGAACTCCGACATCCGACCTCTGAGCTTCGACGTCCGACCTCTGAGCTTCGACGTCCGACCTCTGAGCTTCGACGTCCGACCTCTGAACTCCAACATCCGACCTCTGAACTCCAACATCCGACCTCCGAGCTTCGACGTCCGACCTCTGAACTCCGACATCCGACCTTTGAACTTCGATGTCCGACCTTTGAGCTTCGACGTTTAACCTCCGAACTTATATCGGTTCGTAGAACTCTAACCAATGTCCGTCCGGGTCTTCGAAGGTAAGCAATTTGCCGTAGGGTTCTTCTCTTATAGCTCCGATGAGCTTTACGCCTCTTTGCTTCAATGTATCGAAGAGTAGTTCTATGTCATCGGTTTCGAACATTATCCTTGTTTTCTGTGGGTGCACTTCACCTTTGCTTTCAGGTCTTTTCAATATGGCAAAAGACGTTTCGCCTACCTCAAACTCTACCCAATCGCCGTCGGTAAGTTTTATCCCGAAACCTATGTTTCGATAGAATTCTATCGACCGTTGCAAGTCGCTGACATAAACCCAACAAGCATATATCTTTTTGATTTTCATCGTAAAACTCCTCTTTACAGTCCAAAATTCGTAACTTGCTAAACAACTGCCGGTCGTAACTGTTTTTGACAGTGGCAAAGATAGTACTTTTTTTTGCGAAAAGCAAAAAAGGTTGGGTCATTTAGGCGATTTATGAATTGTCTCAACGACCCGATACCCAACACCTAACACCCATAATAATACTGAACAACAGGCTACCGAGACAGTGGTCGGAGCAGGCACTGCCGTAGCTAATGTTACGGCAAAAGCCGTTAATAATATATTAATCGTCAGCACACAGAGGAAAGTAAATTTTATTCGAAGCCGATAGTGTATAGAGTTGGCTAAACCCGCAAAGACGAGAGCCAACCCCGCACCGAAAAACCAAAAGGCGTCTGCCGAGAAGCTATCGTAATTGACAAAAGTGAGTGCGGAGTGGGTAATGCCTAATAAAATAGTGCCTGCAATAGCAATCCTATAGAGTAAATTCATCATAATTTATTTTCATTTTCAACTCGTAATTGTACAATGGTTGCCTATACGCCACCAACACCCAACACCCAATACCCAATACCTAATACCCAATACCTAATACCTAATACCTAACCCCTAACCCCTAATTGATTTTTCAGCTGTCCGCAGGCTGCCTCTATGTCTTCTCCTCGTGAGCGTCGTATTGTCGATATTATCCCGTGTCTGTTGAGGTAATCTCGGAAATGCTCCATCTTGTTTTTGTCCGGGCTTCGCAGGTCGAGGTCGGCTACCTCGTGGAAACGTATGAGGTTTACTCTGCAAAACAGCCCTCTGAGCAACCTTACTATGCCTTCGGCGTGTCTGACAGAGTCGTTGATACCTTCGAAGACAATGTACTCGAACGACAACCGCCGTTGGTGTGCGAAGTCGTACCTGTGCAGCAGTGTTACCACCTCTTCTATGTGGTCGGAGTGCTCCACAGGCATCATCTTGGCACGTTCGTCGGCAAACGGATTGTGCAGCGATATAGCCAGATGGCACTGTGTGTTGTCGAGAAATGTCTCGATACCTTTCCGTAGCCCCGACGTGGAGACGGTTATTCGTTTGGGCGAATATGCCAACCCCCATTCCGAAGTGAGTATCTCTATCGCCCGCAACACTTCGCCGAGGTTATCGAACGGTTCGCCCATACCCATAAATACTATATTGGTGATAGTCTCGGCTTCGTCTACCGATAGCACTTGGTTTATTATCTCGCCCGCCGACAGGTTGCCTGCAAAGCCGCATCTGCCCGTCATACAGAATCGGCAACTCATTCGGCAACCTACCTGACACGATACGCAGAGCGTTCGGCGGTCGTCGTCGGGTATCATCACCGTCTCTATGTCGCCGTGCCGTGTGGAGAATAGATATTTCTTAGTGCCGTCTGCCGATGTGGTCGCCATACTGTACGGCTGCCTACCTGTGTCGAAGTGCTCGGCGAGCAGCGACAGATTTTTCTTCGATATGTTGGTCATATCCTCGAAACGTGCGGAGCGTTTCTTGTATATCCACTCCGTTACCTGACGGGCGGTGTATCTCGGCAACGACAGCGAGGCAAACTCCTCTTGTAGTCGGGTTAGATTTAGGTCTGTTATACTCTGCTTCGACATTCTTTTGGGGTAAGTAAATTAATATTTCTGTTGGAGAATGCAAAGATAAGAAAATCTTCGGCTCACCATAAAATACAATTACGAATTACGAATTACGAATTACGAATTACGAGTAGGAGCGCACACACGTGTTTGCCCATACAAACATTTTAATCCCCAACACCCAATACCTAACCCCCAACACCTAAAACCTAATACCTAGTACCTAATTATTAATTGTTGTTACTTCGTAAAACATTTTGCTCACGTTCGGCAAAACTCAAACAAGTTTGATTTTGCTCTCACTTAATCGCAAAATTCGTAATTGTTTATTAACTTTGTACGCTTTTTTTGATGATATGTATGGCAGATAATATTTCACAGATAGACAAATTGTTGAACCCTGCTCAGTTGGCAGCAGTTACCTATTGCGACGGTCCTTCGGTGATAGTAGCCGGAGCAGGGTCGGGCAAGACCCGTGTGCTTACCTACAAGATAGCCTATCTTATCGCACAGGGTTTCCCTGCGAGCAGCATACTTGCTCTTACCTTCACCAACAAAGCCGCCAACGAAATGAAAGAGCGTATAATGCAGATAGTAGGCGAGAAATACACAAGATACCTCTGGGCAGGCACATTCCATTCGGTCTTCCTGCGTATACTGCGGCAAGAGGTAGATGCCATAGGCTTTTTGCCCGATTTTACCATTTACGATACCCAAGACAGCAAATCGTTGGTCAAGAGTATCGTCAAGGATATGAAACTCGACGAAAAAATATACTCTGCCTCTGCCGTCTTCAACCGCATATCAGCTATGAAAAACAGACTCATTGCCTCCGACGACTACAGAGCCGACAGCGATATGAACCGCGACGACTACCATAGGGGGTGGCAGTACTTCTCCGAAATCTTTGCCGCGTACTGTACACGCTGCCGCCAAGCCAACGCTATGGACTTCGACGACATACTGCTGCATACCTACCTTCTGCTGAAAAATAACCCCGATATCCTTGCCAAATACCGCAATCGTTTTGCCTTTATCCTCGTAGACGAATATCAGGATACCAACATAGCTCAGCACCGTATTATCAACCTTTTGGCTAAGGAACATCGGCGAATATCGGTTGTGGGAGACGATGCACAGAGTATCTACTCGTTCCGCGGAGCAAATATAGATAATATTCTCTCTTTCCAGAAAAATTTCGAGGGCTGTCGTATCTTCAAACTCGAAGAAAACTACCGTTCTACACAGAATATCGTAGATGCTGCCAATTCGCTGATAGCCAAAAATAGATTTCAGATACCCAAGCGAGTCTACTCCAATCTGCCTAAGGGAGACAAGATAAAAGTTTTCAGTTGTTTTACAGACCGCAATGAGGCGGAAGTCATCGCCGACGAGATAAAGAGTGCCGCTGCCGACCGCGATACGCACTACTCCGACATTGCCGTCTTGTACCGTACCAATGCACAGAGCCGTGCCTTGGAAGATGCTTTGCGTAATGACAATATACCTTACAGGATATACGGCGGGCTCAGCTTCTATTCGCGTAAAGAGATAAAAGATGTCTTGGCTTATATGCGGTTGGTAATAAATCACCTCGATGCCGAGAGCCTACGACGCATCATCAATTATCCTGCCCGTACCATAGGTGATAAGACGGTGGCAAAACTCATCGACCTCTCTTCGAAGCATCGTATAAGCCCGCTCGATTTTATATTCGATATCGATAATATCCCCAACGACTTCAATGCGGGTACACGGACGAAGCTGAAAAAGTTCGGCGAGTTGATAAGCAATCTCACAGAGGTGTATCGCAGCGGCGATGCATATAGTACCGCCAATGCCATCATCACGGCGAGCGGCATTATGGAAGAGTTGTCTTCCAATGACGACATAGAGAATGTATCGCGTCGCGAAAACATACACGAATTGCTCAACGCCATACACGAGTATTGCGAGCAAAAGAAGTCGCTCGGCGAAGACAACCCGTCGTTGTCGGAGTTTTTGTCGGAGGTGTCGTTGCTTACAGACCAAGATACCGACCGAGACGGGCAGAGAGACTGTGTAACGCTTATGACTATCCACTCGGCAAAAGGGCTCGAGTTTGCATACGTCTTTGTCGCCGGCATAGAAGAAGACCTGTTGCCTTCGAGTATGTGCCAGACCGAATACGAAATAGAAGAAGAACGCCGATTGCTCTACGTGGCTATCACTAGGGCAAAACGTCGTTGTTTCCTCTCGTATTCGAAGACACGTTTCCGTTGGGGTAACGTCTGCTACTGCTCTCCGAGCCGTTTCCTGAGCGATATCGACGAACAATATCTCGATATGCCGCAGGCTTTCACACAATATCCCGACGAGGCTCCTTCTTTCGAGCGAGGCGGCGGCTCTTTCCCATCGTTTGTGCCACCTCATAACGTATTTAGGAAGGCGTCGTCGCCCCATGTAGCCCCGACTGAACTGCCGACGGGCAATTTACGTCCCCTCGGCGAGGCGGTAAACAATGGCGGCAACGTCAAGTTCGATTTCTCGGTAGGCGATAGCGTTACTCATGCCGTATTCGGCAGAGGTACTGTCATAGAGTTGATAAACGACGGCAGCAATTCGAAGGCTCGTGTAGACTTCGACAGTAGCGGACAGAAGACCCTGCTGCTCAAATATTCTAAACTCGTCAAAAATTAGTATGTATCAATATATCCTCCACCCCAAAACAACGTAGTGAGAAGTTTCGTATTATCCATCTGTTTCGTTCTATCTGTCTTTTGCTCGGCTCTCCGTGCTCAGACGGTGTATGTGCGTGGATATGTGGTAGATGGTCGTAACAATGGTCTGGAGGCAATCAATGTTGCCATTGTGGGTTCTGAGCAAGGAACACAAACCAACGACAAAGGTTACTACGAATTGGCTGTCGATAGCCGTACCGCCGATACCGTCGTTTACTTCGGGCTTGGTTACAAAGACGCTTTCAGAGCGTTGCCTATCCATATCGATAAATCGATTACTATAAATGTCGTCTTACAACGCGATACGACCGAACTGAAGACGGTAGACATCAGTGCCATACGTAGAGATAAAGGAACTATGAGCAATATCGATACCCGTGTATTGCGTCTTACGCCCGATGCTGCAGGTGGTGTCGAGAGTCTGGTCAAGATGCAACTCGGAGTACACTCTGCCAATGAGCTCAGTTCGCAGTATTCGGTAAGGGGCGGTAGCTTCGATGAAAACTCGGTGTACGTAAACGGCATAGAGGTCTACCGTCCGTTGCTTGTACGCTCGTCGCAACAGGAGGGTATGAGCTTCATCAATCCCGATATGGTGGGTAAAGTCAATTTCTCTGCCGGAGGCTTCGCTGCCAAATACGGCGATAAAATGTCGTCGGTGCTCGATATCGAATACAAGAAACCCTCTGCCTTCGAAGGTAACGTTACTGCGGGGTTTATGGGGCTATCCGCATACGTGGGCTATGCCGACGACAAGTTTACTATGGCACACGGTATACGTTACAAAACCAATCAGTACCTGCTTGCCGACAAGTTAAAGTTAAAAAACGGCAAAGCCATATTCAAAGGTCTCGATACCAAAGGCGACTTCAACAATTCGTTTGTCGATTATCAGACATTTATCAACTATAACATCACCCCAAAAGTCTCGTTGTCGTTGCTTGGCAACGTATCGCAGAATCTGTATAATTTTGTTCCTAAAACACAAAGGGTTCAGTTTGGTACTCTTACCGTGCAGCGAGAGTTTAACGTACTTTTCCGCGGTCTCGAAAAAGACCGGTTTGCCACATATTTCGGAGCCTTTACTCTCGATTATCAGCCTTCGCACACTACTGCCCTCAAACTTACGGCGTCGGCATTCAATACGTCTGAGTCCGAAAACTATGACCTCATCGGAGCTTATTCGCTCTCCGACGTCAGCTACGACAACTCAGGGGATAAAAAGACGGAGTTGCTCGGAAGAGGCGTCTTCCACGAGCACGCCCGCAATCGTCTGTCGGCAACGGTAGTGAGCCTCATACATTCGGGCAAAAGCCGCCTGCTCAGCTCGGACGTAGAGTGGGGTATATCGGCTGCCAAAGAACTTATTACAGACCGCATACGCGAGTACGAGCGACGCGACTCGTCGCACTATTCCGTCCCACACGACGGTTCTGAGATATGTATGGTCTATAATCTGACATCGAACAACTCCACCAACACTACACGCTTGCAGGCATACGTACAGCAGACACGTAAGTTCGGTTGGCTGGGAGCCGACTACTCGCTCAACGTGGGTATAAGGGCAAACTATTGGAGTTTCAACAACGAATTGCTGCTGTCGCCCCGCCTGAACCTAAACATAAACCCTCGGTGGAAGCGGGATTTTATGTTCCGCCTGGCAGCAGGTGTTTATTATCAGTCGCCCTTCTACAAAGAGATAAGGCAGACCTTCACCGATATCTTGGGAAATAGCCGCATTAACCTTAACACAGATATAAAGGCACAGCGTTCTCTACATCTCTTGGCGGGAATGGATTATTTTTTCAGACTCTGGCGACGTCCGTTCAAATTCACGGCGGAGCTGTATTACAAGCCTGCCGATAGAATTATCCCATATTCGGTCGATAACGTGAGAGTGCGGTATGTCGGCGAAAATCAGGCGGTAGCCTATACAGCCGGTATCGATGTCAAGCTATTTGGCGAGTTTGTACCGGGTGTCGATTCGTGGATTTCGTTTTCGTATATGAATAGCCGCGAAGACATCGTACGTATCGGAGGCGACCTCTCGGGCGACCATTACTCCGTCCATACCAACAAAGGCACATATCTCGGAGAGATTTATCCGGGTTACATACCGCGACCGAACGAGCAAAGATACAGCGTCTCTTTGTTTTTTCAGGATTATGTACCCAATCACCCCGAATATAAGCTGAACCTGAAACTCGTATGGGCAGACGGACTGCCCTTCGGTCCGCCTCGTTCGGAGCGCTATCAGGCAGTATATCGTACCAAACCGTATCGAAGAGTGGATATCGGTGCTTCCAGAGAGTTTGTCCGTGGTAGAGACAGACTACTCGGCAGGCAGCAAATAATAAAAACACTCGGCTTACACCTCGACCTGCTCAATCTGTTCGATATCCGCAACGAGAGCTCTTTCTATTGGGTCTCCGACGTATCGGGTTCGCAATGGGCAGTACCCAATCATCTCACAGGCTTTATGGTAAACCTGAGAGTTTCGGTCGATTTTTAGATGTTATCCGTGTTTATCGGAACAGGTTGATATGCCCCTTTCGGTTGTGAACCACGTTTTTCCCTTGGTTGCTACCGTTGCTGTAAGTATCCGTGCCTGTGGCGTCTATTATGTAGTAATATGTGCCCATTGCAGCAGGTTTGCCGCCAATCCTGCCGTCCCAGCCCTTAGACGGGTCGTTGCTTTGGTATACTACCTGTCCCCATCGGTTGAATATGGTGATTTTATAGGTCTTTATCGACTTGAATACTACTCTGAACTCGTCGTTGATGCCGTCGCCGTTTGGTGTGAAGGCGTTAGGTACGTCGAGCAGTGATTCGAGTACACTGATTTTGATGGAGTCTTGGCTTACGCAACTGTTGTCGGCATTGGTAACTTGTAGTTTTGCTACAAATTCACCCGTTTCGTTGAAGGTATATCTTACATTCTCTTCGCTGTATCGGAAGTATGAGCCGGCAGAGCCTGTTTTGTATATTTTCCATTCGTGAAAAGCTGCTGTCGGCGTGTTTGATTTACTTTCGAGTAATACCACGAGAGGTCCCGAACCTATTAGCGTCGTTGTGTTAGAGTCGTCGCGTTTGTATTCGTTGGTACCGCTGCGTTTCTCTATCGTCCCCTTGATGTGGCATTCTACGGCGACGGCTTTGTAATCTACACAGGTCTTCTGTACGGATATTCCCATTTCTTTGGCATACTTATCGCCCTCGATACATATGTTTACATCTTTTCTGGGAGCATTTATCACTATCTGTGTAAACGGGTATTGATGTTCGGTCTCTACCGGCGAATCTTTCCATTCGCCGTCGGTGAAGGCGTAGTCGGTGTATTTTAGAGTGAAAATACGTGGTAGTGTTTTGCGAACTTTGCTCTTGTCGTAATACACAAGCTCAGGTGCGTTTAAGCTCGTATTGAGTGTTAGTTTGCCACAGCTTCCTTCTGTAGTAAGCGAGTTGTAGACAATCGGGTACAGCGAATAATCGATTACCCATATATATTTAAGCGGTTTGTTGTTTATCTTATCGAATACGATATAGCCTGTGGCGTCTTCGGGCGAGAAGTTTTTGGTATTGGCTACAAACGAGTTGTCGTACTTTCTCCACTCTATGTTTTCGTTGCCGGTGTATGTTATCTCTGTCGTTGAGCTTATTTTGTCGAATAAAAATATGGCGTCTATATTCTGTTCCGAGTTTATTTGCAGGTGTGCCCCTGTCGTATTTACGGAAAATTGGGCAAACCCCAAGCAATGTGAGGTAAGCAACATCAATGCCAAAAATAGTTTATTGGTATTCATAAAATGATGAATGTTATTAGCTAACGTCTGTTTAATGGTATTTAAAGGTTACAAAATTACTATTATTTTTTTGTTCTCAAAAACAAAAGAACGATTTTTCACAAAATCGTTCTTTTACTACCAAAAAAGTATTGTGTAAAATGTAAAGTTAGTATGGAATATTATTTGTTTATTATGTCATTTACTTAATTGTTATTTCGTACACATCTTCTTTTACTTTATCCGACAAGTCCAGATAGTTTATCATTAATGAAATTTTCTTTTCTGTTGCTTGTTTTATTATATCTGTCATATCCACAGAGGAGTATACCTGAAACATCCTTTTTGCTTCCGAAGTGGGATTATTGTCTTTGTGTCGGATATATATTGTAAATCTATTGTCTGAGAATTTGGTTTTGTTATCTTCTACAATGTAGCTTATGACGTTGTTACGAGGATTTGCCGAAGAAATGGAGTATATGAAATTCAAGTGTTTGCCCGAAAAATATACGTGGCTGTACACCAGATTGTTTGTGAAGTCGATCCCCTCTTTGCCGAAGTTCTTTATTTGATCTGTATTCTTCACCTTATTGATGGGGTAGATTACACTCTCCTCTATCATCTCGATTTCCATTTCTCCTGTGTAGGTGTTTTGTTCGAGTTTTTTGTATTCGCCTGCCACAAAGCAATATTTATACTTGTAATCATCTGCCTTGGTGCTGTTTTTTAGGGCTATTTTGTCGCCTTTATCGGTTACTATATAATCTTTGCCGTCTGCTTTTTTGTAGTAGCCGTATGCAAATGTTTTCTCCTGCTTTTCCTTAGGTAGCGAACAACCATATAGTGCCACTATCGCTACTAATAGATATAATAATTTATTTTTCATGCGTTTAGCTTTGTCTTTTGATTTTTGATACATAACCAAGACGTAATAAATGTGCAAATGTTGCAGGAAAATTGAAAATTTAATAAAATTTAACTCTTTGGCGACTTTTCTTCGAAAAACGTATTGTTTGTTTAAATTATTTATATTACTTTTGCATAGTGAATTTTAGAATAAAAATATTTGTAATATATGAAGTAGAAGTCTATGTGCCTTAGGGCATTAAGTAAATAATATTTTAAAAACTAATATTAAATTTAAAAATGATGAAAAAAATTACACCTCAAAACAATCAGTCAAACATGCAAAATGCCAATAAAGGAACATCAGGTACTAACAGACAGTATGACCAGAACCAAGGCAACAGAGGCAAACAACTTAATCCCAATCAAAAGAACTGAACATTAGTCGTATCATTGGTATGGAGATAATTTAGAAAAAGTTATATTGATACGGATAGATTTTTTAATTCGATAGGTATCAAATATAAAAAGTTAAAACAGACAGCGGTACATTTTGAAAATACCGCTGTTTGCTTTGTCTTAATAGTCGAAAAACATATAATATACGATAAGCCCGACGGCAAGCAATATGCCTATGCCTCCGGCTATTAGCAGACCTTTGTCGGTCTTTGTCTTTCGAGCTTTGCTCGTTTTGCGTTTTGCGGGCTTAGAGGCACGCTTTGGGGCGGTGGTTTTTCTGCCCGAGGTTCGTCGTTGTGCCATTTCTGTGTCAATCGAGTTTCAGTACGGCAAGGAATGCTTTCTGTGGCACCTCTACCGAGCCGATTTGTTTCATACGTTTTTTCCCTTTTTTCTGCTTCTCGAGCAGTTTGCGTTTGCGGCTTATATCGCCTCCGTAACACTTTGCCGTAACGTCTTTGCGTACAGCCTTTATCGTTTCGCGTGCTATAATCTTGGCTCCGATGGCAGCTTGTACTGCCACGTCGAATTGCTGGCGGGGGATAAGTTCTTTGAGCTTTTCGCACATCTTACGTCCGAGTGTCTGAGCGTTGTCGAAGTGTGTCAGCGACGACAGTGCGTCGACAGGCTCTCCGTTGAGCAGTATATCGAGCTTCACCAGCCGGCTTTCGCGGTAGCCGTGCGGCTGATAATCGAACGAAGCATAGCCTTTTGAAATAGATTTTAGCTTATCGTAAAAGTCGAATACTATTTCGCCCAAAGGCAGGTCGAATATAAGCTCTATTCTATCGGCAGAGATGTAGTTTTGCTTTACCAATTCGCCGCGTTTGCCCAGACATAGAGTCATTATACCTCCGATATAATCGGTTTTGGTGATAATCGACGAACGGATATATGGCTCTTCTATCTTCTCTATAAGCATTACATCAGGCATTCCTGCGGGGTTGTGCATCTCGAATACTTCGCCTTTCTTTGTATACACTTTGTACGAAACGTTAGGCACTGTGGTTATTACGCTCATATCGTATTCTCTGTCGAGACGTTCTTGTACTATCTCCATATGTAGAAGTCCCAAGAAACCACAACGGAAGCCAAATCCGAGAGCCACCGAACTTTCGGGCTCAAACGTCAGTGAAGCATCGTTGAGCTGTAGTTTTTCAATCGAAGAGCGTAAATCTTCGAAATCTTCGGTATCGATAGGGTATACACCTGCAAAAAGCATCGGTTTCACATCTTCGAAACCCGCAATAGCTTCACTGCAAGGGTTCTTTACGTGGGTGATAGTATCGCCCACCTTCACCTCTTTCGAGGTCTTTATGCCCGAGATGATATAGCCCACATTACCTGCCGATAGTGTTTGGCGTGCTTCCATATCGAGGTGAAGTATGCCTATTTCGTCGGCTTCGTACTCTTTGCCCGTAGCAACGAACTTCACCATATCGCCTTTGTTTATAGTGCCGTTTTCTATCTTGAAGTACGCTATGATACCTCTGAACGAGTTAAATACCGAGTCGAAGATGAGACATTGCAGCGGTGCGTCGGGGTCGCCTTTGGGTGCAGGGATACGCTCTACTATTGCCCGCAGGATATCGTCTACTCCTTCGCCTGTCTTACCGCTGGCACGTATTATGTCGGTACGTTTGACGCCGAGCATATCTACCAGTTGGTCTTCTATCTCGTCGGGCATTGCGTTGGGCATATCTATTTTGTTTACTACGGGTATTATCTCCAAGTCGTTGTCGATAGCCATATATAGATTGCTGATGGTCTGTGCCTGAATACCTTGTGTGGCATCTACTATAAGTAGAGCACCTTCGCAAGCTGCTATACTTCGGCTTACTTCGTACGAGAAATCGACGTGTCCCGGAGTGTCTATGAGATTCAGAGTGTAGTTTTCCGATTTACCGTCGCTGTCGGTCGTTCGATAATTCATCTGTATGGCGTGACTCTTGATAGTGATGCCTCGCTCCCGCTCGAGGTCCATATTGTCCAACACCTGAGCCTGTAAGTCTTTGGTAGCAACAGTGTTTGTGTATTCGAGCAGTCGGTCGGCAAGAGTACTTTTACCGTGGTCGATATGTGCTATTATGCAGAAGTTACGTATGTTTTTCACTCTAAAAATTCATTTTGTAAAAAGTCTGCAAAGATACGAAAATATTCGGGTATAGTCATACTCTCGTATCTGTGGGTAATAAGAAAAAGGTCAGATTAATATTATTTTTTATGATTATTCCGTAAAACAAAAAGATACGAGAGTCTCTCGTATCTTCTGTCCCCCAAGTTGGCTGAGGGCTGTGTAGCGGAGGCAGGATTCGAACCTACGACCTT
>ERZ773014.531-NODE-531-length-25951-cov-24.919099_pt1 | contig 25951 bp, 23 predicted proteins | sample MGYA00580841_ERZ773014 | MGnify/ENA primary metagenome ERZ773014 (study PRJEB29015, sample SAMEA2737989) | human oral metagenome | biome: human oral; feature: human-associated habitat; material: dental | place: China | collected 2067 ... | reverse complement strand
TAAACCACATGCTCCACCGCTTGTGCGGGTCCCCGTCAATTCCTTTGAGTTTCATACTTGCGTACGTACTCCCCAGGCGGATTACTTATCGCGTTTGCTTGGGCGCTGAGGTTCGACCCCCAACACCTAGTAATCATCGTTTACGGCGTGGACTACCAGGGTATCTAATCCTGTTTGCTACCCACGCTTTCGCGCTTCAGCGTCAGTATCTGTCCAGTAAGCTGGCTTCCCCATCGGCATTCCTACAAATATCTACGAATTTCACCTCTACACTTGTAGTTCCGCTTACCTCTCCAGTACTCTAGTTACACAGTTTCCAACGCAATACAGAGTTGAGCCCTGCATTTTCACATCAGACTTACATAACCACCTAGACGCGCTTTACGCCCAATAAATCCGGATAACGCTTGTGACATACGTATTACCGCGGCTGCTGGCACGTATTTAGCCGTCACTTCTTCTGTTGGTACCGTCATTTTTTTCTTCCCAACTGAAAGCACTTTACATTCCGAAAAACTTCATCGTGCACACAGAATTGCTGGATCAGACTCTTGGTCCATTGTCCAATATTCCCCACTGCTGCCTCCCGTAGGAGTAAGGGCCGTGTCTCAGTCCCCTTGTGGCCGATCACCCTCTCAGGCCGGCTACCCATCATCGCCTTGGTGAGCCGTTACCTCTCCAACTAGCTAATGGGACGCAAAGCTCTCTCACAGCGCATATAGCTTTCATAATCCTAGGATGCCCTAAAATCATAATATCAGGTATTAGCATTCGTTTCCAAATGTTGTCCCTATCTGTGAGGCAAGTTCTTTACGCGTTACTCACCCGTCCGCCACCCAAACCGAAGTTCAAGTTGACTTGCATGTGTTAAGCATTCTGTCAGCGTTCATCCTGAGCCAGGATCAAACTCTTCGTTCAATCTTTTTAATAGCTCATTCTGCTATTTCATTTAACACCAAATTTATGGTTGCTTTTTGTCTTTTCTCTATTCTGTTGCTAATGTCCTTTCCTATCGGCAAGGATTATATTAACATTTTTCACAAACTTTGTCAACAGAATTTTTTAAATTTTTTTTAATTTTTTCTTAAATTTTATTTTTAGCTTTATTTCCCAACGATAAAATTAAATCAGAGAACTCTCTTTCTTATTCCAATATTATTTGATATAATTAATAAGTTAAGAACTATTTTAATAAAATTTTTAGGAGGTAAAATTATGGATATAATTCATTATGAAGGAAATGGTTTCTATATTTATGATGAAAACAAAGAAATTTTAGCAAGACTTGAATATAAAAGAAATGACAATGTTTTAATTTTTGATCATACTGTTGTATCTGACAAATTAAAAGGACAAGGGATTGCTCAAAAACTTTTAGATGAAGCTGTTGATTATGCTAGAAAAAATAACTTTAAAGTACATCCAGTATGTTCTTATGTAGTTAAAAAATTTGAAACAGGAAATTATGATGATATAAAAATTTAAACTAAATTTAGTAAAAATAAAAAAGCATCTACATCTTTATTATCTTTATTTGATTGCAGATGCTTTTTTATTATAATTTATTTTTTAGTTTTAAATATTATATATGCAGTTTCATTATCTACTGTAATAGTTACAAACTCTGCACCCTTCTTTTCTTCTTCTTGAATTGCCTTTGTAAGAGTTTCTTCTTTAAGTAGTCCAAACTCACTAACTACTTTACAGTATGTTTTTGCTTCTAAAAGATTTCCTAATATAAGAAATATAAATAAAATTATTTTCTTTTTCATCTTAAATTTCTCCTGTACATTTTAGTTTAATTTTTTAATTAATAAAAAAAAGACCATTACAAATAATGTAACAGCCATTTTCACTTTTAAAACTTATTTCTTTTTAGTTTCTTCAAATTTAGCCCATACTCCAGCTTTAACTAAGATTGATTTTACAGTTCTTGTAGGTTGAGCTCCATTTTTTAAGAAATTTAAGATTTCTTCTTCTTTTAATACTACTCTTGAATCTTCTAATGGGAAGTAGTTACCTAAATAAGCCACTGCTCCACCATCTCTTTTAGATAAAGCTTCCATAGCTACTATTCTATAAGAAGGTCTTTTTTTATCTCCTAATCTTGTAAGTCTTAATTTTAACATTCTTTCACATCTCCTTTAATTTTATATATAAATTTATTAATAACTATTAAAATGGGAATTTTCCACCTTTGCCCATAGCACCCATATTAGGCATTTTACCAGAGCTAAACATTTTCATCATAGATTTCATTTGCTCAAATTGTTTAAGTAGTTTATTTACATCTGACACATCTGTTCCACTACCTTTTGCAATTCTTATTTTTCTACTTGCTTTTAAAATATCAGGTTTCTTTCTTTCTTCTTTTGTCATAGACTGAATTATTGCTTCAACTTTTTTCATTTCCTTTTCAGCTGGAGCTAGGTCATCAATCTTTGGCATACCTGGTATTAGTTTTAATATTCCACCAAGTGAACCCAATCTTTTTATTGTTTGTAGTTGTTTTAAGAAGTCATTTAAATCAAATTTTTGAGACTTTATTTTTTCTTCTAAAGACTTTGCTTCATTTTCATCTATTACTTCTTGTGCTTTTTCAACAAGAGAAACAACATCTCCCATTCCTAATATTCTTGAAACTAGTCTATCTGGGTGAAAAATCTCAATATCATTAAGTTTTTCTCCAACTCCAATAAACTTTATTGGCTTTCCAACAACAGCTTTAATAGATAAGGCTGCTCCTCCACGAGTATCTCCATCTAATTTAGTTAATATAACTCCATCAACACTCAAAGCATTATTAAAAGATTCAGCTAAATTAACAGCATCTTGTCCTATCATAGCATCAACAACAAGTAAAATTTCTTGTGGTTTTATTGCTTTTTTTAGTTCTTTTAGCTCCTCCATAAGAGTTTCATCTACATGCAGTCTACCTGCTGTGTCAACTATCATATAAGTTGCATTTATTTCTTTTGCTTTCTCTATTGCTCTTGTTGCAATTCCAACAACATCTTTATTATCTTCTTCTGAATAGACATCTACTCCTATTTGTTGTCCTAAAACTTCTAATTGTTTTATAGCTGCAGGTCTGTAAACATCCACTCCAACTAATAATAATTTTTCATTTTGTTTTTTTAAAAACTTAGCAAGTTTTGCAGCAAAAGTTGTTTTTCCTGCTCCTTGTAAACCTGCTAACATTATTATTGTTGGATTTCTAAGTCCTTTTGTTAGTTTTGAGCTAGTTCCTCCTAAAAGTTCAACAAGTTCATCATTTACTAACTTTATAAATTGTTGTGCTGGATTTACTCCTCTTATAACTTCTGTTCCTATTGCTTTTTCACTAATTTTGTTAGTAAAATCTTTAACTACCTTATAGTTAACATCTGCTTCTAAAAGAGACATTTTAACTTCTCTAAGAGCATCTTTTATATTAGATTCACTAAGTTTACCATGCCCTCTAATTTTCTTAAAAATATCCTGAAATCTATTTCCTAAATTTTCTAACATATCTACCTCATTAAAGTAAGTTCTCTATAATCTTTTCCAAATTTTCCTTTGTAAAATTTTCTTTTAATTTTACTAATTCTCCCCTTATATTCTTCTTTAACTGATAAAATTTTAATTTATCTTCATAATCATATAAAAGAGCTACTCCTCTTTTTATGTTATCATAAATTGCTTGTCTACTGACATTATTGTTCTTAGCAATTTCAGAAAGAGATAAATCATTTTCAAAATGATCTTCTAAATACTCTTTTTGTTTCTCACTTAAAAGAGAAGAATAAATTTCTAAAAGATTAGCAATTTCAACAAATTCATCCAAAACCATAATAATTCACCTAGTCATTATAAAGTATAGTAAAAAGTTTGTCAAGTATTTTCTCTTTACAATTTTAATTTGTATATCTTTTTATATCTTCCATTGAGTTTTCTGCTAGTAGATTACTTATTTCAACAATTTCTTGCATAATTTTATTTTTTTCTTCATTTGACATTGAAGTATTATTACTTAAAATTAAATTTGTATAAGTAAAAACTCCTTGTATAAATATAGATTTTTTAAATAAACTTAAATTATCTGAAAAAATTACTTCCATTAATTCTTTTTTCAAATTTTCTAGCAAGCCATTTATAAAACTTTCATTATTAAATAGAAAAGATATTATATCAAAATTTTTATTTTCTTTGTCCATAATTTCCTCCATATAACTTATATATTTTCTTATTTTATATTATAACATTATTTTGCTAATTTTTATTAAAATTAAGGATAATGTTAAGCTTTTCTAAAATACAATTTATATAGTACCAATATTATAAAAATATATACAATATATACTTTTTTTATTTTGATTTCATTTATTATATTAAGTAAAGCTTTTATTATTCTTTGCTTGACATTTTAAAATTGATTTTGTATAATCGATATTGTAAGTGTATGTAAATTAAAAAATATGTTTGCTTACCGTTTAATTTTAGAACAAATTTAAGAGAGGTAATCTGATGGAAGAACTATTAAAGGAACTAGTAGAAAAAAATAGAAAATTTGCAGCAGATGGTAATGTAGCAAATTATATTCCTGAGCTTGATAAAGCAGATAAAAATGCTCTTGGAATTTATGTAACAACTTTAGATGGTCAAGAATTTTTTGCAGGAGATTACAACACAAAATTCACAATACAAAGCATTTCAAAAATAATCTCTTTAATGTTAGCTATATTAGATAATGGTGAAGAATATGTATTTTCAAAAGTTGGAATGGAGCCAAGTGGAGATCCATTTAACTCAATTAGAAAACTTGAAACTTCAAGCAGAAAAAAACCTTATAATCCTATGATAAATGCAGGAGCAATTGCTGTTGCTTCTATGATAAAAGGAAAAAATGAAAAAGAAAGATTTGGTAGATTACTAGATTTTGCAAAATTAATAACAGAAGATGACTCTTTAGATATAAACTATAAAATATATTGTGGTGAATCTGATACAGGTTTCAGAAACTTTTCAATGGCTTACTTCTTAAAAGGTGAAGGAATAATTGAAGGTAATGTAAATGAAGCACTTACTGTTTATTTTAAACAATGTTCAATAGAAGGAACTGCTAAAACTATTTCTACATTAGGAAAATTTTTAGCAAATGATGGTGTTCTTTCAAATGGTGAAAGAATTTTAACTACAAGAATGGCAAAAATTATTAAGACATTGATGGTAACTTGTGGAATGTATGATAGTTCAGGTGAATTTGCTGTGAGAGTTGGTATACCTTCAAAAAGTGGAGTAGGTGGAGGGATTTGTTCTGTTGTTCCTGGTAAAATGGGGATAGGAGTATATGGACCTTCACTAGATAAAAAAGGAAACTCTCTTGCTGGAGGACATCTACTTGCAGATTTATCTGAGGAACTTTCTTTAAATATTTTTTAAATTTTAATCTTGTAAAGTAACAAAAATTTTAAATAAAGGGGGTAAAATTATATGGATTTTTTAAATTCTATAATTGGACAAGTCAACACAGTTTTATGGTCTTATGTTCTTATTGCACTTTTAATCTTATCTGGTCTATTTTATACTTTAAGAACAGGTTTTGCACAAGGTAGATTATTAGGTGATATGGTTGCTTTAATTACTGGTAAGCTTTCTTCTCTAAGAGATGGTGAAAAGAAAGTTGCTGGACAAGTAACTGGTTTCCAAGCATTTTGTATAGCAGTTGCTTCTCATGTTGGAACAGGTAATCTTGCAGGAGTTGCAATAGCAGTTGCAATTGGTGGACCTGGTGCATTATTCTGGATGTGGGTTATAGCTCTTTTAGGTGGAGCAACAAGTATGATTGAAAATACTTTGGCACAAACTTATAAAGTAAAACAAGCTGATGGTGGATTTAGAGGTGGACCTTCTTACTATATGGAAAAAGCTCTAGGTCAAAAAACACTTGGTTATATTTTCTCTGTTATAGTTATTTTAACATTTGCTTTTATATTTAACACAGTTCAAGCTAATACAATAGCACAAGCTTTTGAAACTTCATTTAATTTTAGTTCAGTTACAAGTGGAATTATCTTAGCTGTTCTTACTGCTTTAATTATTTTTGGAGGATTAAACAGAATAGCTAATGTTGTATCTTTAATGGTTCCAGTAATGGCAATAGGATATGTTATTGTAGCCTTATTTGTTTTAGCAGTTAATATTACTCATATCCCTAGATTATTTATGGATATTATAGAAGCTGCTTTTGGTTTAAAACAAGCAGTTGGTGGAGCAATAGGAGTTGCTATGCTTCAAGGTATTAAGAGAGGACTATACTCTAACGAAGCTGGTATGGGAAGTGCTCCAAATGCTGCTGCTACTTCAAATGTTTCTCACCCTGTAAAACAAGGTTTATTACAAGCATTTGGTGTATTCGTAGATACTATATTAATTTGTAGTGCAACAGGATTTATCGTTTTATTATACCCAGAATACAATACTATTGGAGAAAAAGGAATTAAATTAACTCAACTTGCTCTTTCTTATTCAGTTGGTAACTGGGGAGCTGGATTTATAACTTTATGTATATTCTTATTTGCATTTAGTTCATTAGTAGGAAACTATTATTATGGTGAAGCAAACTTAGAATTTATAACTAAGAGTAAAACTTCAATGTTAATATTTAGAGTGCTAACTGTTGCATGTGTATATTTAGGTTCAGTTGCAAGTTTAGGACTTGTTTGGGATTTAGCTGATGTCTTTATGGGTATTATGGCATTAATGAATATCATAGTTATAGCAATACTTTCTCCAAAAGCTGTTGCTATTATTAAAGACTATATAAAACAAAGAAAAGAAGGAAAGAATCCAGTATTCAGAGCAAAAGATATTCCTGGTTTAGAAAATACTGAATGTTGGGATTAGAATATTTTAAATAAAATACACTATTTCTAAATTTTAAATAGCAAGGGGGTAAAATCTCTTGCTATTTTTTATTAACGAAATATTAACGAAAAATTTATATAATTAACTTAACATTAACGAAATAGGAGGGACTTATGGAAAATATGTATATTTTAAAAAGTAACAATAACATTATTTTTAATGATGGAGAAACTAATGAAGTAATTTTTAATTTTAAAGACTATGAAGATGTATTAAAAAATTTATCTACAGAAAAGTATAATTTTTTTAAAATAATTCATGAGAAATATAACATAAAAAATGAAGAAGAGATTAGAAGCAAATTTTTATATATTTTTCATTTTATCCTTATAAAAAATATTTGTAACTACATTCTTGATAAATACTCATCTAAAAAAACTAATTTTCTATATTTTAATAAAGATATAAAAAATGAAAAATTTAAATTATCTGGTGAACTAAATTCAGATGATGTATTGATTAATATTATAATATCACTTATAAATTCAGAAGAATATTTAAGCCAAAATCTAAAAATTGATTTTAAAAAATTTGATATAAATGAAATTAATAATAAGAAAATAGAAGATAAAGGAATAAACTTTTATTTTTATTATGATTCTATTAAAAAGCAAGATTTAAAGTCTAAAATAGAAAAAGACTTACTGGAACTTGCTTATATTGACAAAAATAAAAAAAATGTTGATAATAGATACATCTTACCAATCTATATAGATGATGAACAATTAGAAAAATTAGGAATAGAAAACTATCAAGATTATTTAGTAAATTGGATTTCTATTGGCTATTTAAAAATGCTTATAAAAATTCATGATTTCTTGATAAATTATTATAATTTAACATTAGAAAAAGGATTAAAAATTGATGATATAATGTTAGTTTTAATTGATATTTTAGATACAGAGGTAAAAGATTTTCCTAAAGGTTTAAAAAAGTCAATAGAGGTTGGGAAAGAAACTGCTGGTAAATGCTTTTTTATAAATAAAATAGTTCAACCAGTTGCTTTGATATCTGAATTGACTTTATTATTACAAGGAAAAGATACCTATAATGTAGTACCTAGAATTTAAAAAGAATCTTTTTAGGAGGAATATCTATGACTAAAATTATTTGCAAACTATTTGGATATCCTAAAATATACGAAGATAAAAAAGAAATATTTTTACCTTCTGGAAAATTGGCAGCATTTTTTTATTATTTACTACTAAAAAAAGTTGTTAGTAGAGATGAAGTTGCAGGAATGTTTTGGGCTTCTTCTAATGAACAAAATGCTAAAATTAGTTTAAGAAATGCTCTTCATAAAATTAGAAAAAGTTTTAAAGAAGAGGTTATTTTATCACCCAATAAGTCTATTTTAACTTTAAGTAAAGATTTAGATATTGATATTGATGTTGAAAAATTCCAAAAAGATCCTTTAAATAATTTTGACTTGTATAATGGAGATTTTTTAAAAGGTTTCTATGTTAAAGAATCTATGGATTTTGATTATTGGGTATTGGAAATAAATATATTTTATAAGGAATTATTTATAAAAACTGCTGAAAAAAAGATAGAAGAGGATTTTCTACAAAATAGATTTGAAAGTTTAGAAACTTCTATTACTTCACTTCTTGCAGCTGATAATTTTAATGATAAAGCTTACTTATATTTGATGAGATTTTATAAACATAAAGGAAGATATGATAAAATCATCAATGAATATAAGAATATACAAAAACTTATGGAAGAAGAACTTGGAATAGATCCTCCTGATGAAATTAAAAATATATATAAAGAGGCTCTAAAATATATTGAAAAAAGTAAAGAAATTAATATCAAAAAAAATGTAATAGAACTCTATTGCAGGGATTTTGAATTAGATAGTATACAACTAAATTTAGAAAATTTCCAAAAAGATTACTCCAATAAATCTATTCTTATAACTGGAGAATCTGGAATTGGTAAAACAATTCTAAAAAAAGAAATTTTAAACAGAAATAATGAAAAGTTTAAAATTTTTGAAACTGCTTGTTTTAGTATGGAAAAAGATTTTTCATACTTACCTTGGATGAATATTATAAAGGATATGGAGAATGAACTTTTAAAATCTAATTTAAAAAGACCTCATCTCTGGGATAATATTTTAAAAAATTTATTTTTTGATGGTGCAAACAATATTCAACCTTCTATTGAAATACTCGAAAACAAAGAAAACTTTAATATCGATTTAATTTATAACTCAATTTATAGTGCCTTAGATATATTGAGTAAAGAGAAAAAAATTATAATAGTTTTTGAAGATATTCAGTGGGCTGACCAATTGAGTATAAAACTACTAATAAATTTAATTTTACATATTCACTCAAATGTATTATTTATTTTGACAAAAACTAATAGTATTGATACTGTAACAGATAGATTATTTTTAACCTTAAAAGATTTAAATAAAATTCTTCTAATAGATTTAAAACCTTTTTCTAAAAGAGATATTGCTCTTATTGTCAGAAAAAATTTTTCTCAAAAAAATATTACTGATGAAGAAATAGATAAAATTTTTGAAAAGTCTAAAGGAAATCCTTTCTTTTTAAGAGAATATATTGAACTTTTCAAAAAAAATAAAAAGAATAATGAAATTACTTCTAAGTTGCATAATGTCCTACAAGAAAAATTTTTAAACTTAACTGAAGAAGAAATGAATATATTAAAAATAATTTCTGTTTTTTATGGAGATGTTAATTTAGATACATTATTAAAACTTATAGATTTGAAAGCATTCGAAGCTTTAAAATTTTTAAATTTATTAATAGAAAAAAATATAATTGAAGAAAAAACAAAAGATAATAAGGTCATAATAAGATTTACATATTCAGCTTATAAAGATTATATTTTTAATGAGATGAATGATTCATCAAAGCAAATTATTAATATGGAAATTGCAAAAACTCTAGAAGAAGAGCTTTCTAATTTAAATAATATTGCAACATATAATAAACTTAAATATCATTATCAAAAAGCTAATGTTAATATTAAAACTTTAAAATATGATGTTTATATTTTAAACTATTATCTAAATTTTAATCATGAGATTTTTCCAAATTTAGATGATTATGATTTAAGCAAACAGGTTAAATTATTTATAGGAAATGATAAAGTAAATAAATGGATGAATGAAATTGAAAAAGAACTTATGTTAGTAAAAAAATCTAAGATGAGTTCCTCAAATATACAAGAAATTAAAAAAATAGAATTAATTTTTATGTACTGTAAAGGTAGATATTTAATAAGAGAAGGTAGCTATACTGATGGTGTAAATTTAATGAATAGAGTTATCCGTGTTGCTAAAGATTTAAAAGAAGAAAGAATAGAGATTTCTGCTCATAAGCAGATGGCTATTTATGCAATACAAATTAATAATTATCAGATTATGCTCAAACATATAATTGAAGGAATTAAAATAGCGAGAAAGGAAAAAACTGTTGATGTTGGTATATTTTATAGATTATATGGTGTCTATTATCTTATAAGAGATGAATTTAAAACAGCTGAATCATTATTTAAAAAATCTATTGAGCTATTTTTAGAATTTGAAAGAATAGGAGATAAAAACTCTATAAGTATAGCTGCTAATTATAATTATATTGGTGAGATAAGGAATTCTGAAGGTAATTTTGAAGAAGCTATGGAGCTTTTTAATAAAGCTATAAAATTATGCGAAAATTATGAAGCTTCTTGTCTTTCTACTTTTTATATAAACGCTGGAAAAACTAGTTATTTAATTGGAAATTTCCAAGAGATGAAAAAGTTTTTTTTACTTGCTGAAAAAATAATTAAAAATTTTGATTCATACTGGAAAAATTCAGTTTTAAATGCATTTTTAGCCTTGGATGCATTTTTAGAAAATGATAATTTAAAAGTTATCCATTATTTAAAATGTGCAATATCAGAAGGAAAAATAATAAATAATCCAAGAGATATCGGTATGGTCTACTTTGTAGAGGCTATTATTGTATATTCTATTGAAACTGAAAATATTAAAAAATATGAAAATATTAAAAAAATTTTAGAAGAAAATTCAAATTTTTATTATTATAAAGCTATAAAATATTTAGATGCCACAAGAGATAAAGCTGAAATAGAATATTTAAAAAACTTTTTAAATATAAATAAAATATAAGTCATTACACTAAATAGCTATTATAAATGAATATATTATTTATAATAGCTTTTTTATTAAAAAAAATTTTAAAAAATATATAAATAAAAACGGAACATTAACGATAATAAAATATAATCACCTCATAAGGTAAAAACTTATTCCACATATTAAGTTAAAATTTAAATTTAGTTAGAAAAGGAGAGTGAAGTTTTATGAATGGAGATAAAGGATTATATTTTAGAGAAAATCCTGAAATTCTTTACGAAGTAAAAGCACAAGGTGGTGGCTTAAAAGACAAAGAAACTTTAAGATGTAAAGGTTGGCGTCAAGAAACTATCCTTAGAATGTTAGAATTCAATATGGAAAATGCTGAAATTCCAGAATTACTTGTAATTTATGGAGGAAATGGAAAATGTGCTAGAAACTGGGAATCATATTGGGCAATTGTAGATTCATTAAAAAATCTTGAAGATGATGAAACTCTTGTTGTTCAATCAGGAATGCCAGTTGCAATCTTCAAAACACACAAAGAAGCACCTGTTGTTGTTATGGCAACTACAAATATAATGCAAGCAACTTGGGAAAGATTTTATGATTTACAAGATAAAAACCTTACTATATTCGCTCAATATACAGCTGCTCCTTGGGAATATATTGGAACTCAAGGTGTTATAGAAGGAACATTCGAAACACTTTCTGCAATAGCAATGAAAAAATTTAATGATGATTTAACTGGAAAAATATATCTAACTGCTGGTGCAGGAGGAATGGGAGCAAATCAAACTTGGGCTATGAAAATGCATGGTGGAGTTTGTATAGTAGTGGATGTTAATGAAAAAATATTAAAGAAAAGAATTGAAAAAGATTATCTTGATTTAATTGCTCCTTCTCTTGAAGAAGCAATAAAACTTGCTAAAGAAAATGCAGCAGCTAAAAAACCTATTTCAATAGGAGTTGTTGGAAATGCTGCTGACATGTATGAAAAGGTATTAGCTAGTGATTTTAGACCTGATATTTGTTCAGAAATGTGTCCATGTCATGACCCTATATCTTATCTTCCTTCTGGTTACACAGCAGAAGAAGCAGATGAATTAAGAATAAATGATAGAGATAAATACTTACATCTTGCAAGAGAAACTATGAAAAGACAACTTGCAGCTATGGTTGCATTAAAAGCCGATGGAGTTGAAGTTTTTGAATATGGAACTTCAATCAGAAAAGAATGTATGGATGCAGGTTTCCCTAGAGAAGAAGCTATGAAAATTAAAGGATTCGTTGCTGAATATATAAGACCTCTATTCTGTGAAGGAAGAGGACCATTTAGATGGACTTGCTTATCAAGAGATCCTGAAGATTTAAAAGTTTCTGATGACATAGCTCTAGAAATTTGTAAAGGTGACAAACTTGTTGAAAGATGGATAAATTTAGCTAGAAAAAATTTACCAATTGAAGGAATGCCAGCAAGAGTTTGCTATATGGGATTTGGAGAAAGAAAGAGATTTGGACTTGCTATAAACCAAGCTATAAAAGAAGGAAGAATTAAAGGAACTGTTGCTTTCTCAAGAGATAACCTTGACTCTGGTTCTATAGTAAACCCTACATTTGAATCTGAAAATATGCCTGATGGTGGAGATTACATCTCAGACTGGCCATATCTAAATGCATTGTTAGATTGTGCTGCTGGATGTGATTTAATAGCAATTCAACAAAACTATTCAATGGGTGAAGCAGTTCATACAGGTGTTACAATGATAGCTGATGGAACTGAAGAAGCTGATAGAAGACTAGCTGCTTGCTTAACAACAGACTCTGGAATAGGAGTTGTCCGTCATGCACAAGCTGGATATAAGACTGCTAAAGATGTTGCAAATGGAAAAGGAAAGTTTACAACAGATTCTATCAAAGTTCCTTTATGGTGGCAACCTGCTGAAAAAGTTACTTTTGGACCAAAAGGAAAATATAGATAAAAAATGAATAAATAGTTCAATGTGATGCAAGATTAGCTTGGCTATTTTGCATCACATTTTTCTGTATAAATAAAATTAAGGTGAGTATATTGAATAAAAAAATAACAGTTGTTTCAGCAACATTTATGATAATTACTTTAAATACTCTTGATTTAATGGAATATTGGAATTTATATTTTTGGGTGTGTTTAATAGTTACATTTATTGCTACTGCTATTACTGCAAGAATATATCCATTATCAAAAATGCCAGATACATATTTTAATGAAAAATTAAATATAGAGGATGAAGGTTTAGAAAATAAAAAGAATATTTTTAAAGAAGCTTGGAATACTGCTATTTAAAATTTTGTAAAATCAGCTTCAGTATTAGATAATACAATTTCAAATTTAAAAGATGGAATAAAATTAGCATTAAATATTGGTGCCACAATTATGTCTGTGGGTGTCATTTCTTTGTTACTTGCACAGTACACAAAAATTTTTGACATACTTGGGTATTTATTCTATCCTTTAACTTTATTTTTTAAAACTTCAGATCCATTTTTGATTGCAAAATCAGCTACAATAACTATTGCAGATATGTATGTTCCTGCAATTATTTCAACTGGTGCAAGTATGGATGTTAAATTTATAATAGCAGTTCTATGTATAACTGAAATTTTATTTTTCTCTGCGTCTATTCCTTGCATTTTAGCAACAGACATTCTAATAAAAGTTAAAGATATTCTCATTATTTGGTTTGAGAGAGTGGTCATATCTTTATTATTGATAATACCAATAGTAAAATTTATTTTCTGATAAAAAAGGAGGTCCTTTATGGTACTTTTTAATCCAATTGTAATATCAGTTCTTGTCTTAACAGTGTTATGTTTATTTAAGTTACCTGTTCTTGCTGCTCTTTTATTAGCAGCTCTTACAGCAGGATTGGCTGGAGGTTTTGATCTTACAGAAACCATGACTACATTTATTGGTGGAATGGGAGGTAATGCTAATACAGCTCTTAGCTATATTTTACTTGGTGCACTAGCATATACTATAAATAAAACTGGTGCTGCTGATATTTTAGCAAAAAAAATCTCAAGGCTTGTAAAAGGAAATAAATTTGTTTTAGCTATAATTATTGTTTTAGTATCTATAGCATCTGGAACTATTATTCCAGTGCATATTGCGTTCATTCCAATATTAATTCCTCCTCTTTTGGCGATGATGAATCAAATGAAGATGGATAGAAGAATGTTAGCAATTTGTTTTGGCTTTGGTTTAAAAGCTCCTTATTTAACTATTCCTGTAGCTTATGGTGCTATATTTCAAGGAATAGTAAAAGATTCTGTTAATGATGCTGGATTAAACATAGGTTTAGATCTTGTTTGGAAAACAACTTGGATAGCAGGGCTTGCTATGTTATTTGGATTAGTTTGTGGTTTAATATATTACTCAAAAAATAGAGAATATAAAATTGATGAAGAACATCATGAAGATTTCTCTAGCGATTCTACAGAAATAATTATTGAAACTAAACATTGGTTAACACTTGGAGCAGGGGTTATTGCATTAGTAGTTCAATTAATAACTGGTTTATTACCTCTTGGTGCAATAGCTGCTTTAATATTTATGGTGCTTGTCAGAGTTATTAAATGGAAAGATATTCAAGAAGTTTTAGAAGGTGGAATTCATTTAATGGGATTTATAGCCTTTGTAATGCTTATTGCTTCAGGATATGCTACTGTCATAAGAGCAACAGGAGCTGTAGATCAATTAGTTGAAAGTGCATTTAATATGTTAGGTGGTTCAAAATTAGCTGGTTCTAGTATAATGATTTTATTAGGACTTCTTATAACTATGGGAATAGGAACATCTTTTGGTACAGTTCCTGTTATTGCCGCTATTTATGTACCTCTTTCTATTAAACTTGGTTTTTCACCAGCTGCAATAGTATTTATGATAGCAGTCGCAGCAGCATTAGGAGATGCAGGTTCTCCAGCTTCTGATACTACTTTAGGTCCAACAGCAGGATTGGATGCAGATGGACAACATGATCATATTTGGGATACTTGTGTACCTCAATTTATATGCTACGATATTCCACTTATGATAGTAGGAATTATTTGTCCATTATTTATATAAATTGATAAGGTGGGTTTATGACTTATATACTTTTAAAAAATTGTAGAGAATTACTAACTGTTGAAGAAAACGCAAAAGATTTAATAGGTTTAAAAAAGAATACTTCCCTATTAATTGAAAATGAAAGAATAAAAAAGATTGGAACTTATGAAGATTTAAAAAAAGAAATACCATCAAACAACTTTCAAGAAATTGATTGTTCTGATAAAGTTGTTATGCCTGGATATGTAGACTGCCATACACATCTTATTTTTGGTGAAAGTAGAGTGGGTGAATATGTAGCATCTTTTACTATGTCTGCTAGTGAGATTAAAAAGAAAATTCCTAGAACTGGTATAGAAGCTTCTATATTTTCAACTAGAAATTCTACTGATGAAGAACTTATAAATTCTTCTTTATTGAAACTAAATAGAATGCTAAAAACTGGAACAACTACTATTGAAATAAAGTCTGGCTATGGTATTGATATGGAAACAGAAATTAGACTTTTAAAATTAATAAATATTTTAAAAGAAAAATCTCCACAAACAATATTAAGTACATATTTAGGTGCTCATTATTTTGATACTAAAATGGGAAAAGAAAAATATATAGATTTTATGATTAATGAAGTTATGCCAATAATAAAAGAAAAAAATCTTGCTCAATTTTGTGATATTTGGTGTGATGAAGGTTACTATGATGCTAATGATTGCTACAAAGTCTTAAAAGCTGGTTTAGAAAATAATATGCTTCCAACACTACATACAGAATGTTATTCAGCAATAGGTGGAGCTAAAGTTGCTGCCGAATTAAAAGCTGCAAATGTAGGTCATCTAAATTATATAAGTTTAGAAGATATAAAATTATTAAAGGAAGCAAATGTTGTTGGTGTTTTAATACCAACTACTGATTTTTCTGTTAAACATAAAAAACCTTTTGATCCTAAACCTATGTTGGATGAAGGAATGACAATAGCAATTGCTACTAACTTAAATCCAGGAAACTGGGTAGAAGATATGGGTATTTCAATGATATTAGCTTGTAGAAATCATAAAATGACAGAAAATGAAGCTATTAGAGCTGCTACACTTGGAGGAGCTAAAGCATTAAAAATTGAAAAAGACTATGGTTCACTAGAAATTGGAAAGTTTGCTGATATACAAATTAGAAATTCTGATAACTATAAAAATGTAGTCTATAAATTTGGTGTGAATGAAGTAGAACATGTTATAAAAAATGGAAAAATTATTTTTTAAATGATAGGAGAAAATATGAATTATAAAGAAATATTTGATTTAATATTAGATGAAAATGATTTTACAGTTGGAGGTGGCTCATCTTCAGCTATAGTTGGAGCTATGGCTTGTGGACTGATGGGAATGGTTGCTAATCTTTCAAAAGGAAAGGACTATGGTTATTCTGATAAAGAATATGATGATATAATTAAAGAATTAAATGAGGCAAAAGCTAATTTTTTACAAGGAGCAGTTGAAGACAATAAGGCATATATGTTAATTGTTAACGCCTATAAATTACCAAAAGCATCTGATGAAGAAAAAGAAATTAGAAAGAAAGCTATTCAGAATGCTGGTATTGAAGCTGCAAAAGTTCCTCTTTCAAATGCTTTACTAAATAAAAAAGTAAATGAAATTGGAAAAAAATTATTAGAAAAATCTAATCCAGCTTGTATAACTGATTTACAAGCTGGTGTAGACTTATCTTATATTGGAATTAATATGGGAAAGTCAAATGTAAAAGCTAACCTACCTCTTATAAAAGATGAAAAAATAGTAAATGAATTTGAAGCACAAATAAAAAATTTATAAATTATAAAAAAGGAGTTAGTTATGCAAAAAATAGTAGAAATTAATGGAAGTAATTTAATAATTGAAGATGTTGTTGCAGTTGCAAGATATGGAGCTAAAGTAAAATTAGATGAAAAACAAAAAGATAAAATTTTAGAATCAAGAAAATATGTTGAGGATGCTCTTTTTAATAAAATACCTATCTATGGTATTAATACAGGTTTTGGCAAATTTGAGAATGTTCCTATTTCTGAAGAAGAATTAGAGTTACTTCAAAAAAATTTAATTTATTCTGATGCTTGTGGAGTTGGAGAAGCATTTGATACAGAAGTTGTGAGAGCTATGATGTTGCTTAGAGCTAATGCTATCAGTAAAGGTTTCTCAGGTGTTGTAATTGAAACAATAGAATGTTTATTAAATATGTTAAATGCTGGAGTACATCCAATAGTTAGATCAAAAGGTTCTGTTGGTTCATCTGGTGATTTATGTCCTTTAGCTCATATGGTTTTACCTATGATGGGAGAAGGAGAAGCTGAATATAAAGGAGAGATTCTTTCTGGAAAAGAAGCTATGAAAAAAGCTGGAATTTCTACTATAACATTGAAAGCAAAAGAAGGTTTAGCCCTTATAAATGGAACTCAAGCTATGATGGGGAATGCTGTTTTAGCTGTTTATGATACTGAAAATTTATTAAAACAAGCTGATATTGTAGCGGCTCTTACTGTAGATGCTTTAGGAGGAATAACAGATGCTTTTGATGAAAGAATCCATTTAATAAGACCTCATAAAGGACAAATAGATTCAGCTGAAAATCTCAGAAATCTATTAAAAGATTCTAAAAGAACAACAAGACAAGGTGAAAAAAGGATGCAAGATGCTTATTCTTTAAGATGTACTCCACAGGTTCATGGTGCTTCAAGAATAGCTTTTGAATATGTAAAACAAACTGTTGAAACAGAAATTAATTCTGTTACAGATAATCCATTAATTTTTCCTGGAGAAAACGGTGCTTGTATTTCAGGAGGAAATTTTCATGGTCAACCAATTGCAATAGCTATGGATACACTTGGAATTTTAGTATCTGAAATTGCTAATATTTCTGAAAGAAGAATTGAAAAAATGGTAAATCCTGCTTTATCACATGGTTTACCAGCATTTTTAGTGAAAAATGGTGGAATAAATGATGGATTTATGATACCTCAATATGTTGCAGCTGCATTAGTTTCTGAAAATAAAGTTTTAGCTCACCCTGCTTCTGTTGACTCTATTCCTACTTCAGCTAACCAAGAAGACCATGTTAGTATGGGAACAATAGGAGCCAGAAAAGCAAGAACAATAGTTGATCATGCTCAACATGTATTGAGTATTGAACTTTTATGTGCAGCACAAGCAGCAGATTTTGGAAGTCCACAAATTTTAGGAATTGGAAGTAAAGAAGCATATAGAACTCTTAGAGAAAAAGTTGATTTTATGGAAAATGATGTTATCTTCTATCCTCTTATGGATAAATCATTTGAAATAATAAAAAATGCTGTATTATTAGCTAATGTCGAAAAAATAGTAGGTTTATTAAAATAGAAAGGTAAGGTGGAAAAATGAATAAAGTCTTAATGGCAGAAGTAAATATTAGTGAAGGAACAAATAATGAATTAATTGAAAAAGTAAAAAAATCATTTATAGATGAAAAAAATATAGAAATAGTTGATATAGATTCTAATGTTGATCACAATAGAACAGTTTTTACTTATAAAGGAGAACCTAGTGCTGTTTTAAATGCTACTAAAAAGTTAGCTAAATGTGCTGTAGAATTGATAGATATGAGAAATCATAAAGGTTCTCACCCTAGAATGGGTGCTGTGGATGTAGTTCCTTTTATTCCGGTTAAAAATGTAACAACAGAAGAAGCAGTTGAAATTGCAAAAGAATTTGGAAAATTTTTAGGAGAACAAGGGGTTCCTGTATACTTTTATGAAGATGCTCAAGAAAAAGAATATAGAAAAACTTTACCTAGTATAAGAAAAGGTCAATATGAAGCTTTAGAAGAAAAAATGAAAGATCCTAAATGGGCTCCAGATGAAGGTCCAAAAGAATTTAATCCAAAATCTGGTGGCACAGTTACTGGAGCAAGATTCCCATTAGTAGCTTTTAATATTAACCTAGATACATATAATCTTGAAATTGGTAAAAAAATTGTAAAAGCAGTTAGATCTGCTACTGGTGGGTATTCTTGTATTAGAGCAATAGCTTTAGAACTTGAAGAAAAGAAACAAATTCAAGTATCAATGAATATGATAAATTATGAAAAAACTCCTATACATAGAGTTTTTGAAACTATAAAATCTGAAGCTAGTAGATACAATGTAAATATTGTTGATACTGAATTAGTAGGACCAGTTCCTATATATGCTTTAAGAGATGTTTTAGATTTCTATTTAAGAATTGCAGATAGCTTCTCAGTTGATCAAATCTATTTTTAGTAAATAGTAAAAAAATTTACAATTAAAAATATTTCGTTGCTAACAAAAGGTTTAAAAAATAATTTTCCTTAGCAACTCCTTATTTTCTAATTACATAAATAGACTTAATGGAAGGAGATATCATGAGAAAATTGGAAAATTTAAAACCAGAAAGAGTTTTTTACTATTTTGAAGAACTTTCTAAAATTCCTAGGGAATCAGGAAATGAAAAATCTGTCAGTAACTATCTTATTGAAACTGCCAAAAAACTTGGTTTAAAAACTTATCAAGATGAAAATTTAAATGTTATTATCCAAAAACCTGCAACAAAAGGTTATGAAAACTCAAATGGAATAATTTTACAGGGTCATATTGATATGGTTTGTGAAAAGGAATTAGAAAGTAAACATAACTTTAAAGTAGATGCTTTAAAATTAATTGTTGAAGATGGTTATTTAAGAGCGGATGCTACAACTCTTGGAGCAGATAATGGTATTGCTGTTGCCATGTCTCTTGCTATTTTAGAAGATAATAATTTAGAACATCCACAAATAGAATTTTTAGGAACAGTTGAAGAAGAAACAACTATGAAGGGAGCATTAGGATTAAAACCAAATCTTTTAACAGGAAAATATTTTATTAATGTTAATTCTGAAGCTGAAGGGATTCTAACTGCTGGTTCGGCTGGAGGTAGAACAGTAGTTATTGATTTTGTAGAAGAAAAAGCAAGCTTTTCAAAAGATACATATACTTTCTTTATGCTAGGAGTTAAAAATCTAATTGGTGGTCACTCTGGAATGGAAATAGACAAAGGAAGAATGAATGCCAATAAGATATTGACAGAATTTTTACTAGAAGTGAAGAAGAATTTTGAAATAAAATTATGTTCTTTCAAAGGTGGAACGAAGGAAAATGCAATACCTAGAGTTGCAATGGTTGAAATAGCTGTTATGAAAAAAGATGTTAAAAATTTCAAAATTAAAGTTACTGAAATTATCAAAAATATTATAGATAAATATATTTCAATAGAAAAAAAGATAGAACTTGAAATGTTGCCAACTGATGAACATTCAAAATGTTTCAGCGATGATTTTTTTAACAGATTTTTAGCTTTTATGACTGAAGCTCCTACTGGTTTAAATACTTGGTTAGAAGCTTATCCAGATATAGTAGAAAGTTCAAACAATATAGCAATACTTAGAACTTTTGATGATAAAATTCATATTGAAGTTTCTTTAAGAAGTGCAAAACCTTCTGTTATGGATGAATTAACAGTTACATTTGAAAACCTTTCTAAAAAATATAAGGCAAATTTCCAAGTTACTAAAGGTTATCCTGAATGGAAATTTAGAAAAGATTCTCATTTAAGGAATACAGCTTTAAACTTATATAATAATTTATTTGGTAAAAATATGGAAGTCACAGTTATGCATGCTGGGTTAGAATGTGGAGTTATTGGAGTAAACTATCCTGATTTAGATATGATTTCCATTGGACCAAATATTTATGATGTTCATACACCAAAAGAAAAAATGGATATAAAATCTGTTGAAAGAACTTATCTTTATATAACTGAATTATTAAAAACTCTTAAATAAAAAGTTACTTTTATTAAGAGAAAATTGTTATCTATTTATTTTAACTTAAAAATCATTAAATTATTTAGATTTTATATATTTTCTAAAAAATAATATGGTAAAATACCAAGGAGAGTATTGTTTATGTTAAAAACTGAAGAAACAAAACAACCTAAAGCTTTAAACCCTATGTTACTTCTTGTGTTTATGATTTTAATTATTGCACTCTTGTCATATATAATACCTGCAGGTGTATATGATAGAGTTATGGATGAAAAATTAGGCAAAGAATTGGTGGATCCTAACAGTTTCCACTATGTTGAAAAAAATCCTATAACTTTATTTGGGCTTCTTATGTCTATAACACTTGGTATTCAAAATGCTGCTTATATAATATCATTCTTACTTATAATAGGGGGTATGTTTGCAATACTAAATGCTACAGGAGCAATAAATACAGGAATGGCTAATGTTGTTCGTTCAATGAAAGGTAGAGAATTACTAATGATTCCTGTTTGTATGATAGTTTTTGGTTGCGGTTCTGCATTCTGTGCAAACTTTGAAGAATTTTTGGCATTTGTTCCACTTGTACTTGCTTGTTGTTATGCTATGGGTTTTGACTCACTTACTGCTGTAGGTATTATATTCTGTGCAGCTGCTTCAGGATATGCTGGAGCGATAACAAATGCATTTACTACAGGAGTTGCTCAAAGTATTGCAGGATTACCTATGTTTTCTGGAATGGGTTTACGTATACCGCTATTTATATCATTAATAACAGTTAGTATTCTATATGTAATGTACCATGCTCATAAAGTTAAAAAAAATCCAGAATCAAGTTCAGTTTATCAAAATGACTTAGAACAAAAAAAGCATATAAATATTGATACAGAAAATGTAGAAAAACTTACTGGACGTCAAAAAGCTGTATTAGCTACACTTATATTAGGTATAGCATATACAGTATATTGTGTTATAGAAAAAGGTTATTATATTGATGAGCTTTCAGGTATTTTTCTAGCAATAGGTATTATAGGTGGATTTATAGGAGGACTTAAACCTAGTAAAATGTGTGATGAATTTTTACAAGGTTGTATTAATATGCTTTTTCCATGTATTATGATTGGACTAGCAAACTCAGTTGTAATAATATTAAAAGATGCTTTTATATTAGATACAATAATTCATGGATTAGCTAGTCTTCTTAATGGTTTACCAGCATCTATAGCAGCTATTGGAATGTTTATAGTTCAAGATCTTTTCAATATAGTAGTTCCATCAGGTTCAGGTCAAGCAGCTATAACAATGCCAATAATGGCTCCTTTAGCAGATATGATTGGAATTACAAGACAAACGGCAGTTTTAGCTTTCCAATTAGGTGATGCATTTACAAATGTTATGGCTCCAACTGGTGGAGAAATTCTTGCAGCTTTAGCTATGTGTGGAACTATATCATTTAAAACTTGGATGAAATATCTAGCACCTTTATTTGTAATTTGGTGGCTAGTCTCATTTGTGTTCTTAACTATAGCAACTCAAATACAATATGGACCTTTCTGATATAAAGAAAGAATTTTAAAAAAGAGAATCTTAGAAAGATTCTCTTTTTTATTTCTACTATTTACTATTTTTCAAACAAATTTTATAAAATTTTATACAATATTTATTATAAAATAGTTTATTTTAATACGATATATATTATTGACAGACTTAATTTAGAGATATATAATAAAAATATAGAAATAAACTATTCTGTTAAAGATAAAAGGAGGATACATATGGCCAAGCTAGAAGATTTTGTTAAGGCAAAAGAAAAATTGTCAAAGGTACTTTTAGAGACGCATTTGATTCATAGTCCAATATTTTCAAAAGAATCTGGAAATGAAGTATATATAAAGCCAGAAAACTTACAGAAAACAGGGTCTTTCAAAATAAGAGGTGCCTACAATAAAATTTCAAACTTAACTGAGGAAGAAAAGAGAAGAGGAGTTATTGCTTCATCAGCAGGAAACCATGCTCAAGGAGTTGCTTATGGAGCTAGAGAATTGGGAATAAAAGCTGTAATTGTAATGCCTAAATCTACTCCATTAATCAAAGTTGAATCAACTAAGCAATATGGTGCAGAAGTTGTATTGCATGGAGATGTTTATGATGATGCATACAAAAAAGCTAAAGAGTTAGAAGAAAAAGAATCTTATGTTTTTGTACATCCATTTAATGATGAAGATGTCTTAGATGGACAAGGAACAATAGCATTAGAAATTTTAGATGAATTACCAGAAACAGATATAATCTTAGTTCCTATTGGAGGAGGAGGACTAATTTCTGGAATAGCTTGTGCTGCAAAATTAATAAAACCTGATATTAAAATTATTGGAGTTGAACCAGAAGGAGCGGCTTCAGCTCGTGAAGCTATAAAAGAAAATAAAGTTGTTGAACTTAAAGAAGCTAATACTATAGCTGATGGTACAGCAGTAAAAAGAATAGGAGATTTAAATTTTGAATACATTAAAAAATATGTAGATGAAATTATAACAGTATCTGACTATGAATTGATGGAAGCTTTCTTACTATTAGTAGAAAAACATAAGATTATCGCTGAAAATTCAGGAATACTTTCAATTGCAGCTACAAAAAAACTTAAAGAAAAAAATAAAAAAGTAGTGTCTGTAATAAGTGGTGGAAATATAGATGTTTTAATGATTTCTTCTATGATAAATAAAGGACTTATAAGAAGAGATAGAATATTTAGCTTCTCAGTTGATATATCTGATAAACCAGGAGAATTAGCAAAAGTTGTTGATTTGATAGCAGAATTAGGAGCCAATGTTGTTAAACTAGAACATAATCAATTTAAGAATTTGTCAAGATTTAGAGATGTTGAGGTTCAAATAACAGTCGAAACTAATGGAACTGAACATATACAAAATTTAATAGAAACTTTTGAACAAAAAGGTTATGAAATAATTAAAATAAAAACAAAAATAAATTAATAAAATAAAGGGGCTTTAAGCCCCTTATATTAATTCTTATAAAACTGTTCTTACAATACGGAATCCAGCATTGCTATAAGCATAAGTAGCTTGGCTATTACCACGAACTGCAACAGCACAAACTTCTGTGTTATTACACCAAGAACCACCTTTTAATCTTCTGTAGACATTTGAGTGGTCATATGCTTTGTAAACATAAGATTTACCACTTTCTATGCTTTCAGTTGTATCATAACACCATTCCCAAACGTTTCCATTACAATCATATAATCCTAGAACATTTGGCATTTTTAATCCAACACTTTGAGTAGTGTCTTTAGAGTTTCCAGTATACCAAGCAACATCATCTATATTATTGCTTCCTGAATAAGTATAATCAAATGTACCATTATCTAAAGCAACTTGTCCTCCTCTTGCAAACCATTCCCATTCAACTTCAGTAGGTAGTCTGAAACCTTCTGTTTTATTGAAATCAGCAACATCAGGAGAAACAACAGTTCCATCTAATTGATTTATCATTAATAGACCTTGATCACTCTTTCCTAGGTTATAAACAGGACGTAATCCATATTTTTCACTTAATCTATTACAGAACTCAAGTGCATGCCACCAAGAAATATATTCTATTGGTCTATTTTCATCGCCTTTAAAGTTGGCAGGATTATTTCTTATTAATTCTTGCCATAATTTTTGAGTAATTAAATATTTAGAAACTTCTAGGTTAGATACTTCTTTTTCTTCATCTGTAAAAGAAGGTTGATATTTACCACCTTTTACGAATATCATATCTTCAAATGTAGGCTTTAATTCAGCAGGTTTTTCTCCTACTGTAATTTTTTTAATATCATCTTTTAATGATTGAACAATTTTTTCTATACTATCTAAATCTAATTCAATTTTTTCTAATTTAGCTAAATCTAATTCAATTTTTTCAATCTTAGTTATATCTAAAATAGCTTTTTTAAGTGCCATTTCAGCAGTTCTTTTTTGTTCATCATCATCAACAAGACTTGTGATTTCTCTTAAGTCTTCTGGAACAGTATTTTGTTGATCAACAACTATTAATGTAAAATTATATTTTGGATTAGCCATTTTTGTTTCAACAATTTCTTTAATATATTCTAAGTTATTTTCATCTACTATTTCAGCAAGACTATCTTTTATCAATAAGAATACAGGCACTTTTCTAATACCTTGTGGATATAGTTCATCTAAAGTTGTAAATAGATTTCCCATTCCAACTTCAACACTGTTATTTTGACGATTTATAGTAGTCCCTTTTTCATAGATGTAGTATCTTTTATTTTCAAAAGCATTTAGTCCCTCAACTATAATATTTTCTATTTCATGAAAATTCTGACCCTTGATCCATAATAATGGCTTGCCTTCATTCAGAAAATTTAAAATTTTTTCTTTCATTCAAGTATCTCCCCTTTCAATTTACATAATATACTTTTCTTTTATTTTATCTTAAAATATCGTATCTGTAAAGCTATTTTTTTATTTAATATTATTATTTTTTCTATAGAATATTTTTGCAAAAAATCTTATTTTGTTTTATTGAATAAAATCATTCCTGATATTATTATTACTCCTCCAATAATAGTTGATAATTTAGGGATATCACCAAGTATAATCATTCCTAAAATTGTTGCAAGTACAGGAGTTGCAAACATAAAAGAAGTTACTTCAGTTGTACTTTTTGCAAGTTCAAAAGCTTTTGTCCAGAAGAAGTAAGAAATAATGCTAGGAAAAATAGACATATAGATAATCAATATCAAAGAAGAGGAACTAATATTAGGTATATTAGCAATAGAATGAGGAGAATAGATAACTAAAAGTATACCTCCAATTAAAAGTGAATACATACTTACAGAAAAAGAAGAATATTTTTTAGTTAAGTATCTTTGTGAAATATTATATGTGCTTAGTAAAAAGCAACCTAACAACATATACAGAACTCCCTTATTTATTGTCAAAGTTCCATTCCAAAGAGTTAAAACT
>ERZ773014.530-NODE-530-length-25981-cov-12.759354_pt1 | contig 25981 bp, 22 predicted proteins | sample MGYA00580841_ERZ773014 | MGnify/ENA primary metagenome ERZ773014 (study PRJEB29015, sample SAMEA2737989) | human oral metagenome | biome: human oral; feature: human-associated habitat; material: dental | place: China | collected 2067 ... | reverse complement strand
TCTTTCGGATGTTATTGTGCGGATTCAAAGCCATCGTTCGGTGAGTCTGCTTTTCAACCATCATTAAGCAGCCCCGCAGACAGAGAAAAAGAGGCGTCTAAGGGGCGTCTCTTTTTTATGGAAGCACTGATAAATTCAGCTGCGCCAATTTGACGAACTCATTTTATCAGCGATTTCTATATTTTTTGCAGGAGTACATTATGCACGTCGTCATCATTGGTTCGGGGCCTGCCGGTATCTCCGCCGCACTCTATGCGCGGCGCAGCGGTGCCGATGTGACAGTCGTCACGAAGGGGGGAGGCGCACTTGGAAGCGCAGCGTTGATTGAAAACTTTTACGGCTTTCCCGAGCCAATTACGGGGACGGAACTCGAACGACGCGGCATTGAGGGAGCAACAAGAATCGGTGTTCGCTTCGAGAAGGACGAAGCAATGGCAATTCACATGACAGACGGAGAGCGTGGGTTTTGTATTGAGGGGGTGCGACAATGTTATGAAGGGGATGCGGTCATTCTTGCGGCAGGTTCTCAGCGTAAAATAATTTCTGTGCCCGGGATTCGTGCGTTCGAGGGGCGTGGTGTTAGTTTTTGTGCAATCTGTGACGCATTTTTTTACCGTGGAAAAATGGTTGCTGTCATTGGTGCGGGAGACTATGCCCTGCATGAGGCTCAGATTCTACAACCGCACGTATCGAAAATCTCCATACTGACGAATGGAGCGGAACCGTCCTTTGATACTACGGAGGGTATTTCCGTGGAGAAACGATCCATATCGTGTATTGAGGGGGATCGCCGCGTTCGTCAGATTGTCTTTGACGATGGTTCACAGATGCCAGTGGATGGCATCTTTATGGCGATTGGTACGGCAGGAAGTGTGGAGCTTGCACGCAAGCTGGGCGTAATGCTGCATGAAGGAGCAATTCTTGTGGGAAAAGAAATGGAGACCAATGTCCCGGGTATCTATGCCGCAGGAGACTGCACGGGCGGTCTCCTGCAAATTGCCAAGGCCGTCTATGAAGGAGCCACGGCTGGACTTGCGGCTGTGCGTTATCTGCGAAAATAATAAAATATAGGAAAGAGAAAAAGGGGGGGTGAACATGCCGGAGGATGTTGCGGAACGCTGTCATTTTAGAGATTATATCAAGCAATTTGAGCTGTGGAACGCATTGACCGATGCGCAGAGAGAAAATCTGATCTCTCATACGCGGTTCAGTTGTTGTGCAAAAGGAGGCTTTGTTTATCGAGGTTCGCTTGCGCAGGCGGGGACGCTTCATATCATTTCCGGATCTTTGCGTGTTTACATTCTCTCGGAGGAGGGGCGGGAATTTACGCTTTATTTCCTGCGCGATGGAGATGTTGGACTCCTTGCGAGCACCTCATCTCTCGGTTCGACTTCCTGTGATATTTCGATTGAGGCGGCTCAAAATACTGTATTGTTTATTTCGGATACGGCGGTTGTACGCGGCATTCTGGAGGAAAATATTCCCGTGCGTGCGCGTGCTTATGAGCATGCAGTCATTCGTCTCTCTGAGATGTTGTGGAAATTTCGGCAGATGATCTTCACTTCGGCAGATCGACGGCTTGCTAAGTTTCTGCTTGCAGAATCTGCACGCACTGCAGGTGATGAGATTCGTTTGACACATGAGGAAACGGCACAGTATCTTGGCACGGCACGCGAGGTGGTCAGTCGGCTCATCCGTGAATTCAGTCAGGAGGGGTTGGTAAAGACCTCCAGAGGGCGTATTTACATCCTGAATCGTGTCGCGCTGCAGGAGCGCGCAGGCGTCTGATCCCTACTTTCATCGGAGGATTTTATGCTGCTCTATGTTCTTGTCTTTCTTGTCATCTTATTGCTTGTCATTTTATTCCGTTATTTACCGCGGCGTATTTTTTTCATCTTTATTGCTCTACTTACTGTGCTTGGTGGTATCATTTTTCAGATGCAGACGGCAGAGCGTGTGCCGGAACAGTTATCAATGGAGCAGCGTTCCGTCATCGCTCGTGATCAGGAACTCTTTACGCCGTGGTGGGGTACATATCAGAAGCAAATTGCAGAACTAGACCGCAACTGGATGCGCTATCATCAAATTCTCACCGATGCGAAGGAAGGTGAGAGTAAGCTTGCGGTTACTTATGCGCGCCTTGTAGAACTTGAGCAGGATATGCAGGAACTACGTGTTCGTATGGAACAGAATGTACCGCCGACGGAACTCTCAAATCATATCTATGATCCGATTGTACTTATCATGAGCAAGACGAATGACTATGCAGCTGCCGAACAAAAGGCAATCACGCTGACACGCGCGGCAGCAGACCCTACGGCCATGCGGGAGCAGAATCCCGCCATGCAGGCTCGCCTTTTGGAACTTGTTATGCTGCGCGAGTCCCCTGTGGCACTTTTCATCAGTGATGAGGTCGGTATTATTCGACGCTATTTTGCGCCTGTTTCACCAACACATGAGGATACGGTCGGTGTGGAGGCAGAAAGTGATGAAAAAGCTCTCGACAAATAATATATTTTAAGCTATAATGCACAATGTGTTTTGACGCGCGCTCGTAGTCCAGTGGATAGGACGTTAGCCTCCGGAGCTGAAAGCGTGGGTTCGACTCCCGCCGAGCGCACCATATTGATCGAATGTCCTGTGGATTTTTACACAGGGCTTTTTGTTTGCAAAAAAATGAAAAAGGATTTTGATAGAAGGCGCAGAATATCTACTTAAGGAAATTATTGCTTTTTCGTTAGGAGATGAATGAATGGCGCGAAAAGAGATGCAGGCAGGCATACGTCCGGTACTGATGCGCAGCCTGCATTTGAAAAAGAACGCATTTCGGCAATTCTTTTATGAGAGTTCGCTTCACTTCGGTCAGCAAATTGGCAAAGATATTGCGGAACTCAAGGATGAAACCGCATCGATTGTCAACAAGAAGTATATGTTCTCACTTGCAACGGAGAAGAGCGGTGCACAGACTTTTCTGAAATGGATTGCTGACGAGTTTAACGCAGAGGATGTTTCTCATGAACAGGAGGAGCGGCTGCGCCGTCTGGTTGCAGAGTATCCGAAGATCCGATCCTATATCCGTATCGAGGAAGACCAGCTTCTTTTTGATCACGATCGATTTGCGGAAGATGTGGTAGCCGGGCGATTCAAAGAGACGATCTTCGGTATGACCTTCGATATTCAGAGCGTCATAGAGACGGCGATCAATACGGGATCAGTAGCACTTGATTTTTCGATTGAGCCGTTTAAGAAGCAGCTTCTCTATGCGGATCATGTTCGTGCGAACATTCAGCCGTATGCAGATCGTCTGTTGACGGATATGAGCCTCGGGCATTGGGATCTCTACGAGGAATTGTCCGATGAAGGACGAGAGGACAGTGTATGTCTGCGTCTGCCGCCGACGGATTTTCTTGTTGCACGTCCACCTCAGCTGGATGTTATTATGAATGGAACCTGCGCCATTGATTTTGGCACGCGCAGCACTGTTGTGGTCTGTCGGGATCGGGAGCCGCGTCTTTTGCGTATTGGCAAAGGAGACTATGAGCATGAGCCGACCATTCAGGACTATGAGAACCCGACGGCGATCGAGCTGATTGATATTGAGAAGTTCAAGCAGCTCTATCGTGCACGTGAAGGTCGCCCTTATACAGAATGGGCGCAGGTCACGGCATCCCATCAGGCAGCAGACGCGATTTTCGAACGTCAGTCCACGGAGGGCATTGCTGTCTACTACTCTGTGTTCAGTGAACTCAAGCGTTGGACACGTGACACGGCGAACTCACCGATCCTGAAAGACCGGCGCGGATATATTCAGGAAGTGAAACCGTACGCAGAAACACAGCCTCTCGATGCGGGCGGTTTTGATCCCATTGAGATCTATGCGTATTATCTTGGACTCTACATCAATAATATGCACAGGAACATCTACCTCGACTATATTTTGTCCTTTCCCGTAGGCTATGAGAAGAGTGTGCGGGAACATATTCGTATGAGTTTTGAACGAGGTCTGCGCAAGACGCTTCCCAAGGCGTTGCTCGATGACGCGGAAATGATGCGGCGATTCCGGGTATACGATGGTGCAAATGAACCAGCGGCGTACGCAATCAGCGCACTTGAGGCGTATGGTCTTGAGCCGAAGCGTGTCGGTGAGGAGGTTGCTTACGGCGTATTCGATTTTGGCGGCGGTACGACGGATTTCGACTTTGGTGTGGAGTATGTACCAGAAAATGGACGACGCAAATTCGTTATAGAACAATTCGGCTTTGGCAGCGATATGTATCTTGGTGGGGAGAACATTCTCGAACTCCTCGCATACGAGGTCTTTAAAGACAATCTTGCGGAGATGCGTCTGCACAAAATTACGTTTGCTCTGCCGCCTGAGAGTGAAACCTTTGCGGGAGCAGAGGCACTCGTGCGTGAAACACGTGATGCAGCATCACATCTAAACAATAAAATTCTTGCCGAGCGACTGCGTCCTTTCTGGGAACGGCGTGAGGGCTATGAGGAATTTGCTGCAGGAGATCATTTTGATACGAATATCACGCTGTTTTCCTCAGAAAAGACGGGAAATGCGGGGAATCGTGCAGAAATCCGCCTTCACATCGATGTGAAGAAGCTCGAGCGTACGCTGGAGACACGCATTCGACGCGGTGTTGAAAACTTTTTCCAAGCAATGGCAGCAGCTTTTAAAGGTCGTGATGTACGTCAGATACATATCTTTCTTGCCGGAAATTCCTGCAAAGCGCCGATGGTGCGTAAGCTTTTTGATGAATACATAGAGCGCCAGATCAAAGCACAGCATACGGTGCAGTCCGCGACACAGGGCAAGATTGATACTGCAGAGAAAAAGTCGGATGCTGCTGCTGTAAAGACCGCGATGCAGCGTAAGGACGCACCGTTTCTCCTCTACCTCCCACTTGGTATGGAGGATGCAGAAAAGGAATCGAAGGTTCTTCACGACGGCTTTGATCGTCTGCGTACGGGAAAGACTGGGGTTGCCTTTGGGCTTCTCCGCTGTCGCAAGGGAGGAAAGGATGTCAAGATCATCAACAAGAATGTGGATGAGCATGACGAACTCCTTTTCCCATACTTTCTTGGCAGCCTGAACGAACGTGGTTGTTTCAATGTGGACATCGATGCGCGTGTTGACTACGGTGAGTGGACGTATTTCACTTATGCGGACGAGGATGAGTTTGAACTCTACTATACGCAGGAACCTCGTGCGTTGAAAGGTCACATGAAAGCGGCGGAGGTACGGATGGTACGCTGCATGATTGATGCGGATGATGTGAGTGATGACGATATGGTCGGTATCTATATTCGAAAGCGCTCACCAAATACAATCGAATATACAGTTGCCTCGGAAAAGGGGCTTGCGGCAAAGAGCTATAAGGGAACGGTATATACGGTTCGTCTGGGCTGATCTGCATCAGATCGGAAAGGAGCGATACGATGTCACACTTGCCTTTTAAGAACTACATGGAGGATGCTGTCGCGCAAATGCTGGACAGGATAGCGCCACAGTATCCGGACATCTGTATGTGTGACCGTTGTCGTACAGATATGATGATGATTGCTCTGAACAATTTGCCGCCCCGTTATGTCTCTACGCATAAGGGGAGTGTTCTTCAGCGTGTTCAGGGCATGGAGCTCCAATATGAGGTAGAAGTTTTAACTGAGGTCATGCGTGCGGTACAGATTGTCGGCGGTCAGCCGCATCATGGGCGCAATGAGGAGGGGATATAAAGGAATCGCTGATAAAACGAAGTTCATCAGATTGGCGTAGACTTTTCGTTGCCTCCTAAAATCCTGTATTGTCCACCGGGGTACTGTTGTGCAAAGTTTTCCAGCTTTGGGCAACAGTACCTTTTTATTATTATGTGATATTCGTCTCAACTGACCAATAATTTTATGAGAACTTTAAGAACTAATGCGAAAAGTAATTGATTTTTCTGAATGGGAATGTTATAATGATTTCATAGTTAAGAACTATTGGTATACCCTGTTCCGAATCGTGTCACTTATTGCTAGGGATGGGTGACAGGAGAGTTTTTAAGGAGGAAATACTATGAAGGTAACTGTTGTTGGTGCAGGTAACGTAGGCGCAACCGTAGCAAACGTCGTCGCGCTCAAGAAGTTTGCACAGGAAGTCGTCCTCATCGATATCAAAGAGGGCGTCTCCGAGGGCAAGGCGATGGACATGATGCAGTGCTCGCATGCCCTGAACTTCGACACGACGGTCAAGGGCGTTACGAACGACTATGCTGCTACGGCGAACTCCGACGTTGTGGTTGTTACCTCCGGTCTGCCGCGTAAGCCGGGCATGACGCGCGAGGAACTCGTCGGCGTCAACGCAAAGATCGTCAAGAGCGTCGTGGAGCAGGCGCTCAAGCACTCCCCGAACGCAATCTTCATCATCATTTCCAACCCGATGGATGCGATGACCTATCTCGCGCTGAAGTCGACGGGACTGCCGCGCAACCGCGTCATCGGCATGGGCGGCATGCTCGACAGCAGCCGTTTCCGTTACTATCTCTCCGAGGCACTCAATGCCGCAGGACATCCCGCAACCCCGAGCGATGTGGACGGCATGGTCATCGGTGGGCACAATGACAAGACGATGGTTCCTCTCGTCAGCATTGCAACGCTCCGCGGTATCCCTGTGACCCAGCTTCTCTCGAAGGAAGTGCTCGCAGATGTCGTCCAGAAGACGAAGGTCGGTGGCGCAACGCTGACGGGGCTCCTCGGCACGTCCGCATGGTATGCACCGGGTGCATCGGCAGCAACGCTCGTCGAGGCGATTGCGTTGGATGCGAAGAAGGTCATCCCGTGTTGCGTCTACCTCGAGGGCGAGTACGGCGAGAAGGAACTCTGCGTCGGCGTTCCCATCGTGCTCGGCAAGGGCGGCTTTGAGAAGGTCGTCGATGTTAAGCTCGAGGGCGAGGAGAAGACGAAGTTCGACGAGAGCGTCCAGGCAGCACGCGAGGTCAACGCGCAGCTCGGCGATGCGCTGAAGTAAATCGCTTTTGAACAAATCCATAAAAGGTCTTTGCAGCCGGTCTGCAAAGACCTTTTTCCTATGATGCGGGGGATGATTTCTACATCCCCCCCTTGACAGGGGCGCGGTGTTTCCTCTATAATAGCTATGCGCTCGTGGAGCGTATATGACTCACTAGCTCAACTGGCAGAGCAACTGACTCTTAATCAGTAGGTTCACGGTTCGATTCCGTGGTGGGTCACCATGTGTATTTCATCCGCTTGGCGGTTTGGAAAAGGCAGGTTGGTACGCCAACCTGCCTTTCGTATATGAGAATGGAGGCGCATTTGTGAATATCCTGATCCTGAACGATGACGGCATTGCGGCAGAAGGGCTGCAGACACTTGCACGCCATCTGGCGCCGCGTCATAACGTAACGGTTGCAGCACCGATGCACCAGCAGAGTGGGACATCACACGCGCTGACGATCGGGCGTGCGATCGAGGTACGCACCGATGAGAATTTCGATGCGGACTACGACATCCTGGCGTGGGCGATCGATGGGACGCCGACGGACTGCGGCAAGCTCTATCTGGACGCAATCGCGGAGGAAATGCCGGACGTTGTACTCTCCGGCATCAATCACGGCTCAAATCTCGGCACAGATGTGATCTACTCAGGGACGGTCGGTGCGGCGTTCGAGGGATTTTTTCACGGCATTCCGTCCTTTGCGCTCTCGCTTGTTGAGGGCAGTGAAATCTCCTACGCGGAGGCGGCGGCGTATTTCGAACCGTTTATGGAACGCGTTCTGGCGGAGACGGAGAAGCCGTTTCTCCTCAATATCAATTTTCCAAAGGTGCTCACAGGGGAATCACCGCAGTTCGTCTTTTGTCGGCAGGGTGGGCGCGACTACATCAACGCCTTCGAACGCATCGAGGAGAACGGGCGCGTGCACTACAAGGTGGCAGGTGAGGTGTCGGATACGGACAAGGGTGCGGGTACGGACATCTACGCGGTGGAGCACGGGCTGATCTCCGTGACTCCGATCGGTGTAGATATGACGGACTATCCGCTCCTTGAGGAATGCGGCAGACGGATCGGATGATTGCTGCGCTCGTTGATAATCACTATAAAGAGAGGGGATTCCGTCTTCTCCTCTTTTTTTTTACGCATATTTGCGGTATAATAGCGAACGTGAATAGGATTCATATTTTTCTTTTATGGAGGAGGAATCCGTGTGCTCTATCCGCTGAATGTTGACCTGACGGGACAGCTTGTCATTGTCATCGGTGGCGGTCGAGTGGCAGAGCGCAAGGTTGTGGGCATTCTGGCGGCGCGTACGGATGTTGATGTACGTGTGGTCGCGCCGGCGGTCACGGAACCGCTTCGTATGCTTGCGGACAGTGAACAGATCGACTGGCAAGAAGGGTGTTATACCAAAGGCATACTTGAAGGGGCTTTTCTGGTCTATGCGGCAACGGATTCTCCTGCGGTGAATGCGGAGGTCGCACTTGAGGCAAACGAGCGTGGAATTCTCGTCAACGTGATCGACGATCCGCGTGCCTCCTCGTTTCAGATTCCTTCGACTGTGCGGCGCGGGGAGTTTATGCTGACCGTTTCGACGAACGGAGGAAGTCCCGCGCTCTCACGTGCCATACGGATGGAGCTTGAGCATCTCTATCCGCATTCCTTTGGAGAATGGCTGGAATGTGCTGCACGTCTGCGGACGGAGATGCGGGCGCAGCTGCCGAACGATGAGCAGCGCACGGAATTCTGGCGCATGGCACTGCGCCCTCATATTTTAAGTATGGTTCGCGATGGAGAGTTAGAGAAAGCTGAGGTTGAGTTACGTAATGCAGCTCTTGACATTGGGGCTAAATCATCGAACGGCTCCGGTTGATGTGCGTGAGCGGGTTTCGTTTTCTCGCGAGGAACTGCGTTCGGGGCTTTTAAGTCTTGGAGAGTATGATGGTCTGAGCGGTCTGGTGGTACTGTCCACCTGCAACCGCACGGAGCTCTATGCCTCGGTGGACGATCATGAGCGCGGCGCACAGGCACTGCGGCAGTTTCTCAATGATCTTGCACAGGGCGGAGATGATCTGGATGCATATCTTTACACCTATGTCGATGACGAGGCGATCAAGCATCTCTTCCGCGTATCGTCGAGCCTTGACTCACTGGTGCTCGGTGAGGGGCAGATTCTCTCACAGGTGAAGGAAGCCTATGCGATTGCGCGCGAGGCGGGGGCGACGAGCACGGTGCTCAATCTCCTCTTTCACCGTGCCATTACAACGGGCAAGCGCGTGCGGACGGAGACGCGCATCGCCTATCGCTCCGTATCTGTAAGCTATGCTGCGGTAGAACTTGCCGCTGCTTCGCTCGGGGGTCTCGGCGGATGCACCGGTCTGATCTTTGGCGCGGGCAAGATGGCAGAGCTGACGGCGGAACATTTGCGTGCACACGGCATCGAAATGATCTTCGTGACGAATCGCCACATCGAACGTGCTGAGCGTCTCGCAGAGCGGATCGGCGGAGAAGCCATTCCCTTCGATCGAGCCATGGACTATCTGACCTGCGTGGATGTGGTGGTCACGTCGACGGGAGCACCGCACTACGTGATCAAGGCGTGGGAAACCCGCCGTGTGATGGCGCGCCGACAGGGACGCAAGCTCTTCCTCATCGACATCGCCGTTCCGCGCGATGTGGATCCGGATGTTGCGGGGATCAAGGGCGTGGAACTCTACAATATCGACGCGCTTGAGGCTGTCGTGGATGAACATCTCAGCGAGCGTCAGGCAGAGGCGGTCAAGGCGGAGCGCATCGTGGATGAGGAGGTCACAGCCCTTCTCGAACGCTTCAAATATCTCTCATTCCAGCCGCTTATGGCGCTTCTCTCGGGACGCTGCGAGCGGATACGCGAACGTGAGATCAAGCGTGTGAGTGCGAAGCTGCCCGATCTCTCGGAGGAGCAGGAGCGGCAGGTGGAGCATATGAGCCGCATGATTGTGCGGAAGATTCTGCGCACCCCGATGATGAAGCTGCGCGCCTCGGCAGGTACGAAGGATGAGGCATTCTACATCGAGGCAATGCGCGCCCTCTTTAAGTTGGATGCGATAGGAGAAACAGGAACAAGTGAGCAGCGGCACAATCACTATCGGTACGCGGGCAAGTAAGCTGGCACTGTGGCAAGCGGAGTACATCGCGGCAGAAATTGAAAAGCATCATGGCTGTCGTGTAGAACTTCGGAAAATGACGACGAAGGGCGACCGCATTCTCGATGCCCCCCTTGCAAAGATTGGGGGCAAGGGGCTCTTTACGAAGGAACTTGAGCAGGCGATGCTCGCGGGTGAGATTGATCTTGCCGTGCACAGTCTCAAGGATATGCCGACGGAGGTCCCCGAGGGACTTGTCATCGGAGCGATTACGCAGCGCCTCGATGCGGGCGATGCCTTTGTCAGCGTGCACTATCGCTCGATGGAGGATCTTCCCCAAGGGGCAAGGGTCGGCACGTCGAGCCTGAGGCGGCGTGCGCAGCTGCTTGCCGTGCGCCCCGACCTTACGATTCTCGATCTGCGCGGCAATGTCAATACACGACTTGCAAAGCTCGATGCGGGCGAGTTCGATGCGATTGTCCTCGCGGCGGCGGGGCTCAAGCGCCTCGGGCTGGGCGAGCGCATCCGAACGATTCTGCCGCGTGCCATGATTCTCCCCGCCGTCGGGCAGGGGGCACTGGCGATTGAGTGCCGCGCAGACGATGGTCGGATTCAGGAGATGATTGATTTCCTGCGCGACACTGAGATGACTGTGGCGGCAACGGCGGAGCGCGCATTTCTGCGCCGCGTCGAGGGCGGATGTCAAATCCCTGTCGGCGTCTATGCCGAGGTCGGTGAGGGCAATGTGCTCCACGTAGAGGCGATGATTGCCTCGATCGATGGAATGCGTGTCTGCCGGTCGCGTTCTATGGGAACGCCCGCAGAGGCTGAGAAGATTGGTATTGCCCTTGCAGAGGAACTGTTGGATGTCGGCGGGCGAGAGATTTTAAAAGAGATTGGAATTGCGGTATGAGTGGAAAAGTATTTCTTGTCGGCGCGGGTCCGGGGGATCCGCGCCTTTTGACGGTCGGTGCGATGAACTGCCTGAAGCAGGCGGATGTCGTTGTCTATGATCATCTGGCGGATGAGAGTATTCTCGCTTATGTGCCTCCGGAGGCAGAACGGATCTATGTCGGCAAGCAGTCCAACAAGCATACGATGCGGCAGGAGGATATCAATGTCTTGCTTGCGGACAAGGCGGATGAAGGCAAGACGGTCGTCCGACTCAAAGGGGGCGATCCCTTTGTCTTTGGGCGCGGCGGGGAGGAAGCGCTTGTGCTTCTTGCGCGCGGCATTCCGTTCGAGGTGCTGCCGGGCGTGACTTCCGCAATCAGCGTTCCTGCCTATGCGGGCATCCCCGTCACCCATCGCGGTGTGGCCGTTTCCTTTGCGGTCATCACGGGGCATGAGGATCCGACGAAGTCCGAGTCGCATGTTCGATGGCAGCATCTCGCGACCGGTGTCGATACGCTGATCTTTCTGATGGGCGTCGCCAATCTCCCTGAGATTACGAAGAATCTGATGGACAACGGGCGCTCCGCCGATACGCCTGCTGCAGTCATTCGTTGGGGAACGCGTACCGATCAGGAAACGTATGTCACGACGCTCGGCGATGCCGCCGCAATGGTGCAGCGCGACGGCATTCGACCGCCTGCGATCTTCATTGTCGGTGAGGTGGTAAAGCTGCGGGAGCAGCTGCGCTGGTTTGATCGTGCGGATATTCGCCCGCTTCTCGGGAAACACATCCTTGTGACGCGCGCGCGTGCACAGGCATCGGCACTCACGGAGAAGCTGACAGCACTCGGTGCGGCCTGCGTGGAGACTCCCGTGATCCGCATTGTTCCTCCCGCAGATGGGTATGCGGCACTGGATGCGGCGATTGGAGAGCTGCATACGTACCACTGGCTGATCTTTACGAGCGTCAACGGAGTGGAGCACTTCTTTGCACGGCTTCACCATGCGGGTAGGGATACACGCGCACTCGGTTATGCGAAGGTCGCCGCAATCGGTTCTGCGACGGCAAAGGCACTGCACTCCTATGGCATTGATGCCGATCTCGTGCCCGAGGAGTTCCGTGCCGAGGCCGTCGTGGAGGCACTGAAGCCGATCCTGCCGCCGCGTGCGCGCATTCTCCTGCCGCGTGCGCAGGAGGCGCGCGATGTCCTGCCGGAGTCGCTGCGCGAGCACGGAGCGACGGTTGATGTCACGCCTGTCTATGAGACGGTGCCGGAGCTGAGTGGGGGAGAAGAGCTCGCCGAACGTCTGCGTAATGGGGAGATCGATTTCGTGACCTTTACGAGCTCCTCCACGGTGAAGAACCTCGTGCATCAGCTGGGGAATATCACGCCGCTCCAACAGGTGAAAATTGCCTGCATCGGACCGGTCACGGCAGAAACAGCACGAAGTTTTGCACTTGAGCCGGACATCATAGCAGAGAACTATACCATCGACGGACTGGTCGATGCCATAAGGGAGTATATGCAATGAATATGATTCAGCGACCACGTCGTCTGCGCATCTCATCGGTCATGCGCGATCTTGTGCGCGAAACAGAGCTGTCTCCGCGCGATTTTGTCTACCCGATCTTTGTTGTTTCCGGCGAGCACATCAAGGAAGAGATTCCGAGCATGCCGGGCTGTTATCACTACTCTGTGGATCAGGTTGCGGCGCTTGCACGTGAGATTGCGGCTCTCGGGATTCCTGCAGTCGAGGTGTTTGGTCTGCCGGAATATAAGGACGAGATCGGCTCGAGTGCATGGGATATGACGAGTCCCGTGCAGCGCGCGATTACGGCGATCAAGGATGCCGTTCCGGAACTCGTCGTCGTCGGCGATGTCTGCCTCTGTCAGTATACAAGCCACGGACACTGCGGCGAACTGCACGATCACTATGTAGACAATGACGCTACTCTGCCGCATCTTGTAAAGACGGCAATTAGTCAGGCACGTGCGGGTGCCGATATTGTCGCACCCTCGGACATGATGGATGGGCGCGTTGCCGCCATTCGAGCAGGCCTTGACGCAGAGGGCTTTGTGAATACAAGCATCATGAGCTACGCGGTCAAATATGCCTCGGGCTATTACGGCCCCTTCCGCGATGCAGTGGACAGCACTCCGTCCTTCGGCGATCGCCGCCAGTATCAGATGGATCCCGCAAATGTGCGTGAGGCTCTGAAGGAGGCGGCACTTGACGTGCAGGAGGGCGCGGACATCATCATGGTAAAGCCGGCGCTTGTCTACCTCGATATTGTACATCAGGTATACGAAGCGACGGATCGTCCGATCGCGGTCTACAATGTCAGTGGTGAGTATGCGATGGTGAAAGCGGCTGCTGCAAACGGATGGATTGACGAACAGCGCATTGTTTTGGAAACGCTGACGAGCATGAAGCGTGCCGGTGCGAAGATCATCATTACCTATCATGCGATGGATGCCGCTGCGTGGCTCACTGCATAGGGAGGATTGTTATGCGAAATACACAGCAGTCGAAAGCAGCATTTGCCGAGGCGAAAGAATATATGCCGGGCGGGGTCAACAGTCCCGTGCGCTCCTTTGCGAACGTGGGCGGGAATCCGCTCTTTATCGCACGCGGCAAAGGTTCTAAGATCTACGATATTGACGGAAACGGATACATCGACTACGTGGGCTCATGGGGACCGATGGTTGTTGGGCATGCGCACCCGCAGATGGTCAAGGCCCTGCAGGAGGCTGTGACGCACGGCACAAGCTACGGTGCACCGACACTCCTTGAGACTGAGCTTGCAAAACTTGTGCAGTCGGTCTACCCGTCGATCGAGGTCATCCGCATGGTAAACTCGGGGACAGAGGCGACGATGAGTGCGCTCCGTTTGGCTCGTGGCTATACGGGGCGCGATAAGATTGTGAAGTTCATTGGCTGCTATCACGGACACAGCGACAGTCTGCTTGTCAGTGCAGGTTCCGGCATGGCGACGTTCGGTGTGCCGAGTTCGCCCGGCGTGACGAAGGGGACGGCAGCGGATACGATTGCCGTGCCGTACAACGATGAGGACGCGATCCGCTCCGTCATGGAACGTGAGGGCGATCGAATTGCGGCGGTGATCATCGAGCCGGTCGCGGGCAATATGGGGCTTGTTCTGCCGCGTCAGGGATATCTCTCCCTGCTGCGCGAACTCACCGAGAAACACGGCTCACTCCTCATCTTTGACGAGGTTATGTGCGGTTTCCGCGCATCGCTCGGCGGAGCACAGGCGGCCTACGGCATTCGCCCCGATCTCACCTGCCTCGGCAAGATCATTGGCGGCGGACTTCCCGTCGCCGCTTATGGTGGGCGGCGTGAGATCATGGAGCGGGTATCGCCGGCAGGACCCATCTATCAGGCGGGAACGCTCTCGGGCAACCCGCTCGCGATGACGGCGGGCATTGAAACGCTGAAGATCCTCACGGCGGAACCTGAGGAGGGCAAGGCGGACTACAGTCGCGAGCTGACGATCCAAACGAAGAATCTGCTGCTCGGCTGGCAGCGCGCCGCAAAGGATGCGGGCGTTCCGATCTGTGCGCATCAGGCGGGATCGATGTTCGGTATTTTCTTTATCGACCGCGAGGTCTATGACTATGCGGATGCAGAAGCAGCGGATCAAGATGCGTTCCGCATCTGGTTCGACACAATGCTCGATGAGGGCATCTACCTCGCGCCGTCGCAGTTCGAGACGCTCTTCCTCTCAGGCGCGCATACGGCAGAGGACATTGAGCGTACGATTGCCGCTGCCGAAAAAGGCTTTGCTGCCGTGAAGAAATCACGCGGCTGAAATTATATTGACCTCCTGTGAGCATACACTGCTTATAGGAGGTTTTGTTATATCCTTGAGAAAAGTCCGATTGCGACAGAGAATGCCATATGCTATAATTCAATAGTAGTTTATTGATGTTTGACTATCGTATTGAGGCGGTGTTTCTCATTCGTGAGATAGATGTTGCTGAAGGGAAAAGCAGCAAGGGAGAATCCTTCCTCAAGGGTACCTTCGTCCTGACGATCGCCGGTTTCGTCGTCAAGGTCATCGGTTCGCTTAACTGGATCTTTGTTTCCCGCATCCTCGGCGGTGAGGGAATCGGATTGTATCAGATGGCTTTTCCCATTTATTTTTTTGCCATGACGGTCTCGCAGGCGGGTGTGCCCGTCGCCATCTCGATCATTACGGCAGAGCGCGTGGCACTGCGTGATATTTATGGTGCAAAGCGCGTTTTTCGTATCTCGATGATGCTCATGCTCCTCACGGGGCTGCTCTTTTCGGTTCTGACGTATCTGGCTGCGGACTGGCTGATCGATTGGCAGCTGATTCGCGATGCGCGCGCATACAAGGCTGTGGTGGTGCTGGCACCGACGGTCTTTTTCGTGACACTTCTCGCAAGCTCGCGCGGCTATCTGCAGGGATGGCAGCGCATGACGCCGACGGCGGTGTCACAGATCGTGGAGCAGATCTTCCGCGTGGTGACGATGATCGTCCTCGCAAGCCTGCTCATGCCGTGGGGACTCGACTATGCAGCGGCAGGCGCCTCACTCGGCGCGTTTGCAGGAGCAGTGACGGGGCTCATCGTGCTGGTTTACTTTCACATCAAGCTGGAGCGCGATATTGCGCGTGACTACGGCACGGAGTTAAAGCCTCTGCCGGGCGCTTCCTATGAGTCGCGGCTCTCCATCATCAAGCGCATCTTCAAGCTGGCGCTGCCCGTATCGGCGGCGAGCATTATGCTGCCCGTCGTGTCGAATCTCGACCTCATGATCGTGCCGCAGCGACTTGAGGCGGCAGGCTACAGCATCAGTGAGGCAACGGAGCTTTTCGGTTATCTGAACGGCATGGCTGTGCCGCTTGTCAACCTTGCGACCATTCTGACTGCGTCGATGGCGATGAGCATTGTGCCCGCGATCTCGGAGTCACGTGTGCTCGGCAATCAGGCACGCGTATACGATCAGACGGCGGCGTCCGTACGCATTTCCAATTTTGTCTGTTTTCCCGCATTCGTCATTGTGTTCGTGCTGGCAACGCCGATCTCGGCGTTGATCTACAACGCACCGGGCGCGGGTCCCGCTGTCATGATCTCGGCGGTGAGCATTATACTGCTCGGGCTGCATCAGGTGTCGACGGGCATCCTACAGGGGCTCGGGCATCCGACGATTCCAATGGTAAATATGCTGCTCGCGGCGGCGGCAAAGGTCTTTTTGAACTGGCATCTCACGGCGATCCCATGGCTCGGCATCATGGGCGCGGCGTGGGCAACGGCAGCCGATATGGGCGTTGCCGCGCTCATCAATCTCTATTTTATCTATCGCTTTATCGGTTATCGGATCGAGCTGCTACAGCTCATCAAGACGATCTGTGCCGCCGCGATCATGACGGGAGCTGTCTATCTCTTCTACGGATGGACACTCGAATGGTGGGGGATTCCCGCAATCTCCACGTTTGGTGCGGTGTTCTTTGGCTGTGCGATCTACGTCGCAGCGATGATTCTCCTGCGTGCCCTCATTGAGGAGGATCTGCGCCGTCTGCCGATGATCGGCAGTGTCGGAATTCGATTCTTGCAGCGGATTGGAGTTTTTAAGGCATGAAAAAACTAGGGCTGATCTACAACCCCGTTTCGGGTCATGCACTTTTCAAGGGAAAACTGGATTCCCTTGTTGATATGTTTCAGAGACACGGGATCGTACTCTGTCCCTACCGTACGCGCGGAGGAGGGCGGGACAATCTCGGACACTTTCTCCGTGAGATGTGTCCGGACGGCTTGCTGGCCGCTGGTGGGGACGGAACGGTACACGCCGTGGTGAATGCCATGATGGAATCCGATACGGATGTTCCGCTTGGTATTCTTGGCAGCGGTACGTCCAATGACTTTGCGACGCATCTGGGCATTCAGGGGGACTGGGAATCCTATATCGAGCGTATTGCAGCGGATGAATCGCGGAGGGTCGATCTTGGATATATTGAGGGAACAGGGCAGTACTTTGTCAATGTTGTCAGTGCAGGGGTGCTCACTGGGATTGCGCATGAGGTAAAACCCTCCTATAAGAACGCACTTGGAAAACTTGCTTATTATCTCAAGGGCATTGGTGAGATTCCGCGTCTGCGCTCCTTTTCTGTTCGCGTTACGGCAGATGATGTGCAGTATGACGCGGATATATTTTTGTTTGTCATTGCAAACAGCCCCGTTGTGGCAGGGATGAAGCAGATTGGTCGGAACATTGTCATCGACGATGGCATGCTCAATCTTTTGGCCGTCAAAAAAACAGGTCTGCCGCAGTTTATGTCTGTTGCGGCAGACCTGTTTGCTGGGAAACCGGTTGCGGAACGAGAGAATATCTTGCACATTCAAGCAAAGTCCTTCGAGATTCATGCGGAAGAAGAACTCTACAGCGATATTGACGGTGAATGTGGTCCCTTGCTCCCCCTTCGTGTACGGACGCTGCCTCTCGCGCTTTCTGTCTACTGTTGACTCCTCAGTGAATCCCGAGGTAATGAGCAACAAATTGCTGTGCTGTGCGTCCGCTGCGACCACTATGGGTCATTTCCCAGCGTAGACCTGCGATACGAAGTTCCTCGGGAGAGAGATGGATCCCCTTCTGAGAGAGCATATAGTTAATAATCGCGAGATACTCTTCTTGATCGGGGGTATGATAGTGGATAACGAGCCCAAAGCGATCTGAAAGCGAAACAGTCTCGTTGATTGCGTCATCGCGATAGAGTTCATCTTGCTCACGTTCCCGCCATGTTTCACGCACCAGATGACGGCGGTTGGAGGTCGCGTAGAGGCGTACATTTGGTGGGCAGGAAGAAACACCGCCCTCAATTGCAGATTTGACCGTCTTGAACTCGGCATCTGAATCCTCGAACGAAATATCATCGAGAAACAGAATAAATTTCCGTCCTGCATAGTGCCGCAGGGTATTCATAATCTCGGGCAGCTTACGCAGCTGCTCTTTTGTAACCTGCACAAGACGCAGACCACTTTCCTCGTATTCGTTCACAAGGGCCTTGACCGCAGAGGACTTTCCCGTACCGCGTGCACCGACGAGGAGAACATGGTTTGCCGGTTTGCCCTGAACAAATGCTCGTGTATTCTGGATCAACTGATCTTTTTGTCGCTGGTAGCCGATGAGATTTCGCATATATGTGCGCTCGAAATACTCGACCCCACGGATCTTATTCTTTTCGTCATCCCAGCGGAAGACAACGTAAGCCGCGAGATCCCCGTAGCCATAGCGTGCATAGAAGGTGAGCAGTGCCTCAGCATAGTCGCGTGGCGTTTTTGCTGCTTCGATCCATGGGAGCAGAAAATCCTCCGTCTTGTCATAGATATTCTGTGTGGGTTCATAGTTGTCCAAAAGCTGTGCACCGAGAAAATTACTGGTTGGTAACGTGAGTAGGGGATAGAGCTGTTCAATATCTTGATAGAATGCCTGGCGCAGGCTATTTCCAGGCGGCAGTCCTGTTCGTTCCATGGTTTCTGAAACAAGGTTGGCGCTATGCGTGAATACGTGGAGAAGGTACTGTGGGAGCAAATTTCCGCTGAGTCCCAATGTTTCTGCAGCGCGGACGAGATGTGAGGCAGCCTGCGCCTGAGATTCTGTATCAGCTGCATCCCACTCAAGGAAGCTGAGGATTGGGTCACTCTCTAGTCCGTTTAGGACAAGGAGTGTTGAAAGATTTACATTCTGGCTCATAATACGTTCCTTTCTCTATCGAAGAAATACGGGAGACATAATAAAATCTGTACGCTGATTTTGTGCGCGACGCGCAGGAATCGTGAGGCTGCGCAGTTCCGTCGCACGGGTGTCAAATGCAAGCATACGCTGAAGACATGAAAGCTGTGCTGCACCTTTGGTGCGTTCTGCACTCGTGAGGAATGCTGCCGTACGCGTGATGATAGGAAGGGAAGATGTGTGTTTGATTAAGTGCAGCAGCTCTCTTCCACGTGCATTGAATGCGAGTGGTCGGATATATGCTGCGCTGTGTAGATCAAACGCTACTGTCTCCGTCTTCTTGAGGTGCAGAAGTAGATGGATGATGAGGCGGGCGATTCGGCTTTGTGGATATCGTTTGGTAGATACCTCTGCGAGAAAATTTCTATAGCTTTGTGCCTTACTGCAGATGAGGCGATGCTCGATGCCCTCCGCGATGCCATAGATTTCTTTGAGTGCAGGAGAATCAGTGATAAGCAACTGATAACGCAGGAGATTCAGAAGCTTGTCCTCCTGTGGAAGCCCCTGTGTACGTCCTTCCTTGAGATCGGTCAGAACATGCGCCTGAACGCTGGTTTCCAGTTGCTTCCACGGAGGCGGTACGTTGCTGAGTGCGTGGCGGATTGATGAGGCACTACTAATGCCTCTGCGCAGCTTGGAATCACTGTGCTGTGCTGTCGCCCTTTGAATACCGATAGGGGTGATCTGTGGTGCAAACTGTCGCAGTGCACGCAGATACTCGATGGCAAGAATATTGTTTGGTGCTCGCAGCATATCCTTGGATATGCCTTTTTCCTTCGTCAGTGCGCGTGTCAGTGCTTCTGCGTAAGAACAACCTGTGTCAAGATGGCTGCTCAGATCTCGTTGCAGATCCTCACTGTCAATGCACGCAGCAATTCCTGCGAGCGGCGCAAGCTGTTCTGCCTCCATGCCAAAGACTAGATGGCTGACGATGCCAAGGCGTGCAAGGAGTATAATCCCACCGCGTGCAAAGTCCTGTGCACTGCGGCAGGCAAAGACGAAGGGCAGTTCAAGGACGAGATCCGCGCCGCCTTCGACGGCATGCCCTGCGCGCACCCATTTATCCAGAATACACGGCTCGCCCCGTTGCGTAATACTACCACTCATGACGGCGATGATATGTGCTGCAGGATATTGCCGCCGTACAGTCGTAATCTGAAAGCTGTGCCCATAGTGAAATGGGTTGTATTCAGCAATGACGCCAATGATCGGCATGGAAATCCTCCCCGTATCTGTCTGCATTCATATTTTAACAAAAAAAACAGTGTTTGTGTAGATCTGTGCAGTAAATACAATTTCTTGTGTTTTCAAGGCGTGAATGCTATACTAAACGTAATATTAAGGAATCGCTGTATCAGTAGTTCCATGAAGAAATAGGGAGAAAATATATCAGTGGAACAAAAGAGAAAACAGGAGCGTGTTCTTGTTGCGATGAGCGGCGGTGTGGACAGTTCATTGGCAGCAGCGTTGCTCTTGGAGCAGGGATACAACGTTGTGGGGGTGACCATGCGCCTTTCAGATGAAAGTCGTGATTCGTCTCCCGATGACCGCAGCTGTTGCTCACTGAGCAGTGTGAATGATGCGCGCCGAGTGGCGGACATGCTTGGAATCCCACATTACGTCATGGACTTTACGGAGTCTTTCGAACATGCGGTGATGGATTATTTTTTTGATGAATATCTGCGTGGGCGCACACCGAATCCGTGCATCGCCTGCAACCGCTATATTAAGTTTGAAGGATTGCTGCATAAGGCGCGTGAACTAGGTGCCTCTCATATTGCAACGGGGCATTATGCGCGCATTGACCGTGACGAAGATGGAATTTATCGGCTGCGCAAGGGGGTGGATCTCGAAAAAGATCAATCCTATGTACTTTATCATCTGAATAGAAAGACACTGCCATACATTTTATTTCCCCTTGGAGATTTCACTAAGAATGAGACGCGACGCATGGCAGAGGCATATCAATTACCCGTTGCGCATAAGGCGGAGAGCCAGGAGATCTGCTTTGTTCCTCACGACGATTATAAGGCCTTTTTTAGGAAAAGGCGACCGGAGTGTGCACGTTCAGGAGATATTGTTGATCGGACAGGGGATGTGCGTGGCAGACATGACGGAATTGCATTCTATACCGTTGGACAGCGCAGAGGACTCGGCATAGCGGCATCACGACCGCTCTATGTAACGGCACTGAATGCCAAAGAGAATCAAGTCATCGTAGGGGAGGCGCATGAGGTCTATGCGCAGGAACTCGTAGCATCGGATCTGAGCTGGACAATGTGGGATTCACTGACTGCAGAACGCACGGCTATGGCAAAAATCCGCTATGGAAAACGGGAAGCTTCTGCAGTCATTTTTCCATACAATCATGAACGTATACGGGTACGATTTGCGGATTTGCAGCGCGCTGTGACCCCTGGACAATCCGTTGTCTTTTATGAGAACGACATTGTACTTGGCGGCGGAGTCATTGATGCAGTGATGGCTTGATTGGTTCCTCAAGAAACCACTGATAAAACAGTTGCAGATTTGCATAGATTTTTGCATGATTGAGGAGAAAAACCGAACGCAGAGTGATGCTCTGTGGAGAATCATGGATAAAAAGTAGGCAAAGAAAGATATGTCAAAATGGCGGTACTGAAATTATCAGTACTTCCTTAATGGGGAGGAGATTACGATGATGAGCCGTGCCATGAAAGTGAGGATTACCATTGCGGCAATTCTCGCGGTACTCCTGTTGCTTACGGGATTTTTTTGGTATTTTCACGTTTATACAAAGACACCGGACTATGCGCTGCATTCCATTGAAGATGCACTTGATCGGAATGATAAGGAACTTTTTCTGCGCTATGTCAATCTGGACGCTGTACTGGACACAGGGTATGATGATTTTATGCGCGGAACGATGGATGCTGAGTTTGGGCACTCGCGTGAGTCGTCTGCGGCAATTGAGGATTTCTCCAAAATGCTCAAACCCGCATTCATTGCGATGCTCAAGGATGCCGTGGACACACGTTTGTCGAGCGGTGCGTGGCCTGATGCGGATCCTGCAAAGGAGGGAGCCGATGCTGATAATATCCTCACTCGTATTGGTGTACGCGATCTGACATTCCAAGAGATTTCCAAACTGACGCAAAACGATGCAGAGCAGACGGCAGAGGCGGAGATTGTTGTCCATCAAGAGGAGGCAGATGCAGATTTCACATTTAAAATCATGCTTGCCCCATCCGACGCAGGGGATTGGCAGGTTGTTTCCATTCAGAACTTACACGAATATGCCGTTCTACTTGAACAGGCACGCCGTCTGCGCATTGAGTCCTATTTAGAGGAAACGGATGCGATCATAGCGCGACACGATCAGACGGCAGGAGCAGCGCAGTTGCGCCTTTACTCTGTATTGGGCGCAGGGGCACTTGGTAGTCAGGCGACGCGCGATATGGCACGTCAGATCATGGAACAAGATATTCTTACCGACTGGCAGGAACGCAAAGATGAGCTTGCAGCCGTTTCCGTCCCCCGCAGTATGCAGAGTCTTCATCAGCTACGCCTTAAGATTTGTGATCTTCACATTGCCTATGCACAGGGATATGCTTCATGGATGACGGACAAGAATGCCGCCACGATTCGTTCTGCTGAGAGCAGTCTGCGTCAGGCTGAGGTGCTAGAGGTGGAGGCGTCGTTCCTCGTGCAGCGCGCAAAGCGCTCCTTCGATAAAAAGGTGGAGTAGTAAGGAGTGAAATGATGCTCGACTCGAGCAATGATACGGTAGCGATTCTCTATGACATCGAGAATGCGCCGATTGAAATGCTGCAATATACGATTGAAAAGGCTCAGCGTTATCAGCCCTGTCGTATGATTGTCGTCTCCGATTGGGAGGCACATCCAGAACAAAAACGTTGGGATCGTCTGATGGAATCACCGGACTTTACTTTTCGGCAGATTAGTCGGACGTTTTATGGGAAGAACTCGCTGGACTCTGCGCTCTACGATTCGGCGCAGATCCTATATCAGGAAGGCGTACGCAAGTATTTCATCATCACCACAGATTCGGATTTCGTACGGATCGCCGAATCTCTAAACGCTGACGATCCGTCGTATATTATCGGGGTCGGGACGAAGCAGGCGAGCGAAGATTTACGCAACGCCTACAACGAGTTCTTCGTCTATCCGCCGGAATCAAAGCCGATACAAAGTACGAAGAAAAACCAAAAGGAAAGCAAAAGTATAGAGGTGAAGACCGTGGCAAAGAAGAAATCATCCGAGGATAAGACTGTCAAGCAGAAGTCTGTACAGGAACAGGCAGAAAAAACATCGGAGCAGCAGAAGAAGAAAACGACAGTAACCGTCAAGAAAAAAGATTCACCTGGCAAAGCGGTGGATGAGACGGTGAAGGCTGCCACAAAGTCTAAGAAAAAGCAGGTACAGAACTCCACAGCTCCTGTAGAAAGCATGCCAACGCCTACGATGACGGGATTTTTGACCGTACGTCTCCCCAAGACTCTACGCAATTCGTTGGAACAAAAGATGCTCGAAGAGGAGGTTTCTCTGGATGAACTCGTGACCTATCTCCTGATGCGTGGACTTGCGGAAAAATAAAGGGAACGACAACGATGAAAAAAGAAGAGCGCGTTCTTCTCTATCAGTTTCCCGATGACCAAATCCATACGGCGCAGGATGTGTTCCGCACACTTGGTATTCGTATACAGATTCTTCCTGCGGATGCATGGCGTGAAAAGGTCGGCTACCTGCTCGGCCACAAGGGATTTAAAGCCACGCAGATACAGGAAGAGCAGGAGTTCAGCTTCTCACACCGCCTCATTTTGTTGGAAAATATTCGTGGGAAACGGCTAACGAAGGTTCTCATGGCGATGGAGGAAGCGGGGATTCCGCATATCACGTACAAATCGGCGATTACTCCGTACAATACATTATGGACTCTGCGTTACCTGTGCGAACATATAGCGAAGGAACATGCAGTATCTGTCGAGGATCGGGAAGGAAAGATACAATGAAGAGATTTCTTGCCGTAGTGCTCTCTTTGATGCTTCTTTTTGTCGTGGGATGCGGCTCGGAGCCGCGGGAAGCAACGGATGTGAAGCTCTCAAAGCTGACCATCGGGCTGATGCCTGATACCGACTCCATCCCGTTTATCATTGCAGCAGAGCGCGGATATTTTGCCGAGGAAGGCGTCGAGGTGGAACTCGTTCCTTTTAAGAGTGCGATGGAACGGGATGCGGCACTCCAGAGCGGCAATCTTGACGGCGCAGTTTCCGATCTGCTTGCCGTTATCTTCGCGCGATCCGGAGGATTTTCTCTGCACGCGACATCCTATACGGACGGAAACTACAATCTCGTTGCGGGAAAACATACGGGGATTTCCTCTGCCGCCGATCTGCACGGAAAGGATATTGCCATTTCACGCAACACCATCATTGAGTATGTGACCGATGAAATTCTCGCAGTCAATGGCATGACGGAACAGGATGTCTCCAAGGTCGTTATTCCGCAAATTCCCGTGCGCCTCGAAATGCTGCAGAGCGGCAATCTTGCGGCGGCAGTTTTGCCGGAGCCGATGGCGAGCGTTGCAGTAGCATCTGGCAGCCGATATGTAACGGGGTCGGGGGATCTTGGTATCAATCCGGGGGTGATCGTATTTACGGACTCCTCTATCAACGAGAAGGCGCAGTCTATTCGAGCAATGTATCGCGCCTACGATAAGGCTGTCAAATATCTCAATGATACACCGCGTGCGGAGTATATCGATCTCGTGATGGAAAAGAGCGGCTTCCCCGCCCCCGCACGCGATGCCCTCGAACTGAAGCCCTACCGATCCCCCGGACTTCCAGCGGAAAAGGATGTAGAGGAAGCAGTACACTGGGTAAAGAGTAAGGACTTGGGTAGGGATTATCGCTATGACGATCTTGTCTCCAAGCTGCTCACGGAGGAGAAGTAATGCCGTATCTCTCGCAGACAAGTGCGCCCATTCAGGAGGCTCTTGAACGAATGAAGCGCGCACGGCTTGTGCCATTTGACGTTCCAGGGCACAAGCGCGGACGTGGGAATCCGGAGCTTGCGGCGTTCCTCGGTTCTGCCTGTCTCGATGTCGATGTGAACTCCATGAAGATGCTTGACAATCTCTGCCATCCGGTCTCGGTGATTCGGGACGCAGAGATTTTGGCAGCAGAGGCATTTCGTGCGGCACATGCATTCTTCATGGTGAGCGGTACAACAGGATCCGTACAGGCAATGGTGCTCTCGACGGTGGGGCGCGGCGATAAGATCATTATGCCGCGCAACGTCCATCGGAGTGCGATCAATGCTCTCATCCTCTGCGGTGCGATTCCGATCTATGTGAATCCCGGCATTGACGATATGCTCGGGATTGCGCTTGGTATGCGCGTGGAGGATGTTGCTGCGGCGATTGCACAGCATCCAGAGGCAAAGGCGGTTTTCGTCAATAACCCGACGTACTACGGGATCTGTTCCGATCTTCGTGCGATTACAGAACTCGCACACGCGCACGGCATGAAAGTACTTGTGGACGAGGCACACGGCACACATCTGTATTTCAGTGAGCGTCTGCCCGTTGCAGCGATGGATGCAGGGGCAGACATGGCGGCAATCAGTATGCACAAATCCGGCGGCTCGCTGACGCAGAGTTCTCTCCTCCTCTGTTCGGACTCCATGCCGCTTGGTTATGTGCACCAGATTATCAACATCACGCAGACCACAAGTGCGTCCTATCTGCTCCTTGCCAGCCTCGACATCAGTCGGCGGAATCTTGCGCTGCGCGGGCGGGAGGTCATCGATAAGATCATCGACCTTGTTTCGTATGCGCGCGACGAAATCAATACCATTGGCGATTACTATGCCTACGGACGTGAGCTGATCGACGGCTCTGCAGTATATGACTTCGACACAACGAAGCTGTCCATTTTCACGCGCGCAACGGGACTTGCGGGGATTGAGGTTTATGATATCCTGCGCGATGATTACGACATCCAGACGGAGTTCGGGGATATTTCCAATCTGCTCGCCTATGTGTCGGTCGGGGATCGCCCGAAGGACATCGAACGCCTTGTCGCGGCACTGGCGGAGATTCGGCGCAACTACCGCAAGGATCCATCCAAGACCCTCAAGATGGAATATATCGATCCTACGGTCATCTGCGGTCCGCAGGATGCGT
>ERZ773014.528-NODE-528-length-26051-cov-18.876404_pt1 | contig 26051 bp, 22 predicted proteins | sample MGYA00580841_ERZ773014 | MGnify/ENA primary metagenome ERZ773014 (study PRJEB29015, sample SAMEA2737989) | human oral metagenome | biome: human oral; feature: human-associated habitat; material: dental | place: China | collected 2067 ... | reverse complement strand
ACTCGCGACCCCAACCTTGGCAAGGTTGTGCTCTACCAACTGAGCTATTCCCGCATAATAGATGGGTGCAAAGTTAGGCTTTTAGGTTGTAACAACCAAAGGATTTTACACAATTTAATACAATAGTACTTTCTGCCATTCGTCACAAAAGACATAAACAGAACATTTTTTCGCGCTTGCTCTATTGTTGTTTTCTTTTACAAGGGCATAAAAGATGGGCTTTAAGAGGCAAATCCCTAATTATTAATTAAGGTGAAGGAATGGTGCTGAATGAGAAAAAGTGAATAATTGTTTGGCAAGAGGCAATTCTCTTTGTTTAACATAAAAAGAGGGAGGATTGTAAAGGTGAAAAGGTGAAAAGGTGAAAGGATGGCTGCGCCTTTTAAGGGTGAAAGAGTGAAAGGGTGAAAAGGTGAAAGGATGGCTGACGCCTTTTAAAGGTGAAAGGGTGAAAAGGTGAAAAGATGGCTAACGCCACCTAGGCATTTGGCTTAACTCCTTAACTCCTTAAAGATGAAAGAGTGAAAAGGTGAAAAGATGGAAAGGTGGAAGGATGGCTGCGCCTGTTGGTGAAAAGCATGTCTAGTTTAGCTAGGAATACTAGAATAACTAGTGATACTAGGATAGCTAGAAAAACTAGGACGACTAGAAAACCAAGATAAACTATCCCAACCAGCTTACTAAACCTAACGCTTGCTAAAAAATGTCCGCTTTTTCGTACATCTTTTAACATTATGAGTGCCCTTTTCTCTACCAATCGCCCTCCTTGCCGCAAAAAATCGATTCTCGCGAAGGTTGGTTTAGATGCTAAAAGAGGATGGCATGTGAATACAGCAAAATGAATATTTATTTCATGAAACTGCTATTTGCGCCAATTTTAGGCCTATTTGTAGCTAAATGACCTGCAATATGCCGCTAAACGTAGTGCGTTTTGGTGCTAAATGCAGTGCGTTTTGGTGCTAAACGCAGCGCGTTTTGGTGCTAAATGCAAGGTAAAATGCCGCTAAATGCAGCATGAAAACACATAAACATACGCTGTTATGGTATAAACATAACCTGTTATAACCATGAAACACATGGGGATAGCAGGCAAAATAGCTGGTAAAAAGTGGGTTTTTAGGGGCTAAAAGTGGGTAATTGGAGTCAAAATAATACGGGTTGACAACCAAACTAGAAAGGCAAAATGGTGCAAAACGCAGGTGGTTTTCTTAAAAATGGACTAAGAGCAAAAGGTGTACGGCTGAAAATATCTGCTAATTGCCTACTTTTAGGGCTTAGTTTTCGCTAGAATGAAGCAAAATTTAGAGCGGTATTGTAAAATAAAAAATAATAATTTAAGGTTTTGAGTTGTTGAGTTTCTGAGTTTGTAAGTTAGTGAGTTTCTGAGTTTGTAAGTTAGTGAGTTGATGAGTTTTTGAGCTTCTGAGTTTCTGAGTTTGTAAGTTAGTGAGTTGTTTGAGTTGATGAGTTAATTGAGTTTTTGAGTTGATGAGTTTGTAGGTTGTTTGCGTTTCTGAGCTGGTGAGTTGTTTGAGTAGATGAGTTAATTGAGTTGTTTGAGTTTGTAGGTTGTTTGAGTTAATGAGTTTGTAAGTTGTTTGAGTTAATGAGTTAGTGAGTTGTTTGAGTTAATGAGTTTGTGAGTTGTTTGAGTTGATAAGTTTGTAGGTTGTTTGAGTTGATAAGTTTGTAGGTTGTTTGAGTTGATGAGTTTGTAAGTTGTTTGAGTTGATCAGTTAGTAAGTTGATGAGTAATTTGTGTTGATGAGTAATTTGTGTTGGTGGGTTTGTGTGTTGCTGGGTTTGTGTGTAGGTGAGTTCGTTAGTTGATGATTGTCTGAGTGTTTTGTTTCCCCGTATCAAATTGAAAGTTTACGAACTAATCATGCAGAAAGAACTAATAAACACGAAAACTAGCTTTCTAGAAACTCACGAGTTAGCCAAATGATAAGCTAACGAAGTTACATCTACTATATAACGAAAACACTGCTTGTGTGCAATTATAAACGCAAGGTGGGTTCCAAGATGCACAGTAAACGTACTTGGAACCCACCTTCGTTAAGACTACGACAAGCCTTCGATTACGCCGTTAACGACGTCGATGCGCTCGGCTTGCGGACTCTTTGGCAAGCCAGGCATGCGCATGATGTCGCCTGCAACGGCCACAATCATTTCCGAACCCGTGTTGATAACAAAGTCGCGGATGGTGATGTCGAAGTTGGTAGGCAGTCCGTAGGCCTTCGCATCCTCCGAAAACGAGTATTGCGTCTTAGCAACACACACGGGGAAATGCTCTAAGCCCAGTTCCTTAATGCGCGCCAACTTCTTCTTGGCGGCAGGTTTCAGCACCACGTCGTTTGCTCCATATATGCTTTGGGCAATCTTACGCACCTTCGTTTCGATGTCGTCGGCATCGTCGTAGAGCATACGCAGCGGCTTAGAGGGGTTCTTCTCGATGGTTTTAACCACCAATCGCGCGATGTCTTCCGCCCCTTTGCCACCCTCGCCGAAGGCCGTGTTGAGGGCAAAGCCCACACCCAGCTCCTCGCAATGACGGCGAACGATGTCTAATTCCTCATCGGTGTCGGTGGCAAAGCGGTTAAGGCACACCACCACCGTTTGGCCAAAGGCCTGCATGTTGGTGATATGCTTGTCCATATTGGCCAGTCCGCGGCGCACCCCTTCCACGTTGGGTGTCTTTATTTCCTTTTCGTTCACGCCGCCGTGCATCTTCAAGGCCTGCGCGGTGGCCACCAAAACGGTGAGCTTTGGCGATATGCCCGCCTTTCGGCACTTAATGTCGAAGAACTTTTCTGCACCCAAGTCGGCACCGAACCCCGCCTCGGTGATGGCGTAGTCGCCAAAGGTCATGGCCATTTTGGTAGCCATCACGCTGTTACATCCGTGAGCGATGTTGGCAAAGGGACCGCCGTGGATAAAGGCAGGCGTGTTCTCGATGGTCTGAACCATATTGGGATGGATGGCATCGTGCAGGATGGCGACGATTGCACCGCCCACACCTAGGTCTTTAACCGTGAAGGGTTTGCCTTGCAATGTCACACCCAGCAGCACGTTGTCAATGCGGCGGCGCAGGTCTTCTTCGCTTGTTGCCAAGCAGAAGATGGCCATTATTTCCGATGCGGGCGTGATGTCGAAGCCCCCTTCGGTAACAATTCCGTCGGTTTTTCCGCCCAATCCTGTAACGACGGTGCGCAGGTTGCGGTCGTTCACGTCGAGAACGCGCCGCCACAACACCTCTTTCATGCCGAAACCATCGTCTTGGTGTTGGTAAATATAGTTGTCTAGCAGGGCGGCAATCATGTTGTTGGCCGAAGTGATGGCGTGGAAGTCGCCCGTAAAGTGCAAGTTAATCTTCTCCATTGGCAACACCTGTGCATATCCGCCGCCAGCAGCTCCACCCTTCATGCCAAAGCATGGGCCGAGTGAAGGTTCGCGTAAAGCAACCACGGCGTTCTTCCCTATGCGGTTCATGCCCAGGGCCAACCCCACGCTGACCGTGGTTTTACCGTTTCCGCTTTTGGTGGGCGTAATGGAAGTAACCAAGATGAGGTTGCATTTCTTCACGCGTTCTTCGTCGATGAGCGTGTAAGGAACTTTGGCAATGTGCTTGCCATAGGGTTCTAACTCAGCGGCGGAAATGCCAGCCTTCGCGGCAATGTCGTTAATAGGCAACAGCGTGGCCTCGCGAGCTATCTCGAAATCTGTCTTCATAGATGTGTAAAGCGTTAGTTTAGTAATAATCTTGTTGACGTAACTCTGGGTCAAATTTAGGTTATTTTTTTGCAACAGCCAAGCGTTTTGCCAATAAAAAGACAGCTGATGTTGTATTTTGTGCATGCAGGGGCGTGCAAACGAGGTTGTGAAGACCGTGGGGAAGAGGGCAGTTGGCGGGGTGACGGGGTGGGGAGTTGACTAGTTGACAAGTTCTTATATCTTGCTTTGACCCAAACGCTGCCCTCTACTTGACATAAGAACATAAGGGACATAAAGCGAATCAATGGGATTTTCTCTGGATTAGGTAGCCGACATGTTAATAGCCGCAGTCATCCTTTCATCTTTAGGAGTTAAAGGAGTTAAGAAGTTAAGGAGTTAAGGCAAATGTATAGGTGGCGTTAGCCATCTTTCACCTTTTCTGCATTAGGAGTTAAGGAGTTAAGGAGTTATGGAGTTAAGCCAAATGTATAGGTGGCGTTAGCCATCTTTTCACCTTTTCATCTTTTTACCTTTTCACCTTTTCACTTTTAAAAGCCTTTTCACCCTTACCAGTTAGCGAGTTAATGAGAGGGGCGGCAGGGCAAGCACATCACTTTCTACCCTTCGGTCTGCCCTATTTCCCGAAAAATGTAGTACCTTTGCACCACGATAACAACAGTTAGGCATAGCCTAACACACTTTTCCAACAACAAAAGTAATGAAAAAGCTATATATTGAGACCTACGGCTGCCAAATGAACGTGGCCGATAGCGAGGTGGTGGCTGCGGTAATGCAGATGGCCGGCTACGAGATGTGCCAAGACGAAGCCGAGGCCGACGCCATTTTTATGAACACTTGCAGCGTGAGAGAGAATGCGGAGAACAAGATTTATAACCGACTTGACACGCTGCACGCCGAACAGAAGAAGGGCCGAAAGGTGATTTTGGGCGTGCTGGGCTGCATGGCCGAACGCGTGAAAGACGACTTGATTGAGAACCATCACGCACAGTTGGTGGCGGGACCAGACTCGTATCTTAACCTGCCCGACATGATTGCGCAGGCAGAAGCGGGCAACAAGGCCATCGACATCGCCCTATCGAAGACCGAAACTTACAGGGATGTGGTGCCGAAACGCGTGGCATTGGCCAAGATTAGCGGCTTTGTGAGCATCATGCGCGGCTGCGACAACTTCTGCCACTATTGCATTGTGCCTTATACGCGCGGCAGAGAGCGGTCGCGCGATGTGGACAGCATCCTTAATGAGGTGCGAAACCTGCAACAACAAGGCTACAAGGAGGTTACATTGTTGGGGCAGAACGTAAACAGCTACCGATTTGTGAACGAAGAGGGACAAACAATAGACTTCCCCCAACTGTTGCGACTGGTGGCCGAGGCGGTTCCCACGATGCGCATTCGCTTTTCTACACCCCATCCCAAGGACATGAGTGACGCCACACTTCGCGTTATCGCCGAAGTGCCGAACGTTTGCAGGCACATACACCTGCCCATACAAAGCGGTAGCGACAAAGTGCTGAAACTGATGAACCGCAAATATACCGTGGAGTGGTATCTTAGCAGGGTAAAGGCCATTCGCGAGCTGGTGCCCGACTGCGGACTGTCGACCGACATCTTTGTTGGTTATCATGGCGAGACGGAAGCCGACCACGAAGAGTCGCTTCGCATTATGCGCGAAGTGGGTTACGACTCGGCCTTTATGTTCAAATACAGCGAACGGCCTGGCACTTATGCCTCGAAACACCTGCCCGACGATGTTCCCGAAGACGTGAAGATACGTCGCCTGAACGAATTGATAATGGTTCAGAACGAGAACTCGGCTCGCGCCAACCACGCCGAGGTGGGAAATGTTCGCGAAGTGTTGGTTGAAGGTCCGTCGAAACGCAGTCGCGAACAGCTTTGTGGTCGAACCGAACAAAACAAGATGGTGGTGTTCGACAAGGGCAACCACCATATTGGCGAGTATGTAAAGGTGCGAATAACGGGCAGCACCAGCGCCACGCTGTTTGGAGAAGCGGTAGACTAAAATGGGCAAGCGATAGAAAATGCGGGGACAAGTGGCAACAGGCGGCTTGTCCCCGCAATGTTCTTAGTTTAATCGTGCCAAGAAATGCTTAGGTTGCCAACCCACTTATATGTCTTTTATGGCATACTGCCTAAGAAACACCATATATAATATAACCAGAACTCAGCCCCACCTAGTGTTAAAAAACAAGCAGGACGCATAATTTTAACACATTATTTCTTTGTTTGTAAATAAAAACCACTATCTTTGCACCATGAAATGAAGCTTACTTCATAGTATCATAACCTATTGAAAGATGACTTCTAATGCCATTTTATGGTATTCTGCGACAATAAAGCAGCATAACTAACCCAATGGACTAATTCCAAAATATATTCTTTAATAATCAAAATGTACTAACAAATGAGTAAAAGAAATTTCTTAACGAGCTGCGCGAAGTCTATTTTTGCCTTAGCAACAGTAGTGATGATGAGCCTGGCTTTCTCGGCCTGCTCAAAAGACAACAAGGACGAAGAGCCGCAATTCAAGCAAAATGTCCTAACCATAAATAGCAGGGAGGTACCTGTAAAAGAAGTGGTATGCTATACGGACGACGAATGCATCTACAAAATCAAGGTATTCTTCGATAACGATAAAATGGAAGAGCTGCGTTTTCTATTGAATGAGAAAGTGTTCTTCAACAAGGTGATAGACCTATCCAAGAAAGAAGATACGCCCAACTACTGGGAAGTAATGTACGATGATCAGGCTGGAAACAGGAAGATTGATACATGGAGCAAGCCAGACAATAAATATGGAGAGGGTGAAGAAAGATACCCCGTCTTTCAAAAAGGCACTCTTTTTGTCGTAAAGAAATCCGACAACAGCATCCATATCAAGTTAGAAGGTAGAGTAGATGGCACTGATAAAGGTGCTGTGTACGACCTTGCTTTCCTTTATGAAGGTGAGATGAAAGTGGTTAAGGAATAATAGTATCGCCCATTAAAACATCCTAACGCCCTAAACAGAGATACGGCGTAGCTCTGAAAAGAGAAGACTAAGGAGAAGGGCATCGTTCCAATTTCCCGACTTATAAATCCTGTGCAGCAAGCATGTCGCATAGGATTTATTGTTTGTATGGGCGGCAAACAGAGCGGTAAACGTTGGCGGGTGCGGAGCTTTATTCGCTTTCTGGGTTCGCAGCGTGCTGCTTTCATGCTGCGGCACTCCTTATATATGGCACAATTTGTGGCTAAGAGTAAGCTCCGTGGGATGATTTTAAGCCACCTGTTCTTAGAGAAAGCAGACTTTTAAATATCAAAAAACGTGCAAGAAACGAAATTTTAACACAAAATCCATTGCGGTGTAAATGAAAAGAACTAACTTTGCTGAGTGAGATGAAATGTACTTCGCAGGCAAACAATGTGCTGAGGAAAATCCTGGATGCCCCTTATAAGGCATTCGCCATGAAGAAACACACGAGCTAACCCAATGGATTAAAATTCAATATATATATGTGCATATTCTTTAACAATTAAAAGTACTAACAAATGAGTAAAAGAAATCTCTTATTGAGCTGCGCGAAGTCTATTTTCGCGTTAGCAACGGTAGCGGTGATGAGCATGGCTTTCTCTGCCTGTTCGAGTGACAACAAGGACGAAGATCCGCAACTCAAAAAAATGTCCTAACCATAAATGACAGGGAAGTTCCTGTTCAAAAAGTGGTATGCTTTTTGGGTGCAGACGGGATTTACAAAATCAGGGTGTTCTTTGACGAAAATCAAAGGGAAGAGCTGTGTTTTATGTTGAATGAGCAAGCTTTCTTTAACAAGGTGATAGACCTATCCAAGAAAGGAGATAAGCCCCCGTATTGGGAAGTGATGTACGAAGATGAGGACGGAGACGAACAAATGGAGATTGATACATGGAGCAAGCCTGACAGTGAATACGGTGCCGGTGAAGCAATATTCCCCGTCTTTCAAGATGGCTCCCTTTTTGTCTCAAGAAAATCTGAAAACAGTATCTATATTAAGCTGAGAGGTAAAGTAATTGGCGCAGACGATAGTACTATGTACGACCTTGCTTTCCTCTATGAAGGAGTTATGGAAGTGAAAACGGAATAAAAGCATTTCCATTATAATGCCTTAACGCCCCAGCAAGGGATGCTGGTGTTGCTCTGAAAAGAGAAGACTAGGGAGAAGGGCATCGTGTCAATCTCCCGGATATAAGTCCTGTGCAGCAAAAGCATGTTGCACAGGACTTATTATTTATATGGACAGCAAATAGGCGTTTAAGGTTGGGCGATTGTGCAATCTTTTTATTATCTTTGCCTATCGAGGTGGTGAAACAAGAAACAAAAACCATCTGTTTTTTTATTAAACGCAAATGAACATAGCTGTATTTTGTTCGGCAAATGCCGACATCGACCCACGCTTTTACGAGGCTACCGCAGCCTTGGGGCGATGGTGTGCCGAAAAAGAACACACCGTGCTTTTCGGCGGAACGAACCAAGGACTGATGGAATGCCTCGCAAAGGCAACGCACGAGGCGGGTGGACGCGTGGTGGGCGTTGTGCCTAAGTTTGTGGAAGAGGGCGGAAAGGAGTCGACTTACATGGATGAGGTGCATCATTGCGAGAACCTATCCGACCGAAAAGACGCGCTTAACACGCTGTGCGACGTGGCTGTTGCCCTGCCTGGTGGCGTGGGAACGCTCGACGAAGTGTTTACGCTAGTGGCCGCAAACACTGTTGGCTATCGCCGCCAACGCGTTATACTTTATAATATGGAGGGCTTTTGGGACACGCTTGTGGCTCTGCTCGACAACCTGGAACGCCAAGGCATGATTCGCGGAAATTATCGCAACCGTATATCGGTGGTAAATAATCTCGATGAATTGGAAGAGGAATTAAAGGGGAAAGGGAAAAGGTGAAAGGGGGAAAAGGTGAAAAGGTGAAAGAATGGCTAACGCCCTTTAAAGGGTGAAAGGGTGAAAGGGTGAAAAGGTGAAAGAATGGCTAACGCCCTTTGAAGGGTGAAAAGGTGAAAGGGTGAAAAGGTGAAAGAATGGCTAACGCCCCTAGGCATTTGGCTTAACTCCTTAACTCCTAATAAGGTGAAAAGATGGCTAACGCCCTTTAAGGTTGTCTAGTGGTTTCCGGATTTCTAGTTCAGTCTAGCTTTCAGACAAGTCTGACCTGTCTGACCTGTCCAACTTGTCCAACAACTGAAACATAGATCAACCGCAATGCGGTAAAGGGGAGCTTGTACGTGCAGGGCAGGGTAGGCTGCTGCTGCGTCTAACCCTGCCCTGCAAATAGATAAAAGCAGACATCTTGCATGGCACTTATGTCTAACTCGCGTCACAATGATGAATGCCTAAGCGTGTTAGAACTTTATCTGCAAACGCGTTTCGAGAATAGAGAACGTGTTGTTGTTGAATGCTGCGTTATCAGTTGCACGGGTCATAGAACCACGCACACGCCAAATCATGTACTTGTTGAGGTAATAGTTGAAGGTCAACGACCAGTCGTGCACCTTACCACCATAGATGTCGGCGCTCTTATCTGTCAAGGTTGAATAGTTGTAACCTGCAACAAGCTCCATCGAACCTGGGTCGGGGGTAGCAATACCTGCATCAGCCTTGTTGTAATCATATCCCTGACCATTGAGCAGATAGCGCACATTACCATAGGCACCCCATGCGTTGTAGTTTGGCATGGCGTTTTCGCGCTTGATGTTTACATAGAAGTATTGTGCCTCAACGCCGAAGTTACCAAAGGCAAGGTTCATTTCCGGAGACACCTTCCACAGGGCAGTAGCATCGGTAATGGTGGCCTCTTGTGCAGCTACATTAACAATACGGGTTGGGAATGGGGCTTTCAACGTGTACGATTTATGGCTGATAGCTGCATTCTTGTTGTATCGTGGCGACTCGTAAGCACCACTTACACCAACGTGAAATATCTTGCCGTGCTCTGTCATAGACTGCCAAACCAGTCGTGTCATTGCACCCCATGCCTCGTTACCAAGCTTGTCGGCTGTCATCTTCATGGCGTCGTTCTCTACAAATACAGATGCTGTGGCGTGATACTTCTCGCCTGCATGAACAAACATCGCACCAATAAGGCGGCTATTAAAGAACGCTTGGTTAGCCAAAGGCTCTTCCATAGTGATTTTAAAGCTTGATGAGGTGCCGCTCTGCAAACCAAACTGATGTACAAAGTAGCCCATGCGAATCAAGTTTTCTTTGTTAAAGTTATAATCCAAACAGATGTCTTTAAGCGAAAGACTTTGACGTGCAAAGCCAACATCTACCTTTGCCTTCCATTTGCCGTACGTTGCACTTACGCCAACGCGCACATCAGGAACAGCAACGCCATCATTAAGTTGTGCATCGAGCGTTTTATCCGTCGAGTGCATCACGCCACCATCCATCAGGATACCTTAATGCCGAAAGCTTCTGAGAAAGCGTTAGGCACACCGTCGCCACCTACACGCGCATCTGCCACAGCTTGGTCGCCACGAGGCGTGTTGCGTTGCATCTTTCCCCACTGATATTGTGCCTGATCGTTTAGGAACATAATGCTACCAGCCTGTGGAGGAGGTGGAAGAAGTCCGAGTGAACTTGCCTGTTGTCCGTCTTGCAGATAGTATAGGTCAGGTTGTGTACGTACGTCCTTAATCTTTTTTGCAGCTGTTTGTGCGAAAGTGGTTACTGAGAACATTGCCAGCAAGCCTACTACTAATGTTTTCTTTGTCATTTTGGGTAGAGTTTTAAATGATGAAAATGATAAAATGTTTAAATCAACGCCAATAGTAATATTGTTGCTGCAAAGGTATGGCGATTGTTGGTTACAAAATAGTTGCATCTTGTTTTTTACATAAAATAAACGGATGCAACTATTCGTAACCTATTGATTATCAATAAACACTCTTATTCTGTCAATTTCAGGATGTAATTCACCACACTGGCTGGGTTGGCTCTGCAATACTCGGCCAGAATGGCTTTGTTATCGCCAATCTTACTATGGTAAAGTCGACTGACAACAGGATTTAGGTTGCCGTAAATACCTAACATCCCCGGTAGCAGTGTGCGCTTTACGCGGGGCATGGCCAATAGTAATATCAGCACGCGCACTTGCTGATTGTTGGCTGTTGTAAAGTGTAAAGTCTCCTTGCAAACGTCTTTGTCGGTATAAGCAAAGCTCTTGAAAAACTGGTTAGACGTGTTTGCGATTTGGGTTGTTATGTTTCGGGTTGCCGATTCAATGTCGGCGAAGAGTTCGGCGTTAAACTTCTTCATTCTCCTTTCTTCGTTCTCTTGCACAACACGATCGTGAACAGCGGCATATTCTTGCATCAATTGCTGCAAAGTTTTTAGATGTTTTACTTGTGCTATGCGCTTATCTATTGTTTGCAGCACGCGTAGCAGCACTATGCGGTCGCGGTTGGCGATGTCTTTTTCTATCAATAGCAACTCGTCTGCTAACGCTTTGGTCATCATTTCATAGCCTTTCTGCTGTTGCAACTGCCTGATACGGTTTGAAATGTAGCCGCTGATAAGCTTTAACCCGTCTGTCGTGAAGATGTTTTCATACTGGTTCTTCACGGCAATGAAGTCTGTATATACTTCTGCAACGGGTCGTTGTTTGGATTCGTTAAGGATATGGTGCAGCTGTTCTTTCATTCCATCGTTCAATCCCTTAATCACAAGCGTGTCTTGTGTGGAGCGATGAAACTTGTTCAGCCGTTCTTTCAGTTCTTGTATGTGGTTTAGCCACACTTCATTCCTACGGCATTGCTCGATGATAACTTCAAGATTGTCCGTGCTGCGCGCCTCTTCCGAGTCGCGTATCATAGAATAACGTTCGTAAACATCGAACTGCTGGATACGCGAAATCTGCCCATTCAGATAGCTAACCATTTGCAGCGCCATGTCGCGATTTAGTTTGGCGATGCGTACCGACAGCTTGGCGAACTGCTCATTGCTGGCACGCACACTTTGCGAACTGATGTTCATCCCGTCAATCTCGTTGGTTATGCTGTCGATGGTGTTGCGTTCTGTCTCCGTAAGCCTATCTTTTAAGCCACTTAATGTGGCCAAACGCTGGTGCAGGTCGTCTTTGTTCATCTGTAATTGGCGAAACGTTAATACCTTATGTCTGCGATAACTGAAAAAGATAATGGCCACTATGCAGACGATGGTGAAGAGGCTAACGGCAATAAGTTGTAGGCTGGGCACCTTGTTGTCGAAGGTTATCCATTGGGCTGTTTCTTCCTTACCAGGAGTTATCTGCGCCACGCCGAGGTTAGACCCTATATATAAGGTGTTGCCACGGATGAAACCGGCCCGTGCATTGAAGTGTATGTCTGCAAAAAAGCTACCGCAATCCTCCAATCTTCCGCCTTTTATGATGTACTTGTGTATGCCCGTTTCTGGTATGGTGTAAAATAACTAATTTGTCTGAATATGGTTGCAAACCTAAAAAGAATGATACGAAGCATGTCTAGTTTGGCTAGAACATCTAGAAAAACTGGGAAATCTAGAATAACTAGAACAACTAGAAAGCCTAGAACGACTAGAAAACCTAGAATAACTAGAAAGCCTAAAAAATCTAGATAAACTACCCCAACCTGCTTACTACCCCAAACGCTTACCAATAAAATATGTCTTATTTTCAGCACAAATTTTAACATTATGAGTGCCTTTTTTCCAACCAATCGCCTACCTGCGAGCAAATAATCGATTCTCGCGGGGGTTAGTTTTGATGCTAAAAGGGGGTAGTTTGTGAATGCGGCAAAATGAATATTTATTTCAAAACCTCGCCATTTGCACCAGTTTCGGGGCTATTTGGTGTTAAATGTAGTGCGTTTTGCCGCTAAATGCAATGCAATATGCCGCTAAACGCAGTGTGTTTTGCCGCTAAATGCAGTGCGTTTTGGTGCTAAACGCAGTGCATTTTGGTGCTAAACGCAAGCCAAAACGCTGCTAAACGCAAACCGAAAAGCATAAATATCCGCTGAAATTGTATAAACAAAACCTTATCGAACCATAAAACACATGGCCTGGAAGGGCAAAACATCCATCAAAAAGTGGGTTTTGGGGGGCTAAAAGCGGGTAATTGAGGTTGAAAAAATACGAGTTGGCAACCAAACTAGGAAGGCAAAATGGTGCAAAATGCAGGTGGTTTTCTTAAAAATGGACTAAAAGCGAAAGGCGTAAGGCTGAAAATATCGGCTAATTACCTGCTTTTTGGGCTTCATTTTCGCTAGAATGGGGTGGCGAACAATATGTGTTTTGTAAAAGGTTTTTAAGTTTTTTGAGTTTATGAGGCGGTGAGTTTTGGGGTTTATGAGTTTGTGAGGTGGTGAGTTTTTGAGTTAATGAGTTTGTGAGGTGGTGAGTTTGTGAGTTAATGAGGTGGTAAGTTTGTGAGTTAATGAGGTGGTGAGGTGGTAAGTTTTTGAGTTAATGAGTTTATGAGGTGGTAAGTTTATGAGTTAATGAGTTTGTGAGTTTATGGCTTGTTAAGCTTATGAACTATGCTTAATGGACGTTTGGGAAAGGACTTTGTCATTTATAACCAGCCGTTAATCTGGGTTTAGCGTGGCTTATGGCATAACAAAAAAACGCCCGAAGGCGTTTCGTTGGGTGTACTTCCACCGGGAATCGAACCCGGATCAAAGGTTTAGGAAACCTACGTTCTATCCATTGAACTATGGAAGCCCTGAATTAATGTGCTGCAAAGTTACGTTAAAAGACGCACAATGCAAAATAAAATGCTGCTTTTGTTGAGGTTTGTGCCATAAAATGCTACATATTCGACATGCCGTGCAACAGAATTACAATGCCAAAAAATGCGCAATAGAGCGCAGCCAACATCAATGCGACAAGTTTTATGCGCCTGCTTTTGCGGTAAGGGGCAAAGGCAAACCACAAGGCAGACAAAGGAAGGAGTGCAAGTAGAAACAAGCCCTTGGCCGTGGCTATGCTTGTAGCAAACGAGAGCAAGAAAAACACCAGATAATAAGCAAAAGCAAAGCCAATGGTTAGGCGCACGGCCTTATCCCCTTTGGGCTTAGACAGCAAGGCGTAAGTGGCATAGATGATGGCCAGGAGCGACACCCAAACCATGTCGTACATAAAGAAGAGGGTGAAATTGTTCATTGGTTCTGATTTTATAGGACGAACTCGTTGTGTGATGGTCAATTAATACGGACAAGTAGGGATAGTTAGATAAGTTCTATCGAATAATCCATAAAATATGGTGGTAGCAACAGTTGGCATGCGTTAATTCACCACCAACAAGCCATACGGCCCAGTTGTAGATGCGCGATAGCGTATCAGTTTGTTGCCTTGTGCGCCCTCGGCCACATTTCCACCCGTTGAAAGGTTGTACTTGCGACGGCAATTGGCGCAGGTTGCGAACCCGTTTGCCTGCACCGTTAGCGGATAACTGCGGCGCGGAACGGCGGTAGACGAGTAGCAATTGGGGCATTGCAGGTCGTAGGCATAGAATACGGGCGGGTCTGACAGCAGGCCATAGCCCAGTATAAGTCCGTTGTTGATGCCCAAAACCACACCTCGGTTTTGGTCAACGGCTGTGGCCTTCGATGCTTGTTGTGCTCCGCCGCCACCTGCAACGAAGTTGAATTCAACGTAGCTGTTTTGTCCAGAGTAGCGCGTCTGCATGCTCACGGTTACGAAAACGTTGCTGTGGGGCGTCATGGCCGATGCCAATACGGCGTTGTTTTGCACCTGATTATCAAAGATAAAGTAGGCGCGGCGGTCCGAAAACTCGTTCTCTACCTTTCCGCACGAGCTTAATAGGGTGCAAGCCAAGGGCAAAAGCATGGCCAAGAGCAATGGGGGGAACTTTGGTTTGGGCATAAGCGGATTGGTTAAAGGTGAAAAATGAAAAGGTGGGTATGGCAAGTTGGATTGGTCGGACTGGTCAGACAAGTGAGACTGGTCAGACAAGTCTGACTGGTCGGAAAAGCACATGGCTTAACTGCTTTAACCCATCAAAACTACTACTTATTACTTACTACTTACTACTCATTACTTACTCCTTTTCTTCTCACTCATACTTAATCACTTGCAGCAAGTCGGCAATCTTCTCCAAACCTTCCATCAATGGTTTCTTAACCATACCTTTAATAAAGGGGTTCAGTTCGGCTTTGATGGTTAGTTTCATCTTGCTGGCATTGTCGCCATTGGGCACAACCTGAATCCAGAGATTGAAAGAGACGGGCGATTCGGCCGTTTCAAACTTGATGCACTTAGGTGCCTCGCGTTCCACGATGCGCAGTTTAATCTGCCCAACGGGGTTAACGCTCATCGAGATAGAGTCGCTGTCGAAGGTCATCTGTTCTAGTTTGTCTTCGGGCAACTTGTCTTTTAAGCGTTCAATGTTAGAGAGGTCGCTCAACATGTTGAACACCGCCTCTTGTTTATAGGGTATTTGTCGGATACTACTTTCGAATGTAGACATGTGTAGGGTTTAAATAATGAATGAAAAGGACTAGCAACCAACTCACAACTGACCTGTTCCACCCCACAACCGGCCTCACCCCCAGCCCCTCTCCAAGGGGAGAGGGGAGTAATATGCAGTGCTATTACAATTCAACGACACATGGGCTTTCTCCATGCGCGAATGTTAGAGATAAGAATATGCAGTGCTATTACAATGTTAGAGATAAAATTATGCAGTGTAGCGGCAACGCATTTCACTCCCCTCTCCCCTTGGAGAGGGGCTGGGGGTGAGGCCAGTTGTGGGGCGGTTGCTTGTTTATTTCTTAGGGTTCCACTCCGCAGGATTCAGTCGCCACTCGTTCAACAGCACCACATCTTCCTTGGCGATGTATCCCGTTTCAACGGCTTTTTGCACCACGTGTTCGTAATCGGTAAGCGTTACCAGCTTTACGTCGGCCGCTTTAAACGCGTCTTCGGCAACGGCGAACCCGTAAGTGTAGGCCGCAACCATGCCCACAACTTCGCAACCAGCCTTTCGGATAGCCTCGACAGCCTTCAAGCTGCTACCCCCTGTGGAGATGAGATCCTCGATAACTACCACCTTCTGACCCGCTTTCAGGTCGCCTTCGATAAGGTTTTCCAGTCCGTGGTCTTTGGGTTTGCTCCTTACATACACGAAAGGCAGTTGCAGCGCATCGGCCACTAGCGCGCCCTGGGCAATTGCTCCCGTGGCAACACCTGCCACAGCGTCGGCTTGTGGGAAATGTTCGAGCACGGCATGTGCCAGTTCGAGCTTGATGAAACTGCGCAGCTGGGGGAACGATAGCGTGCGGCGATTGTCGCAATAGAAGGGCGATTTCCAGCCCGATGCCCATGTAAAGGGGTCGTTGGGTTGCAACTTAATGGCGTTAACCTGAAGCAGGCGTGCTGCAAAATCTTTCTTGATGTTGTCCATATCCTTGTGTGGGTTTATTGGTTTGGGGGTTAAGCCCGTCGTGTCCGCTTTCTATGTGTGCGGCATAGGGTTTGTCGCCCCACCATATACTATATATAATAATGTGCAAAGTTACGCTATTTATCCTATCGGGCAAAATTTATATGGTGCGTTCTGATGGCAGATGGTGGCGATGTAAGTGGCGATGAAGAAAGTTTAACGTCTTTTTTTATGGCATGGCGAAACATTTTTTTACATTCTTTTCGTTGTTGGATGGTTCGTTTTTCATATCTTTGTAACCATCTACGAATACCTAAAACCCCAATGGTGCTTATGTTAAGAATGCCAACGACAGGCCGCTTTCGGGCCAAATGGTTAGCGATAAGGCTGATTTTCGCACTGCTGATGCTGTGCGGAACGGCGGCAGTGCGTGCCCAAAACATTGTTGAAGGCACGGTGTTAACAGATTCGCTCAGTCCTAACGCCCGCTGTACAGTCACCCTTTACGATAAAGACGATAAGCAATGGCAAGCTTTGGCTTGCGACGAAAGGGGGAAATTCCGCGTGGAGAACGTGCCGAACGGCCCACTTCGCGTGGAGGCGAAGGCCATTGGGCATGTGGCGCAGAGCAAGAAAGTGTTTCTCTTTGGAAACACAAAGATGCAGGTAGACTTCGCGTTGAAGTCGGAGGCCATCAACTTAAAAGAGGTGGAGGTGAAGTCGAGCCCCATGATTGTGAACGGCGATACCACCACTTACATCGTGTCGAGGTTTACAACGGGGCGCGAAAAGGTACTGAAAGACGTGGTGAACAATCTTCCCGGCGTGCGATACGATGATAAGGACAACTCGTTAACCGTGAACGGCAAGCGCGTGAGCAAGGTGTTGGTGGAGGGCGAAGACCTCTATCAAGGCAATGTGTCTACGCCAATGGAGAACCTTCCCGCGTCGGGTGTAGATAACTTGAAGGTTATCGACAACTATTCGGAGTACAATGTGTTCTCTGGTTTCAAGAGTAGTAACCAAACGGTGGTTGACCTCTCGATGAATAAGAGCATGCACGGACGACTGAAAGGACAGGCCGAGGCGCAGGGCGGACTGCTAAATAAGGTGATGACGAAGGGTTCGGCCATGCTGCTGGGCAAGCGAATGATGGGCAATATCATCGTGGGAGGCAGCAATACTGGCGATAAACTGATACAACCTGCCGACATCGTGAACATGAACGGCGGGTGGAGCGAAATGCTTTCGGGCGATGACCCGATGGCTAGCATGCGCAAGACGTTTACCGATTACGCCATGATGCTGGACTATCGCGAGAACGTTTACCGCCGCAACAATGGGTTGGTGTCGCTTAATACGGTGTCGACACCTGGCAAAAACATGAAGATTTTGTGGAACGGAATGGTGGGAGCCGACCGTTATCGCATGAAAAGCACCGACCATTACGCCTATCATGGCGGACTGGCGTACACCGATTCTACACGCGAACTGCAAGATAAACGCCACTTCTTGTCTAATATCAAGTTCAAATTGGCCAACCAAAAGAACATGGAACTGACGTTAACCAACCGCAGTTACTTTGGAACGACCGAAGGAAATACCGACCGACAGCTGCAAAGCGTTGGCCTTAACGAACAGACGAAAGGGCGATTGGCCATGATAAACAACGCTTTGGTGTGGCTTTATCGGCATGGGAAGAACGTGTTTAGCTACAAGGCCGACCTTAACTTCTTGTTCAGTAACAACCGTTACGACTTTTCTTCGCAACCAACGCCGCTCTTTAAGTCGCCCGCTTTGCATTCGGAAATGAACATACGCAGGCTTGAATTTACGGGTTCGGCACAATATGTGCGTCGATTTGCCGATGATTACTTCTTGCGGATAGCCTTGCGCCACGGTCTAGAAACCTTCTCTACCACCGTAAAGGGCGACAGCGCGGGCATGGATAACCCTGCTTTGAAGATGCCTTATCGCTTTTACGACAACGGCGCAGAGTTGAGTTTGAATAAAGATCAGGGTAAGTTTAGGTTCGGGGTGGGCGGCATATTCCATCATTTCAGCCTGCATTCATCGCGCCCCTTGTCGTTCGGTGTCTCGCCAAAGATGGCCGTCTCGCCGTTGTTCAACATCAGTTATCGTGTTAGTATGATGCATTACGTTGAACTTCGGCTTAAAAGCACGTACCAATTGATGGGTGCTGGCGCGGTGTTCGATGGCTCTTACATTGCCGATTTCAGGTGTGTGAGCTATGCGCAGATAGAAAATGCGCTCGCACATACCACCGAACTCACGGCGATGCAGGCGTATGCCAACCTATTTAAGGGCATAACCCTCTTTAATATGGTGTCGCTAAGCTACAACCACAACGCCTTGGCCTACGATTACAGCATGGCCGATGGGTTGGTTTCGCATGTCGTCAGTCGCAATGTGTCGGGTGGAAAAGGGCTAACCTTTGGCTCGATGATGGAGAAAAAGCTAATAAGCACGCCGCTTAACTTCCGTCTTTTCGGCGGATTGAGCCTTGCGCGCTCGCCATTCTTCTACCAAGGCGTGGCGCAAACGTCGGATAGTCGGTCGTTCAACGTCAACCTTAACGTCAAAACCTACTTCAAACGTGGGTTCAATGGCGAACTGTTCGCTGCCGCAGCATGGGCAAACGATAAGAGCAAGCTGCTGCGTTCGCACCAAAACGATTATCGTTTGGAGGGCGAATTGGGCTATATCGCCAACAAATGGCAGGCATCGGTGAGGCTGGGACAACGTTGGCGCAAGGTAACTGGCAGCGGAACAGACTATACGGTCCTGCGTTTCGGAATGGAATACGACCTTAACAAGCACATTCGCTTAAAGGCATCGGCGCAAGACATGCTCAATCTGAGGGAACGACTGATGCAAGAACGCGTGGTGGATAACTATTATGTTACTACCCGAAACATCCATTACATGCCCGGAAACGTGATGATTGGGGCAATGGTTACCTTCTAAGTAGTACCCCAAACGGTAGATTTACATAACACTTAAACAGATAAACGTATGAAAAGAATCCTATTATCTCTCGCCGCAATGCTGTTTGCGGCCATACCTATCGCAGTTAACGCCCAACAACTAACCGTTGAATACGAAACGCGCGTTAATGCAAATTCGCCCGACGCAATGAAAGAATCGGGCTTACCCGACGAGATGCGCAAAGCGTTGATTAGTGCGGTGGCCGATGTTAAGGCTTACTACATCATGTGTATAGACGGCGGACAGGTTGAAGGCCGCGCGCAAGCAGCGAAGGAAAAGCAAATGATAAACTTCATGGGACAAACCATTGATGCCAACGAGTTTGTGAAAAATCAGCTCGAAAACATCATATACTACAACAAAGACACCAAAAGGCAGGTGTCGAAAGTGGTGGTTATGGGTAAGCATTATTTGTTGGTCGACCCCTTGAAGGCCGATACCTTCGACGTAAAACCCAATGAAAAGAAAGACATCTTGGGTTACGAATGCGTGAAGGCGGTAAGCAAAGACGGCAAGCAAGTTATCTGGTTTACCAAGCATATCCCAGTAGATGCAGGCCCTGTGTATGCCAATGTGGGCGGATTGATTCTCGAAGCCGAACTGAAAGACCAAATCTTCGTGGCCAAGAAAATCTCGATGAGCGTAGACCACGCCTTGAAAGAACCTACGGGAGGGGAGGAAATGACCGAAAAGGCCTTTAAAGAGAAGATGCAAAAGTACCTGGAAATGATGCGAAGGGGGCAGTAAAGGCCAAACAATAGCCAGGCGATGCAGGCGCAACGCCTGGCCTTTGATGCCTTTCTTTATCAAAGGAGGGCGGGTGCTTCATGCCCGTATTGCACGCTTAGTTCTCCTTGATTAACAAGTTCTTCTAATGATACTTGCTATCCTTAGCCTGCTTAAAACCCAAAAAAAATCACTACCTTTGCATCTGCTTACAGAAAAATCGAAATAGAACAGCATGAATATTGAAAGCGAGATAATAGCAACCGTGGTGCAAGCGGTGAAAGAATGTTTTGGCCAAGATGTGCCAACAACGATGGTTCAGTTGCAAAAGACAAAGGCCGAGTTTGAGGGAAACCTCACGCTCGTGGTGTTCCCTTTCCTTAAATTGTCGAGGCTGAAACCCGAAGACACCGCCCAGCAGCTGGGCGATTATCTGGCCAAGCACTGCAAAGTGGTGCAAAGTTTCAACGTGGTGAAGGGTTTTCTTAATCTCACCATTGCGCCGGCGGCGTGGATTAGCTTGCTCAACCGCATCGATAGCGAACCCCGTTTCGGCGAAAAGGCCGTTAACGAGCAGTCGCCACTCGTGATGGTGGAGTATTCTTCGCCCAATACCAACAAGCCTTTGCACCTCGGGCACGTGCGAAACAACCTCCTCGGATGGTCGTTGGCGCAGATAATGGAGGCCAACGGCAACCGTGTTGTGAAGACAAACATCGTTAACGACCGCGGTATACACATCTGTAAGTCGATGTTGGCGTGGAAAAAGTGGGGCAATGGCGCTACTCCCGAAAGCACGGGGAAGAAAGGCGACCACCTTATTGGCGACTATTACGTGGCCTTCGACCAGCATTATCGCGCCGAATTGGCTGAACTTACGGCCAAATTCAAGGCCGAAGGCATGACTGACGAAGAGGCAGAGAAACGCGCTAAGGAAGACTCGCCGCTGATGAAAGAGGCACACGACATGCTTGTGCGTTGGGAACAGGGCGACGAAGAGGTGCGCGCACTGTGGAAAAAGATGAACGATTGGGTGTATCAAGGTTTCGACGAGACCTACAAAGCAATGGGTGTTGGCTTCGATAAGATATATTATGAGTCGGAAACCTACCTCGAAGGTAAAGCCAAAGTGGAAGAAGGATTGGCCAAAGGGCTGTTCTTCCGCAAGCCCGATGGCAGTGTCTGGGCCGACCTTAGCAATGAAGGACTCGACCAAAAGCTGCTGCTCCGAGCCGATGGAACAAGCGTTTACATGACCCAAGACATCGGAACAGCCGACCTCCGCTTTAAGGATTACCCCATCGACAAGATGATTTACGTGGTGGGTAACGAGCAAAACTACCATTTTCAAGTGCTTTCTATCCTGCTCGACAGGCTTGGATTTAAGTGGGGAAAAGAGCTGGTGCACTTCTCTTACGGCATGGTAGAACTGCCTAACGGCAAGATGAAAAGCCGCGAAGGCACGGTGGTAGATGCCGACGAACTGATGGAAGAGATGGTTTCTGCCGCTCGCCGCACCAGCGAAGAGTTGGGTAAGTTTGCCGATATGACCGAAAACGAGCGCAACGAGATTGCTCGTATCGTGGGCATGGGTGCGCTAAAATACTTTATTCTTAAAGTAGACGCGCGCAAAAACATGCTCTTCAATCCCGAAGAAAGCATCGACTTCAACGGCAATACGGGTCCATTCATACAATATACATACGCTCGCATACGCAGCATCATGCGTAAAGCCGAGGCCGAAGGCATTGTTCTGCCCAGCGTTTTGCCCAACACGCTGCCCCTAAACGAGAAAGAAGTGCAGCTTATCCAAAAGCTCAACAGCTTTGAAACGGTGGTAGAACAAGCCGGAAAAGATTACAGTCCCAGTGGCATTGCCAACTATTGCTACGAGTTGACCAAAGACTTCAACCAGTTCTACCACGATTACAGCATCCTCAACGCCGAGAGCGCCGAGGCCAAAACATTGCGCTTGGCATTGGCAAAGAACGTGGCCAAGACCATTAAGAACGGCATGCAGCTGCTGGGCATCGAGGTTCCAGAGAGAATGTAAGTCATGGCATCGCAACTCGTTAACCCGCCATCGCACCGCACCGACACCGTGCTGCCGCTGCCCGCAGAGGTAAAAGCCAACGCGTGGGCGGTGGATGCGGCTTGTTCGGGCAATCCCGGACCGATGGAATATCAAGGCGTCGACCTGCAAACGGGTTATCCCGTGTTCCACTTTGGCCCAGTACACGGCACCAATAACATCGGCGAATTTCTCGGCATTGTTCATGCTTTGGCCTTAATGCAGCAACGGGGCATAACCGATAAGGTGATATATTCCGACAGTTATAATGCCATACTGTGGGTACGAAAAAAGAAATGCAAAACCAAATTGGAGCGCAACGCCAAAACCGAACCGCTTTTTCAAGTGATAGAAAGGGCCGAACGCTGGCTGCAAAGTCATGAGATTAATACACAAGTAATTAAATGGGAAACCTCAAAATGGGGGGAAATACCTGCGGATTTCGGGCGAAAGTGAAAACTTTCGCCCTTTTTTTGTTAATTGTTAGCTTTTTTCTTGGTGGTATGTTCTTTTCTTTTTACTTTTGCGGAGTAAAAAATAATTAAGAACTTAAATGCTTTGGAAATGAAAAAGACTTTTATCGCATTGTCATTACTTGCCATGCCTACCATGATGTGGGCACAAGGCGATAACGAGATTAACATCGACGCGCAGGTACGTGCGCGCGCTGAATATCGCAACGGTTATATGCAGTTACGCCCCAAAAGCGCACAACCGGCATCGTTCATCGAAGAGCGTGCTAGGCTCGGAGTGGGTTTTGAACGTGGCGACGGGCTTAGTGCCAAGCTCTCTGTTCAACAGATTGGTGTTTGGGGACAGTACATGCAGATTGAAAGTAAAGGTGAAATCATGATGAACGAGGCCTGGGGACAGTACAAGTTCGGTGATGGTTTCTTCGCTAAATTGGGTCGTCAAATCCTCTCTTACGATGATGAGCGCATCTTCGGTGCACTCGATTGGAACGTAGCCGGCAGAAGTCACGATGCCTTAAAGCTGGGTTACGAGAACGATATGCACAAGCTGCACCTTATCTTGGCATACAACCAAAGTGGAGAGAACTTGCTTGGAACAAAGTTTGCACCTGGCCAACCCTATAAACACATGCAAACCTTCTGGTACCACTATGGGAACGAGGACAACCCATTCGGCATTTCTGCTTTGCTTTCTAACTTAGGTTGGGAGTATGGACCTGGAGCTGAGGGTGATACGAAGTACATGCAAACCCTCGGCACCTATGTTACTTATCGCCCCGAAAAGCTCGACTTGCAGGCTTCTGCTTACTATCAAATGGGTAAACGCCCAACAGGCGACACGAAAGTTTCTGCTTGGATGGCTAGCGTTAACGCAGGTTTCATGCCCAACGAGCAATGGAAGTTTAACTTGGGCTATGATTATCTGAGTGGTGAAGACGGAAAGGGAGACACTTATAACGCCTTTGATCCCCTTTATGGCACGCATCATAAGTTCTATGGAGCAATGGACTACTTCTATGTAAGAGAACATCGTAGCCTTGGCTTGCAAGACATTCAGCTGGGTGTTACCTTTACGCCTACTGAAAAGCTTGCATTGAAAGCTAACGGACACTATTTCATGGATGCAGTGAAGACGGACGGCAAGGACCAAGGCCTTGGTGGAGAAGTTGACCTGCAACTCGACTATGAGATAACGCAAGACGTGAAACTGACGGTTGGTTATTCCACCATGTTGCCAACGAAGACTATGGATGGTGCCGATGCAGAAAACTACAAGCGTTGGCAAGACTGGGCATTTGTTTCGCTCAACATCAACCCCCGTATTCTCTCGTTTAAGTGGTAATAGTTGCTTAACGTGTAACAGGCTCTGTCTGCAATGTGCCTAAATGGTGCATTGCAAGGCATGGTGCAGCGAATAAACGCTGATTGTTACACCGCTACAATATTTTATTAAACGCCACCATCATGTCTTTTGTTGGTTTACAGCTAGTAAGGTAAGCCAGCAAAAGATATGATAGTGGCGCTTTGTTGTTCTATGGGTGGGTGCTATAGTAAAAAGGTGAAAGGGTGAAAGGGTGAAAAGATGAAAAGGTGAAAAGGTGAAAAGGTGAAAAGGTGAAAAGGTGAGAGGGTGAAAAAATGGCTGCGCCCACCAATCTTGTTAACTTGTTAGCTCATCAACTTGTCAACTGGTTAACTTGTCAACTTGTTAGCTCGTCAACTGGTTAACTTGTCAATGTGTTGTCGAACAGAATTGGTTTTACAACGACATAATGTGCATCGTAAACCAACAAAAAGTGCTCCTCTTCCTCTGCGGAAGGTTGTATTTAACTTTTCACTTTAGTCAGTTGACAAGTTAACCAGTTGGTAAGTTAACCAGATTGGTGGGCGCAGCCATTTTTTCACCTTTTCACTCTTTCACCTTTTCACCTTTAAAGGGCGTAGCCATCTTTTCACCTTTTCAATTTATCACCCTTTCACCTTTAAAGGGCGCATCCATTTTTTCACCTTTTCACCCTTTCACCTTTACAAGCCTGGCTTTGTAGCAATCGTTGTGTTGGGGGTTATACAATGCCAATAAGTCTGCGGCCAATCTTGTGTAATCCCTCAACGATACGTTGTCTTTGTTGTGGTCGAGCCTTTTTAAGGCCGTTAGCATAATGGCTCAATTGCCTCTCGTTCACCCCAGAGGCGCGCGATATGGCTGCAAGACTAGCGTATGGCTCGCATGAACGAAGAAGGGCGGCCGTGTCTAAATGGTAGTCAAATTCGTATTCGCCATTGCGCAACCATAGGGGTACGTCTTCGCCATCTGCAATCATTCCCTCGATATGAAACCGCAATGTTGTAGCTATTTCTTTTATCAGCTCGTCGTAAGTCTTAGCTGTAAGCACAACGCTACCAGGTACATCGTCGCCTAAGCTGGCGCCAAAGTTGTGGTCGTACCATTCTATATTTACTTTTATCTTTTTCATAAATGCTGTTGTTTAATGTTTGTTGACTAGTGCATAGGTTATGTAAAGCAGGAAGATTTCTTATTTCCACCCAGCCTGTTTCCAAATGCTGTTTAACAAGAACTGGCTTAAATCATCGCTAGCCTTGCCTCTTATCGTTACTTTCCCTTTCTTTGTAGGGTGTTTAAATTGTCGATGGTCGCCCTTTGTGGTGCTGAGCACCCAGCCGTCTGTTTCCAACATTTTGATAACCTCCTTAACTTTATACCTTTTCATCTGTGTTACATGTTATTATTAGGCAATACAAAAGTAGTAAAAATAATGCTGATTTACAAGTTAATGTCAGAGGAAAAGTTTGAGTGTGTTGTTTAAACCCAATCGTTCATTTAGGTATTTCTGAAAGTAATGTGGTGCGAAATGGCATATAACGCGACAGACATCGTGTCGTAATCTGTCTGCCATCTTTGTGATGTCAACCTAAGTAGCCAATTTCTCTCGTGTGCGGAGTGTAGAACGGAACAACCCTCTGGCTTATGAACACACGAAAATCCAACTCCCGAATACATCAACGCGCCAACTTACAAACTCAAGAACTCATCAACTTACAGACTCAAGAACTCATCAACTTATTAACTCAAGAACTCTTCGGCTTACAAAATCAAGACCCCATAAACTTACAAACTCATCAACTTACAAAAAATAACAGCCCATAAACTTATAAAACTCTTCAACTCACAAGCTCACAATCTCACCAACTCGAAAACTTAAATCTTTGCTATTTATTTTACAATATCGCTCTAAATTTCACTCCGTTCTAGCGAAAATTTAGGCTAAAAAGTAGGTTAATGGCCACAAATAATAGCCTTTTACGTCTTCCAATATGTTCGTTTTTAAGAAAAAGACCTGCATTTTGCACCATTTTGCCTTTCTAGATTGGTTGCCAGCTCATTATTTTTGCAGTCCAAAAACCTACTTTTAGGCCCCCAAAACCCACTTTTTAACGACCATTTTGCCCTTTTTAGCCTGGTATTTCATGGTGCTTAAAGGTTTTGTTTATACAATTGCAGCGTATTTTTATGCTTTTTTCTCTTGCGTTTAGCACCATTTTGCACTACGTTTTGCACCATTTTACCTTGCGTTTTGCACCAAAACGCACTGCATTTAGCACCAAAACG
>ERZ773014.523-NODE-523-length-26151-cov-21.668647_pt1 | contig 26151 bp, 29 predicted proteins | sample MGYA00580841_ERZ773014 | MGnify/ENA primary metagenome ERZ773014 (study PRJEB29015, sample SAMEA2737989) | human oral metagenome | biome: human oral; feature: human-associated habitat; material: dental | place: China | collected 2067 ... | reverse complement strand
AATAAAATTAACAATGAAAAATAATTTAGATAACAAAGAAAGAATAGCTTATGAAATTAAAGTATAACAAATTAAAAGTTTCATGTGAAACAAATAATAAACAAAAGGTAATAAAATATTATAGAAATAAGAATGATAATAAGTATAGAAAACTGTCAATAATATTAAATTTTGAGGATAATTCTTTCTATAGGTATAGGAGTAAGTAAATACCAAGCAAACTATGATTTGTTAAATCGATATAAAAAATCAGAGTGATTTACAGAAAGGGTATCACAACGTTTAAATATTGATAAAAAACATATCTATATAAATAGAAAAATAACAACAACAAATACTTTTTTGAAAATAAATGACGACTATTATAGAATTATAAATTCTGGAAAAAAGAAGAATATTTATTAGGGGGAATATACTTAATAAATCCAACAACAGAAAAAGTCGAGGTAAATAATATAACTTTCTTATACAGATATAGAGATAAAATCAGCGTTAGAATTAACATCTTTGATGTTTGTTATTAATATATCAAAGCAAATTTAGCTCCCTTTTCAACAAGTGATCAAGCGCAAAACGGTCTTATTAGAGGGGTAATATAAAACCCAAGTATTTCTTTGTTGCAATACATAAATATATTTACTTATGTGGGTTATAGATGAAAATTCGAAACGCCTCACGATTACTGATGAGAAAAGTTCAAATCAATTCATTAGAATCTATGGATAAAACAGAAGAATGGTTAACGTCTACTTTAAAAGAAATGGGATACAAAGATATAAAAGATATCTTCTTGGCAGAATACGATAAAGGACAATTACATATAGTAGAATATTAAAATAGTTGTATATTTATAAGAGAAAATAAAAGGAATTATAGGGATATAATATAACATAAAATAAAAAATAATATAGATAATAAAAAGCGGTAGAAAAAAATAATCTACCACTTTTTTATTGTTATTTATCCGCGTTTATAAAATCATAAGAAGAATCTTCTGAGAATTTTTTAACTATATATGAGCAACTAGCTTTAATTTTTTTATTTTGGTTTTTCATATCTTCAACAAGGATATTTAATAACTTCCCCGCAACTCCTTGCCCACGTAGCGAAGAATCAACAAAAGTATGATCGGCAACTACTACATCAGGGTTATCGGTTGGTGAATAAGTGATTTCTGCGATAACTTTGCTGTTTTCGTCGTGTTTAACAAAACCATTTTCTGTTTTTGTGAATTCCATATTAGACCTCCTCGGTTTTTTTATAAAATTTTTGATTTCTTTTTATCATTATATCACTTATAAAATATTCGGTAAAGAATATCCCCTTTTTTTCTCTCTCCCTACTCTTTTTCTTCCGTATTTTTCAGTTGATTAAAAAAAATAAAATTTATTTTCAAAGTAAAAATATTAAATAAACATTAAAAATTATACAAGTAAAAAATATTGTATTTATTAAAAATAATAAAATAATATTACGAAGTAATAAGGTATATATTAATAAAACAAGTGTTTTTATAAAAAATTAAGATCGGAGTAAATTTTTACAATATAGAAGAAATATCAACGAAATATCGAAAAAACATCAATAAAATATCGACAAAACAAAGTTAAACAAAAGATATCGTGATTACAAACAATAAAATAATATTGAAGTTTTTTCTTTTAATAATAAAATGTTTCACGTAAAACAACACTCCCCTACTCTGATTTTTTAAAAATAAATAACCCGAAATTATTTTTTAATTAAAATTTTCACTTTGGTAATAGTTTTAATTAATAACCATTTATTTTTATAAAAAAAGATTGTGTAAAAACCCCTTTTTACACTTAAAAAATCAGTATAAAAGAAAATTTACAAGAAAAAAAGTATAAAAGAAAAATTTAATAGAATATTAATTAAGAATTTTCATCGTTTGTAGAAAGTTTGTGGTATAATTTTACTAAATGTAATTACAAAAAAATAAAAAGTGGGTGAGAGTATATGTATAAAATTATGATAGTTGAGGATGACGAGATTATATCAAACTCAATAGCAGGCTATTTAGAAAAATGGCAATATAGCACATGTGAAGTGCAAAATTTCCAAAATGTAGTGCATGAATTTGTTGAATACTCTCCTGATTTGGTGCTTATGGATATTAACTTGCCTTATTTTGATGGGTATTACTTTTGCGAGGAAATAAGAAAAATTTCTAAAGTGCCTATTATTTTTATCTCTTCGGCGAACGATGATATGAATATAGTAATGGCGATGAATATCGGAGCAGATGATTTTATAGAAAAACCTTTCAAATTAGTTGTATTAAAAGCGAAAATAGAAGCGTTGTTAAGACGTGTTTACAACTTTAATAGCGGAACGAATCTAATAGTATATAAAGATGTAATTTTTGATATGAGTCGAGATGAAATCAAATGTGGAGAAGATTTGGCGGAACTAACAAAAAACGAGAGTAAAATACTAACTGTATTGTTAGAAAATCGTGAAAAAATAGTAAGTCGTGAAGAAATTATTAACGCTTTATGGCAGAGTGATAATTTTATAGATGAGAATACTTTATCTGTTAATGTTAATAGATTAAGAGCGAAGTTGAAAAGTATAGGAGTAGACGATTTTATAACTACTAAAAAAGGAAAAGGATATATAGTGTAATGGAAGTTTTAGCAAGTTACTTAAAGAAAAACATAAAAATCTATTTACTATTTGTAAGTTTTATATTAGTATTCTTTATGATTTTTTACTTATATTCTTTGTCTTTTGAAGCATTGTATTATGGTGGAAGTTTTTGTTTCATAATGGCCCTTCTAGCAAGCGTTGTAGACTTCTACAACTATAAAGATAGTTATAAAAAATTACAATTTTTAGAAAATCATATATTAAACGATATGGAAGATTTGCCACGAAGTTTAGATGTAAGAGTTGAATATTACCATAAAATTATAAGAAGATTACATGATGAAGTAGAAAAACTTAATCATCAAGCATATAAAAAGAACACAGAGATAGAAGATTACTTTAGTATGTGGGTACATCAAATTAAAACCCCAATAGCTGCGCTAAACTTTTTATTAGACAACGAAGAAGTAGATGTGAAAATAGTAAAACAAGAATTATTCAAAATAGAACGCTATGTAGAAATGGTTTTAACGTATTTAAGAGTAGGTAGCGAGAGTTCGGATTATCTTATAGAAAAAACTAATTTGGGCGACGTAACAAAAGACAATATAAAAAAATACGCTCCATTATTTATAAATAAAAAGATAAAATTAAATTATGTTCCACATGAAACATTTGTTATTAGTGATAAAAAATGGCTAGGATTTGCATTTGAACAAATCTTAAGTAATGCGATTAAATACACGAAAACAGGTGGTGAGATAAGTATTTTCTTCGAAAAAAATAAACTTATTATAGAAGATAATGGTTTAGGAATAAGCGAAGAAGACTTACCGCGAATTTTTGAAAAAGGCTTTACGGGATTTAATGGAAGATATGAGAAAAAGTCTAGCGGACTAGGGTTATACCTTTGTAAAAAGACGTTAGATAATCTAGGGCATAAAATAATAATTACCTCGAAGGTTAATGTTGGAACTAAAGTAGAAATAATATTCCCAGAAGAAGACAAATTTAGGGAGTAATAGTAGTAAGAATTAAAAAAGTAGGATAACAAACAAGCCTGCAATCTTACAAAAGTGTAAGGTTGGAGGCTTTTTTGTAAGGAAAATCGATAGAATGAAGAAAAAATATAAGATACAATATAGTTGTAACAAAGAAATAATAGATCGATTAAACAAGAAGAAACATTTAATCGATTAGGATGAAAAGAGGAGATTAACAATGTTATTAGAAGTAAACAACGTAAGAAAAGTATACACAACAAGATTAAGTACACAAAGTACAGAGGCATTAAAAAATGTAAATTTCGCTGTTGATAACAATGAATATGTAGCGATTATGGGAGAAAGTGGAAGTGGGAAAACAACACTACTAAATATTTTAGCAACATTTGATAAAGCAACAAGTGGAAATGTTCTATTAAAAGGTCAAGATCTTAGCAAACTAAAAGATAAAGATTTAGCTGATTTTCGTCGAGATAATCTAGGATTTGTTTTCCAAGATTTTAACCTACTCGATAATTTTTCAGTAAAAGATAATATACTATTACCGTTAGTTTTAGCGAATAAAAACTATAAAGATATGGAAAAAAGATTAGAAAAAGTAATAAAACCACTTGGAATAGAAAAACTTATTAATAAATATCCATATGAGATATCAGGTGGTCAAAAACAACGTGTAGCAGTTGCTCGTGCGATTATAACAAATCCAGCGATAATCCTAGCGGATGAGCCAACAGGAGCGCTAGATTCAAAATCTACAGACCAACTTCTAGAAGTCTTTGACAGATTAAATGAAGCAGGGCAAACACTTATAATGGTGACGCACTCTGTAAAAACAGCAGCTCGTGCTAAAAGAGTGTTATTTATAAAAGATGGTGTTGTTTTCCATGAAATCAGAAAAGGGAATTCAACTAATAACGAAATGTTCCAAAAAATTAATGACACACTAACATTAATGCAGGCAGGTGAGTAACATGAACTTATTTTATAGCAAGTTTGCTTTAAACAACTTAGTAAAAAACAAACGTTTTATACTACCATATATTTTATCAACAATTTTTACTATTGCATCATTTTACATACTAACATCACTATCATTAGGAAAAAATCTGGACAAATTACCTCAAGGTATAAGTGCAACGAAACAAGTTCTCGGGTTTGGGGTTATAGTTATTGCGATATTCTCAGCGATATTCCTGTTTTACACTTATAGTTTTCTAATTAAACGTCGTGTTCGAGAGTTTGGATTATATTCTGTATTAGGTATGACAAAAAAACAAATAGCGCGTATTTTAATATTAGAAACTATTTTTATCACGGTGTTAACATTAGTATTTGGACTTGCGTTCGGTCTGTTATTCGATAAACTAATGCTTTTAGTATTGTTAAAATTATTTACAGCAGGAGTAAGTTTTGGTTTTGTAATAACACCAATCGCAGTATTTCTAACAATCTTATTATTCGGAGGAATTTTCTTCTTATTACTAATTTATACAGTAGTAAAAATTTCTCGACTTAAAATAGTAGCACTTCTTAAAGAAGAAAATCACGGAGAACACGAACCAAAAGCACGTTTTATTTTAGCTATTTTAGGACTAGGATTAACAGGGTATGGGTATTATTTAGCTCAAACTATACAAAACCCTATAAAAGCTATAACTATGTTTTTCGTTGCAGTTTTGGCAGTAATTTTTGGGACATATTTAATATTTATGGCGGTAAGTATAACTGTTCTAAAATTGATGAAAAACAACAAGACTTTTTATTATAAACCAAAGAACTTTATAAGTGTTTCAGGGCTTTTATACAGAATGAAACGAAATGCTGTAGGGCTTGCTAATATTTGTATACTATCAACGATGGTTCTTGTAACTATGGGAACAACATCAGCGCTCTATGCAGGTAGTGAAGATGCATATAATACACGTTTTCCAAGAGACATAATAATAAACGGTTATCGTTCAACAGAAGGTAAGTTGGCTGAAATAGAAAAAAATGTAAAAAAAGCCACGCAAGATGCGGGAGTAGAAACAAAAGATTTAGTATCATATAATATGTTGAATGTAGTAGGGCGTCTAAACGGGACCGAGATTAACTATGAATCAGAGTTTACTGGTTCGTTTGATAAGCTTAAATCTATTGTTGTGCTTGAATTAAAAGACTACAATAAAGTATCAAAAGAGCAAAAAACTTTAAACGCAGGAGAAACTTTATTATTTATCGACAAAAAAGGGAAATACGAAGCAAATGAAATAACAGTACAAGGTGTAAATTTAAAAATAAAAGAAAAGTTAACAGACTTTCCAGGCGCTTTAGGCACAGCTGCAGCTAACATTATGGATACATATTATGTTGTAGTAAAAGATAATGCTGACGTTAAGAAAATAGAGTCAGCTCTGAAGAAAAAACTGAATATTTCAGACGGTGAAGGAGAAATCTTCAACTATGTAGGTTTCAATATTAGTGATAAGTCAAAAGAAGCGAAAGTAATAGAAAACTTTAAACAACTAGAAAAAGAGGGTAATATAAACATAGAAGGAAAAGCAGAAAATGAAACAAATTTCAAAGGTTTCTATGCATCATTCTTATTTATAGGTATGTTTATAAGTATGATTTTCGTAGTCTCTCAAGTAGTAATAATGTACTATAAACAAATTTCAGAGGGATACGAAGATAAAGGTAAATTTGGAATTATGCGTAAAGTGGGATTAACCGACAGACAAATCAAACAAAGCATAAGAAGTCAGGTATTGATGATCTTCTTTGCTCCACTAGCAGTAGCGACATTACATACAGTGGTAGCATATCCATTTATCGAAAAAATATTAAAATTATTCCTAGCGACAGATAACAATGTTTTCTTAATAGCTTTAGCTGTAACAATAGCGGTCTTTGCGGTATTCTATCTAATAGTATATCTAATCACATCAAGAATATACTATAGAATTATAAAAGAATAGCACAACGGTTTAGAGATTGCTTTACTAAAGATTTCCTATCAAACAAAAGTAAAATGCTAGTTAGAAAACTAAAAAAGCAAATCTAGATAAAAGGAAAATTGATTATAAAAAGTACACATGGTATAATTACCATGTGTATTTTTTAGTAAAAAACATATAAGAATAAAGAAAATAAAAGGGAATTATAAAACCATTATTTAAGAGGTGTATATGGAAAGGTATGAATTTGTAGCGACAACAACAAATAAAGAGAAGATGATTAATATTATTTTTCCTGTCGTAATGGTAGGACTTTTGGTAGGACTAGGACTAGTTTCATATTACTTTGAACTAGATAACTATATTAAACCATATTCATTATTTAAATCTTTAACAATAGTATTAATCCTTGGAGTTTGTTTTCTTTTGGCGAGAAAACTACAAGAACTTCTTTCAAAAAAGTATGTTGTAGAGTTAGATGGCAATAATATTAGAATCTGGGGTAATGGGAAAGAAGTTATGTCAGGAACAGTTATATTTTGTGAGATAGACTATAACAAACAAAAAGTAGGAGATAAAGCCTTACGAGTAGACATATATACACATACCGACAAAATAAAATTTCGGGCTAGATCTAAGCATGTTAGAACTATTGAAGGGGAGTATACATGGAATCCCCTAGGAACAGGAGAAGTATCAGATATAGAAAGTTTATTATCTCTAGGTAGAAAATTAAAAGAGGTTGTCTAAGGAATAAGAGAAAGCTGAAATATAGTAATAGGAAATACAGTAAATCAAAAAGGGTTACTGTTTTTATTGCTCAAAACGGATGAAGAGTTGAATAAATCGAAAGTATTAAATTGTATAGAGAAAGTATTACTTAGGAAAAGGTGTATATGACAATATAAAAAAGACAGCCATTTTAAAGAAAACAAGGAACTTTTGACGGTTGAAGGAGTTAGCCATATAGACCTTTATGATAAACTTAATATCATTCCTTTTGATAAGATTCAAAGTTTCTTTGACAAAAATTTTAAATAATGCTAAAATTGTTAACTGAGAGAAGATTTATAAAAGGAGAAACGAAATATGTACAATGAATACGTAACTTTAAGTAATGGCGTAAAAATTCCACAACTTGGACTTGGAACATGGCTTATTGATGATGACAAATGCTCAGAGGTTGTAAAAAAGGCTGTGGAAATCGGATACAGACATATTGACACAGCGCAGGTATATAAGAATGAGCGTGGTGTTGGTGAAGGTATAAGAATCAGTGGAATTCCAAGAGAAGAGCTTTTTGTTGTTTCCAAGGTAGCTGCAGAGCATAAGACTTATGAAGAAGCAATGGCGGGTATCAATGAGACGCTTGAAAAGATGAGACTAGATTACCTTGACATGATGATTATTCATTCTCCGCAACCGTGGGAGAAGGTGAATCAGAGTGAGGACAGATATGTTGAAGGAAATCGAGCTGCATGGAAGGCTCTTGAGGATGCATATAAAGCAGGCAAACTAAAAGCAATTGGTGTTTCTAATTTTCAGATTGGTGATATCGAAAGCCTTCTTGAAACAGCGGAGATTAAACCAATGGTTAATCAGATTCTTTTACATATTAGCAATACCCCATTGGAACTTGTAGAATACTGTCAGAAGCACAATATTGTAGTAGAGGCATACTCTCCAATTGGTCATGGAGAAATTTTGAACCAACCTGAAATCAAAGTAATGGCTGAGAAATATGGAGTGTCTGTTCCACAGCTTTGTATCAGATATACACTTCAACTTGGAACGATTTCTCTTCCGAAAACAGGAAATCCTGAGCACATGAAAATTAATGCAGATGTTGATTTTGAGATTAGTGAAGAGGATATGGAATTACTTAAAAACTTTAAGATGATTGAGAGTTATGGAGAGAGTGAACGCTTCCCAGTATATGGAGGAAAACTGTAATAGATAAGTGTAAGGGCAAAAACATTAGTGCTGTATTTTAGTACAAGTAGAAGAACAAAGAAAGTAGCAGAGAAATTGGTAAATGCAGTCAAAACAGAGATGATTGCGAATGAAGCAGGTGCGGACATATATGAAATAGTTCCATCAGAGTCATATACAGATTAAGACTTGAATTATAATAATAGTAGAACTAATAAGGAACAAAATGACACCTCGTATAAACCTGAGATTACTAACGATATAGTGAAACGTCCAAATATGATGTTATTTATCTGGGCTATATTATTTTTGGGGAAACTGTTCTCCGTATCATACAGATATATTTGGAAAAATATGATTTGAGTAACGCGGCAGTGTATGCCTTCTGCGCCTCAGGAAGTAGTAGCATTGATAAAAGTATTTCAGATTTTAAAAGATGGTACCTAACACTAAATATTGTTGGTGGGAAATGATTAAATAGTGCTACTCAAAAAGATACTGAAGCATTTTGTAATCGATAAGAAAATTACGATTATATCAAATTTTGATGCACGAACAACTGCCAGTTTATTCAATTGAATATAATAACTGGAGAAACAGTAAATCAAATTGGTTTGCTGTTTTTTTCTTTTTGTACTCTTTAAGAAAGAGGAGAAAACTAGCGATAGAAAAATACACCTTAAAAATGGTATAATACTATTAAATAATTGAAAAGAGATAAAACGGAAATTGTCTGGAGGATAAAATATGGGAAAAAACCATCAGAATGAAGAAACATTAGTTAATTTGAAATTTGAAAAATTGGATCAGATGGTAAAAGAATACAATTCTTTTGGCAAGGATGTTTGTGTCGCAAAGCAGTTTTGTTATTTTTGGGAATGTGTAGACTATGTAAGTCAACTTGAGCAAGAGGGTGTTATCATAAAGACCAAGGGTAAAGAATATAACATATCTTATTTAGAGGATATCATGGTGAATGATGGACCAGAATACGCTTTGGTTATAGGTTTCTTTAATCCTTATGACGAAACAGCCTCATATGAAATGGGGGTATGCGTTAGAGGAAGACCGTTATTAAAGAAAAGATATAAATCTAGATTTCATTGGCTAGCATCTAAATTAAAGGAATATAAAAATAGCAAGTAATAATTTTAAATGTTAAAACAAAAATTATAAAGTGAAGATTTTGCGAAAAAAGAAGTAATAGGGTTGTCGAGAGATAATAACGGTATGAAATAGATTATTTAAAAGGAGCTAGAAGATTGATAGAAAAAAGACCAGAGTTTGACAAAATTACATCGTTTGATGAATTTAATAAATATTATTGGTATCGTGAAGAAATTTCACAGATATGCAGGTCATTAGGATTGGAATATAGAGGTACAAAGCAAGAACTAAATCATATTATTGAACAGTATTTTAAAGGAAATTTAATTAAAAAATCATCAATAAAAAATATAAAAAAACAAGTGGAAAATATTACTTTAGATACACCGTTACTTGAATGTGGTTTTTCCTTCAGTGCAAAGTTTAGGGAATACTTCTCCACTTTAACAGGAATCTCACCGTTTAAATTTACTGCTGATATGGCTACCGCTTGGAGAAAAGTAAAAAGCGAGAAAAATATAAAATTTACAATAGAAGATTTGCTAAAAGTTTATTATGGCAAATCGGATTATGCAAAATATGATAATTCTGTTTGTCAATGGAATCAATTTTTAAAGGATTTTTGTGCAGATGAAAATAGTAGAAATTATTCGAATAAATTAAAAGTAGCGTCTATTCTTTGGAAAGAAGTTAGAAACTCAGAAAAGGAAAAAATCTATTCAAAGAATCTTTTAACAGAATATGCGTATAAACTAGAAGAGTATCGTAAGTAGATTGGTACTTATTTATTAGTTAATAATTCAATAATAACTAAGATAGAAACTGTAAATCTTATACTTAGTTATTTTTTTGCTCAAATCAAAAAAATAGAAAAAATAAAAAAAAGAAAAAACATGTTGACTATAACGCAACGTAATAGTATATACTTATAATTGTTAGGAGGAGATTGAATGTATTTGATTAAAAAAGTTAGCGAATTAAGCGGTGTATCGGTGCGCACTTTACACCATTATGATGAAATTGGTTTGCTATCTCCCCAAAAAAAAAGAAAATGGATATAGATATTATTCTGAAGAAGATATTTCGTTTTTACAAATGATATTGTTCTATAAGTACTTGGGGTTTCCTTTAAAGAAAATAAAAGAATTGTTAAAAAAAGAAGATAGTGAAGTATTATATCATCTGAAAAAACAACTTGATTTAATGAAAAAAGAAAAACAAAAACTCTTAACTTTATTAAAAACATTGGAGAAAACAATAGAGTCACAAGAAAGGAGAATTACTATGTCAGCAAAAGAAAAATTTAGTGGGTTTAGATATCAAGATAACCAAAAATATAAACAAGCTGCAATTGATATGTATGGGAAAGAAGTTATAGAAGAAGCTGTTGAAAAACAAAAAGGAAAAGAACAAGAAATAGCAGATGGTTTCAATGAAATATTCTTTGCTTTTTCTGAAAACATATCAAAAGAAATAAGTGCTACATCTAAAGAAAATATAGATTTAGCAGAAAAACTTCATAAACATCTTTGTAAATATGCTTTTGATTGCCCAATAGATGTATTTTCAAGTATTGGACATGGATATGTTCAAAATATAGAATTTAAAAACAACCTAGATAAATTTGGTGAGGGAACAGCGCAATATGTATGTGATGCTATTCAACAATATGTAAAGCAAGAAAAAGGTGAAAAATAGAATTTAATTCATAGAAAAAACAGTAAATCAAATTGGTTTGCTGTTTTTTATATTTAAAATAAGAAAGGTTGGAGCTAAAGAAAAGTATAGAAAATTTAAGAAACAGTGGTCATTGTTTCTTTTTTTATTTAAATTACAAAAAATATTAAATAAAGATTAACTAGGTCTGTATTTTCTTGATACGTATTATGGTAGACTCAAAACTAATGGAAGATTAGTAAAAAAACAGTAAAAAAATGATATAATATTATTGGATATAGAGTAAGATAAATTAGATATTGCGGAGGTGGATGAGATTGACTTCTTCTAAAATAAAAATATATGATGTACTTGAGTTGAGAAACCAACTTGATAGTTTATATAAAAAAACCTCGCAAAAAAACATTGCGAAATGGTCGTTAAAAATTGCTGAGCGCACATTAGAGAAATATGCACCTTCTTATATAACGAATAAAACCATATTAGAAGGATTTAATATAAATGAATGTTGGCAGCAAGGTGATAAAATAAAGATATATAACTTGAGGTAAATAGGGTTTGCTATTCATAGACTTGCAAAAGAGCAAGAAAGAGATATAACCTGTGCGGCTTTGAGGGTTGTTGGACAAGCCTGTGCCTCTGCTCATATGAAAGAACATGGCTTGGTTGCATCAGATTATGCGATAAAATGTTGTAATATAACCTATCCAAACAATAAAGAAATAGTCGAAAAAGAACGGGTATGGCAAATTAATGAGTTAAAAAACATATGTGATAAAACTGAAAAACATATAAAGAAATAATTAAACTTCTAAAATTGTAAAATGGACTAATTTTGCTAAAATATTTAATAAGTGGTATAATATACTTGAATTTTAAATTTATAGAGGTCTTATATTATGAAGAATAATAAATTATTAAAAATACTTTGGGGAGTTGTATTAGCGATATTTGTTGTTTGCATAGTATTTTTAGGATATAGTTATTTTGCTGGGGGAGATTCTAAAAAATCGGAAAAATCTTCCGTTCAAACATCGAATAAAAAACAAGATAAAAATACTGATGAGGAAAAATACAAATCTCAAAATAGTCAAAACACCCAAGAAAAACAAGAATCTGGAAATGTAGTAGGTAGTCAAGGCGCGAATAATCAAACAAATAATTATGTGGGAACTAAGGAGTATAACGGTAAAAAAGTTTCTCAAAATGAAGGAGTCGGCACTACAGGAAAAGTGTTTAAAACTCAAAGTGAGGCGCTAGAATTTGGTAATAAGGAAATAGAAAGATTGGTAAAAGAAGACAAAAAACCAAGACAGTTTTCTATCAGTAAGGTTACCGCCGAAGATGGTACTTTTCTTGGTTGGACTGTGGATATTTTCGAAGATACAAGTGCGAAAAAAGATAACTAGTAACTTAAAAGGGGTGATACCACGATGAAGTTTCTAAGAGAAATGGAGTTGCAGGCAGATCATCCCTTTATTATATTTGTTTATAGATTGATAGTTTAGTTTAAGAATCTAGGTAAAGGAGGTAAGAGATGAGAATAGGAATAATAGCGGAGTTTAACCCTCTTCACAGCGGACATAAATATTTAATTGAGCAAGCGCAAAATTTAATAGCTGTAAACGGCTCTGGTGGGGAAATAGTTTGTGTTATGAGTGAATATTTTACCCAAAGAGGTGAAGTAGCGATTACAGACGGTTATACACGTGCCAAGGAAGCGGTAAGAAGTGGTTGTAGTCTAGTTATCGCCTTACCTTATTTGGGAAGTGTTGCTTATAGTGATGATTTTGCGAGAAAGAGTATTGAGATTCTTGATGGGGCTGGTATAACGCATTTGATTTTTGGTACAGAAGAAATAGATATTGAAGTTTTTGAAGAAATATACAAAAAACAGCAGGAAATATCTTCTGAAAAATATCGAGAGCTACTTAAGCAAGGGTATAGTTTTGCCAAAATCAACGGCGAGTTGTATGGAATGTCCAACAATAACCCCAATTTCAGTCTAGCGTATAGCTATTACAAGATGATAAAAGAATTTGCACCGCATATAAAACTAGTACCTGTAAAAAGAACTGGGCAAAATCTTAATAATGAAAATTTAGAAATGGCACAACACCTTAGCGCTACTGCTATTAGAAAAAATATTATGTCAGAAGAGATAACAAGTTATATATCAAAAGAACTACTTGAGGATATTAGAGCTAGTAAAATACCAACGGAAGAAGATTTTTTCGAATTATTAAAGTATAAAATTATTTCTTTAGGAAAAGATGGATTAAAAAACATCTATGATATGAGAGAAGGTTTGGAAAATAGAATTTTCGAAGCGGCTCTTAGTGCGAAAAACTATAGAGAATTGGTGGAGTTAGTCATTACAAAAAGGTATAGTAAAAAGAAAATCCAACGTTTGCTAATCCATGTTTTAACAAATACTACTCGCGATGATTATGAAGAGCTCTTCGGAACGAAGGTATTTCGTGTGCTTGCGGTAAAAAGTGAGAAATCAGGGTTAATACGCGAAATTAACAAAGAAGAAAAGATAACTTTAGTTTCGGTGTTAAATAGCTCTAACAGCATGTACTTTGCACAAGATATTAAGGTGGCCCGTATTTATAATTTAATAGCGGGGAAACCAGATATATTTAGAGAAAAAATAGAATTGATATAAAAAAGTGATGAAAAAAAATTCATCACTTTTTCTTTTTATCTAACTACAATCCCAATTATAAAGGACGTCTTCAAAGTTGCGATTTTTCAAATTTTCTTCTGAGATAAAGAAGTTCCCTACTCCACAATCTCCCCATATAATTTCAACATCATTGTCTTTCTTACATTCAGATTCTACTTGAAGAAGCATTATATCATAAGGTGACTGTTCTCCCTCTTCAGAATTGTAACCGCGTGGATCGTACTGCGTGAAGTTTGGATAACCACCAATAGCGTGGTTTAACCCTTCTACTGAAGTATAAAGATATTCATGAACATCAGCGCCTAAATCACTATAAAGTTTTGATACTTCTTCATCTGGATATAATTCGTGAATAGCGTTTATTACTATATCTTCAAATCTATAATCTGGAACGGTGATTGTAGAAATACCTTTTTCGAAAGTTAGACCAAATTCGGCGTTTGTCGGATCAAATGGTGTGTATTGGTCGTAATTATTTGGATCAAGAGGTTTGTATTTAGTAAGAACTTCTTCTTTAGTAATAGTATTATCGATATTTTCAAAGTAAACTACTTTATAATCGTCTTCAAGACCCATAAGGTCATCACGACCAATCCAAAATTGCAAAATACCGACTTTAGGATAAAGGTTGTTCTCCGGTAATTCAGCGCAGTTTATTTGAGCAAGCAGAGCAAGTTGCTCATGATTAGAAGATGAATCACATGGCACCTCAAAATCTTTAGGAAGGTAAGGAATACCACCAAATTTGCTATCGAAGATAGTTAGATTTTCATCTATGTGAGTTTTAATATTAATACATTCTTTTTTGTTTTCCTCACTAACTTTTTCGATAACTTTTTTAATCATTTCTTTAGTAATCATAACGTTTCTCCTTGATATTAAAGTTATTTTCATTGTAACATAATTAGAAAGATTAAGGAAGATAAAAAAGGTTCAGCGCTTTTTTATGTTTTAGGAGAAGAGTTTGTAAAAATATAGATGTTTGCTAGTAGTGGAAATGAAGAGTTATAATAAAATATCTATTGTAGAAAAACACTAGATAAAGAAAAATAAAGACTTCAATCTTCAAGCATAAAAAACGTAAAAAAAATTATATTTACTATATTTTTAAAAATTATTATTATTTACATAAAAACAAAAATACAAGAAAGCAGAAAAAACAAAGAAACTTCATTTTGTTTTGGTATACATAAAGTAAAGATAATTGTTAATATTTTAATTTTAGTTTAAAGAACAAAATATAAAACTACAGGTGTTTATATAATAAACGAAATATTTTAATAAATAATTGTTGATTTATTATAAAAACTTTGATACACTTAATATAGAGATAAGAGAAAAACAGTAAATTTAAAAATTTTGAGTATTTTCAAAAGTTAATTAGGATTACTGACTTTTTTATAAAAAACACCTTAATAAATCCCCTTACCTAAAGATTCTTGACCGCTAAGGCGGACTCTATTGAATTATAATCTTTCATCAACATAATGTAGGGTTAATAATTGGTGGTCAGGGACCTTTAGGGGGTAAATATTAAAAAAGAAAGATAGGTAAGAGTATCTTTCTTTTTTGTTTTGCATGATTTTATATGAGTTATTGTAAAAATCGGCCCCAGTTGCTTATTCTTTTTCCATTTTTACAAGCCCCAGTAGCTATATAATGGCGTTCGCCTTTATAAGAGATATAACTAATCCAAATTAAACCTTCGTTAATAACATAACTATCATAAAAAACTTTTTCTCCAGTAGTGTAAGAGTCGACTTTTTGACTAAAAATACTGGGTCTTGTTCGAACGTTAATTTCTGTAACTTCTACTACAAATCTTCCTTGTTCGGGTATTCTTGTCCAACTTTCACCATTATCATAAGGCGGACGGATAAAACCGACAAGATAAGTATCGTCACGCGCCATAATTTTAGCGGCTCCGCCACGCTCTGGAGTACCATCAACATTTTGCTCAACAGAAGTAATAATATTACTGCGTACATCGATAACGATTCCGACATGACCATATTTATCCCATGAGCCCCAATGCCATATTGCGATGTCTCCAGGAGCGATGGTAGCTTCTCCTTTACGATATCGACGCCATCCATTAGGAAGTGAGTTTGTTAAGTAGTCAATAGCGTTGCCGGATACACGAAAGTTTGCGAAGTTTTTGACATAAGCCATAATTAAGTCAACGCACTGTGCTCCATAAGCTCCATCCATATCTATCCATTTATAAATTTGATCTTTTGCCCAATTAACCATTGTTTGTTGTGTTGCCATAATAAGCCTCCTTAATAAATAATCTATTGGAATGAACTAACTCTATAAATTGACTGTGTTTAAGTCTGTGAAATCAATCTTTAGTATTAAGTTTTATTTTGATAATTTCGGTCAAATCATTCACACTTTTTCCGATATTTTGCAGAGTTTTATCTAGTTTTAACAAGAAAAAAACTGCAACAAAAATAGGGAAACCTACGGTGTTGATAAAATTCAAAATATCCATAAAAACCCCTCCTTAAAATTTATGATTTTTTACTTTTAATACTTTTTAGAGAATAATAAGCGCATAAAAAAGGTACGATAGATATCGCACCTTTTTGCTTAATTATAGAATCTCGTTTTCTTCACGAGTTACATAAGTTGCTTTTTTAAAAGCAACAAGAGTGTGTTTATCGCTGTTAAAGCATTGTGCGTCAATAATTTTTTGAGCGACACCTTGGATAACTTCTTTAGTTAAGCCATCTTTAGGATGAGCTAAAGAAATATGATAAGTTTTTTTATTTGTAGTTGTAAAAAAAATATTTAATGTTTTTTCCATAATAATTCTCCTTTATTAAATTAGTGATTTAGTATTAATTGTAGTATTATCAATGTTTTTAGATACTAACTTCGCGATTTCGTCGCCTACTTCTTTAAGTTTAGCATCTTCAACACTACCATTAACATTGAATGAATAACTTTTAACAACTTGTTTGTCGCCTTTCGGCTCTGAATAGTTTAAATGTAATGTTTTTTTAAGTAATTTCATAATAAAAATCTCCTTTGTATTTATTTGTTATTTGTCTTTGGCCTCTGACATTAAACATATCGAAAAAACTAGAGAGATTTTCTCACGAAAAATATTTTTTTGAGCAAGAGATTTTACGAGGTAGTTTTTAATTAAACTTAATGTAAAAGTGTTAGGATTGTGTTAAGAAAATAGCGAAAAAAATAGTAGAAAATTTTTCAAAAGAGTATTATAATATTAATATAAAAAAACAAAGGATTGATAAAAAATGAAAGATAATAGATTACTAAAAGTATTATGGGGAATTGTTCTAGCGATATTTCTATGTAGTGCTTTATTTTTAGCGATTAGCTATTTCTCAGGTGGAGATAATGCAAGTAAGAAAAAAGACAACAATACGACATCAACATCTAAATCAAAAGATAAAGAAAAAGAAGATAACGATGATAATGAAAATTCAAAATCATCTACATCTAAAGAAAAAAGTGATGAAGAAAAATATCGTGAAAGTCAAAACTCTAACAACTCTAACTCATCTGCAAATAGATCATCTAACAATAACGCTACATCAAATAATAGACGCGCAAATAATAGTAATAATAACAATTCAAGCGATAAGAAAGATGATAAAACCCCATCTACAACAACATCTGGAACATTCAAAACTTCAGAAGAAGCTAAGAAATATGCAGATGCAGAAATTGCTCGTTTAATAAAAGAGAATAAAAAAGGTTATTCTTACACATTAGGACGTAATAGTAAAGGTGAAGTAACTGTAACTATTACAGAGAAAAAATAGTATCCGAAAATATATAAAACAATCTTAAGTATCTTAACTAACTGACAAGTTTTAATAAAAGTCTTGTCTCTAAAGTTAAGATTATACTAGAGATTGTTTTTTGTTTTATTATATTGGAGAGAGACAGTTAAGGAGTGAACTAATTAAAGAAATCGCGCTTATACCAAAAATTTATCACTTGACAGGTGAGTGGTTACTCACTATAATAAAAGTAAAATATAAAACATAATAACAACACAGTTTTAATAACAGATTTAATTACTACTAAGTAGGTGTTGTGTAATTTGATTTTAGAGCTATTAAAAAACTAAAATCAAAAATTTTTTTAAAACGAGAGTGAGTGTTTACTCACCGCAAAAATAAGTTCAAACATAAATAAAGAAAAGGTGATTAATATGGATAGATTTATAGATATAACTCAGCTAAGCAAAAGTTTTGGACAACAAAAGGTTTTGGACAATATAGATTTTCGGTTGGAAAAATCCGAGATAATAGGTTTAATAGGGCCGAGTGGTTCGGGGAAATCTACATTAATAAAAACTATGTTAGGTATGGAAAAAGCAGATACGGGAAAAGCGCTCGTTTTAGATAAAATAATGCCGGAACGAAAGATATTGGGAAATATAGGTTATATGGCGCAAAGTGATGCACTATATGAAGCATTGACCGGCTATGAAAACTTAGAGTTTTTTGGACAGATGAAAAATCTAAAAGGAGAAAAATTAAAAGAAGAAATAGGTTATGTCGCAGAGGTGGTGGATTTAACACCAGATTTGAAAAAACAAGTAGAAAATTATTCTGGTGGGATGAAACGTCGCTTATCTCTGGCGATTGCATTGTTAGGAAAACCAAAGTTATTAGTATTAGATGAGCCAACCGTAGGCATAGATCCTGCTTTGCGAAGAAAAATTTGGAGAGAACTTTATAAACAACGCGATAGTGGTGTAGGCATTTTAATAACGACGCATGTTATGGATGAAGCGGAACTTTGTAATAAGGTAGGTCTTCTTTTAGGCGGGAAAATAATTGCCTTTGATACTCCAAAAAATCTAAAAGAAAAGAATAATGTAGACACTATTGAAGATGTATTTTTAACAGCGGAGGTAAAATAAAATGAGAACAATGGCTATTGCTAAAAAAGTTTTTAAAGAGTTGCTTAGGGATAAGAGAACTTTCGCGTTGATGTTTATTGCTCCGATACTTATAATGTGGCTGTTAAATATAGTTTTTTCAGCTGACACAGTAGAAAATGTTCGCATTGGAGCGGTAGATGTACCGACAAAAGTAGAAGAGGTTATGAAAAATATAGATAATGTTAGTTTAGAAGGAATAACTACAAAAGAAGAAGCGGAGAAAAGATTAAAAGATGGACAGCTTGATACGGTAATATATTATAAAGATAATAAGTATGAAGTAACATATGCAAATACCGATTCTGTAAAAACGGCTCAGGCTCGTCAAGACTTAAAAGCTAGTCTGACCGGTGCAGAGATAAAAGAATTTATAGAAACTATACAAAAAGTTAGTCCCAATCTAGCACTTGCTAAACAAAAACCAGAAATAACCGAAAGTTATAACTATGGAAGTGAAGATACGACATTTTTTAACAAGATTGCACCGATAATAATCGGCTATATATCATTTTTCTTTGTATTTTTAATCTCTGGTATAGCCTTGCTAAAAGAACGAACTAGTGGAACATTAGATAGATTATTAGCGACACCGGTAAAAAGAAGTGAGATTATTTTCGGTTACACTATCTCTTATGGATTTCTTGCGATAATTCAGACTATTGTCATTACATTATCCGCTATTTACCTGCTAAAAATAGAAGTTGCTGGAAGTTTAGTTTATGTAATAATTGTCAATATGCTGCTTGCTCTTGGGGCATTGGCTCTAGGTATGCTTCTATCAACAGCCGCGAAGTCAGAGTTTCAAGTTATGCAGTTTATACCGTTGGTAATTATACCACAGATGTTCTTTACGGGTATTGTCCCTGTAGAGAGCATGGGAAAAGTGGCGGTATACATAAGTAAAGTTTTACCTGTAACTTATAGCGGAGATGGTTTAAGTAAGATCGTTTTGGAAGGTAAAAATCTTTTAGATATAAAAGGAGATATTATCGCCTTAACAATCTTTTTTGTAGTTTTAATTACGTTAAATATAATAGGATTAAAACGTTATAGAAAAGTGTAAAGAAGTAGAGTTAGGAGAAGTCGAGAGGAGAAGAAAATGGTAGAAAACATATTAAAGTCGTCCTTGGATTTGATGGCTGAAGGAGATATGCCACCTGGTAAGAAAAAAACATTAGAAGCAGCAATAATATTATTTGGTAAAAAAGGATACAATGGCACTTCAACGTTAGAAATAGCGAAAGCTGCAGGAGTAAGCCAGGCAACTGTGTTCAAATACTTTCGGACAAAAGAAGATTTGCTTATTTCAATAATTGCCCCGATTTTACCAAGATTATTTTCAAATTTTTTAGGTAGGGTAAAAAATATTAATACTATAACTGTCAAAGAAATTATTCATTATATAGTGAGAGATCGTTTTAGATTTATGAAAGAAAATAAAGATATTATAAAGATTATTTTCTCGGAAGTATTAACTAATGAACAGTTAAAACAAAAAATAATTATAGGTGCGGAAGAAGTTTTTAAAGAAAGAAGATTGGATGAGTTTTTCGAGTATGTAAAAGAGAATAATCCAGAAATTAACAAAGAGCTGGTATTACCAGAAATAATGCGCGCTATTGCGGGAGCTTTAATTACATATTTTATTCAGAGATTCATCGTCTTTGATGGAGTTGTTTGTGAAACGGAAGAACATGATTTAGATGTGATAGAGCGCCAAATATATAAATTTTGGACAATATAACTAAAAAAGGTATAGGTTTTTTAGCCTATACCTTTTTTCTTATCCTAATTTAATTATCTTATCACAAATTGATAAAGTTGATTTGTTGTGTGAGATAATAATAGTAATCTTATCGTCTTTTTCTGCTTCTAACGCTTTTAAGACTTCGATTTCACTAAAAATATCAATGTTTGCTGTTGCTTCATCTAGTATTAAAAGTTTACTTTCGTTATAGAATGAACGAGCAACTGAAAGACGTTGTTTTTGTCCAGAACTGATATTAGAACTACGTTCACCAACAATCTCATTTTCACGACGGCGTAGGCTATCGACGAAGTTTTTAAGGTTAGTGTGTTTAAGTGAATCAGCTAAGCGCTCTTTGTAAATATCTTTGTCAAAGAAGCTGATATTATTCTTAATTGAAGTGTTGAATAGATAGCTGTCTTGTAAGATTATAGAACTATTTTCTCTAAAGAAGCGGTTATCTATATCGCGTAGATTTACATTATCAATAGTGATATTACCGTGCATATTTTCATCAGAGATGAACTTCATAATAAGTTTAGCAACTGTTGATTTACCACAACCACTTGGGCCGCTAATACCGATGATTTCACCACGTTTTGCAGAAAAACTTAGATTTTCGATAACGTTAGAATCATTATAACTATAAGTAAGATTGTCTACTTTTAACTCTTTAAAATCAACAATTTGTCCAGTATTTTCTGGTTCTTCTGGTGTATTCATAAGTTCTAAAAATCTCTTTCCACTAGCCATAGTTTGACTTAGAGTAGAAGCAAGATTCCCCATATACAAGATAGGAATAAATGATACGATAAACATTGCACTAAGGGTGATAGTTGTATTAGGGTTACCAAGCGTTGTAGCGAAGTAAATAAAACCAAGCACTCCAAAATTGTAAGTAATAACGTTTAAAGTATTTAAGTCTATTAGGAACTTATTCTTGATGTAAGAACTATGAGTTAATTCTTCTGTTTCCATGCGGATATTAGCTTTTTCTTCTTTGATTTTATCATATTGAAGAGCTTCAAAAATACCATAGGCTTGTTCAGAAGAATTGTTATTAACCGCAGTTAGTTTACGACGATAACCTTCACCAACTTCTTGTCCTTTATTACGAAAAGCAAGTGGATAAACTAGTCCGATAACTATATAAACAAACAAAGCAACAAGCGCAAGTTTCACGCTAAAAAATAGTAGAAATGTACTAACAACTAAACTTTGAGCGATATAGATTAGAAACGGTGTAATAGTATGAGCGTAAAATACCTCTAATAGTTCTATATCGGTAGTAATCATCGTCATGTAATCCCCTGACGTATTTTTCGTAAAGTTGTCGATAGAAATACGTTTGAATTTATCTAACACTTTAACACGTAATGCGTGTAAAACTTTAAAAGCTACATAGTGGTTTAATAGTTGTTCTGTATAACTAAACAGACCTTTCAGTATCGCTAGAATAAATATTAAAATAAATAAAATAGCAGCTACCGTTGTGATTTTTGTTATAAAGAATAAAGCTATAAGATAGGTAAATACTACTAAAGTAAGATGTCCTAGACTTCCGAACAATGTCGCGCGTAAAAGAGGGCGTTTAAACTCTTTCGCAATCGCTAAAAGCTGTTTTAATTGTTTTAGTGATGTCATTACTCTACCTCCTTAGCTAAAAATTTCTCTTTTAATTGTTGTTGATCGTTAAATAATTTTTTGTATAGAGAAGGTTGGTCTATAAGTTGTTCATGAGTACCTTCTTCGATTATTTGTTTATCTTTTAATACATAAATATTATCAGAATTAGTAATTGTTTCTAAATCGTGAGAAATAACAACGATAATCTTTCCATCCTTAATTGAATCAAAAGCATCAAGAACGATTTTTTTACTGTAATCATCAATGTTAGAAACAGCCTCATCTAATATATAGATATAACTATCTTTCAAAATAGCTTTCGCAGCAAGTAAACGTTGCTTTTGCCCACCAGAAAGATTGCCAGCGCCACAGCTAAGCTCATAATCAAGACCACCATTTTCAACGACGAAGTCTTTTAGATTAACTTTTTCAAGAGCGTTGTACATATCTTCTTCTGTAATATGTTTATTGACAGAAAGATGAGAGCGGATTGAACCTTGAACAAGATAGCTATCATTAGTAATAAGAGTAGCTATTTTAGACATTTTATTCGCCGGAATAGTGTCTATATCAAAAGTATCGTATTTAATACTTCCTGCGTAGTTAGAATTTAACCCTAGTATTAGTTTTATAATAGTAGATTTTCCACTACCACTTTCTCCAACAAGAGCAGTTTTTGTGCTAGGTTTGAAAATCATGTTAATATCTTTAAGTGTCGGTTCTTCGTTATAAGAAAAACTTACATTGCTTAAAACGATATTTTTTCCAGATGTTAGAGTAATATTATTGTCTTTTTCTTGTTCAGGATAATCAAGAAGTTTGTAGATATTATCTAACTCAACATTTCCCTTCATAGAAATATGGAATAATCCACCTAAAGCACGAAGCGGTTTGAAACATTCAAGAGTAGCAACGATAACGAAGACAATAAATTTTTGATCTTTCACGATAAAAATCGCAATAATAGATAAAACGAAAATCGAAATGTAAGTTATCGCATCCATTACATTAATCGAATTAAGTTGGTGGCGCAACAGAGCCATTGTTGATTTTCTATAACGCGCACTACGATTATCAACATCGCCAGCTACGTTATCTTCTTTTCCATAAATTTTTGCAGTAGTGAAACCAGATAATCTATCGTAGAAAACTTCTGACAAACTAAGGAAATCACTAAAGTTTTGTTTGTTGGCTTTTTTTGATTTTTTAATAATAACCATAATAGATACAGGTATTAATGGATAAAGAACCAACATCGCGATAAATAACAGAATATGAATTTTACCATAAACAACAAACGAACTTAAGACGATAAACAACGTCGCGAACATTTGAGGAACGAACTTGTTAAAATAAAACTCAATATTAACTATTGAAGAAGAGTTCATAACAAGAAGGCTACCTGTATTAACAGCCTCCGTATAATTAAGTGATAACTTTTCAACTTTGTTGTAAATCTCTTCACGCAAAGTATTTCTAACTTGTTTAGAAATCTTGTGACTAAAGAAGTTATCTCCAGTAGTAGCTAAGTAGTAAATAACCAAGCTTAATGTTGTTCTAAAAGCAAAAGTTAAGATAAAACCAGATTTAGAATGGTTATCTAATAAATAGAAAAGTAAATCTACAAAATTGTAGATGAAAAATAAAGAACACCAAAAAGCAACGAGTTTACACAAAGCAACAAGGTAAACTTCTTTTTTAATATTAAAGAGCGCCATGGCTCTACCGTCAATCTTCATAATATCTCCTTTTAAAATATATTTAGATCTATAAAACAACGAAAAAGTTTAAATAAATACAGTAAATCCCGGTTGGATTGTGTTGAAAAATATAGTTTAAAAATTATAAATACCATTATTTAAAATCTTAATAACATAGAATAAACTTATCTCGTATAGGGGATCTATACCCTTATTTGATATTCGTTATCAATTAATATCTAGTTTATTATACTATATAGAAAAAGTAAAAGATACAAAAAAGTTCATTGTTACGAAAAAGTTCAAAAATATAGTGATATTCAAATAGAAAACGCGTTAAATGTTGTGAGATAATACATATGTGACAAGAATATACAAAAAAGAAAGGTTTCTGATATAATGTAAGCCAACCCAAAACCATATTAAGGAGAAGCCTTTCATATGAGTGGTATATCAGAAGTATACCGTATTCGTCAACGGGTAATTGAGTATGCAATAAAACATAATAATTCAAAGGCAGCAATGAAGTATAAGACATCACGTCAGCAGATAAAACGTTGGAGAGACAGATACGACAGCACAGTCCAGTCTCTTCTACCAAAAAGCAGAAGACCTAAGAGCCACCCAAACCAGCACACGCAAGAAGAAATAGAACTGGTTATGAAAAAATACAGGAAATGTGGCTATGAAGGGCTGGCAGAAGTTTATGTCAAAGCAAGAAAGGAAGGCTACAGCCGTATATACGATTCAATGTGCAAGATAATAAAGAAAATAAAGGGCAATGCCAAAGAAAAGTTTAAAAAGCAGCTGGGATTTAACATAAAGAAAGTTCAGACAGACAATGGGAAATAGTTCACAAATTCTGAAAGTGATAAGAAAACGCTGTTTGAGCTGAAACTTGAGGAGAAGGGGATAGAGTACGGGACAACCCGTCCATATTCGCCATGGGAGAATGGAAAAGTAGAAAGAAGCCACAGGCTTGACAGCAAGTACTATGCAGACAAGAAATTTAAAAGCAAGGAAGAACTGTTAAGGTCAATAAAGAAATACAATACAAGATACAACAACATATCAAGAAAAGTACTAGGCTTTAAGAGTCCAAATGAAGTATTAAAAGAGTGCAAGCAAAATCATTAGGTTAAAGCTACATTAGGAAAGAAATATTTTTTTTAATGTATTTTTGTAACAAATGTTTGACATCTATACAAAAAAATACTTGACAAAAAACGATTACTGTTGTAAACTGTATAATACAAAACGATTACAAATGTAAACATTAAAGGAGGTAAGAATGTGAAAGAAAATTGCAGAATCGATAAAAAACAGCATATAACCGATGCAGAATGGGAAGTAATGCGAGTTGTGTGGGCAAATAGCGAAGTTACGAGCAAGTTTGTGGCAGAGGTGCTTTGTGAGAAAATGAACTGGAAACAGGCTACAATAAAGGCGCTGTTGAATCGGCTGCTGGAAAAGAATATTTTGAAAAAGAGGGAAATTGGGAACAAGTATATTTATTCGACAGATTTTACAGAAAAGGAAGTTGCTAACAGTTATATATTAGAAACTTTTGATAAAATTTGTAAAACGAAAGTTGGAGAAATGATAGGGAAAGTTATTGAGAACAGTGAACTGAGTTTTGACGACTTGGATTTGATTTTAAAGGCTGTTGAGGAAAAGAGGAAAACGGCTGTGGAAGAAGTTTTGTGTGATTGTGTGGAGGGGCAGTGTAATTGCGAACATAGCGGACATAAGCATATTTAAGATATAGTGTACTAAATGAAGGAGGAAAAGATTATGGCAGAAAAAAACTATATAGTAACTGGAATGAGCTGTGCATCTTGTGCCAATGCTGTGGAAAAGGTACTTAATAAAAATAATGATATTAACGCTTCAGTTAATTTTGCAACTGAAAAATTGAATATTGAATATGATGAGAAGAAGTACAATTTTGATAAAATTAGGGAAATAGTGGAGTCGGCTGGGTATGGACTGGTTGAGGATATGGTAGAAGATAAAAAGATGGAACTTTATCAAGAGAAAATAAAAAGCTTGAAAAATCGATTAATTTTGGCAATTATTTTTGTTGTACCACTTTTGTATATTTCGATGGGGCATATGCTTGGGGCAGAACTTCCTGAATTTTTGAATCCTAAGGTAAATCCGCTTAATTTTGCGTTGGCACAG